>ERZ1370068.261-contig-10235_pt1 | contig 40429 bp, 76 predicted proteins | sample MGYA00561227_ERZ1370068 | MGnify/ENA primary metagenome ERZ1370068 (study PRJEB38410, sample SAMEA6850437) | metagenome | study: Metagenomic assessment of the ecological functions of the soil: analysis of the soil microbiota associated with the... | reverse complement strand
ATGCCTTCGTTCAGTTACGTATTGCTAACGTCACCTCGATCCGAGCTGCGCCCAGCCGCGCCGGCTGCGTCGTTTTCTCCGCGCTGACTTTCACTTCGAGTCCCTGGTGTCCGAGGGATCTCACCTTCAGGTATTGCGCGGCGTAGAACCCAGCGCAGGTCCCCGGGAAACCAGCAGATATTCCGGCGGCGTCATGCCGCTGTCTGAACCGCCATTGCCAGCCGGGTTGGTCGCCAGGTCACGCGGTGATCCCGCGTGCTGGCCTCGAACTTCACATCTCCGCGGTGCTGAATAAGGACTTCCATAAAGAGGCTTTCAGCAGCAAGATGCAACTCGCAGCCAAAAGTGACATGTCACCTCGCGGCGAACTCCGCATCTTTCCGTGTAGAAGCACATTTCAGGTCCGATTTATCTTTTATCTAACGGCCCGATAACCGCGCCAGAGCTTCGCGATCGATTGAAATCGTACCAGTCGGACCGCGTCCCGATCGCGGATCGGGCTAGCGCCATGTAGCCCCGATCAAGAATCCAATCGATCTCGCGCTCCGTCAACAGCACCTCGGCGCAGGCTTGACCTGCTGCTCGCCCTCCGCTTCGTAAACGTGCAGCGGCAATCTGCTGATGTCGGCGCCGCTCGGTCCGCATCTCCCAACCGTCATTGGCGAACCTCTCCACCAGTGCCCAGACGCAGGCGAACGCGGGGTTGCCCCACAGATACTCTTGATGCGCCGGGACGCCGGGCATCTCCTCAAAGTCGGCTCTCCCACGCCGTCCGTCTTCTTTCCGTACGGCAGTCACAGCAGCAATCGGGCATTGCCAGACCGATCCAGCTGGCTTCCGGCAATTGCCGCAGCCGCTCCCAGTGCCGCGTCCCTTCTTCGGCCTCCGTTCCCTCGTTCCCAGGGTCGGCCTCACCAGAGAAACGGCGCCCCGCGTAACTCATGATTTTGGCAAGCCGACCCAGCATTTCCGCATCGCTCACCGTCTGCGCGAACCGGTGGTTGCCCGCAACTACGCTCCACCCGTCCCCGCCGGTCTCTTCCACCAACATGCGCCACACGCGGCGGCTTTTCCGCAGATGTCGGCCGCACCCAGGTCGGCCCGAGTTCCGCGGAGACGTCCACCAGATAAATCTGCAGTTGGCTGCCGGTCTCCGTGATAGCGCACCCAGATGAAACACCGCCCGCCAGGCCCGGACTCCAAAGCCTGAAACGCCGAGTGGTGCGGATGGCCCGCATGCGCGCTCGCGCTCGCTTCCGCGTCTGCCAGTTCCACCAAACGGGGCAATTCGGGATCCTCCGCCGCCACCCGATACGGCGCCACTACGCTCTCCACGAAAGATCGCAGTTCGCCGCGCCGGATCACCATGCGCGGGCGCCTCTGGGTATCAACTCAGCTTCTCCACGATGGGAATCCAGCGGGCTGGCGCCCGGCGCCAGATCCGGCGAGGCCATTTCCGGTTACTGCCTGCACGGCTAGCCGTCGCGACAGGCGGCATTTGCGCCTGCTCCAACTGCGGTTTCGGCGGCCGCTTCGGCGAAAGTCGCGGGCTCCTCCAGCTTCCTTCGTACGTCGCGGCGTGCGAATAACCGTTTCCTGGTAAATCGGTCAGGATGAAAATCGTCCAGTTCGTGGAAGCGCATGCCGGAAAACGCGGGACCACGCGCGCCAGCACTTCTTCAAAATTGTCGCCGATCGTTGCCCTGGGCTTCAGGCCACCGACGCGCCTGCGCCTTCATATTACTTCTCGCTGAAGTCGCCAAGCAGCAGAATACGAAGAGCGGAGTCACGGGATCGAGCACAGCGGGTGATGCATCCGCACCTGCATTCACATCCAGCTTCACCTCGCCGAAGGAGGACTTGATCGTCGTAACGGCGGCCCAACTCCCCAACGCTGGATGGGTGTAGCAAGAATTTGTCCATCGCCAACGCGTGCGGCCGCAGCAGATCAGCCCGAGTGGATTCGTGGACCGGACTCCTGCTGCGCCAGAATCTCCGCCTCCGAAGCCAGCAGCTTTGCTGCCACCGCGCTTCCACGACCGGGGCGTCCATCATCTTCCGCGCCAGTTCCAGAAACACCCGGTAGTGCCCGAATTCCGAGCGCAAACGGCGCTTCGCAAAAACTCGCCAGTTCTGCGTCGCCGCTCGCGCGCGACCAGCACTGCGGAAAATCGTTCGCACGACCGCGCACTTCGATCAGGGCCGATACCAGCAGCCGGTCCAAAATCTCCGCCGGATCGCCCTTCCTCACCAGCAGCCGCAACGCGGGTTACGCATACACGGGTTTTAGCGGATCCGGTCAGCCGTCCACCGCGCCGCGTCAGAATGCGCATCGCTTGTGCCAGAGGGTGTGCAGCCTCATCCCGGGCCACCCGGATGTCGTCTGTCTCGACCCGCCCGGGCGCCCAATCGCCGGGCCAGCGCGTAAAAAGTAGTTCTAGCGCGTTGGTGGCAGCCCGCCTTCTTCTCCAGAAAGGCGTGGTCGATCAGCAGGAAGCGGATCTGGCTCGGACGGCACCCCGCGCGCCCACTCGATTGTAGTGCGCGAATGCAGCGGAATATGCCTCCACCTTTGCCAAGCTCGCTCTGCTCCATCATCGTTCAAAAGTAGCGCACCCTCGCATCGAAAGTAACATCCGGGGGCTGCGCATTTCGCTGGCAGTGGGGCAGGCCGCGCGAAATAAAGAAACGCTGGCCTAAAGATACTGGCTGCAGGAAGCCGCCTGGAATATCCTATCCCCAACTGGCACTCATGCGTCTTCTTGCGGGAAAATTTGCCCTTGCTATACTCTGCCTGACCGGCGCGGCACCCGCATTCTGCGAAGATTTCCTGAAGCGGGAAGTGTTCGGCGCCATCCGGCATTGGCTTAGGGCGCATCGCGACGACGAGGGTTCGCTCGGCTCCGGTCTCAACGCTTGGGGGCGGCTTCGGCCTGCCGCCTGTCGCAGCGCGTCTGCGGTTGAGGCCCGGAGGGGTCAACGGGTTTCCGGACGCGGCGCGATTTCAGTCCTTCCTTCGCGCCCTTCCAGGCGAGCGGCGCCCACGGCGATGCGGGCAGCTTGGCCTCACGCCCACCTCAGCCGCGGACGGGCGCAGACGTACCTGCTGCTGGGTGCGGGCTTTGCTGCATGTAAACGTGAAGAACGGATTCGGCGGAGTGCCCGCCAGGTCTGCGAACGGCTTCGCGGTCGAATTTCGGCGGAGGCCTCAAGATCTTCATGGTACACGTTCGTTGCGACCCGAGCTTCGTATTTGAGGGGAACTCTCGCGGGCTGGAACCGCCATTCAGCGATATCCGATCTCCTGGGTGTGGGATACACTGGTAATCGCGCGACAGCGGCGTACGGCAGACTCGGCTACGCGGTAGATACTCAAACGCAAGAAGCCGACGCACTCGCGGTTTGCGATTCGCATCATCAGAACTCGCTAGAGGGCGACAACTTCGAGGATTGGGCGGCGTTAGCTGTGGTGTTCCACTGCGTCTCATCAGCCTCAGCCGATTCTGAATTGAGCGCCGTGGCGCGCGAGATGGGAACCAGCCTGGCGTTTGAAAATGGCAGGGCGAGCAGCGAGACGTTGCCGGAACTGGCCCGGATGCCGGCGAGGTTGGCTACTACATGTCGATGATCGACGTGTCGAGCCGGTTGGGCATCGAAACCACATGCTTCGCGAGCATGTGGGCAGGGAAGCCGCCGGTTCACGGCGCGAGGACTATCTGGGCTTCGACCCGGTTCGGGAAGCGCCGCCGGGGGACGCCAAGGTCGCGCTTATGACATCTGGTGCGATGCGCTGGTGTTGACCTACACGGGGGATGGTTGCGGCATCCCGATGGGCGCATCTACGTTGATGTGCTGCGCTGGCTTCCTCAAATGCGGCCGTACCGCGCGCAGGCACGGAGTTTCGGGACACGGTGTTAGCGATCACGCACCTGGTCTATACGCTGAACGATTACAACCGCTACCGGTTGTCCCGGGTGGCTGCCGCAGGGGTTCGAGTTCCTGCGGGAATCTCAAAGGGGCCGGTGGCCGCGGGCGATGCGGAACTGCTGGGTGAATTCGTGGATTGCCTGCGGGCTTTCGGATTGCCGGAGAGCGATGCAGTGGTTCGCTCGGGGTGGACTATCTGTTGGCCAGCCAGAATGCGGACGGCAGTTGGGGAGATGTCGATGAGCCTGACGTCCACAAGCGGTATCACTCTGCATGGACCGCGATCGACGGGCTTCGGGACTACACCTGGGCGAGCGGACGGATTGGCCGGCGGGGGTGCAAGAGGTATTGGTGTCGGACGTGCTACGATGTTTGGGCCATGACCATATGATTCTGGTCGTCTTACTGCTGGCGTCTGCGGTGGTTCTCCTGCTCAGGGTTTGCCGCCGCTGATCGATCGCGAACTGCTGTTCGGCAATCCGGAGGTTGCCGGCGCGCAGATCTCGCCGGACGGAAAGTATCTTGCCTTCATGAAGCCGTGGAACGGCACGCTCAACATCTGGGTCAAACAAGCCGGCGGAGCCGTTCAGCCGCGGCGCGGTTGCTGACTACGGAGGCCAAGCGGCCGGTGGCCGGATTCCGGTGGACGCGCGACGGCAAGTACGTCGCGTACGTGAAGGATAATGACGGGGACGAGAATTTCAATTTGTATGCGGTGGATCCGTCGGCCGCGCCGGCGGCAGGGCGCCCAGGCGCCAGCGTCGCTACGCGATCTGACCGGACTGAAGGGCGTCCGCGTGACTCCAGTACAGCGCCGCCGAAGAGCGATCCGGACACCCTCTACATCGGGATCAACGAGCCGCGACAAGGCGTGGCACGATCTTTACAAGACTTAAAATCTCTACCAGGCGAGAAGACTCTGGTTCGGCAAGAATACGGAGAAGATCGCAGGGTGGTATTTCGATCCTGAAAGGGCAGTTGCGGCTCGCGGCGCGGACGGCGGACAACGGCGATACGGAAATCCCTGCGCCCTGATCCAAATGGGTTCACCAAGATCTACTCATGCAACGTGAACGAAGGGTGCGGGCCGCACCGCTTCCCACAAAGACGGCAAGCGGGTCTACTTCGAGACGAACAAGGGCGACGCCATGGACCTCTCGGCGCTGATGCTGCTCGACGTGGAAACCGGCAAGACCGAGATAGTGGAATCCGACCGATCTGAAACGAGCCGATCTGGGCAGCCGTGACGTTTTCTCGGAAGTAACGGACGATCTGGCGCTGACTACATATACCGACGAGCGCACGCGCCGCTATTTCATGACAAGACGCTGGAGAGCGATTATAAGTGGCTCAGGGCAAATTGCCCGGGAAGGAAATCGGGTTCGGGTCGCGTACGGCGCGACGAACGTGTCTGGGTGGTGGGCGCTAGTTCCGACACGGAGCCCTCGGAGACGTACCTCTACGACCGCAAGGCGAAGACGCTGGTGCTGCAGTACCGGCGGTTCGGAGAAGTTGCAGCGCGAATCGCGCTGGCCGTCGATGCAGGTGGTGAAGTATAAATCGTCCGACGGACTGGAGATTCCGGCGTACCTGACGCTGCCGAAGGGCGTTGCCGGCCAGGGACTTCGCCGCTGCTGGTGGTTCCGCACGGCGGTCCGTGGGCGCGCGATAACTGGGGCTACAGTTCGCTGGCGCAGTTCTTCGCCAATCGCGGGTACGCGGTGCTGATGCCGAACTTCCGCGGCTCCACCGGGGTACGGCAAGAAATTTCTCAACGCGGGCAACGGCGAGTGGGGACGGAAGATGCAGGACGACATCACGTGGGGCGTGAAGCACCTGGTAGACGAAGGGCACTGGCCGATCCCGAAGCGCGTTGGCATCCTGGGCGGGTCCTACGGCGGGCTACGCGACGCTCGCGGGCGTTGCGTTCACGCCGGACGTGTACCGCGCGCGCTGTGGATATCGTCGGGCCGTCGAACCTGCATGACGCTGCTCGATGCGATTCCGCCGTATTGGGAGGCTGGGCGCAAACATGATGTACGCGCGCATGGCCGACCCGGGACACCGCGCAGGCAAGGCAGTGGATGCAGGAGCGCTCGCCGCTGAATTCGCCGCGACAAGATCAAGACGCCGCTGATGGTGGTGCAGGGCGCCAACGATCCACGCGTCAACCGCGGCGAGGCTGAACAGATTGTCATCGCGCTACGCGATCGCGGTTTCCCGGTGGAGTACATGCTGGCGCCGCGACGAGGGCCACGGATTCGCGCGGCCCGTGAATAACATGGCGATGTTCATGGCCGCCGAGAAATTCCTGGCGCAAATACCTGGACGGGCGCTATCAGGCAGGCGCGGACTCCGGAGGTGCGTGAAGCGTCTGGCAGAGATTACGGTGGATCCGAAGACGGTGACGCTCTCGAAGAAGGTGGAGGCTGCGGCGGTGCGGAGTTCCCAAGCCGGCAGTGGATCTGAAGCCGGGGACCTCCAGGTACCAGGCGAGAGATCGCGATGGGCGGGCAGGAAATGGCGCTCGGCGTCTCGGTGGCAGTGAAGGAAGAAGGCGCCGGCTGGAGCGTGGCGCAGACGATGCGGAACACCGCAGGGCGCGGCCCGTGCAGACAGTGTCGCTGGAGAAAGGCACGTTGATCGTGCGGAAGATCGCGGTCAATCAGGGGCCGGTGTCGATCGATGTGGATTTCGCCGCCGGGAAGGCGTCGGGAAGGATGAGCATGAGCGGACAGGACCGGCCCGTGGCGGCGGATCTGGGCGGCGAATTGTTCGCGGACTCGGCGAGCCAGTGGAGTTCGATCGGATGCCTGCCATTGGCGGAAGGGTACAGCGCCACGTTCCGCAACTTCTCCCCTGCAGACGCAGAAGGTAAAACTGGTGGAGGCGAAGGTTACCGGAGTGGAGACGGTGACCGTGCCGGCCGGGACTATTCGAGACCTGGAAGGTGGAACTCACTTCGGCGGATGGCGGCGGCGACCGTGCGACATGGCGGATCGCGAAGGGTCGCCGGGCGGCGGCAAGGTGTCGGCGGTAATGGCCTCGGCGGGCGGCGCGCAGATGACAGCGGAGTTGATGCCGTAGGGGAACAGCTCTAATCGTCTTCACGACTGACCAACCTTCAACACGCTGAGGAACGCTTCCTGCGGAATCTCCACGCGGCCGACGCGCTTCATGCGCTTCTTGCCTTCTTTCTGCTTCTCGAGGAGCTTGCGCTTGCGGCTGATGTCGCCGCCGTAGCACTTGGCGATCACGTTCTTGCGCATCGCCGAGATGGTCTCGCGCGCCACGATCTTGTTGCCGATGGCGGCCTGCAGCGCGACCTCGAACATCTGTTTGGGAATCAGCTTTCGCAGACGCGAGATCAGGTCCTTGCCGCGCTCGAAGGCGAATTCCTTGTGCACGATGATGCAGAGCGCATCCACGGGCTCGCCGGCTACCAGCACATCCAGCTTCACCATCGGCGAGACGCGGTAGCCGGAGAGGTGATAGTCCAGGGAGGCGTAGCCGCGCGATGACGGATTTCAGGCGGTCGTAGAAATCCAGCACGATTTCGTTCAGCGGCAGCTCATAGACCAGCATGACGCGGCCGCCGCCGATGTGCTCGAACTTCTTCTGCGTGCCGCGCTTCTCTTCCAGCAGTTTCAGAATGCCGCCCAGGTACTCCTCGCTGGGTGATCACGGTGGCGTCGATGATGGGCTCTTCGATCTGCTTGATCTCGACTCGGGTCGGGAAACTTGGTCGGGTTATCGACCTCGATGATCTCGCCGGCGTGGTCGGTGATGCGGTAGCGGACGCCCGGGGCGGTGGTGATCAGGTCGATATTGAACTCGCGCTCCAGGCGCTCCTGCACGATCTCCAGGTGCAGCAGGCCGAGGAATCCGCAGCGGAAACCGAAGCCCAGCGCCACGGAGTTTTCCGGTTCGAAATTGAAGGCGCTGTCGTTGAGGCGGAGCTTTCTCGAGGGCGTCGCGCAAGCAGGCCGTGCTCGTGGGATTCCACGGGGTAGAGCCCGGCGAACACCATGGGCTTGATTTCTTCGAAGCCCGGCAGCGGTTCGGCGGCCGGGTTCTCGTGATCGGTGATGGTGTCGCCGATCTTGGCGTCGCTGACGGTCTTGATGTTGGCGTACAGGAAGCCGACCTCGCCCGCCTGTAGCTCGTCGCAGGGCGTGGCCTTCGGCGCCTGGTAACCGAGGCCCTCCACGTCGAAGACCTGCCCGTTCGACCATCAGGCGGATCTTCTGGCCGAGGCGCAGCCGGCCGTCCAGGACGCGCATCAGGATGATGACGCCGCGATAGCGGTCGAACCAGGAATCGAAGATCAGGCGCGCGCAGCGGCAGGTCCGGCGACCCCTTGGGAGGCGGCACCAGATGGACGATGGCTTCCAGAATCTCGTGGATGCCGACGCCCTGCTTGGCGCTGCACAGCACGGCATCGCGGGCGTCCAGCCCGATGATGGTTTCGATCTGCTCGCGGATGCGCTCCGGTTCGGCCGCCGGAAGATCGATCTTGTTGATGACCGGGATGATTTCCAGGTTGTGATGCAGCGCGAGGTAGGTGTTGGCGAGAGTCTGAGCTTCCACGCCCTGGGATGCGTCCACCACCAGCAGGCGCGCCTTCGCAGGCTTGCAGGCTGCGCGAAACTTCGTACGAGAAATCGACGTGGCCGGGAGTATCGATCAGATTGAGCTGGTAGAGCATTGCCGTCGTCGGCGCGGTAGTTGAGGCGCACGGCGTGAGCTTTGATGGTGATGCCGCGCTCGCGCTCCAGGTCCATGGAGTCGAGGACCTGCTCCATCATTTCGCGCTGCGAAAGTGCGCCGGTGACTTCGAGCAGCCGGTCGGCAAGGGTCGACTCTGCCGTGGTCGATGTGCGCAATGATAGAGAAATTCCGGATGAATTCGCGATCCATGTAGTAGGGGACTGGCCTGAATTCCAATTATCCCACATGGCCCATCCCAAACACTTATACCGCTCGTCGCCGACTTGCTACCATCAAAGTTGAACCCCACAGCTCAAATTATCGTCCTCGACGCGGGGGCCAATATTGCCACCTGATTGCCCGGAAGGTACGGGACCTCGGTGTGTATGCGGAGGTCCGCGCCAGTGAGACGCCGGCGGCGGAACTCGTCCGCCAGGGGCACTCATCATCTCGGTGGCGGGCCGAGCAGCGTTTATGACCCGGAGAGTCCCACGGTGGATCCGGCCATCTTTCGCTGGGCGTCCCCGTGCTCGGCATCTGCTATGGCCAGCAACTCATGGCGCACCTGCTGGGCGGAGAAGTCCGCAAGGGTTTGAAGGGGAATACGGATTGGCCACGCTCGGACCTCGACGATGCCGCCGACCCCTCTTCGGCGGACTCGCCGGCAAGCAGCAGGTCTGGATGAGCTCATCGGGACGTGGTGGGGCGCGTGCCGGAAGGGCTCTCGATCGCAGGACGCACCGGCACTTGCGACGTGGCAGCGATCGCCGCACCCGCGCGCGGGTTCTACGCGGTACAGTTCCACCTGGAAGTGGTTCATACCACTCGCGGCAAGGAGTACCTTGCCAACTTCGTATTTCGTGTCGCGGGATGTGAAAAGACTGGGACGTCCGGCCATCGCGCGCCGCTGCTCGAGCAGGAAATCCGCGAGTGCGTCGGCTCGCGCAATGTCTTCTTTTTCGTCAGCGGCGGCGTGGATTCCAGCGTCGCCTTCGCCCTCTGCACGCGCGCGCTGGGGCCGATCGCGTGCGCGGCGTCTACTGTCGACACCGGACTGATGCGCGAAGGCGAAACCGATTTCGTGCGGCGCATGGGCAACCTCACGGTGGAGCACGCCGAAGAGCAGTTTCTGACCGCGCTGGCCGGAGTCACCGATCCGGAGCACAAGCGCCACATCATCGGCGAGGAGTTCGTCCGGGTGCAGGAGCGCATCATCGAGTCGCGGCGACTGCTGGACGAAAACTGGATTCTCGGACAGGGCACGATCTATCCAGACACCATCGAAAGCGGTGGCACGGCCAAGGCGGCGCTGATCAAGACCCATCACAATCGCGTGGCGGGAATTCAGAAGCTGATGGAAGCCGGACGCATCGTGGAGCCGCTCAAATCCTTCTACAAGGACGAGGTTCGCGCGGTGGGCCGCGAAATCGGGCTTGGCGGAAGAACTGCTTGATCGCCATCCGTTCCCGGTCCCGGCCTCGCCATCCGCTGTCTGTGCTCGGAGTTCGACGCGCCGCTGCGCGGCGACCGCGGAGGGCTTCATCGTGCCGGTGAATTCGGTGGGCGTGCAGGGCGATTCGCGAACCTATGCGCCCGTGCTCGCGATCGATTCGCTGGATCATGCGCGCGCCACCGAACTGATCAACGCTATCTCCGGAGTGAACCGCGTGATCGCACCGGTGGAGACGCGAAGTGCCGGTGGAGACCATGCAGGTACGTGCCTGTTCGCTGACGGCGGAGCGGCTTGGACGCGCTTGCGCAAGGCGGACGAAATCGTGCGCCGCCTCACTCACGAAACGGGTTACGACCACGAGGTGTGGCAATTTCCCGTGATCCTGATCCCTCTTGGCTCGGCGGAATCACCTGATTCGGTGGTGCTGCGCCCGGTGGATTCGGTGGACGGAATGACTGCGCAATCGGTGTTGATGAAAGCAGAGTTGCGCGAACGGATTTCGACCGATTTACTGCACGTTGCCGGTATCGCAGGTGTATTCTACGATCTCACGCACAAGCCCCCGGCACCATTGAGTGGGAGTAGGTAATGGGGCGGATCTGCCCGCGGTCGCCTTCCAGGCGGCTCTCACTATTTCGCAGCCGGCAGCTTGAAATCGATTCCGAGTTCCCGATTCAGTCGCTCGGTGAGTTCGCGATCGATCAAGGAGAGCGATGCCTGATTGTGCGTGTTGCCCGTAGTGAAGTAGTGCAATGTGTCGCCGTCCACCCAGTAGGCCACTGCCGAGTAGATCGTCAGTGATCCTTGAAGGCCAGCAGATAGCGGTTGACTCGGTGGGCTCAGGCTCGGAAACACCGTCGCCGCGGGCGCGGCGTTTCGTAGATGCTGGCGGGCGGCCGCTGCACCATTGGTGTTGTATTCGCCCTCCGGACCGGGCTGGATCATGACGGCGCTCGCGTGTTGCTGCTGTGGCGGATAAGATCACCGTGATGTTGGGCTGCGGCTGCTGCGGCTGGTCCTCAGGTCCGTATGATTCCTGGGGAGCAAAGGAGTTGTCGTACCCCCGCCGATATACACCGGGTAGGCGTACACGTAGGGAGTTACCAGACTGGTTACCGCGGCCAAACCCATTCCCGTTCCCGTCCATTCCCAATCGGCCGCCGGATGTTCTGGTGCTGAACCCCACCCACTGGTACCTGGATTGCCCGGCCAACTCCAGGGCGCAGATTGACGGCCGGGGCGCCGCCAAACACGGGCTGGGTCTGCGTCTCCACCGGGAAATACCACGCTGCCGAAGTTCCGCGTAATCCCTGTGGATGGGCTGGTAGTTCCGCCGGGGAATACGACGCTGCCGAAGTTACGGTGCACTGCCTGGCCGAATACACTGGTGGCAAATGTCAGGGAAAGAACTACGGCGAGCGCTTTCATGGTACCCCCCTGACCGAATTGTACCGCTGAATATGGAGAATTGGGCGGAGGCAAGCTCCGCCCAGAGGTTACTTCTTCTTCGGAGCCGGCGCGAGGCGGGGTCTGGACCGTGGGCCTCGGTACAACCGGAGCGGCCCCGGTGGGCGGCTTCGCTGCTGACGGAGCGCCCGTGCCCGGATTCGCCTGGTCGTAAAGTTTAACAATGTCGGCGGTAATATCGATGGCCGAGGCTGCCCATAAGGACAGGCGTCTGCGGATTGCTGACGTCCAGCACCAGAGCGTAGCCGTTGGCGGTAGCGAACTTCTCCAGCACCGCCATCACCTTGTTGCCCAACTCCTGCATGATCTTGCCCTGCTCCGCATCCAGATCCGCCTGGGCATCTTCGGTGTCGCGCTGCAAGCTCTTGTTGTTGGCATCGATGTCGCGCATGAGCTTCGCCTTGGCATCTTCGCTCATCGTGGCGCTGCCTTTGCGCAACTGGTCCTGCAAAGTCGCAATATCGGCCTGTTTCTTATCGAGATCGGCCTTCTTCGGCGCAAACCGGCCTTGCAACTCGCTGGCGGCCTTCTGCCCGTCCTTAGTCTGCAGAATGGCGTTCTGCACGTGGATGATGGCCACTTTGGACGGGGTCTGGGCATGAACCATCGCGGCCATACCGAGAACCAAAGTGGGAACAACGACAAAATTCTTCTTCAAGCTGAAAACTCCTAAGTGTGAAAATACTACCACATCGCCGCCGGCTGGCTCCAGACTAGAACGTCCTACCAATTGTAAAACGGAACATCGTCCGTTTTTCGAGGTAGGGGTACCCTGGCCAAACTGCGCGACGGAATTGAGGAATGTGTTCTGGTTCGGGAAGGCGGAGCGGTCTGCCACGATGGGCGGCTGCAGGTACTCTTGGACGATCGAAGGGTTGTAAGCCCAGTAGAGGCGGAACGGCGCATTCACTACTGGGAGCATCACCTGCAGTTCGATCCCGGTGGAAACCGCGGATCTTTTGCGTACCCGGAGCGATCAGCACGCGGCCGTCGAAACCCGGCCTGCGGGAACTGGTTGTTCAGATCGTTGACCCGGCTCGGCTCCATCGTGAGCTGGCTGGGACGCAGAATGCGGTTCATACCGGCATCGCCGAACAACGCCAGCGTGACCGGCCCGACAATTGGGATGCGGTACTCGAAGTTGGTCACCACCTGGGTGTCGCCGCCGGGCGTGATGAGCTGATAACTGGGAACCGACATGGTGACCGGCGCGCTGGTGACTACACCGTTCTGAATCACCTTCTGCGTGCGCGCAGGCTGCCATCGTCGTTCAACACGTTGACGTTCGCGCTGGAGGCGACATAGGCGATCAGGCGTGATGCCCCAGATCTCGAAACCGCGGACATCCTGTTCGCCGCCGATATAGGTGCGGGAGAACGGCGCGATGAACTTGCCGCCGTAGCCGGTGATCAGCGAACCCAGCGCGTGGAAAGCCAGGATGTGGCTCTTATGCCAGGGCGCCTGCTTGAAGTACTTGACGTCGATCGACGGGCGGATGGTATTGATGTTGCCGCCCAGGATGCTGCCCGCGAAGTCGGTGGAGATGAACAGACTCCGCCCGGCGGTCGGCGAGATCGGATGATTGACGGTGTTGTAGGTATAAGAAGGAACGATGTGGCTGGTGCGGATTCCGCTCAGCGAGTTCGGTCCGGCGACACCGCTGAAATTGATGTACTGGAAATAGGCCTTCGCAGCATCGGTGGTGGTCACGACATTGGAAATGTCGAACCCGTACGTGACTCCACACGCGGGCGAAACTGCGCTTGATGGGATAAGTCGCCGAAACCGAAAACCCGTGGCTGTTCTGCGAGTAGTTCAGCAGGTTCTGCGAACCCAACTGGTTGTAAAGCGGAATCAGGTTGGTGCCCGACAGAATCGAAGCCTCGCGGCCCTGATCGAAATTGAAACGTGCGCAGGTAGACCACGAAACCCGAGTTGCAGCGGGCGGTCCAGGAAGTAGGGTTCCGTGAAGCCCAGGCTGACATCGCGCATGCGCGTGCCGAGCTGGCTTTCGACCGATAGCGTCTCGCCCAACCCGAGGAAGTTGTTGGTGGAATAGTTGAACCCGACGAAGCTGCCCGCAATGCCGCTGACGCCTCCGTTGAGGCCGACCGAGTTCTTGCCGCGCTCCTTCACCTTGAGCGTGATATCCACCGTGTTGGACTGCGGATTACGCTTGATGTCGGCGGCTTCTTCCTTCTTCAGCATTTCGAAATAGCCGAGCTGGTTGAGGCGCAGTACGCTGTAGTCCCACAGCTCGGTATTGAACATGTCGCCTTCATCGAGCAGGATCTCGCGGCGGATGACCTTATCGCGGGTCGTGGTGTTGCCCGAGAAATCGATACGTCGGATAAAGAACTGCTTGCCTTCGTCGGCGGTCAGGGTAAGATCGATCTGGTCGCTGCCGTCCTCTGCCGGATGGAAGTCCGGCTCCGGAACGAAATCGATATAGCCGAACTTGCCGTAGAGCTTGCGCATGTTCTCGATGCCCTTGCGCAGCTTGTCGGTGGAGAAGATATCGCCGGTGGTCATGCCGAACAGCGGCTTCATCAGCACTTCGGGTGTGCGGAACAGCTTCACCCCGGTGAAGTTCATGTTGCGCAGGTGGTACAGCTTGCCCTCTTCCACCGGAATCGTAATATCGGCCGAGATGCCGGGCTGTCTCATTTTGAAGAGCGGCAGCCTCCAGCCCTTCCCGCCGCGGTGCTGGATATCCACGCTCTCTTCCAATGTCTTGGCCGTAAAGTAGCCGGCGTCCTGATAGGCCTGGCGGATGCGTTCCTTGTCCTCTTCGAGCTTGGCCCGGTCGAAAGTGGCGGGGAAGATACGCTCGAAAAGAATCGAGTGCGGGACGCCGATGCCTTTCAGGTTCTTCATGTTGCGGATCACCCACCGGTCGTCTTTGTCGGTGTTGCCCGTGATGTCGATGTTGCCCACCTTCACCTTGGGACCTTCATTCACCACAAACGAAACCTTGAGCGACGAAGGCGGAATCTGCTCGATCTGCGGTTCCACCGTGGCGTACTGCCGGCCGCGCTCTCCCAGAAACTCCTTGAGCACTACGGCGGCACGCTGAATCTTGTTGGGGTCGTACTGCGATTCCACGCTCAGCCCGACCTTGCGTTCCTTGAAGCGGTCCAGAATTTCGGAAACCGTCACGCTCTTGGCGCCCGGATACTCGATGGAGCGGATGACGCGGCGCTCGGTGACCACGAAGCGCACAATCAGGCCGGTGCGGCCGGGTTCGGTTTCGAGCCGGATATCGTCGAAGCGCCCGGTGTTCCACAGGATCATGAAATCGCGGCGCAGCGTCTCTTCGTTGTAGAGATCGCCCGGCTTGGAAATGATGAGCGCCTTCAGGGTGTCCTGGGGCACACGCTTGGCGCCGCGGAACTCAAAGCCTTCAATCGCCTGCCCGTTCGGGTTCACTGCCGGCGCCGGCGCCTCCTTGGGCGCTTCCAATTGCGGGCGCTGGCCGGGCTGAGCCGGCTGCACCAGCAGGGGTGGCCGCCGGAGGAGCCGGCTGAGCCGCGGGAGGCGTAGCCTGCGGCGCGGTTGGAATTGTTTCGAAGGGACTAGGTCTCGGCGGGGTCGTGGGCGGCGCCTGTTGCTGCGGCTGCGCGGGAGGCTGCTGGCCCGCGGGCGGCTGCTGGGCGGGCGCCTGGGCCGGCGTCTGGGATAACAACGCCGGGCAGATTGACAGTGCAAAGAAACAGGCCGGAATAACGACCAGGCGTAGACGCCTGAAGAACTTCATGAAAACATACCTTTCCACTCTGCGCAGTTACGATGACGTTGAGACAGAAGCAACGGTTCCACCAGTACAGGTGAGGTTCCAAAGCTGGTAAGCCATTATTTTAGCGGATCTTCGGGGCAATCAACAACGAGTGTAGCAGGCTACAGGTGTGAAGGGTTGGCACAGAATTTTGGGCCGGTCAGGCCGGCACCGCGCCGTTCACGAACGTCACGATGGCGTCCAGCGACGCCCCGGGTTGGAACTACCGCCGCCACCCCCAGACGCTTCAACGCGGCGGCGTCTTCGTCCGGCACAATCCCGCCGACAATCACCATCACATCCGTCATTTCCTTTTCCCGCAGCAGTTCCAACACGCGGGGAACAATCGCATTGTGCGCGCCCGAAAGGATGGACAGGCCGATCACCTGGACATCCTCCTGGAGCGCCGCATTGACGATCATCTCCGGGGTTTGCCGCAGCCCGGTATAGATGACCTCCATCCCGGCGTCGCGTAGGGCGCGCGCGATCACCTTGGCGCCGCGGTCGTGGCCGTCCAACCCCGGCTTGGCCACCAGTACTCGAATGGGTCGTGGCATGGTTAGATATGGGACGTTTCCTGGTAGCGTGCCGAAGACCCCGCGGAGGGCGTCACAGATCTCGCCCAGGGTCGCGTAGGCGCGCACCGCGTCCAGCAGGAACGGCATGGTATTCTCCGTCCCTTCGGCGGCGCGCCGCAGCTCATCCAGCGTCCTTTGCACTTTGCCATTATCGCGCCGCGCACGCAGCGCCGCCAGTTTAGCCGTCTGGTGCCGGCTGCTGGTTTCGTCGATCTGTAGTAGTTCGATCGGCTGATCGTCGCTCTGAAAGCGGTTGACGCCCACAATGGTGCGCTCGCCGGATTCGATTTCCCGCTGGTAGCGGTAGCTGGCCGAGGCGATCTCGGTCTGCGGGTAAGCCGGCCTCGATGGCGGCGATCATGCCGCCCATTTCGTCGATCCGCCGGATATAGTCGTTGGCCGCGGCCTCGCTCTCCAAGGTGAGCTTTTCGAGGAAATAGCTGCCGCCCAGAGGGTCGGCCGCATTGGTCACGCCGCTCTCATAGGCCAGCACCTGCTGGGTGCGCAGCGCGATCGTGACGGCGTGCTCCCCGGGCAGCGCGTAGGCTTCATCGAGCGAATTGGTGTGCAGCGATTGCGCGCCGCCCAGCACCGCGGCCATGGCCTGCAAGGCCGTGCGCACCACGTTGTTGTAGGGCTGCTGCCAGGTAAGCGAACATCCGGCCGTTTGTGCGTGGAAGCGGAGTTTGAGGCTGCGCTCGTTCCGCGCCCGTAGCGGTCGCGCATCACGTGTGCCCAGATCTTGCGCGCGGCGCGGTAGCTTGGCGATCTCCTCGAAGAAGTCGCTGTGCGCGTTGAAGAAGAAGCTCAGGCGCGGCGCAAAATCGTCGATGGCGAGACCGCGCTCCAGCGCCCAATCGACATACTCGATGCCGTCGCGCAAGGTGAACGCGAGTTCCTGCACGGCGGTGGATCCGGCCTCGCGAATGTGATACCCGCTGATCGAGACCGGATTGAATCTCGGCGTATGCCTGGCGCCGAATTCGATCGTGTCGGTGACCAGCCGCATGGAAGCGCGCGGCGGGTAAGATGTACTCCTTCTGCGCGATGTATTCCTTCAGGATGTCAGTTTTGCAGCGTGCCGGAAAGCCGGTCCCACGGTACGCCCTGCTGTTCCGCCACCGCCAGGTACATGGCCCACACTACCGAAGCCGGCGAGTTGATGGTCATGGAGACGGAGACCTCGCCGAGCGGAATCCCGCGGAAGAGGATCTCCATGTCTTCCAGCGAGGAAATGGGTGCGCCGCACTTTGCCGACTTCGCCTTCGCTCAGGGCGTGGTCGGCGTCGTAACCCATCAGCGTGGGCAGATCGAACGCCACCGACAGGCCGGTCTGCCCCTGCGCCAGCAGATAGTGGTAGCGCTGGTTGGTCTCTTCCGGCGTGGCGAAGCCGGAGAACTGCCGCATCGTCCAGAGCTTGCCGCGATACATGTCGCGATGGATACCGCGCGTGTAAGGAAACTCTCCGGGCTCCGGGTTCTGAAATCGCTCGGCAAATCCCCGGACCGTATACTGGTTCGACCGGAACTCCGCTGATTGTCGTAAACTGGCGTTCGGTGGTTTTCATCACTACCCAGCTACCGTTATCTTAGCGCCACGGTATATTGAGAACGAAACGCCAATGTTCAAACCTACGATTTTTCGCGAGTACGACATCCGCGGCGCAGCCGACGTCGAGCTGCTGGACGACGATGTCGAGCAACTCGGCCGCGCCTTCGGCACCTACCTGCAGCGCCATCAGGGCAAGCAGAATCAGCCTGGGACGCGACACTCGCCTGAGCTCGCCCCGCTTGCGGAACGCGCTGATCTGCGCGGGCTGAAGGCCAGCGGCTGCGACGTGATCGATATCGGCGTGGTGCCCACCCCGGTGCTCTATTATTCGGTCTTCCACCTGAAGACCGATGGCGCCGTGATGATTACCGGCAGCCACAATCCGAGCCGAGTTCAACGGCTTCAAAACCGTCTGCGGCGCCTCCACGATTCATGGCGCGGCCATCCAGGAAATCCGCCGCATGATCGACAGCGGCGATCCTGGCAACCGGCGAAGGCACGGAGTCCACCGCGGACGTGGTGACGCCGTACGTGGCGGAAGTCTCCGCGCAGTTCCACTTCCCGCGCCGCATACGCGTGGTCTTCGACGCCGGCAACGGCACCGGCGGTCCGGTAATGCACCGCATTCTCGAAAACCTGAACGTGGATGCCACCGAAATGTTCTTCGAAATGGATGGCCGATTCCCCAATCACCATCCCGACCCGACAGTGCCCGAAAACCTCCAGGCACTCGTCGAAAAGGTGCGCGAGTCCAAGGCCGACCTCGGCATCGCCTTCGATGGCGACACCGACCGCATCGGCGCGGTGGACGATCGCGGCACCATCGTCTGGGGCGATCAGCTACATGATCATCTACGGCCGCGAAATCCTGACGCGCAAACCGGGAGCGACCTTTATCGGCGAAGTCAAATGCTCGCAGTTGATGTACGACGATCTGGCGACGCGCGGCGGCAACCCCATCATGTGGAAGACGGGCCACTCGTTGATCAAGGCGAAGATGAAGGAGACGCACGCCGAACTGGCCGGCGAGATGAGCGGACACATCTTCTTCGCGCGACCGCTGGTACGGCTTCGACGACGCGCTGTATTCCGCCTGCCGCCTGATGGAGATCGTGGCCGATTCCGGCCAGCCCCTCTCCCACCAACTGGCCGACCTGCCGGCCACCGTGGTTACGCCCGAGATCCGTTTCGATTGTCCCGACGCGAACTCAAATTCGCCGTCGTCAGCGAGGCGATCGCTGTCCTGCGCGCCCGGCATCAGACCGAGGATGTGGATGGCGTCCGTGTGCTGTTCCCCCACGGCTGGGGCCTGGTGCGGGCCTCCAACACGCAGCCCGTGCTCGTCATGCGCTTTGAAGCCACCACCCCGGAACTGCTCCAGGAATACCGCCGCGAGATCGAGGACGTGGTGGAAGCTGCAAGCTGCACGCGCAAAGCGTCGCGTGAGTGTTTTCCGCTACCGTGGTAATATAAGGTCATGGCGATTGCCCATTCAAAGGTCACGGCACAGGGCCAGATTTCGGTCCCGGTGGACGTACGCCGCAAGCTCGGGATCAGGCCAGGCTCAGATCCTGGAATGGGAAGAGGAAGGCGATAAGATTGTCGTCCGCCGTGCCGGACCGTTTCAGTTCCGAGGATATCCATCAGGGCGTTGTTCGGGATGCGCGAACGCCGGAAACGCGAAGTGCGGAGGAACTGAGAGGGGGCATCCGGCAGTACGCCCGAAAGCGCTATGCGCGCGGTTGACACCAATGTCCTCGTTCGCCTGATCGCACGAGACGATTCCCGCCAGACCGCCTCGGCAGAAGCCTTTATTGAGAAGGGCGCTTGGGTTTCGGTGCTCGCGCTGGCTGAGTCGACATGGGTGCTCCAGCGTTTACGAACTGAGTTCGCAGCGACCTCGGCCAGGCGATTGAACTGTTGCTTAACCATCGCGATTTGGTACTGCAGGATCGTGAGGCCGTAGCTTGGGCGTTGGAACTCTTCCGTGCAAACGACGCTCGGGTTTTCCGATTGCCTGATGCTCCAGTTAGCCCGCAAAGCCGGTCATCTTCCGCTCGGCACCTTTGACGGAACCTGTCCAAGGTCGACGGCGCTCAACAGCTCTAGCCCTAATTTCGCGAGCCGACCGTTTCCGAGCGCCCCGCCAGGGGCTGGATCGAACCAGCGCCGCATACCGCGACCCCGTTCTTCATCAGCGCGTTCAAAAAATTCAGGAACAGGTGATAAAAGACTTGCTCGGTCAGCGGTTGGTCTGCCGGGCAGCCGGAAGGCGGCGGGGAGTTCCTTGCAGATGGTCAACCGCACGGCATGAAACTGCGCCTTGCCGCCGCGATCGCGTTTGTTGGCCAGCGTCATCGGCGTTTGCATGATGCTTCCGTGCGCCCGTCCACGTAAAACTGGCAGCGCGAGAACCAGCCGAGATTGGCCGGATCGGCTGCATCGTAAGAGAACAGAGGCCCCTGGCGCACCGGCGCGCTCAAGTCGAGATGGATGGTTCGCGGCGAAATCCTTGGCCTTGGTTTCAAACCCGGCCTGCCGCGCAATACTTCGCCACCATCTCCGGCTGGAGTTCGAGATAGATGAACTTGTGCTGCCCCGCCTGGAGTACCTGCATGATCGAAGGGCCATTGTAGCGCACGCTGAGCGAGAATCGAATTCTCTTGTCAAAGGTACTACACTAGTCCTTCTGTCAAATATGCAGCAGCACCGATAGCCCCGGCCGGCCTGAAACCGCCATTTCACCCCACCGTCCCGCCATCCGGGCGCATAGAGACGCTGCGCGCCGTCTTCTATTTGCTGACCCTCTTGTGGATCAACGTCTACATATGCCGCGATATGTTTTTTGGCTCGACGGCGCACATGGGGTTCCATGCACGGCTTCTGGACGGCGCTCGCCGCGCGCGGCGGCGGCAGTTGGTTTCACGCCACCTGGTGGCCTTTGGGACAACGAGCATTCCCTTTGAGTCCACCTATCCTGCCACTGGTGCCGGCGCTGGCCGCGGCTATCAGCGCCTTGCGTGGCGTCACCGCCCGCCGTCGGCTTTCACAGTGTCACCGGCGTGTTCTACATTCTCGGCCCTGCACGCCGTTCTTCATGGCCTGGCGGCTTGACGCGCGCTCCCGGGTACAGCTTTCTGGCCGCGTTGCCTATTCGCTGACCTCCGTCACCCAAGTGCTGGTGCCGGACGGCGGCTTCATGTTCGGCAGGATCCTGGACGCGCGCCGCCTCTACGTGGTCAGCGTTTGGGACGACACACCCCACCTGACCGCCCTGGCGCTTTCTGCCGCTGGTGATTCTGTTTCTAGCCCGTTCCATCGAAACCCGGCGGGCCGGTCTATTACGCGGGTGCGGCAGCATCCATCAGGCTGGCCGCCCTGGCCAGCGCGTTCGGCCCGGTGATGGCGGTGCTGGCCGCCGCGTGCCTGCTCGTCTTGCGCCGCCGGGACTGGCCCGCAACCTGATCCTCACTGCTGGAATCGGCGCCTGGGGCTGGGCGATCGCGGCGCCGTTCCTTTCGCCGTCCCTGATGCGCGCCATCCGCGCAGCCTCCGCCGCCAGCGATGGCGAGGGCTGGTCGCTGGGGTCGTTCACCGCCACCGCGCTGGTGATCCTGGGCTGGGCGCATACTCTGGCAGTGCCTCCGGCGCTGGACGGACGACTGGCGAATCCAGTTCTTCGCTGCTCTTCGCCTGCGCTCACCAGCGGCATCCCGCTGCTTCAACTGACCCTGCAGCGCCACTTCCTGCCGCAGCCCAACCGCTAAATTCGAAATGGAGATGGCGCTCTGCCTGGCTGTGGTGTTCAGCCTCCGCCCGTGGATCGGTCGCATGAGACCCTCTGTCCGCCGCGCCCCTCTTACTGGTGGCGCTGGCCCTGCGCGGTCAGAGCAGACCGTGGACCACCGCAAGCTGGAAAAGAAGTTCACCTTCCCCCGGGACGTAACCGGAACGGTGGAATACCGCGCGGCTGCCTGGGCTCAGAAAACCTTCCCGGCATCCGCTTCTTCCTGCCCGGCTCCATGGCGCAGTGGGCCAACACCTCACACCAACCTCCAGCAGTTCACCGGCGGATCTTTCACCATGGCGACCAACCTCAGGTGCAGCAGCGCGCCGACACCGCCATCGGATTCGGCGCCGGCGAGCGTCGCAGCAGGACGTGCATCTCACGCTGACGTGGCTGCAAGGCATACGGCGTCGGCGTGGTCGCCATCAGCGGAAAGGACAGCAAGGAATATTGGCGGCCGTTCACCCATCCGGAGAAATTCGACGGAGTGCTGCCCCGCGCTCTGGCACGAATCCGGCGTAACTAGTGCCGCGTGCCGCTGCGCGAGTTCACCCTGGCCCACATGGTGCCGGAAAGCGCGCTGGTGCGGCGCGCCCCAGGGAACCGGATGACATTTCCGAAGTCGAGAAGTTTGTGGCGGCGCTGGACGACCCCGCGATGCCGGACACGCAGTTTCAGTGGGAGGGCCGCAACCGGATCACGCATCCGCACTACGGCCGCGCAGGGCCAGGCATTGAGCGTGCAGGTGTCGTATCACCCGGATGGCATGCCACCGTAGCCGGACAACCCCGTGAGTTGCACAAGGACGGATCTAGGCCTGATGTGGCGCTGCGCCCCGGACTACACCGGACCTTGCGAAGTCGGTGCTCGGACTACGACGGCGGCTGGAACTGCGCCCTGCCGCTGGCTCAGCTGGCTGGCCATTGCGGCCTGGCACTGGGGGCGGGCGTTGCCCGCAGCCGGCTTTAGCCGGCTGGACCCGCTCGAAAAGCGGGTCCGCAGCCCGGATAGGCTGCTCCCAAATCTACACCGGCGCGCTCTGCCCCGTGTCGCTGCCGCCGCTCACCACCCAGCCATCGGCCAGTTGAATTACCCGATTGCCGTAAGCGGCGTTATCCACCGAGTGCGTCACCTGTATGATCGTGGTGCCCTCGTCGTTCAACTTCTTGAACAGCTCCATGATCTCCTTGCCCTGGCTGGAGTGCAGGTTGCCCGGTCGGCTCGTCGGCCAGAATCAGCTTGGGATGGCGATCACCGGCGCGCGCCACCGCCACCAGTTGCTGCTGGCCGCCGGAGAGCTGGCTGGGATAGAGATCGCGCTTGCCCACGATGTGGAAGCGGTCCAGCGTGTCGCAGACCATCGACGCGCGCTCGCTGCCCTTCACGTTGCGGTACGAGAGCGGAATGTCCAGGTTCTCGTAGACCGTCGAGGTTATCGATCAGGTGATAGCTCTGAAACACGAACCCGATGTACTTCTTGTTCAACTCCACGCGATCCTTCGGCTTCATCCGGTGAACCGTGTGGCCGAGGAACTCGAACTCGCCGGTCCATGCGCCGTCCAGCATTCCCGAGAATGCTCAACAGGGTCGACTTCCCCGCCCCTGACGGGCCCATGATGGTGACGAACTCGCCTTCCTTGATCTCCACATTCACGCGGCGCAGCACGCAGCTTCGCCGTAGCCGCCTTCGTAAAACTTCTCTAAATTGCGCAGTATGATCATGAGTCTTCCTATTCGTGGCGTAGCGCGATAACCGGGTCAGAGCACCATCGCCCGGCGCGAGGGCACGTAGCCGGCGCCGCAGCGCCACCAATGCCAGTAGAATCGATACCGCCGCATATGTCCAGGCATCGGTGCGGGTTGACGCCGAACAGCATCGCGCCCATCCAACGCGTCAACACAGCGGCGCCCGACAGGCCCGCAGCAATTCCACAGCACGGCCAGACGCCCGCCTTGTCCCAGAATCATCCGTTCGCACGTCGGCGGGTTGCGCGCCCAGCGCCATCCGGATGCCGATCTCGTTGGTGCGCTGGCTGACGTCGTAAGAGATTACCCACGGTAGATGCCGACCGCGGCCAGCAGAACGCTACGCCCGCGAAGCTCAACAACAGCGGTATTGAACCGCTCCCGCCATCGACAGATTCACCACTTCGCTTCATGGTTCGTATGTCCGCCACCGGCTGATCCGGATCGAGAGCGTGCACCTCGCTGGTCACCGCCGATGCCAGCCTCAGCCGGCGGTCCCGCGGTGCGCACTATCAGCGTCATCGCAGCCCAAGCCCTGCATGAGTACGGAAGGTAGATCGTGGGCCATTCTCGCCATCCAGACCGTCTGCCTTCACGTCACCCACTACGCCCACGATTTCCGCCACGCGCCCCGAGACCTGATCGATCGCAACATGCCCGCCAATGGCGCTGCCGCCCGGCCAGAAGCGCCGCGCCAGCGTCTGGTTGACTACAATCACAGCCGGCGATTGCTCCGTATCCGAATCGGACGGGGCGCGTCCCGCCAGCAGGGGAATCCCCAGCGCGCTGAAGTACGAGGGCGCGCAGTGACTGACCGCAAAAGCCCGATGGGACGCTGCTCGACGCTCTGGAGCTCCTCAACAGCGAACTGCGAACCAAATAAAGCCGGTCAGGGGCAGATCGTTTATCGCCTCACGCCCGGCGACCGGGCAGCGTGGCGATCCATCCGACAGTTGCCGAAGAACGCGATCCGCTGGCCCGGCGCGGTGCTCCGTCCCCCGCCTAACGGAACGCGCACGGTCAGAACGCCTGACGGCCGAAACCCGGGGTCCATCGCCAGCCGGATGAATCTGAATCAGCAGGCCGGCGCCGATCAGCACCACAACGCCAGCGCCACTTCCGTGACCACCAGGGGTATTGCGCGCGGCGTCCCCCGCGTCCGGCAGTGCCCCGCGGCCCCCTGCGCTTCAGGGACTCCCGCTCAGGCTGCATCCCCAGCCCCGTGTCGCCGGCGCCCGTGCCGAACAGAATCCCTGGTCGTCAACGAAATCGCCAGCGCGAACCCGGGAACAGCCGGGGTTCGATCGCCGCCTGCGACAACCGCAGGCACGCTGGCCGGGCCCGGCATGCGCCAGAAGAGAGACTGCCCCTGCCGGCAAACAATACGCAGTCCCAACACGCCGCCTCCCATGGGCCAGCAGGAGTAGCTTTTCCGTGAGCAACTGTGCAACGATGCGCCCGCGGCCCGCGCCCATGGCGGATCGCAGCGCGATCTCTTTGCGTGCCGCGTGGAACCGCGCGCCAGCAGGAGGTTAGCCACATTCACGCACGCCATCAGCAGCAGGCAATCCCACTGCCGCCATCAAGACCTACAGCGCCCGCCGCACCCCGCTTACCAACTCCTCGCCCAGAACGAATACCGACGGGCGCCAGCCCTTGTCCAGCGCCGGCAACGCCCGTCCCATTTGCGCGCCCACCGAATCCAGCGCCCGCCCGCATCCTGATAAACGAGAGAGCCGCTGCGGCGCGCAATCACCACCAGGCAAAGCGGCTGCTGGCTGGCGCGCGCATCGCCTGGTATTCAGCGCCAGGGGAATCGAAGACACATCGACGCCGGTCTCCAGGACGGCGGAAGCCGGTGGTAGCACCCCAACCACTGTGTAAGGCTGATCGCGCAGGCGAATCGTCTTTGTCCTACGATGCCCGCGTCGCCCCCGCTGAAGCCGCTGCCACAAAGAGTGGCTCAGCAGGACAACATTGGCGTTCCCCGGCAGGTCTTCCTGGCCGGAAAACGCGGCCCAGCCTGGGTTCCACGCCGAGCAGTGGGAATCGCCGCGGAGACCGCCGCACTTGACTTCCTCCGGGTCGATGTCCGTTGGGGCCGCCTGTGAGGTTGATCCGCGCTATCCACGATTGCCGCCATCTGCTCCACGGTCCGGCTCTGCTTGGTTGCCACGCCAGGAAACAGGCCGGCAAGCCACGGACATTCGATAGCGATCCTTGCGAGGGGTTTTTCTCCCAAATCACGAGCAGATCGCCCGCGTCGCGAAACGGCAATGGCTTTAGCAGTACCGGTGTCCACCACGCTGAAAATGGCGGTGGCAGCGCCCATACCGAGTGCCAGGGTAAGCAGGCGACCGGTGGTGAAGGCCGGCGCCTTCCCCAATAAGCGAATCCCGTAAGCGCACATCCTGCCCCGAAAAGTGCATGGCCTCGTCAGGTTAGCAGAAAGCGTACCGTACTGGCAGAGGACCTATGGGCCTACTGACCGTGCCGGGATTCACCTTGAACCCAATCAGAGCCGCGACCGTTAATGAGGCAGAACAGCCGCAATCAGCGTCTTCGCTGCACCCTGCGTCTTGAGCGTCCGTTGGCCGAGCCGCATTTGCACTACGATCGGGCGCACCGGACGCCGGTTCCAGTTCGAGTGGAACGAAATTCCGCCGTTGACGTTGTGCACGCGAATCTGCGTGCCGCCGCCATTCACCGCGGCCTCCAGCCGGTGGCCGCCGCGGAGCGCTCCAGGACCGGCCGAAATCGGCAGCGATGCCTGCCGCTCAGATTGCAGCGCGCTCACGTTGGCGCCTGGCGCCCGAGGGCAGCGACAGCTTGATCGGCCCGTTTACCGAACTCAGCGAGATCGGGTTGCACTTGCTGATCCGGCTGAAAGCCGGCTTCCAGGAAGCCGTTCACTGTCGAGAGATCCGACCTGACCTTCCATTCTCTCGGCCTTGTATGCTGCCGTTCACGCGAAGATGCCTTCACCGGACCGGTCACTCCGCTGATCAGCGACAGCCCGCCGTTGACCAGTCTCACGTTCTTCCAGGTTGGCGCCGCGCGGCACCATGATGTGGTACTCCACGCTGGCCGGGTGCTCGGTATCCCCGCCCGTATACTGCGTGCGTATGGAAACCATCCCGGACGAAGTGTCCACTACGATCTGCGCATCGTTCAAGCGGCCGGCGTCGGCTCGAATGCTTGGTTGCCTCGCACCAACACTTCGTCGCGATCCCACGCTGTGATCTGCATCGTCTCCATAGAGATTCTGAATCGCCACCCGCCCTGTTGGGAGCAAGCGAGTAACTCGCACCGAAACTCCGCACGCGGACTTCGTATGGATCCGACGCATCGCAGATCGCCGGCAGGCCAGGGCCAGCAGCAATTACACTAGTTACCCGTAGTATTGCAGCCATCGCGCCTCCCTTCAGCTCGCAACGATCTGTGACGCCCCCGCTGGCCTTCGAACCTGGTTTCCCTAATGACGACGATTCTGATACGATCGAACTTAACTTTTCGCGGATTCAACATTTTCTTCCACCATCGCGCCCGTCGAACAGCCGTACCGTGGCGGTCCGCAAAGTTCGGCGTAGCGCGGATCGTGCGTCACCATGCAGATCGTCGACGCCGGCCGCGTGTAGCTCGCGCAGCAGGCTCATCACCGCCTCGCCGTTGGCCGAGTCCAGGTTCCCGGTGGGCTCGTCGGCCAGCAGGATCAGCGGATCGCCGCTCAGCGCGCGCGCCACGGCGACGCGCTGCTGCTGGCCGCCCGAAAGCTGCGACGGATAGTGCTTCATGCGGTGCGACATGCCGACGCGCTCCAGCGCCTCCTGCACGCGCCGCTTGCGCTCCGCCGCCGGCATGCCGCGGTAGGTCAGCGGCAGTTCCACGTTCTCGTACACCGTAAGATCGCCGATCAGGTTGAATGCCTGGAAGATGAAGCCGATCTCGCGGTTGCGGATGCGCGCCCGCTCGCTCAGCTTCAGGCCCGTCACCGGCTTGCCGTTCAGATAGTAGGTGCCGTCCGTCGGCGTATCCAGCAGCCCGAGAATGGCGAGCAGCGTCGACTTTCCGCAGCCCGACGGACCGGAAATCGACAGGTACTCACCCTTCTTCACGTCAAAATGAATGCTCTGCAGGCGCGTGAGTCTCCACTTCATCGGTGACGAAGACCTTGCTCACGGCGTCCAGTCGAATCAGCGGTTGCGAGCCGTTATCCATTGTCATTTACCCTTTTACGAGAGTCGTGAAACGTTAGTTCAACTTAATGCGGTCGTAACTGTCGTAGGCCGACATATCCGAGAGAATCACCTGGTCTCCCACCTTGAGACCGTCCTTGATCTCGATGGTGTTCACCGAACTGCGGCCCAAGCTGCACCTTCACCGTGTTCGGCGATACTTGCCGTCCGGCTCCAGCTTGAAGAGCTGCACGGTGCTGTCCTGCTGCCCGAAGACCGGCCGTCCCACGAACACCACGTCGTTCGAAGCGCTCCAGCTCGATCGTGCCGTCCACGCTCAGGTCCGGACGCAGCACGCCCGGCGGCGGCGCTCTTCACCCATGATCAGCGCCACATCCACCGTCACCGTGCCGTTGAGAATCGAGGGATCGATGCGCGATAACCCGGCCCTCAATCATGACCATTACGCGTGTCGATGACCGCGTGTTGACCGATTACGACATCTTTACTTGTGTTTCGGCGATCTTCAACTCGGCTTTCAGCTTGATGGCCTGCGCGACTTTGCCCGAGCGGCGTTCCGGCGGCCACCTTCTGGCCCACTTCCACCGGCGGTGGGGAGTTGCTGCAATACGCCGTCGAAGCCGGCCCTGCACCTTCAACTGATCCACCTGGCTCTTCTTCAGGTTGAACTGCCCGCGCAACTGGTCCACCTTCACCTTGGCGGCAGCTAACTGGGCCTCTTCCGCCGACGAGTTGATCGAAATGCCGTTTCTGCTCCAGTTGCAGGCGGCTTCCCAGCTGCTCTGCCTTGACCGCCGAAATCTTGGCGTCCACCTCGCTGAACAGCCTCCTTGGCCAGCGCCTGGTCGCGGTCGCCCTGCAGCTTGGCCGTGGTGTAGTCCGCGCCCACCTGGGCCACCGTGGACTGCATATCCAGATTCAGCTTCTCCAGCGTGACCTTGCAGGTTGGCGTAGTCCGCTTCGGCGGCCTTCGTGGCGAACTCGGCAGTCTGAGAAGCTCGGTTTCAAGCTCCGGGCTGGTCAGGATCATGACGACCGGAGTCGCCTTTACGGGCGTGCCGGGACGGATCAGGATGCGCTGCACCCTCCCCTCGGTGGTGGCTGGAATCAGCATGGTCTCCTCAGGCACCAGCGTTCCCAGACCGCGGACTTCGCGCGTCATCGGGCCGCGCTTCACCGTGTCCCGCCACACCACGGACAAATCCACCGACGGCGCAGCCGGCTTCAACCGGCTCACCACCACGGTAGTGCCGGCGATTGCCCCTACTCAGAACAATCCCGACTACGATCCGGCGGATCAGTCGTTTCTTTGCCGGCGTCTTTGCGTTGTATATCCATTTGGGTTCCCGCAGCCATTAAGGCACGGCGCCTGCCAATCGTCGTTTAGCGTAACGTATGACGTTTCGCGTAGCAGAAGGACGGATAGGCGGAATTTGGGGTGTTCGCGTTAGGATCGGATCGTACCGAAAGTGGGGCATCCAGGGAGGTGAGATGCCCCCGTTCCCTTCGGCCGGAGGAGACTACGGCTGGATGACGATACCGCGTTCGTCCAGCAGGGTGCCGGTCTTCACCCAGAGGTTCAGCAGGTTCTTGCGCAGGGCGATCTGATTGGTCACCACCGTGGATTCCGACTGCGCCAGCGCGTTCTGCGCCAGCAGCAACGTTCTGCGATAGTTCGGTGCCCAACTCGTACTCTTGTTTTCGGCATCCAGAGCTTTTGGGCGAAATCCCTGAGCCACTTTGGCCAGCTTCACCGATTCCTTACTGGATTCCACGTTGGTGATCGCGTTCAGGATGTCCAGCCGGATGCGTCCTGCTGCGTGGTGCGTACATTCAGCGTGTCCTGCTTCTTGCGCACGATTGCGTCGGCCATGTCCGGCGTGAAGCGGCCCGGTTCCGGATCGGCAGCGAGAGGCGCAGCCCCGAACTGGTACGTGGAGAACCCAAAGCCGAACATCTGGCTCAACGCATCCCCCAATCCACCGGGAATCGAGGTCAGCACCGGGGACGAAATGCCATCGTTGAAGCACGTTCGTACGCTGCAGGAATACGCCGCCGCGCCCGTTGATGCGTTGTAGTTGCCGATCAGTGCCAGATTCGGCAACAGGGCGTTGCCGCGACTGCTGGATCGAAATGATCGTCCACATCCAGGCTCTGCGTCGCCTGCTTGAGATCGGGGCGATTCTGCATCGCCACAGTGATCGACTCCTCTTTATCGAAATTGATCGATTCCAGCGGCATCTCCGCAACGTCGGTGAGTACGATCGGCAGTGCGCGGACTCTGCGCATCCAGATCGGCGCCGATCTGTTTGCGCAACGCGTCTTCACGCTGCGTCAGGGTGAACTCGGCCTCGCGCCACGCTCGACTTTCGTTGGTGGCCAACTGCTGCTGCGGGATTGTAAATGTCCAGCGGCGAAAGCCGCGCCCAGTTCCAACTGCTTCTGCGACAGCTTGAGGAACTCCGCCGCCACGTTTCGCGCCCCCTCGGCAACTTTCAGGTTCTCGCGCGCCGCAACTACGTCCCAGTAGGCGGACTCGGCGTTGGAGATCAGATTCAGCATTTGCCCTCTCAAGCCGAATTCGCTGATCTTCAGGCGGCTTCTGGCGGACATCAGGTTCAGCCGGTTGACGTACGCTCCGCGGTTCTAGCAGTAACGGCTGCGAGAACGCGATCGCCAGGTTGCCCGAAAGCGCCGGGTTGTAATTGATTGAATGTGCTGTTGCTGGTCGTTTTGGTTCCGCCCCAACTCACCGTGTAGTTCAGTCCCTCCGGCAGCTTAGTTGCGTCACGCTCATCGTCAGCGGCTGGTTCAGGGTCTTCAGTTCTGCCGGCTCCGTCCAAAGGCGCTGGTCGGAGGCGTGGGTCGCCCGGTTCGCGGTGAACTGCGCCGTCGCTCGCGGATCCCATATGCCAAAGGCGCGCTGGATGGCATTCTTGGGCGTCTCCAGGCTGAGCATCTGGAGCTGGATGTCCGTGTTGTTCGACATCACCAGCGCCAGATAGTTCTTGAGCGACAGTTCCGAACTTATCGCCCACTAACGAAATCCTTCAGCCGCGACCGGGTCTTTCAATTCGACCTATCGGCTGCGTTTTGCTGAAACGTCTCGCGGAAATAAGACGGTTTGGGAAACGACGATCACCTGCGCAAACGCGCCTGCCGCCAGAAGAATGCCTGTAGTTAAGGTTCGTCAACAGCATATGCTTACTCGTAACGAATGGCCTCGATGGGATCCAGTTTCGCGGCCTGTACGGCCGGATAAATTCCAAACAACAGACCGATAAAAACGGACACGCCGAACGCCACCACGATCGATGACGTGGTCACCACCGTGGACCAGCCCGCCGCCGTCGCGATCACCCGCGACAGCGTGAAGCCGAACGCGATGCCGATCAGTCCGCCGACGATCGAGATCAGCACCGCCTCCGTCAGGAACTGACGCACAATATCGCCCTGGCGTGCACCGATCGCGCGCCGGATGCCGATTTCGCGCGTCCGCTCCAGCACCGTGGCCAGCATGATGTTCATGATGCCGATGCCGCCCACCAGCAGCGAAATGCCCGCGATACAGATCATCACGATCTCGAAAATGAACTGACGTGCGTCGCTGCTCTGCTCGAGCAGGCCGGCCGGCACCACCACCGTGAAATCGCCCGCATCCTTATGGGTGGCCGCCAGAATGGCGCTGCACCACGTTGGCCGTCTCGATCGAATCCACGCCAGGACCCACCTTCATATAGATGCCGTCGATCTCGTCCTTGAGGTAGCTGGTATTGTCCTCGAAACGGCGCATCACGGTGTTCAGCGGCGAGATCACCAGGTTGTTGCGGTTCATCGCCTGCACGCCTTCCACATCCGTATCGCTGGTGGCCTGCGGCGTCAGCACGCCGATCACCTGCAGCCACGTGTCGTTCACTTTGACGTACTTGCCCACCGCTTTGTCGTAGCCCAGCAGGTTGACCTTGGTGGTCTCGCCCAGCACGCACACCGGCGCCGATGCGGTGTTCTCTTCCTCGGTGAAGAACCGGCCCTCCACCAGCTTCAGGCTGTTGATCTCCACGAAGTTGGGCAGCACGCCGATCAGCTGCGGCTGTTCCTGGCTGGTCTTCGGCAGCAGCTTCTGCGGCTTGAAACGCTTGCGCGGCGTGATCGCCACCAGGCCCGAGACGTTCTCGGAAATGGCGCGAAAGTCGCGGAAGGACAGCCCCGGGAAACCGCGCGCACGGTCTGCAGCTCGTTGCGGTCCACCGACTCGTGGGCCTCCACGATGATGTTGTTGACACCCAGCTGGTCGATGAAGCTCATCATCTCTTTCTGCGCGCCGGCGGTGATCGAAAGCATGGCCACCACCGCGCCCACGCCGAAGATCATCCCGAGCATGGTCAGCAAGCTGCGCAGCTTTATGCGCAAAGAGGCTCGCCATCCCCATCAATAATTCAGGACCGATATTGGAAAGACCCATGTCTATTTCCCCGCGCCATGCCGCCCATCGCGGCGCCGGCCGAGGATTTCTTCTCGCCGTTCTTCTTATTCTTGTCGGCGCTGGGATCGGCCATGGCGACAACCTCGCCCGCCTGCACGCCGCTGGCGATCACCATCATCGATTCACTCTGCTTGACCAGTTTCACCTGGCGCGGCCTCGAACTTCCCGTTCTTTGCCGTGCACGTAGACCAGGTACTGGCCGTTCTTCTGGAATACCGCCTGCGCCGGAACGTGGATCACGTCGGGCAGCTTCTCTACCTGAATCTCGACGTCAGCCAGCAAGCCCGGGCGAAGCAGCACCTGGACCTGCGAATCCTGCTCGGGAGGCAATGGCAGTTTGGCATTTTCCGGTCTTCTTCCGGTAAAGCCGCCCACGTTCACTCCGCGCCGCAGCATCGCCGCGATGGGATCCGCCCCGCCGCCGGCGCCGCCGCGGCCCTGGCCGCCCGAAGCCGCCGAAGACCCCCGCGTCCCTGTCCACCGCCGGCCTGCGCCGTCGCCGCCGCGTCCTTGTCCGCGCTTGTCCCGGTGATGCCCGCCTTGGTCAGCAGGTCCGACATTTCCTTTTGCAGCTTCTCGCGCTCTTCCGGTGACGACGCCCCGCATCTTCTCGCGCAAATCGCTCATCTTCTTGCGATCTTCTTCGGACATAGCTCGAAACCGCCGCGCGCCGCCGCGTGCCCTGCCGCATCCGCCCCGGCCGTCCTGCGACCCGCTGGCGCCGCGCCACCCGGAGCGCCGCCGTCCTGATTGCGCCGCCCACCGCCGCCGGCGCCACCGGCGCGCCGTCCGCGACCGCCGCCGGAATCGTCCGCTGCAGCTTCCGGCCGAGGCGGCGCGAAGGGATTGACCCCGGCGTTGATTCCCTTCTTGGCATTCGCTTCCGCCGTGGCCATGATCCGCTCGATGTCGGCAGGCTTCATACCCACACCCGTCAGCAGCTGCCTCATATCGACCGAGAAAATCACATCGAACTTCTTGGACGGGTCGCCGCTGAACACATCCGAAGTCGCCGTCCCGCTCATAGCCTTGATCTTGCCCGCGAAACGCTTATCCGGAATCGCATCGAGTTGCAGCGTGGCTTCCTGGCCTTCCTTCAGATTGGCGCGATCCAGTTCTCCCGACCTTCGCCCATACTTCCAGCTTCCGAAAGGTCCAGAATATCGGCCACGGGCATGCCCGGCTGCAAGGTATCGCCCTCGCGAATATCCGGCATCTGCTGTCCGAAATTGAAATTGCCGGCGCGGTTCTGCTTGGTCGCCACCAGGCCCGTGATCGGCGCCAGCGTCTTGCATAGCGCGATGCGCTGCAATTCGCGCTGCACATCGATCAGGCTGCGGTTGCGCTGCTCCTGTAGCACCGCAAGCTGCGAATCGGCCTGCTCCTGCCGGGCCGCGATGTCGGTTTCGAGCTGCTGCAGCGCGCGCTTCTGCTGCTCCAGCGTGAGCACGTTCTTCTTGCCGTCGATCTCCGCGATGATCGGGTTGCGCTGCACATCGAGTTCGGCCCGCCGCACGTTATAGCGCGTCTTCAGCAGCGTCACCGCGTCCTGGCTCTGCTGTGATCGCCAGATCCGCTTTGCGCTTCTTGAGCTGCTCGTCCAACCGACTGCACCGAGAGGCGTGCCTCTTCCAGCGCGCTCTGGCGTTCGCTATCGTCATACTCGACGATCAGGTCCTTCTCCTTGGCCAGCGACCCCATCGGCGCCAGGTCGGTCACCTGCACCGTGCCGAACAGGTTCGGCGCGGTCAGCGGTCATCGTGCGCGCCGCACGCAGTTCGCCGCGCGAATACGCCCGAATCACCACATCGCCGCGTTGCACCTTGGCCGGTCGGGATCAGTCCAGCCGTTCCGGCATTTGCTTGTAAAAGCGGTAGCCGTACCAGCCGCCTGCCACTACAATCCGCCAAGCCCAGAGTACGAAATATTGCCTTTTTCATGGAAAATCAGGTTCCTCCGGCGCGTCCCTGACGGCGGACCGCCGGCCGCACGTTCTTACAGTTTCTTCTTGGCCTGCTTCGGCCGATTCGGCCGGGTTCTCCAGCGTCACCACGTCGCCTTCCTTCAATCCGCCGGTCACGATGACATCTTCATCGTTCTGCCTGCCGACTTGGATCGGGCGCGCCACGAACGCCTTGCCCACCTGCATGAAACACCGCGGGCTTGCCGTCTCTTGCAAAACTGGCGCGCGCGGGAATCAGCAGCGAGTTCGGCTCGCGTTCGATGATGATCTCGGTGGAAGCGCTCATGCCGGGACGCAGCCGGTGGTCCAGCTTGAGATCGTCGCGCGGGCCGGGAATGTCTTCTCCGCCGTGGAACCGCCCTTGAAAATCAGCGCCGCGATCGGGCTGATCCAATTCAGCGTCGCGGTGAATTCCTTGTCCGGAATGGCATCCACTCGAATTCGAACGTCCTGGCCGAGCCTCAATTTGCCGCGATCCACTTCTTCCAGTTTGAGATCGACATACATTTCGGAAAGGTCCGGGGATCTCGGCGATCTCGGCGCCGGTCCAGGCATTGTCGCCTTCCTTGAAAGGAGGCGTCGACTGGCCGAACGACCCCTGCGAGCGGAAGTTCGGCAGCAGGTTCACGATGCCATCGTTGGGCGCGCGCAGTTGCATCATGCCGAGGTAGCCTTGTGCCGTGCTTAAGTCGCGGACCGCTTTGTCCTTGCGCTGGTTCAGCCGGCCCAGATCCGCTTGCGTGGCCCACCTGGTGAGCGTTGATCGACGCCTTCACTGTCTGTAGCGAGCCCTCGGACACACCTACCTGAATCCGGTTCTTCTCGCCCTCGATCGCCGAAATTGTGCAGGTGCGGTTCTTCGCCGGACATGCCAGGACGTGGCCGTAAATCAGCGGCGCGGTGACGGTGGCGGGGTCGAATGAATTTTGCCATGTAAGGTTGCGCCGGATTCCAGATCTGGCCGCTGTAATCGAGGGTCGTCGTGTCCTGACGGCGCGGCGGATGCAGGCGGGGACGTGCGGTTCGCGGCGGCTGCCGTTGGCACCGACGATGTGGAGTTTCACGCGCTGGCCGTGTTGGAGCGATGCAGCAGGCAGGCGGAGTTGCCAGACACCGTCGCGGGTGGGGGCGAGCGGGATGGCTGTTGCGATCCCAGAAGCTGAAATCGCCGATGAGATACGGATTTCGCGGCGGGCGCCTATCTCGCGGATCATCCACTGGTTGGCGGCGGATTAAATGGACGCCGGAAACCTTGTGGCCGGTGGTAGGCGGCGAGCGAGCCGGAGTTGCTGCGGATGCACGAAAGGATTTCGTCGAAATGTTTCATCCGCCGTCTGATGATGGCCTTTCGGTGATGGGGTGGTTTCAAGGGTCGTCACGAACGAGTTTTGGGGTATCCGGCATCGCGCTTAAGTTGGCGCGTCCGTCATCCATCGGAAAGTGGAAATTTGTGGGGGAAATGAGTTTCATGGAAACTTATGCTTGATCATGAAGCCAGACGTCAGGTTTTCCGATATGTCGGCGGCTTTGCTAATGGATCTGGTCATCATTGGATTTATTTCGCCGTCATCATCGGGATCGGTATGGCATTTCAGCCGCTGCGATACAAGGAGTGTCTCGATTTCGCCCTCGGCGGGCGTTCGATCCCGGTGGTGGGCGGTGCTGGCGTCGATCCTGCGTCTGAAATCAGCGCCGGGACGTTTTCGGCACGCCGGGCGAGGAGGTTTCGCGCTGCGGAACTACACCTACGCCCAGCTGATGGCTGGGCTACCTGCTGGCGCGGGTGGTGGTGAGCGCGGTGTTCATCCCGGCGTTTTACAAACACAATGTGGTGAGCATTTACGAATTTCTCGAGCATGCGTTTCGGCCCGCGGACGCGGCGGATGGCGAGCGTGATTTTCCTCGTGACGCGTTCGCTGGCGAGCGGCTCGCGGCTGTGGGTGCCGACGCTGCTGCTGATGCGTCATCTGGAATCAGCTGAACCCGGCAGCAGCCGCTGGCGACGTGGGAGCAATTCTGGCTCACGGGCGGTGCGCTGGTCGCTGATCACGATCCTGACGGCCGCTCTATACCGCGATCGGCGGGATCAAGGCGGTGATCTGGACGGACGTGCTGCAGATCTGCGGTGCTGTTCGGTGCGCTCGGATTCTCCGCTGTGGTATCTGCTCGGGCACATCCCCGGCGGTTGGGACGGGCGCGAAAGCAGCACCTCACCGGGCCGAGCACGACTCTGAAATCTGTCGAGTGGAAGGCGACGAGCGCCGTCGCGGCGGACGAGCTATCTGGGGAACGATCAAGAGCGTGCTGGAAAGCGAATACACCGTGTGGGCGGCGCTGTTCGGCTCGCTGTTCGTCACGCTGGCGACGCACGGCACTGGACCAGGACATGGTGCAGCGGATGCTGATCGGCGAAGAACAAGAACGCAGAGCGCGGTGGCCACGATTCTATCGGACTGGCGGACATTCCGGTGACGTATGCGGTGCTGACGATCGGAATTCTGCTGTCGGTTTATTACGGCCACATCGTGCAGCGATCCGCGATTGCCGATGACTGGCGGAAACGACCGGACAACGCGCGGATTTTCCTCACTTCGTCGTGAACGTGATGCCCGGGCGGCCTGCGCGGGCTGGTGATCGCCGAGTGCTGGCGACGACGATGGGTTCGCTGGGCACGGCGATGAATCTCGCTCGCGACCAGCTATTCGCGCGATTTCCATTTCCGCTGGTTCGAGGACGCCGGACGACCACCGCGGGTGCGGATCATCGGGCGCAGCACAGGTGGCATTCGCGCTGGTGCTGATCTTCGTCGGACTGGCGACTGCGTTCGTGAAGGCGCACAATCCGCAGCTGAGCATCACTCGGCATCGGTCCTTGGGCAGCTTCGGCACCTACGGGCATGGCCAGCTGTGAGGAATTTTCTATCGCCGCGCGCTGTTCCCAGCTGAGAACGCGCGGCAGCGAGACCGGGCAACGTCATCGCGATGGTCGCCGGCATCGTGCTCGTCGCGTACTCCAGCAACCCGCCGAACGATGTCTGAAGATGACGTACTGCTCGTGCTTGGTAACCGGCGATGCCGCTGCGATCGAGTTTGGCTTTGGCGCATCATGGCTGGCATGATTATGACCGTGTGACGGTGGCACTTTGCTTCCGGTCAAAAACTGCCGCTGTTCGCTAAAAAGTTTCTGAAGCTGAATCTTGCAAATACTCGCGCGGAAGCCCTAACAAGCGATGCGGTTTGATTGTAATCATTGCGGCAGGCGATCGCTGATAATCGCGGCGCAGAAGTTTTAGATGCAATGTGACGGAGTTGTCATGTTGTAGCACGCTGCTTTTGAGCGCTTTACGACTTGAGGTTGTATCTTTAGCGCGCGTTTCGATAGTTCGATTGGTGAAGCATTCCTGAGGTCAAGTTTCAAAACTTTCCTGCGGAACGCTTGTGGAAAGCAGAGATACGAAAAACAGGGCGCGGAGGTTTCCTAAAAAGATTTCCGGCGAATCGAACGCGGCATGATGAATGTCGAGAAGCGCCAGGTCTTCCCCTCGGGGAAGCCGAAGTCTCTGTGAAACTGCAATTTTTGAAACGAAGAATCATGTTAAAACCGGAGGGAGTGGCTATTGAAGGAAGTGGTTTAACAGGATATCCGAACCCGACCTCGCGGAACAGCGGCGCCGGGAAAGCGCTTGTGAATCGCCCGCACAAATGGTCAGCAACGATGCTCCAGCGCGTGGTTCCGGAGGCGCCTGAGTGGCTCGTGTGCGGAGGACGGGGTCGCGACGGTCTGCGGTGCCTGGCGCGATCCGACCAGGTGTGGATCGAGACGAACTATCTTGCCGGAGCTCGACGATGGCCGTGAGCCGGCGTCCTCGACGAGGTCCGCGTAAGTCCGCGCCGTCGTCAGCGAGGCGGATGAAACTCTGCGAACTGCCAATCGAACAGGATGCCGGCACGCGCATCCGCGCTTGGCTACACGGCGCCGATCGAAGGCGCCGCACGCGCTTGACAGGCGAGGCGCTCGACCGGCCGCATCAAGAGCGTCCGGGTCTCTTTAAACAATCCGGCCCACACGCTGTCTGGCGGTTTCGTCGGTGTCGGCGACTAACAGCCAGGTTCGCCCACGCCGCCTGTGCGAAGCGGTCGCCAAGAAATCCGGCATCGGCTGCAACCCGCTCTTCATCTACGGGCGGTCCGGGCCTCGAGCAAGACGCACCATGGCAGCCGTCGGGCTGGCCAGAGCCGCTGCGCCGCCAGCCGGCGTCGCGTCAGCGTGATCTGACTCGCCGACCGCAGAGATTCACCAACGAGTTCATCGACGCGCGTCGCGCCGGCGGCGACATCGAGAAATTCCGCCGCCGCTACCGCAGCTCCGGACGTGCTGCTCATCGATGACGTCCAGTTTCTCGCCGGCAAGGACGCGCTCGCAGGAGGAATTTTCCACACCTTCAACACGCTGCTCGACGGCCGCAACCAGGTCGTTCTCACCTGGAACCGCCCGGCCTGCGAGATCAAGAGCCTCGAGCCCCGCCTGATTTCCCGCTTCGAATGCGGCCTCACCGTCGAGATGCAGCCGCCGCAGATGGAAACGCGGATGGCGATTCTCAAGAAGAAGGCCGCTGGATTGAAAGTGCGCTGTCGATGAATCCGTGCGTTTCCTCGCTGAAAAATCCGCGCAACGTCCGCCGCCTCTGAAGGCGCGCTGATGCGGGTGCGCGCACCTACGCCTCGCTCGCCGGGGAAAGCGTGACGCGTGGAAAAGGTGGAGCACCTGCTCCGCGACCTCATCCGCGAGGAAGCCAGCCGCCAGGTCAGCATCGATTCCATCCAGAGGCCGTCGCGGCATACCGATGTCCGTCTGGCCGACATGACCAGCCGCCGCCGTCCCGCGAGCATCGCGTTTCCCCCGCCAGATCGCTATGTATCTCAGCCGCTCGCTGACAAGGGCTCGCTCATGGAAATCGGCGAAGCACTTCGGCGGACGCGACCACGGAACGGTCATCCACGCCTGCAAGAAAGCTGGCCGGAGCGGATCGACGGCGAAGCCAGGTCTGAAGGAAACGCATCGCCCGCATCGAGTCCCAACTCCGGCGGCTGACACGCCAGTCGCTCTGGGGATCATTCACAGAAGGCTTGCCAAGGCATGTGAAAGCGGAACACGGCAACCACATCCCGGTATTCGCATCCATGAAGTTCGCATCTCCAGGGAAGCCTTTCTCGACGGCCTGCAAAAAGGTCCAGCACGTCGTCAGCTCTGCGCACCACCCTCCCGATTCTTTCCAACGTCCTGCTGGTCGCCAAAGACGGCCGCCTCCAGTTCACCGACCACCGACCTGATGTCGGAATCACCGGCTCCGTCGAAGCCCAGATCGAGAGGGAAGTGCCACGACGCTGCCGGCCAAGCGCCTCGTCGAGCATCATCCGCGAGCTGCCTTCGAGCGAAGTCGAAGTCTCCGTGGATGCGAAAACCACGCGCTCCATCCGCAAGTGCCCGTCGTTCTTCAAAATCATCGGTCTCGGTGAAGCGGAGTTCCCGCCGCCCTGGATTTCGAGGGCGCGCAAGATGTTCAAGATCCGCAGCAGGCCCTGCCGCGACGGTCTCAAGAAAACCTCCTACGCCATTTCCACCGACGAGACGCGCTACGTGCTCAACGGCATTTTCGCCTCCTTCCGCGATGGGAAAATGACGCTCGTCGCCACCGACTGGCCGCCGCCTTGCGATGGTCGATGCCGACCTCGAATTCCCCGCCTCCCACGAAACCGATGTCATCATCCGACCAAGGCCGTTCAGGAACTCCAACGCCTGCTCGGCGATGCCGGCTGACGTGATCGTGAAGCTCAGCGACAGCCAGATTTCCTTCACAGTCGGTGACAACCTGCTCGCCAGCAAGCTCATCGAGGGCAACTACCCGAACACCGCCAGGTCATCCCGGGCGACAGCAACGAAGCGCGTGGTCATCGGCCGCGAGGCGCTGCTTGAAACCGTCCGCCGCGTTTCGCTGCTTTCCTCCGACAATCGTCGAACTCGGCGAAACTCGTCTTGAGCGAGAAGCCACATCAAGTCACCGCGAACTCGCCGGACGTCGGTGAGGCGCAGGAATCGATGGACGTGATCTATCAAGTGGCCCGCCGATGCAGATCGCCTTCAACCCCGAGTTCCTGCAAGCGCCCGCTCCGCGCCCTGGACACCGACGACATCTATCTGGACCTCACCGACGAGATGAGCCCGGGCGTCCTTCGCATCGAAGGCACCTTCCTCTACGTCCTGATGCCGATGCGCTGCATTGCGCTGATGGCGAATTGAGCCATCTCGCGAGGCCTGAAAAACTTGACGGCCGTCGGCGATGTGATCTCCTGACCGCTCAGATGAAAACCTCCCGTTGATTTTACCGCTTCGTGGTTGTCCCGGCCAGTTGCCACACGCTTGCCACCGGTGGCGTGTATGACTGTCGGTCACCAAACGCCAATAGCGTCGACAATTCGGGAACCACCTCACCAGCACGGTCTTTGCCAGTCATGTCTCCACGGCTTTTGCTGGCGGCACCGGTGGCGTGGTCACCTTTGATGATTTCGCAGATGCCGCGACGGTTCCCCCGAACCGAAACTGACTGTAAAATCCATGGAAGCCAGCTCCAAAAGTCACGGTCACCGGCGGGCAGATCAATATGAATGCGGTGGACGTAGCCGCCATCCACTCCACCCTATTTCGAAATGCCTATTATCGAATGGGTTTCAGCTCAACCACATTGTTGTTCCCAAAGTGCGCCTTTATAGCAATACGTAACTGAACGAAGTACAA
>ERZ1370068.608-contig-10555_pt1 | contig 40433 bp, 63 predicted proteins | sample MGYA00561227_ERZ1370068 | MGnify/ENA primary metagenome ERZ1370068 (study PRJEB38410, sample SAMEA6850437) | metagenome | study: Metagenomic assessment of the ecological functions of the soil: analysis of the soil microbiota associated with the... | reverse complement strand
TTTGTACTTCGTTCAATTTACGTATTGCTACGACGACCATCCGGCGCGGTAGAACGCCTCGTTGATGAGGGCCCTCGTGACTTGCTCTGGGTGCATCTGCATAGTCTCTACCTCTGTCTCATGGGTGTTGCCGTCAGAACAGGCGCTCGGGAACCGTGATCACATCCCCCGGCTTGAGGAGGACGTTGGATTCGAGCCGGCCTTTCTTGAGTATGTCGCCAAGCTCGATCTCGAACGCTTCGGTCTTGCCCTTCGTCTTGCGATAAGAGAGTCGTGCGGTTCGGCGAAGCGGAATTCGTTGACGCCGCCCGCCTCGAGCACCGCGTCGAGCACGGTCATTCCCTGCCGGTGAGGCATCGAGGCGCGGGGCACGCACCGCCCCGGTTACGCGCACCCGGGTCAGAAACTCGTGCGAGCGGAGGTCGGTCAGGGATGACCGCCACATTGGGCTCGCGGATGTACTCGGCGAGCCGCTTTCTGATGGTTTCGGCGACTTCGCTCGGCGTGTATCCGCCGGCGGCGACATCGCCGATGATCGGCACCGAGATCTTGCCGTCGGGTCTCACCGGCGCGGTAACCGACAGCTCCGGATTCCGCCACACGGTGACCTGCACCCGGTCGTCGACGCCGATGCGGTATTCCTCGACGTTCACGAACGGCTGGCCCGGAGTCGGCGTGACCGCGCGCTCTCGTCGGGCGGGCCATAGCTGGAGCAGCCGCTCATAGCCAGCGCCAAAGCAGGCGCACCCATCCTGAAAAAGCCGTTCATTGCCCTCCCTTCGCCACTTTGCCCTCGCTCCATTTCAATCGGACGAGGGGAAGCTGAGTGTTTCCGTTCGACGCACGCACAAACCGGGCCAAGGCCGACTTTATCCCGAAACGACGGCAGCACTTCCTCGCGTGGGCAATTGTGCACCGAAATCTGCAATAATCGCGCCCGACATGGCTCCGCGCGCCTGTTCTCGCCGGTTCCCTTCCCGTGACGACCGACTACTCGGGGTGCTACTCCACGCTCGGCGTCACTCCGGATACGGAGTGGAACGCGCTGCGTTCGCGCTACAAGCGGCTTATCGGAACCTGGCACCCCGATCGATTCCCGGCCGGCACGGCTGACAAGGCCATGGCGGAGGAGCGCAGCAAGCAGATCACGCGTGCCTACAAAGAACTCGAGACGTATCGGCGCCGCCATGGTGCGCTTCCGCCCCTGCCGAGTGCAGCCCCGGCCGTGGCCGAACCCGTCAGGCCCGATGAGCAGCACTCCGATTCCTTGCGCCCCAAGCGTCAGAAGCCGAGCCGGCTTCTGCGGATGCCTGGGGCCGGGAATCCGCCGAAGCGGACGAAGCCCAAGGCGCTCAAAGGCATCGCGGTTTCCCTGCTCGCGATCGGCGTGGCTCTCGTATCTCGCGATCGGTCACCAGGAGTCCTGGAAGCTCGACGAGGACGAGCCCAGCGCCTCCTCGACGGCCGAGCCGGAACCGCAGGCGACCAGCCCCTCCGACGCGGCACGCATTTCCGTCGGCTCCACGCTCGGCGAGTGTATTCGGTCAAGGAGTGCCGACCACCACCAGGGAGACACCTGGTACTACGGCTAGTCCCCAGATCCAGTTCCTTCAGGGAAGCAGTGGGTTTCCTGGCAGGGGCATCCCGCGAACCCGCTGCGCGTCAGCCGCGACGAGCGAAGGGATCCGGAGGTCAGCGTCGGCTCGACACGGGCGCAGGTGCGCGATCCAGGGACCGCCTGTGACCGGAGCGATACGGTGTGGGACTACGGGCCGTCCCGCGTGTTCTTCGAGCACGATCGGGTGGTTCGCTGGGAGGGAGTTCCCGATGCACCCGCCGGCGTTCCGCACTAGGCGAGCCGGCAGGCTGCCGAGGGATTCGGTCCGGCGCGCGGGAAGATCGTTCTGCACCTAGCGAGCGCCCTGGCCAAACAAGACGACCTGCGCGGTTTGGAAGAGGATCACGAGGTCCAGGAACAGCGAGTGATTCTTCACGTAGTAGAGGTCGAACTGGAGCTTCTGCACCGGCGTCGTCGACCGACGCTCCGTAGGGATAGCGAATCTGCGCCCAGCCCGTGATGCCCGGCTTTACCGAGTGCCTGCTCGCATAGAAGGGCACCTTCCGGCTGAGCTCGCTCACGAAGGGCGGCCGCTCCGGACGCGGGCCGACGAAGCTCATGTCGCCGCGCAACACGTTGATGAGCTGGGGCAGCTCGTCGATGCGCGTCAATCCTCGAGGAATCTGCCCGACCTGCGTGACGCGATCGTCGTCTTTCTTCGCCCACCGCGCGACGCCGTCGCTGCTCGGCCTCGACGCGCATGCTGCGGAACTTCAGGATCTCGAAAATTCGCCCCGACTCTCCGACCGCTTTCTGACGATACAGTATCGGGCCGGCCGGTTTCGTGCCAGATGGCCAGCGCCGCCAGCAGCATGACCGGCAGCGTCGCGATCAGCATCACCACGCTCACGGAGATGTCGAACACGCGCTTGAGCACCTTCTGGAAGCCCGTCTTGGAGAATCCCTCCGAGAAGATCATCCAGCTCGCGCTCAGCGAGTTCAGCTGCACGTAGCCCGTCTCCCGCTCGAAGAAGGTCGGCAAATCCACGATGCTGACCCCCTCGAGCTTGCACTCCAGCAGCCTGGAGGTCGGAAAGAATCCGTTGCGCCTGTCCCTCACGCCGACGACGATCTCGTCGACGCGGTGCTGCTCGACCAGGCGCGCGCAGCGCGGTGCAGTCGCCGAGCAACCTGGATTTGTCCAGGCTGGGCTGCCCGTCCCCGCATTGCACGAAACCCACCAGGTGAAACCCGGCGCCCGGACCCTAGCTTCTCGAGCAGCGCTTCCACCCCGGCGCGCCGGGAGCCGCTCCCCAGAACCAGAACTCGGCGCTTCAGGGCTTCGTATCCGACGACGTGGAAGAACACCTCCGCGTGCCAACGCGGTCAAGCGTGAAGGAAAAGCAACAGGCTCGAGCGCCATCAGGCCGCGGCCCAGCACGCTCATCGGAATGATGTAGAAGATGATCGCCATGACGACGGCGCCGGCCGGGAAACTCGCCAAGAAAGCGGGCGTGGTATTCGCGGTCCTTCTTGTGCAGGGCCGAGCCGAACAAGCCGAACGCGCGTCATGATCGCCAAGCATGACCGCCGCGTAGAGCAGGCGCGCGCGGAAGCGAGGCGGCGGGCGCCCCCTCGATGTTCACCTGGAGACTGAAGCCCTGGAAACGCAGGGCCGCGGCGAGATATACGGCACCCGTGTGAATTGCCGCCTCCGCCAGCATAAGCAGCAACAGCGGCAACGACACATAGTGGCCGAAAATCCGAACGCTCACCGTTCCCTCAACAGCAACCGTCGTGCGCGACCAGCGTCCACCTTGGCGGTTCCGAACCAGCAAGCTCAGGAACCGCTTGTTATTCAACGCAGGAGTTCCGATCCTAGGCGACAATCCGGCCCCTACTTTGCAGCCAGCGAAGGACTCTGCTCTGTGCAATAGTTCCTCTTTACCCATCAGTGGTAAGTAAATAAGAAGACACTTATTTTTCAGAAAGCCGGTCGAATTCAGCTTCAGTGCAAATTGCAAGATTTTCCGCTCGGACGCGAGTCGCCCGCGCCATACTGACCATGCCAAATAGGTAATTGGGAACGGCAGTGCCGATCCCGCGCGGTCTCCGTTCGCCTGATTTTCCAAGAGATTCAAGGCCCACGAAGGGGAAAATTCCCCCAAGCGCAGCGAACAATGATGCGTTGGCGAGCGCTTGCTCGCGAGCCGAAGTGACAGACTTTCGCCAAAGTAGCCAGAAACTCGACGCTGGGGCTCACGAACAGTCGTCGGAAAACTACTGACAAGGAATTCCTACATCGTACCGGGTGGCGGAGGATGTCCGTCAGAAGTCTAGCCAAAGATGATGACGGCTTTCGCTTTCTTGCCAATGCGCTACCCACAGCCGCTTCACCGAAAGTCAACACGACCGCTTCCAGGCCCGTGAGCAGCCGCCGATACCGTTTGCGCGGCGTGGCGGCGAGCATGTTGTTTGCGATCGTCGCGCACCTGTCGCGTTCATTCAGGCGACTCCCGGCACCCGCGCGTCATTTTTTGTCCGCCAGCGAACAGATCGGGGGCTCGTTTGCGTGCGCTAGCGCACAGACAAAACGGCCGATTGTGGTGCTCGCAACCGCGGAGCATACTCAAATTTCCTGTAAGCCTCTGGCTGCAAATGAAATCTTGCCCTCGGATGCTCCACATTCTCGCCACGGCGCTCGCTTTCGGCGTGTCGGCCGTTGCGGCGGCCGCCGAGGGCGCGACCGAAGACTCCGCGACAGGCGCACCGCTGCTGATTTCGGGCCCGCTGATCGTTGACTCAATCTCAATGTCCACCTATACGGCTTCTCGTACCATACCGACCGGCAAGGCGTTCACCGCAAGGGATTCAACGAGGTCAACCCCGGGCTCGGGCTGAGCTACACATTCCATGAGGACGAGCGCGGCGTAGGGTTCGTCGAGGTCCGTGCTTTACCGGGATCTCGGCGACCCGCGTGGCGAAGCTCCGCGGGGGCGGGATACCAGTTCAAGGCCGGCGAGCGCTGGTGGCTTGGCGGCGTGCTGGCGGGAGTCGACAGCCCGACTTACAACCACGGCAGGTTCTTCGTCGCGCCGTTCCCGATGGCCACTTACGATCTCGGCCCGGTGAAGCTGAACGCGATCTACGTTCCTCGTTACCAGCAAAACCGTTTCGCCGTCTTCGGCTTATATTTCAGCATCCGCGTTGGCGCCCATCGCTCGGCCCTGACCCGCGGGCTCGATTCGGCGCATCAGCAAAACAGGAAGGCCGTCGCGAGATGGCCTTTTTCTTTTCCGCTTATGCGTGCTAGCGCACACAACCCACGCCTTTTCTTTCCGGTTGTGGCGCGCCAGCGCACACAACCCATGCCTTTTCTTTCCGGTTGCGTACGCGAACGAACAGAGACGTTTGCTCACGAGGGAGGATAGTCGCCATCACGACGCTCGGCGCTAAAACCTCGGTGCCGTGCGCAGGGATCCGCGGCCGCAATGAATCAGCCGCACACCGATAGCCTTTCGGGATCCCATGATCAAGGAGAAGCACATGAACAGATTCGGAAGCGTTTTCAAACCACCGATGTGGTTTACGTGGCATCGATGCTGGCCGCTTTCGTGGCCGGATGCGGCGACGATAGTACGACCGGCGCAGGCCCGGGTATAGCCCTCGGCGCAGGCAATGGCACGGGCGTTGGGGCGCCGGCAAGGTCAGCTCCAGTCAACCTTGGAATGCGGCAATTTCGTGATTCTGGCCCAATCAGCGGTGACCGACGTTCCGACTTCCGCGGTGACCGGGGATGTGAGGCTTGAGCCCGGCGACGGGTGCTGGCATCGGCGTGACATGCGTGCAAGTGACCGGGGTCGTGTACAGCGTCGATGCGTGCCGGTCCTCTTCCATGCACCGGTGACGGACGCTACCCGGCTGACCACGGCCGTGGGCGACAAAGGGGACCGCGTACACCGATGCCCAAGGACGAGCGGCCGACTACACTGAGCTGGGAGCCGGAAATATCGGCGGGCTCAATCTCGGTCCTGCCACCTATAAATGGGGCACACGGGTCTTGATCCCGACGAATGTCACGCTCACGGGCGGCGCGAACGATGTCTGGATCTTCCAGATAGCGCCAAGAGGTCTCACCGTAAGTCAGGCGTGCAGATTGTTCTCGCCGGTGGTGCACTGCCCCAGAACATTTCTGGGCGACCTTCAGGGGCTGCCGCCCTTGACACGACCACCCAATTCAAGGGTGTCATCCTGTCTCAAACATCGATCGCCGTGAAGACTGGCGCATCGGTGGACGGCGAGACTGTTGGCAGGAACTGCGGTCACTCTCGACCAGAACCGGGTCACACAGCCGTAAGGAAGGCGACAGAAGCCCTTCATCCTCGGGCTTCCCGAGTAGCGACAGAAACGGGGCTTCGGCGCTCTTGCCGAAGCCCCTCTTCGCCGGGCACACCGTCACTCGGCGTATTCACAAAAATGGCGGCTCACAAGATCAAATCTTTGACATTCACATTCAGGAGCAACCCATGAGAAATCCACCTGCAATTGTTCCAGCTGTTCCAGCGCCTGCGCTCCCCGCCTCACTGGACGATTCGCCGCTATGACTTCGCTTGCCGCGCTTCTTTCCGCGGTTCCGTTCCAGGCCGCATGGGCTCAAACCGCATCAACTGGGTGCGGCGTCGCGGTTCGCGGTCCTGAGTGCAGCGCCCGGGGGTGGCGGGGCGGTGACCTGCACCGGTGCCATCATCAACGGAGACGTGGGCTCATCCGGCCTCCCGGCCGCGGTCGTTCAGACCGAGGGGTGCGTGATTACCAGGGGCGATCGTCGCGCCGGTGTCCGCTACGGTTTTAGCCAACTTCAACACCGCGTACACCGACCTCGCGAACGCGACGTGCACCATGAATTTCGTGCAGGCTGCCTTTACGGACGAGGCGCTCTCGCTCGATCCCAGTCCCGCTGTCAACTGTTTCGCCGCGGACGTGACGTTTCACGCGAACCAAGTTGACGCTCAAGGAGGCGCGAACGACACCTGGCTGATCAAAGTCGGAACCCAAGCGGTTGGCGCCCTCACGGGCACCGGCTTGTCGGTGGCGCTGCCTACCGGCGCATCGGCGTGTAACGTGACGTGGTGGGTCGAAGCGGCCACGACGATGACGGATTCGGACTTCAGAGGAACGCTTCTCGCGGGTGCGGCGATCACCACTACCAGAGGAACCTTTGCCGGTCGGGCCTTGGCGAAAGCCGCGGTGACGATGACTGGCGGCAGCCTCATCGGCTGCGGTGCGCTCGCGGCACCCAAGTCAAGAACAGGTGCGATGCAGATGATGATGACGATGACGACGAACATCATCACGATAAGGATCATGACCGGGATCACCACAAGAACGACCGGGATCACGACAAAGAAGTACGGGTGGTAGGCCGAAATTCAGCCGGGGCCGTCCTACGTCAATTTAGACGGCCCCAAATTTCCTTGCCGAGCAATTTACCACTAGACTCGCTCGATTCCCCCGCCGGAGGGGGTGAACAGGGGAGCGAAATTAACATAAGACAGATGTGCGCGGTTCGGCCCGGGTTCAAGCACCCGATTGCGGCGCGCCGGCGGGCCTTCCAGACTTCGCGGCCAGACTGATTCGCCTATCCCTTGCTCGCACCGCATAATCCCAATCAAAACCATCTTCTCGCCGCCCTGCCCACGGCGGAATTCGAGCGCCTGGCCCCTCATCTGGAACTGGTCACGATGTCGCTCGGCGAAGTCCTCTGCACGAATCCGGCGGCCAGCTGCGATACGTCTATTTCCCCACCACTTCAATCCTGTCCATACACTACGTCATGGAGGACGGCTCATCGGCCGAAATCGCGGGGGTGGGCAATGAGGGCGTGCTCGGGATTTCGATTTTCATGGGAGGCAATACCACGCCCAGCCGGGCCATCGTGCAGACCGCGGGCCACGGTTACCGGCTGAAAGCGCAGTTGATGATGGAGGAATTCTATCGCGCCGGGTTGATGCTGCGTTTGATGCTGCGTTACACCCAGGCACTGATTACACAGATGTCCCAGACTGCGGTATGCAATCGGTACCATTCATTGGAGCAGCAACTGTGCCGCTGGCTGTTGCTAACCCTCGATCGGCTTGCCTACCAATGAATTGGTCATGACGCACGAATTGGTCGCCAGCATGCTCGGGGTGCGCCGTGGAGGCGTCACGGAGGCCGCCGGGAACCTGCAGCACGCCGGCTTTATCAGCTACCGCCGTGGCCACATCACCGTACTTGATCGGTCGGGATTGGAGACTCGCGTTTGCGAGTGCTACGACGTGGTCAAGAAAGGAATTCAATCGCTTGCTGTCCGATGTACGGAACCGCCAGGGCATTTCAAACATTTCCGTGTAACGAGCAGCAAGAGGCGACTATCGGCCGAATGGCCACAATGTTCGCGGGTCACCTTTGATACTTCGCCTCTTCTTCGCGCTCTTCACTGAAGTCAGTTGACAAAACCATGCGCTACCGTCTTATGCGCGCTAGCGTACAGATGGCCGTGGGGTGAGGGGATAATCAACCTGGTACGAAGGGGCGGGGGTTGCCGCTCGCTGCGCGTGATCCGCCTCCAGACGATTTCACGCTTTACACGGAGGTCGGCCATGGCCGAAACAAATCACGATTCCGCCGTTCTCGACAAAGCCGCCAGCACCATGGCTGCCAACATCGAGGTCCGACGCCAGGAGGCTCTGCTCGAAAACAGGTGCCTTGCAGAGCGCGATTTTCAACAGCGCCAATTTCTCGAGCATCGCCACCGACGCGAAGGGCGTCATTCAGATCTTCAACGTCGGCGCGGAACGCATGCTGGGCTACGCGGCCGCCGACGTGATGAACAAGATCACACCGGCCGACATTTCCGATCCGCAGGAAGTGATCGCGCGCGCCAAGGCGTTGAGCGTCGAGCTCGGAACGCCGATTACGCCTGGCTTCGAGGCGCTGGTGTTCAAGGCCTCGCGCGGCATCGAGGACATCTACGAACTGACCTATATCCGCAAGGACGGCAGCCGCTTTCCCGCCAGTCGTGTCGGTCACGGCGCTGCGCGACGCTCAAAACGCAATCATCGGCTACCTGCTGATCGGGACCGACAACACCGCTCGCAAGCAGGCGGAAGAGGCGCTGCTCAAGGCGGGGGCCCTGCAGAGCGCGATTTTCAACAGCGCCAATTTCTCGAGCATCGCCACCGACGCGAAGGGCGTCATCCAGATCTTCAACGTCGGCGCCGAGCGCATGCTGGGCTACACGGCCGCCGAAGTGATGAACAAGATCACACCGGCCGACATTTCCGATCCGCAGGAGTTGATCGCGCGCGCCAAAGCGCTCAGCGTCGAACTCGGAACCCCGATTACGCCGGGCTTCGAGGCGCTGGTGTTCAAGGCCTCGCGCGGGATCGAGGACATCTACGAGCTGACCTACTTCCGCAAGGACGGCAGCCGCTTCCCGGCGGTGGTGTCGGTCACGGCGCTGCGCGACGCTCAAAACGCCATCATCGGTTATCTGCTGATCGGCACGGACAACACCGCGCGCAAGCAGGTCGAAGCAGAACAGAAGAAGCTCGATCAGCGTCTGCGCGACCAGCAGTTCTACACGCGCTCGCTCATCGAGTCCAACATCGACGCGATCATGACCACCGATCCGTCCGGCATCATCACCGACGTCAACAAGCAGATGGAGGCGCTCACCGGCTGCACGCGTGACGAGTTGATCGGCGCGCCGTTCAAGAGCTACTTCACCGATCCGGAGCGGGCCGAGGCGGGCATCAAACTGGTGCTGAGCGAAAAGAAGGTCACCGACTACGAGCTGACGGCGCGCGCCCGCGACGGGAAGCAAACGGTCGTGTCCTACAACGCGACCACCTTCTACGACCGAGATCGGAAGCTGCAAGGCGTGTTCGCCGCCGCGCGCGACGTCACCGAGCGCAAACGCTTCGAGCAGGCGCTCCAGGAAACGAACGTCGAGTTGGAGAGTGCCAAGTCCGCGGCGGAGAAAGCCAACCTCGCGAAATCGGATTTCCTTTCCAGCATGAGCCATGAGCTTCGCAGCCCGCTCAATGCCATCCTCGGGTTCGCCCAGTTGATGGAGTCCGATGTCCCTGCCGCCAACGCCTGCCCAGAAGGAAAGCATTACTCAGATTCTTCAGGCAGGCTGGCATCTTCTCAAGTTGATCAATGAAGTCCTCGATCTCGCGGTGGTCGAATCCGGGAAGATGTCCCTGTCGGCGGAGCCGGTGTCGTTGGCCGAGGTCATGTCCGAATGCCAAGCCATGATGGACCCGCAGGCGCAGCAGCGCGGCATCAGCATGACCTTTCCCCAGTTTGACATCCCAGACTACGTCACTGCAGATCGGACACGGGTGAAGCAGGTCCTAATCAACCTCCTTTCCAACGCGATCAAGTACAACCGGGAGCAGGGAACAGTCGCCGTGAGCTGCACCGCAATCAGTCCGGAACGCACTCGCATCAGCGTTAGGGACACAGGCGCGGGGCTGTCCCCGGAAAAGCTGGCGCAGCTCTTTCAGCCGTTCAACCGGCTCGGACAAGAGAGTAGCGCCGAGGAGGGAACCGGCATCGGCCTCGTGGTGAGCAAGCAGCTGGTCGAACTGATGGGGGTGTCGTCGGCGCGGAAAGCAGAGTCGGGGTGGGAAGCGTATTCTGGATCGAACTGCTCTTGACTTCGGCACCCAAGCTTGCAGTTGCAAGCGCCGAATCCGCAATCGTTGTCCACGCGCAAATACCGGCCGGCGCACGGTTGCGCACCTTGCTCTATGTCGAGGACAATTCAGCCAACCTCAAGCTAGTCGAGCGGCTCATCGCGCGTCGTCCCGACATGCGCCTGCTGAGCGCAGTGAACGGGAATCTCGGCATCGAACTTGCGCGCGACAAGCGGCCGGACGTAATCCTGATGGACATCAATCTTCCCGGCATAAACGGTATCCGGAGCTCTGCAAATCCTGCGTGAAGATCCGGCCACGGCGCACATCCCGGTGCTGGCCCTCAGCGCCAACGCCATGGCGCGCGATATCAAGAAAGGCCTGGAGGCAGGATTCTTCCGCTATCTCACCAAGCCGATCAAAGTCAACGAGTTCATGGATGCGCTGAATGTGGCGCTTGGAATTTGAAGGAAAACCGTAGTGAGAACAGCGAAGAGCTGCGATTCTCATGATAAGTTCATCTGACATTCTTCACGGCAAAATCCTGATCGTCGACGACAAGAAAGCCAACGTCCTTCTGCTCGAGCGGATGCTGCGCGGTGCCAGCTATGTTTCCATCGCATCCACGATGGATTCGGGCGAGGTCTGCGAGCTTCACTGCAAGAATGGCTACGACCTGATTTTGCTCGATCTCGAGATGCCCGGCATGGACGGATTCAAGGTGATGGAAAGCCTGAAGGAAATCGAAACCGAAGGCTACCTGCCGGTGCTCGCCGTCACCGCCCACCCGGTTCACAAGTTACGCGCGCTGCAGGGCGGCGCGAGGGATTTCATCAGCAAACCGTTCGATCTGACCGAGGTGTTGATGCGGGTTCATAACATGCTGGAAGTCCGGCTGTTGCACGAGGCGGCCCGCAATCACGGCAAGATGCTGGAATCCCTGGCGCTGAAGGACCCGCTGACGGGGCTTGCGAACAGACGGCTTCTCGCCGACAGAATGTCGATGGCCATAGTCCATGCGCGAAGGAACAAGAGCATCATGGCGGTGGTGTGTCTGGATCTGGATGGATTCAAGCAGATCAACGACACGTTGGGGCACGGCACCGGGGACGCTCTGTTGAAAATGGTCGCAGGGCGCCTGGTGGCAACGGTGCGCGAAGGGGATACGGTGGCACGCGTGGGCGGGGACGAATTCACAATATCGCTGTGGCAGGTCAGCGGCACCGACTATGCGGCCGCGGTGGCGTTGAAGGTGATCGCGGCAGTGTCGCAACCCTATGGCATCGAGGGGCATACCGTTGGCATAACCACGAGCGCAGGTGTCGGCGTCTATCCTGTCCATGGCGAGGACGCGGACACGCTGATGAAGAGCGCGGACCTGGCCCTGTACGAGGCCAAGCGCGCGGGCAAGAACGCCTATCGGATCTCGGAGCGCACAGACGTGCCAGCGGTCGCGTGCGGTCAGGATGGCCCGCCCGCTTTCATCACGCCGTTGCCGGATGCGTCAGAGAAAGTGAAGGAGGATCGATGAATGCTTGACTTATCCGATATTCTCGACGCCAAAGTTCTGATCGTTGACGACCTGGAAGCCAATGTCCGCCTGCTCGATCGCATGCTGCGCGAGGCCGGCTATACTCGCGTCGCCTCTACGATGGATCCGCGCGAGGTCAGCGGGCTGCACCGCAACAACCGCTACGACCTGATCCTGCTCGATCTCGAGATGTCCGGCATGGACGGATTCCAGGTGATGGAAGGCCTCAAGGAAATCGAAACGGACGGCTACCTGCCGATCCTCGTAATCACCGCCCAGCCGGCTCACAGGTTACGCGCGCTGCAAGCCGGCGCGAAGGATTTCATCAGCAAAGCCGTTCGATCTGGTCGAAGTACGGACGCGCATCCACAACATGCTGCACGTGCGGCTGTTGTACAAACAAGTCGAGAACTACAGCAAGGTGCTGGAACAGACGGTGCAGGAGCGGACCGCCGAACTGCGGGAAAGCGAAGCGCGCTATCGCAGCCTGACGGAGCTGGCGTCCGATTGGTACTGGGAGCAGGACGAGAACCTGCGTTTCACCAGGGTTTCCGGCCCGGTTCTCGAGATGCTCGGAATCCAGGCTGACATCTTGGCGGGCGAAACGAAGGACGTTCAAGGGGCCGGCTGGAATGAAGCCGAGCGGGAGATACTTAAAGCGAAGATGGCGCTCAGACAGCCGTTTCTGGATTTCAGTACTCAGCCGGATCAATCCCGATGGTTCCCATAAGTATTTTCAGGTGAGCGGGGAGCCGATGTTCGACCTGTCCGGTCGCTTTACCGGCTATCGGGGAATCGGCATGGAGGTTACCGCACGCATGCGCCCCGATAAAGCAGCCGGCTGATATCAAGGTCAGTATGGCAGCTGGAATTCGCTGAAGGCGCGAGCCTCGGTCCCAGAGACCGGGCAAAAAAGGACCCGCGAGGGTCCTTTTAAAACAACTGGATCTAAAACATCAGCGGCTTACTTGTTACTGCCCTATGACGCTGGTGGTAGTCAAGGTCACGGCGACGTTCGCCAAGGCCCGACCGACCAGGGTTCCACCGGTAAAGGTGATGGATCCAGCGACGGCGTCACCCGCGAGGATGATGCCTTGGATCACCGAAGTCGTCATGGTCGTGCCGGCACTCGGTGCCCAGAACACGTTGGCTGGCTGTGCGCCGCCCGCCATGACTACCGAGAAGTTGGTGCCAGTGAGCGCGCCATCGACGAGGAAAACCCAGACCCCGTTCGAGGGACCCGTCAGCGTCAGCGTGCCTGTCTTGGCTACCGCGTTGGTGCAGTAGACACCGGGTGCAAGAAACTGGGCCGAAAGGTCGCCCGGCATCTGGATGCAAGACTGGAACCGGATGGCAGCGTAGGCGTTGAGGAAATCCGCATGCGCCGAAGCAGCGGCCGCGTTGGTCGCAGGGGCGTCGTGCCGGCAATCGCGCAGCCGGTATTGGTGTACGAAGCGGTGATACCCGGGGAGATACCCACGTTTCCGACCACGGAGCCGGCGGTACAGGTTACAGCCGTGCCACCAAGGACGGAGAAGTCCGACGCCGCACCCAGTGACACCTGGGCAAAGGCGGTGGAAGCGCCGCCAAGAAGCGCGGCAATCGCGAGCAAACACTTGGAAAGATGTTTCTGATGATATTTCATGGTGAGATTCCTCTTTAAGTAGGTTTAGGGAAAAAGAACAGTCCCAATAGTCCGCCTTTCACCCCAGGCGAACTGTCCGCTGGGATACATGGGACGGACAATATTTGGGGCATCCCTGTGGCTCCTGATTCAGCCTCCCCGACCCGTCCCCGTCGCGACAGCTTGCTCGCGTTGCCGGCGCAATAGAGCGTGCTAGAACTTTAAGTTCCACAAATTCGAAAGGAGGTGATCCCGCGAGAGACCAACAAGGCAGGACCGGACTACCGACCTCGAACAGCGGATCAATCCGCAGACTTGGGATTTCCGCCAGCCGTTGAGGCCGGCGTGCCTTATAGCTGGACGTTACCGTACTTGGCTGGACTATCTGTTGGCGGAGAGGGTGTCCGCTGGAATGAAGGCTAACACATTGACGCAGTAGCAACGTTCAGAAGCAGACTCGCGCTACCCACACGCTTACCCACACTCTGCAAATTGCGGCGAACATCGACGTTTCGCTGCGGAACGCGCGCACTTAGACTATTGTCGGCACCGTCGCACCTGATCCTCGATCCACTCAAAAACCTCCGTCGAAATCCATCCGGAAGCGCGAGTGGAACCCAGCTTGATCGGCGAAGGAAACGTCCCTTCCTGCACCCTGCGGTAGATCGAGCTTCGACCGAGACCTACGATGGTGCTTCGACCTGCTTGAGCCGCAGAATCCGGGCGTCCCGTTCCCCGAGCTCGGCTCTGAGCGCGAGGCTCAATCGGTGACGCGACATGTTGACTTGATCTCATGAACATCTCCTGTCTGCACACATCTCACTTGTCGCACCATCGTCACGCAATCCCGTGCTCTCGGGTACTCTGAATCCGTCAGGCAGACCTTGAGGCGTGGCGGGGATGCAATAGCCGTCCTGGATACGCCACGACCGTCGTCCGTTGCAGTTCGCCGAGCAAGGCTGCAACGCCGAGTTCCGCGAGTCGCACGCCTGCCCTGCCCTGCTCGGATTGCAGCAGCGCAGTCAGGCGAGGATCAGCTTTTGCTTGCGCAGCCATTCGACGCGTTCCGCCTCGAATCGCTGCTGAGCCAAAACCCACCCGACCACGGTCCCCGCCGCAGCAAAGATCGCGGCGGCGACCGTTACCGCGCAAGAGCAATGCGCAGCCGGACTCGTCCGCCTCAGCAGTCGCTCACCGATTTCCTCGGTTTGCTCCGCTGACGCGCGCGAGCACCGCCATGATCGGATCGTGCTCGTCGATCGCGATCCCGCTCCGCTCGAAGATGGCGGCGCGCAGCCGGCGCGTATCCATCACCAATCGAGCGCCCCCAGCTGACCGAACACGTCGCGACTGAACGTCTTGATGCGCTGCTTCTCCATCAGCGAGTAGTCGCCCGACGCGAGCGCCTGGGCGACCGTATGGCGTTTCGTGTTGAGCTTGCGGATGTCCTCGCCGTACGTTGCGGCGTTGCGCTTGAACAGCGTGACCACGCCGGTGAGCTTTCCCGCGCTTTGCCGGTACGCCTGGGTCTCCGTGAACGGCTTTCCTCCGCCGTCTTGATCTCCCCGAAGTGCTCGTTGAACCAGAGCACGACGCTGGTCCCGTTCACCTTCTGCGTGATGGCGTGGAACCCGTTCGCGGTGTCCGCGAGCGTGTCGCCGCCGCCGACGATAGTGTGAACGTAGGTCGTCTTGCCGGCATCCGCCAGCATCGGGAAGACCTCGTTTTCGACCATGTAGGCGAGCAGGTTCGAGAAGGTGTTCGCCCCCGTGTCGACTACGAAGTTGCCTTCCTCGGTCAACAGCGTTTCCATCAGCCCATCGAACTTCTTCGGCTCGATCAGCCGCGAGGAGTTGGCGACCGTCACGTGCCGCACTTTCAGCGCCTCGTAATGCGTAAACGTGGTGTTCTCCTGGTCGGTATCAAAGCAGCGCACAGCACCTGTCTCGTTGAGCAGGTACTGCGCGAGCAGCGTGCTCACGAACGATTTGCCGATGCCGCCCTTGGCCTGGAGAACAAAGTGAATTGTGTTTTGCATGGGAATCCTCATTTGAGTAGATCGGGAATGCCGCGTGGGTCGTAATCGAACGTCGGCGGCCTGCGAGCTGCGTGCTCTCCGGATTGACCAGCACCGGGTAGGGATTCGCTCGCCGCCACCGGCAGCGCCGCGGCTTGCGCTCCTCGCCGCTCCGCGATCGACTGCTTTCCGCGATAGCGCCGGAGATAGGTGAAGTAGGTGTTTTCCAGGAGCGCGAGCCCCTGCTCCTTCAAGGCGCGCATGATGTCCGCGTGGCACACCCCGGCTTCGATCTTGGCCTCGATGACCGGCAGAAGAGCGCGAAACCTCCGCGCCTTCGCCTTCGGAGCGAGGCCATGCAGGGAACTCATTCGCTCCTCGCCGGCCGGTTCCACGGCCTGTTGTCCAGTCTTTGTCCAGTATCTGTCCAGTGTTTGTCCAGATTTTGTCCAGTGCCTGTCCAGTATTTGCATGCAGCTGATGACTCCGGTGTAGGTGAGCGAGCCTCCGCAGAGCGTCGGCAGCGAACTACGCTCTTTCGGGCGTCTTTAACGCCCGAAAACTCCACCACACCATACGCACCTACAAGGTGCTCGTAACTCCGCGTCAGCATTCGCTTTCCTTGTAAACGTGCGTATACACAGTTACTACATTTCTCTCGCAAGCCATTGCTACGCATGTTTTTCCGTGTTTTACGTTTGTATTCACGCGAGCCCCGCCGCGCACAGCCATTTGTTCCAATTCATCCAGGGCTGCTTCAACTTGGCGGATGGTGCTCGATGGCACTCCGCGCTCTTTGAGCTGACGGGTCAGCGCGTCTCGGGCAGGCAGGCCGGCGAGAGTCCACGACGCGATCCTCCTCTGGTGGAGCTCCGGAATTCGCGATGGCTGCGGCAAGATCGTCGAACCGGCGCAAGAGCATCTCGGTGTCGTTTTGCGTACCTGTCTTCCCGTTGCTCACGAGCCACTTTGAGATACGCCGACACCGGACAATCCCGTGATCGCGGCGGCCCCTTTGATCCGCGCATCGTCGGCGTCGGACAGGCGCACGCTGATGACCTTGCTCACTGAAGACCTCCGAAAGAAATCACGCAGGCCTCCCCAAGCGCGGCGCTTCCCGCTCGCGCTGAATATCGAGCGCCGCCGTCTTCACCGGCTCCCGGCTGATCGCCGCCGGCAGGTCGGTCCGCGAGTTCGTATAGACCTTCGCTTCGTAGCGGGCGCGGCTGATCGCCACGTAGTACAGATCCTTTCCCGGTCGTCAGGCTTCGGGTGTCGAGATCGACCATCATCCGATCGGTCGATAGTCCCTGAGCGCTATGCACGGTTGTCGCGTAGGCGTGCTCAAGGTGCAGCGGGTGACCGGCCGTCCAGCTCGATGCGCCTTCCCTTTTCGTTCTCCAGCCCGATGCGGTGCGCGTCGACGTCGAGCACTCGCATCCGCGATCGCCATTCGATACATCCAGCGCCGGCGAATTGCGCGTTATCCGCGCCCAGTCGCCTGGCGCCAGTTCGCTGCGCTTTTTCGTACACGCTCAGCTGTAGCGTGGTGGCGCGGGTTGATTTCGAGGCGCCTTCCGTCCTCGCCGCGAGGCACGAGCCGGTTGCGCGTTTCGATCTCCGCGACCCGATATAGCTCTCCGTGGCTTGAGGCCCGCGCGGGCATAGTCCTTTCTGGCTGCACGCAATCGCCTATCCGGTAGCTTGGCGCGTTGCGCCGTTCGGCCTGAGTCAGGTCCTTGCGCGACAGCGTCTCAAATTCCCGGCCGTGTGCCCTCGATGCCGAGCTCCCGGCGGATGAGCGTATTGAGTTCCCGCCGCGCCGCATTCGTACCCGACACGATCAACGTGCGCGCCCGCTGCTGTTCCGCCATCGCCGCGTACTCGCGCGCGATCTCCGTGTACCGCGCCTTGTCGTCCGGCACGCTCGCGAACGTGCCGATCGATGCGCGCCAGGGATTCCCGTGACTTCTCCTTTGGCGGCAAGCTCCGACGGCCGGCTTCAGATCCGGCGTCTCTCTGGCGCTGAATCTGATCGACGATTGCGGTCTGCATGCCGTTCGCCTGGAGTTGCGCAAAGGGCCGCCCCGCCTCGATGGCCTTCAATTGCTGCACGTCCCCGGAGAGGACGACCCGGGACCCGTGGCGTTCCGCGATCTGCAGGGTCGCGTCCATCTGTCGTGTCGGCACCAAGCCTGCTTCGTCGATCACGATCAGCGTGCTTTCATCCACGCCCTTCTCCTTCGAGTACCAGGAAGGTGGCGAGCGTCGAGGCTCTGAGTCCCTCCGCTTCCAGCCGTTCGACCTGATTGGCGTAAGGCGCCAGGACGACGACCCGGTATCCGTGGCGCTCGGCAATGCCGCGCGGTAGTTCTGATCAGATGCGTTTTGCCGACGCCCGCTGACCCTTGGACACCGGTCACGCGGTTCTCGGTCGTGAGCATCATGCGACGCCGCTTCGCGTTGTCCGCGATTGAGGTCGGTCCGCGAGATCGCCCGATCGGCACGACGGGCATTCATCATCGGCTTCAGGCGGTGACGGCCTTCGAGTTCCGTCCGCAAGATGGATTGCTCGGTGCGCCAAGCCGCAGCGGTCGTGTAGCGGGCCTCGGTCCGTACCAGGCTGCCGTTCGCGGATCGCCTCGTCGATAGCGCGGACCGCCGCATCGATCGGCACGCGCCTGTCGCGCTGCATCTCGTCTTCCAGAACGGCGCGCGTCTTCCCTGGCGAACCCTCGCGGTCGTCCGCCGGGCGATACAGCGGGTCTTCGGCGATGACGTCCCCGACGGCAATGCGTCGCGTGAGTTCGGCACGCAGTTCGTCATGCGTTGCGCGCCCAACCGCGTGCTGCATCGCCGCCGTCATCAGCATGCTGTCGAGCATCACACGACTGCCGCTCGGTCAGATGCGCGATCGCGAAGTCGAGCGATTCGCGTGCGCTGCGCTCGTCTCGCGCCAGGCCGCCGGGCTTGCGCTCTCCCCGGTCTGTAATCGATGCCGGCGGCGCGGCTCTTCTCCTTCAGTGCTCCATCAGGAGCCGCCGTTCCTGCGCCGTCAGGCGCTCCTTCTTGGGGCGGGTCGCCAAGGCAATGACCTCTCTCTCGAGCGTGGAGGCCTCGGCGCGCGTCTTGCCATGCGGTTGCTCAATGCGTCCTCGATCATCCTGCTGCGCTGACTGAATGCCTCGATTTGCGCGCGGTTGATGTGCGCAAGCTCGAAGCCGCCTTCCTTGTCCGTGAGTCGGATCTCGTATCCGAGCAGCTGCAGCTCGCGCGCGAGATCGGCGCGATACGCTGCGCCGATCAGCTTGGTGTGCCTGAACAGTTCTTCGTTGGAGCGCGCGCCATTGCCCATCGCCGCGCTCCGTCATGTTCATGACAACCACGTGCGTATGCAGCTGCGGGTCCCTGGCTCTCGACAGTTCGTGCTGGAACGCGGCGGCGACCAGATTGCCGGTTTGCTCACGATGGCTCATGGCCCCACACCTTCTTGCGCGCATGACGTGCTTTTCCATCAGCGCGACCGCAGCGCGCACCGCCTTGTTGTGCGCTTCGATGACGGCTTGATCCCCCGCGACCAGCGCCTGCATGGAAACGCTTTTCGGGGCGGAGAACGTGAAGTCCCAGCCGTGCCGCTTCGCTGCCATGCTTGTTTTGAACGTCTCCGGTATGCGGCGTCCGTCCGGCAGCCGCCTTCGAGCAGCGCGCGGAAGCGCGCTTGGTCCACCTCGCCGTTCAGCCCGAGCTTTTGGGCGCCTCTGCCCAGCCAGATGCCGCCCCTTCTCTTGTGTAGTAATCGTCCTGCGGGGAGAAATAGTGAGCCGCGTGGGCGGGACTTCCGATGGCGTGATGGGTCAGCATCGCGTCACTCGACAATCGCCGGATGCCGCATCGGGTAGTGCCGCGGAACGAGTTCCACCCGCGCGATCGGCAGGTCGCCGGCGAAACCCAGGTAGCCGGTCAGTTCCGGCAGCGATTGGATTTCCGAGGGCATGACGACCCGCTCCCGCTCGATGCGCGTGGTGCGGCTGCGGCTCCCGCCCGCGATCGTTCGACGTTTCGCCCTGGGTTTCCCGCTCGACCTCGTGCTCGCCGAGGCTCTTGCTCAGGTCTTCGGCCGTCTTGCTGTCCGAACGGCCGCCACCGAGAACGAGAATGCTTCGAAAGCAGCTCCGCAATACGGTCGCGTCCTTTCGCCGTTAGTGCGCTCGAGCTGCGCGGTCGATTGGATGCCGGCGACGATTCTCAGGCCGTGTTTTCGACCCTTGGTCAACGCAGTCTTCGAGGGACGGCAGCTTCTGCAGGCTGTCCAGCTCGTCGATCACCATCCAGAGCCGCCGATCCGGGCTCGGGAGGCTCAGGATCGACGTGCACAGAATGTCCACCCATGTCGATACGAGCGGCTTCAGCGCCTCCAGCATGTCCTCGCGCCACGTGATGTACAGATTGCCGCCGCTTTCGTCCTCCAGCCAGCGCCGGATCGAGAACGCACCGCCCTCCTTGAGATACCGGTGAGGGTCGAGATACTTTGCGAGAATGAAGCGCGCGCTCGACAGGGCTTCCTTGGCGCCGACGAAAAGCCCCTCTGCTTCCGGTATCGGCGAGAAATTCCTTCAGCGAGTCCTCGCTCTCGGCCGTGAGGAGCTTGATGAGGTGGACGACCGTGGTGTTTCCGCGTCGCGCCATCTTCCTGGTTGCCGCCTGAAACAAGAGCCTCGCGTAGCCGTTCCATTCTTCGGCGTCGTCGGTCAGCCCTTCCGGCACGACCGACAACGCGTAACGCTTGAAGTCGTACTCGTCGCGCAGTTCGTTGAAGATGCTCCAGGCCTCCGACCGCTTGTCGAATGGATTGAGCACGACGTCGCCCGGAAAATAGAAGCGCGACAGGAAGGCACCGTTCGGATCGACGATGATGGCCCGGTCGCCTCGCCGCAGGAGGGTTTCGATGATCTGCGCTATCCCAACCGTCTTCCCGGTCCCGGTCGCCCCGGCCACCAGCAGATGCAGCGTTTCCAGCCACGTCGGAATGGGCGTGCTCGGCGACCAAGCACCTGTGCCTTGCCCGACTCGGCGGTCAGTTTCTGCAGGCTTCGCTGGCTGATCATGCGGGTACCGCGGAGGAAGCGCTTGAACGCCGCGCCGCCGAATTGAGGGTCGAACCGCCGCACGAACCAATCGGCCACGAAGAACCCGGCAACGAGCCCGAGGACGAGCGCTCCGATCAAGAAATCGTCTCGCGGCGTCGCCTTGGCGATCCGGGCCAGTCCGCGCGCCACGGGGCGATCGATTCCATAACGCCACGCGGCCACGGACAGCCATGCCACGGCGGGCAGTCCCACCAGGAAGGCGGCGAAGACGAGTTGTTTGTCGTCTCTGTTCATGGAATTGTCTTGGCTTCGTTTGCCGGGATGATCCATCCCGGTCTTCGCCGTTCATCCCCATCGGGTGACTGCAAGGACCGGCGCGAAGGGGCGGTAGAGACGACCTCTGGTGACTCGGTCAACGGCGGTCGGCCGCGGATCAGCCAGCTATCCGTTCCTCGACGTTCGGCGGAATCGGTGTTCCGATTCGCGGAATCGCTCTGTCGTTCAACGAGCGCGATTTCACGCCCCAATTCCGAGATATTTTGGCGGTGACGCGCCAAGCGCTCCGCAATATCGTCAATATTGCCGGGTGAGGCACGAAGCAAATTTGCGTCGCGCAGTTCTGCTTGAGTATCGGCAAGCTGTCTTGCCTCGGATGCAAGCTCATCTTCAAGAATCGTCTTGCGTGTGCCGTCGCGCTCGCGCTGCACGACCGGAGCGACGCGCATCGCGTCCAAGGAGACCGGCGGCTGCGCGGCTGCGGAACCGACGGCAAGGTTAAGCAGAAGGCACAGGACGGTCTGCGTCCGCATAGTAGATCTCCGAGATGAAGCGCCGCCCAGCCGCCCGTCTCCCTGTATCACGATCGGTATGATCGACCGCACGTACTCGATGACCAGCGTCTTGTCGATGTTCGGAAAACCCTGCATGACCATGAGCGCCAATTGCTCGAAAGGCGAGCCGCGGGCTGTCGGAATGAATCGTGGTGATCGAGCCAGGGTGTCCGCTGTTGATCGTGCGCAGGTAGGTGAAAGCCTCCTTGCCGCGCAGCTCGCCGAGCAAGATGCGGTCGGGGCGCAACCTCAGCGTCGCTTCGCACAGGTCCTGCGCGCTGACGCGGGCCAATCCCTGGTCTCCCGTGAGTAGAACAGGCGCACCGCATTGCTTTGAGCCGGCCGCAGCTCGCGCGCGTCCTCGATCACGACCAGCCGCTCATGCGGCGAAATCTCCTTTAGCATCGCGTTGAGCAGCGTGGTTTTCCCGTGTCGGTGCCCGCAGAAATGAGGATGTTCTTGCGCGTTCTGATGGCAAGCCGCAGAAAGTTGCCGAACTCGCGCTTGGCGTAAGCGGCGCGCAACGCGCGCTCGCCCTCCTCCTCGTCGCTCCCAATGCGGTTGGTGAGGTCGAACGCGCCGGTGCCCTCGTAGTCCGCGAGGCTCAAATCCAGCACGGCCGGCTTGCGGATCGAAAGGACGACCTCGCGGCCGGCTGCCGGCGGCAAAACCAATTGAATGCGATACCCGTTCGGAAGTTCGGCCGAGAGCAGCGGCTTTTCCTTGCCCACTTCCTGCTCGGTGCTGGTGGCGATCTGCCTCGCCAGTTCGAGCAGAACCTCCTGCGTAAGCTCCTCCACCGCGTGCCGCTCCATGTACTGCTCGCCCTGCCGCGCAATCCAGATTTCGCGAGCGCGGTTGACAGAGATTTCGGTGACCCCGGCTGCATCCAGCCAAGGCTGCAGGCGGCTTGAGGTGCGTGCGCAGCGCAGCGCCGCCGCGCGGTTGCGGCAATTCCGTTGCGGCCGAGTCGTCGAGCTTGCATGACTCGTGTGTGCCGGGGCGGTATCGAGGACGTGTAGCGGCAGAGCGCGGGCATTCATTCGAGCATTCCTCTCTTCACGGGAGCACCAGTTCCGTTTGTTCCCGCTCGGCGGCCTTCAGCCCGCAGAAATCCAGATCGCGGTTCAGGAATACCTTGATCCTCTCGCCCTGGCGGACGGTGGTCGTTGGAGGAAGGTTGACGTAGGGCTCCAGCACCCTGTCTGACGTGCAGGCGAAACTCTGTTGCACCTCACGACGGTAGGCGTCGGCTGAATTGAATTGAGCTTCGGGGGTGATCCCATAGGTGCCAGCCCCGGCACCGATGATGCTGAGGAGAGCGGACATTCCGAAAATCTGCGCGAAGTGATTATCTGTTTCGCCCTCCAATCCCGCGCGGCCCAGCGCATCGGTGACGCCCGAATCAGGGGTGATTTCCGTGCCGTCGGGGCGGATCAGCCGGTTCCAGATGGCAAATACCCGCACCTGCCCCTTGCGGATGGCGGTGTTGTACACGCCGTTCAGACGCGATCCCGGCATGACCAGCGCGTCGCGCCCCTGTTCTGCATAAAGAGGGCTTGAGACGATGGCCCGGATCTGCCCCGGCAGATCGGTATTGATCGCCGTCTCGAGCTGCGCGTCGATCATCTTCCCTTGCAGCGCCACGCAGTCGAGGCCGGCGACCCTCTTGGGGACGGCCACGGGTACGGCTCGTCCGCTCATCTTGTCGGCGAATTGCCTGTTGGGATCGCTCGGACCTTCGTTTGAGCGCGCTCCCAACAGGCTCGCAAGCGCATTCCCGGCAATGCCCGCTGAGGGCGCCGACGCGCCGCTCGTTGCCGTGCCGGCCGACACCGATGTGGCGGAGGCGGCAGTGCCCTTAACAATGATGTTGGATTTCGTTCTCGCCTCTTCGAGCTGATCGTCCTTCCGGCGTTTGGCCACCGCCTCGGAATCGTCGTTTCCCGCCGATTTGCTTCCGTTCTTCGAAATGTTCGTGCCGGGCAGCGCCGCCGCGAGACGAGCGGGCATCACCGGCGGACGAAAATCGCGCACCGAGGGTTCCTCGACCTGCGCCACGACCCGCGCCTCTTTCTTTTGCGCCTTCTGCTCTTTGTCGTCGTGACTAAGAATGAAGTAGAGGACCGCCGCGGTCCCGACGACAAATGCGATCTTGGTCAGCCAGTCGCCGTTGACGACGCGCTTGAGACGCTCGCCGGAGAACTGGCGGCCCGGACCCGCGGCATCCGTCGCCCGCTCCCAATCCCTTACGGCCTGCTCGCGTGCCTGACCGGCATTCGACGGGTTCGTCATGGCTTCGCTTTGAATTTGATCGACGTCCGCGGCTTCGCTTCGCGCGGCTGGAACAGCTTGTCCTCGTTGAAGAGGCACAGCGCTTCGCTTCCGTCGCGCAGCGCTGAAGATGCTTCCGACGCGTTCGATCACCACGTACTTGCCTTCCATTCGAAAATTGACGACCGACTCGTTGCCGTCCGGGTCAACGGCGAAGAAGCCCGGAAAATTCGTGCCTTCAGCGAATTCCAGGAAAGTGAAGGTGCCGTCGTCGCAAGCGCGCAAAAGCTTGATGTTCTGGCTACCGGATACGGAGTAGTGGCAATTGCGAACCTTCACCCGTGTCGCCATGTCGGCTTTGGCCTGCCAGCCGATGGGCTTGCGAATGGCGCCCGGGTTGACGGCGATCTCCCCTTCGGGCGGATAGCTGAAGCGCAGCAGATAGGTTGCGTCGCGCTTGTCCTTAGGTGTGGTCGCGGTCAGGCGGAAGTAGTACATCCGGCGGTCGGTCACCACCGTCAGATTCGTGACCGCACGCGGTTCGACGGGCTTCAAATGCACCCGGTGCCCCATCGGATACGCCTGCCAGGCAATCGTGTCGCCCAAGGTCAGGTACTGCACCGTCTCACCCTGCTCGAACTCGATGGTCGTGGTGAATCGATAGCTTCCCGTCACTTCGTAAACTTCGGAAGCGTTGTAGACGACCTGGCGAATCCGCTGATCGGTCGCAGTCGGCTGGGGAATCCTTGCGGCCAGGCCGGTCTGGCTGGCGATGGCCAACGCCACCAGAACGATCGCCTTCTTCACGGAGTGCCTCCTTTACCCGGTGCGGCGCCTGGATTCACGAGCTCCTGGTCCCTTCGGTACCCGACGGCGCGAAAGTTGAGCGGATTGAGAATGCGGTCTTCGTTTCGCAGCGGGCGGTCGCTGTAGCGGAAGCTGACCGTCGAGACGTACTGCTTTTCCACGGGATTCGCTTGAGACCCGAGCGACTCCTCGATGGCCGCATAGCGCACCTGATAGGTGTTTGCGTTGTTCGGAATCGGCAGCACCGTGCTCACTTCGATTCGGCGGCGCACCTTGGCGCCGTACCGTTTCATCGGGCTGTTGTCGCTGTACTGCGAGGTTTCGTCCTCGTACTGTCGCCAGACGTTCCCGTCCGACATTACGCGGACCAGCTTGACGCTCGTGCTAAGGTCCTGCGGATCGTAGAATTCCCGCGCGATCACGTATCGCGCCACGTCGCTCCGCTGAATCGCTTCCTTCTGAGTGAGTTCGCCGACGCTTTTGCCGTATTCGACCGGAAGTCACCAGGCCGGTGCGCGAATCGACCGTCACGGCGAGAGGCACCAGGTTTCTGGAGAGGCAGCAGCATCGCCGAGCGCGGCAGCTGCGCCGACTGCGATCAGCCCGGCGACGATCGTCGCCAGAAACCATCGGTTGCGTTCGACGACGATAGCCCCGTGGGTCAGGTATTCCCACTCCTTCGCCTGGGGATCGCCCAGCAGCGTCGGCGGAGGCATTTCCATCGACGACATTTCCATTTCGTTCCCCATCACGCTCTCCGCCGGAAGTTCTCGCCGAAGTTCTCGCGGACGTTCTCGCCGCTTGCGGACCGGACAACTGGCCCTGACCCTGCTCGATCCCATTTGAATGCGGGCCCGCGGCGAGCCACCGCACCGAGCGCTCGTTGGGTTGATCGGACCACGTGGCCCGTGGCATCGCCGATGTAGCTCATCGAGCCGATCAGCGAATGCGCGTGTCCGTCCGCCTTGCGCAGCACGAAGAGCAGCGACGTGAAGATCACCAGAAGCGGAAGCACCCGGCCCTGAAGCTGCGTCGGGTCGAGGGAATCGGCGGTGTAGAGCTCGCCTTCCGGGACCACTGCCAGATAAATCCCGTAGCCCAGGCCGAGCGTCGCGTAGACGATGAGCTGGAAGACGACGAGCGTGACAAGCGACGCGATCCAGTTTCTTGAACCACTGCCGGGTTGCGTCGAACAGCAGGAAGGCCACGAAGATCGGTCCGAGGCCGAGCGTCGTTGCGACGAGCAGCTTTGCCAGCAGCAGCAGGAATACCGCGAACGCCGTCAGGCTCAGGGTCATTACGAATACGACTGCGCCGAGCCCCCACAACGCGAGATCCCACCCGGAACGCGACCAGATCGAAAAGGCCGTGTCCATCCCGCGGTCGTACAACTCGTCCAGCGCGCTACCTGCGTTTCGACCAAGCGAAAGCGTCGAGCTGAACAGATCGGGACTCTTGGTGAACACTTCATAGAGGTAGCTGAACCAATCCCAGTTCAACGCTGTATACGTGACGAACCCGATCAGGAGGATGTTTCGGAATGCCGACGTATACAGGTGCTGGATTTGGCCGGTCATGACCATGTACCCGTACACCACCACGAACAGGGTGACCGCGGCCCACAAGGGCGCGGTCACGGTGTTCGCGACCGGGCCGAATACGCGCGTGACGAAATCGGCGGTGACGCTCTCGGTCACCGTCAGCACCGTCGTCGGCAGCCCCACCGTCACCCCTTCCTCGCCGCAGCGTACCGACGCCGCACGCGATCATCGAGGAGCTGCTCGCGCGTCAGAGTTCCGGCGATCCCGATCTGGGACGCGCGCTGCTGAAGCTCGGAGACGCACCCGCTTCTCTGCTGCTCCGATACCGACGAAATCTTTCCGCTCGCCGAGAACTTGAGCCCGTTGAATTGTTTGACGTACAACTCGGGCTCATAGAGGGCAGCGGCACAGGAGGCTGAAAAGGCGTTCTTCGGCTCGACCCATTGCGCGAACTGCCCGTCGCTGGCAGCCACCAGCGGGTTGTCCTGCTTTGTGCAGGAACTCAGCGCAACGACCGCCACACCGGCAAATAACCACAGTCTATTCATCCGACCACCTCGATTGGTTCGTTGGGAAGTGGATTCCGACTGCAAGGAGACCCCGGGGCGCCGACGCAGGGCGATTTCACCGTGGGTTGCGCACAGCCTCCGAGCACCACAATTGCAAAGACCACGGCAAGCGTGAGCAGTTTCATGGCTGGCGCACCCGGTACGGGTAGTTGGAGTCGAACCGAAGCAATTCGGTACGGGTAGCCTGCGTCTGCACCTTGTCGTTCTCCGCGCTCGCGCTGAGGTTGCCCTGGACGGCCGACAGCCGGGCGATCGCGATCTGCAGCATCGCGCTTTCGGAAACCAGGCGATTGTTGAGGTCCGTCGCTTCCTTGATGTTCTGCGTGCTGTCGATGCGCTGTATCAGCTGTTCGATGTTCCTGCGGTGGATCTCCACCGCGTCGTAGGTCGCGTCCGTCACTGCGAACGCGGCGCGGGTATTGTCGTAGCTCAGCTTGTACGCTCCCGCGTTGCGGCTCTTGTCCTTCGCAAACAGCGCGGGATCGACGGTCTTCATCAGACCCTCGTAGTAGTCCATCTTCGTTTGGTATGCCCCGGCCTGCTGCAGCTTTACGACCTCCTGCCATGAACCGGGGACGATCCTTTGCGCGCCCAAGGCGTCCGCCTGGCCCAGCCCGCCGACTCCGTAGTTGCCGGTGACGGCCTGATACTGGTTCCTCAATTGCTCGAGTTGCGCCTTGAGCTGCGCGAGCTGCTCGATCATTTGCAGATACTGCTCAAGACTCTGTATGAGGTTCGCGATGTCGATTACCGCGAATTGCGCGTAGCTCTTTGGAACCGCGGTGGCGAAAGACAGGCAGGCGACCGCGATAAGCAAAACCGATTTGTGGACTCTCACTTTGCTGTCTCCATGAAAGCGGGCAACCAGACTTCCGGGTCCTGGCTGTTGACCTCGTGCATGATTTCGCGCATACGCCGCACGTTGCCCTCGTTTCCGGAGAGCACCGGAAGAAAACGGCCAAGCTCCGGCGTGTCGAGCCTGGCGCGCACCACCACGCTGTCGTTCCCGTGCCGGATCAGGGCGAGGCGCTCTTCCGGTTCCCACTCCCGCAGCAGGTCGAATTCGCGCTGCGACAAGCCGAACACCTTCCGGTAGTCGTGCTCGTCGGCGCGGTCGCAGGCGAAATAGAGAAACGTGACCGGCTGCTTGACGAGACTGTCGGAGTTCTCGTCGTAGGACAGACCGATATCGGGCGTGATGAAGATCACCACGCCGTTTTTCTTCCGCACCGTCATCAGCCAGTCGTCGATGCGGGCGCGGAAATACGGGCTGCGCGCGGAGCTTCCAGCCCTCCTCCAGCACGATGATGAAGGGCTCGCCGTCCATCACGAGGTCGATCCGGTGAAAGACGTACTCCAGCACCGCGAGCAGCGCGACTTCGTCCTGGATGATGCGGGTCGTGTTGAAGTAGCAGAAGCGCGCGTCGAGCTTGAAACGGTCCTCGTCGTTGTCGAACAATCCGGCGTACTTGCCTCCGGCCAGCCAGGCGGCAAGCCGGCTGCGCAGGCTCCCTTCGCGTCCGAGCCCGAAGTAGCTCGCGATCTCGATCAGGCTTCGCTCGGACGGCGCGTGCCGATAGATGCCGTCAATCGCCGTTTGAATGATTTGCCGGTCGTCCGCGTCAAGCGGGTCGCCGCCCGCCGCGAGGCGGTTCTCCAGCCACTGCGACAGGAAGGCGCGGTTGACGGGGCTGTCGGGCAGCGCCAGGGGATTGAACCTCGCTCGGTTCGCCCAAGGCGACATCGGTTACGGCGGCACCGCAGGCGCGCGCGAAGATTTCGCCGCCGTTCTTGTCGTCGAAGTAGAAGATCCCTCGGATTGACCCGTTGCGCCTGCGCGAGGAGCAGATTGAGCAGGGTCGATTTCCCTCTGCCGGTCGGCGCCGCCGACGAGCACATGGCCGGGCGGATACGGCCCACTTCCGGAGTGGAAATTCAGGAAGTACGGCGTCTTGCTCTCTGTCTCCAGGACCGTGATCGCCCTGCCCCACCAGTTGCCGTCCGGACGACCGCGCGAGAAGTTGTGCAGGCTCGCAAACCCCGCGAGGTTCGTCGTGGAGATGCGGCGCTTGCGTGCAACGTACTGAAAATTCCCCGGCAGCTGCGCCCAGAAGCAGGCTTCGAGATTCAGCGTTTCCCGTGTGGCCTGGATATTGAGGTCGATGAAGCAGTCCTCGACCGCCACCAGCGCGCGGTCCAGCGACGGCGAGCTGATTGTCGGCCGCCTTCACCAGCACCGACAGATGATGCCAGCCCATCGCGACACGGCCCGAGGCCACGTCGCTCATCGCGTCGGTCAGATCGTCGATCTGGTCCTCCGCCTTGTCCTCCGATTGGTCCAGGCGCTTTGCTGAACCTCGATTTCCTTGGTTGAGGTCGGCCGGTCCTCGAAATGGTAGGACTGCGTGATGACCACCTCGACCGGCAGGTTGAGGAACCGGTCGAGCATGTCGCAATCCGGTCATATCGGGGTACTCCTTCACGCTCAGGAATGCCCCCAATTGGCTCTTGGTCCAGCCGCGCATTTCCATCGTCTCGGTCCCGAAGATCGGACGGTTCCTTCCGAGGTAGTCCCGGATCGGCATGCGCGGCACGCGAACGTCGGCGTCCTCCCAGTTCACGAGGTAATGGAGGAAGCCCAAGGGCTGGGAATACCAGTCCTCGTTCTTGCGGTACATGCCAAGCAGTTTCGGCTCGTAGCCGCCGAGCGTCTGCAGTACGCGCTGCGTCACGTCTCGCAGCTCCTGCGCACAGCGGCGGCGCCAGTAGTCGAGCTTTTCGTGCTGACGCTTGTGGCTCAGGTAGACGATGCGGTCCTTTGCGCCTACCAGAACGCCGGACTTGTAGGGAAACTTCACGAGCGACACGTAGATATCGTTTTACGTATTGCTCGTTCCGCTCATGCTTCCGCCGCCAGGCGGCGTCCAGCTCGGCGCAGAACCGGTTGGGGAACGTGCCGCTCCGGGTACTCGAAATGCTTGCGCCGGATGACGTGCACCGTCACTCCGAAGTCGCTCTTGGCGATGGAGCGCACGAGGCGGTTGCGAAAGCGCTTCTGGCGCCTCAGATCTTCTTCGTCGCGGGTCTGGAATGCGAGGCCTTCCAGCTTGATGATCTGAATAAGCTGGTCGTCTTCCGTGAGCAGCGTTTCGGCGTCGTAATGGGCGACGTACGGAATGAAGCGCCGCAGCCGCTGCTCCTTCTTCTTCGCCTCGCTGCCGGCGGGAGCGGTCTGCGCAAAGTCGAGGCCGAGCCTAGTCAGGATCATAGCTCGTGCCGCCCCACACTTTTTGTTCGCGCCCTTGCCCGTCAGCGCGAAGCCGGTCCACCAGATGCCGAAGTAGTCGGGGTCGTCCAGACACTTCCAATAACACAGTACGTGCAACAGGGCGGCGCCCGCCAATACCCACAGCGAGCGGCTCACGAGGAACGCGATAGACCACACGACCACCTCAAGGATGAAGCAGTCGAGCGTGACGCCGAGAACCATGGCGTCGCGCGTCATGGCCTGGTACAGCGGATCTTCGCGGTCCACCGATCAAGTCCGGATTTCGTCGACGATCAGCACCGCCCCGAAAACTATGACGATCCCGATGATCGACAACAGGGCCTTGCGCTTGTCCATCATTCCGTACTTCATCCGGTAGCCGATTGCCGCAATCGTGACAACAGCCGAGCCGACAGCCCATTGGTTGGTGAGCAGATCGACGGCCTTGAAGAGCAGGCGCGTGATCGGATCGTCGGCGTAGGCCGGCAGCGACAGCAGAGCCAGCATGAACGCACTACACATGCGTTCCAGCGCGCGCCGGACACCTGCCGGATGGCGTTCTGACAAACCCTGCAGATTCTTTGCCATCTCGATCTCCTCGGTCCGATAGTCGGGTCAGCGGCGGCTGACGTGCGCGGCGTTGTCTGACTGAAAAAGCATAGGCGCGCGGATTTTCGAAAGCATTAGGAAAAAGCGCGCCGATTTCCTATTGCATTTAGTAAAATCCTGTGATAAGCGAAGACATGGCAGCCACACCGATTTCATCCGAGCAACAGGCGTCGTTCTCCTCGATGCTGGCAAGCGCACTCGCGGGACAGTACGCGCTCGTGATCGACGCGCGCAGTCAGCGCGAATACACCGAGGACCACGTTCCCAGCGCTGTGAACCTGCCGGTTGTGGACAACGAGGAGTACGCGGAAGTCGGAACGACTCATCGCACCGACAAGCACCGCGCGTACCTGATCGGGGTTTCCTACGCGCTCAAGAACATTTCGCACGCGATAGACGATCTGGTCGCGGGCCACCCCAAGGACGCCCGAATGCTCGTTTTACTGCTTCCGCGGGGGCAAGCGCAGCGAGTTGTGGTTCGACGCGCTCTCCACCATCGGATACCGAGTGGATCGCCTTCCGGGCGGCTGGAAGGCGTACCGGGCGTGGGTCAGAGATCAGTTGACAGAACTCCCCGCAAATTCCGCTTCCACGTGCTGTGCGGCCCTACCGGTTGCGGCAAGACCCGGCTGCTTTCGGCCCTCGCCACGGTGGGGGCCCAGGTGCTCGACCTCGAAGCGTTGGCCAGGCATCGCGGCTCGCTCATCGGAGACATCCCCGATATGGGGCAGCCCACGCAAAAATGGTTCGAGTCCCAGCTCGTCGACGCGCTTCGGCGATTCGATCCGGAGAAACCCATGTGGGTTGAATCGGAAAGCAAGAAGATCGGAGCGATTCAGTTACCGGGCGCTTTGCTCGAAGCGATGCGCGACGCACGAGTCTTTGCCGTCAGCGCGCCGATGAGCGAGCGGGTGCAGCTTTGGCGGGAGGACTACGCCCACTTTGAGCGCGATCCTGACGCTCTGATTGAGCGGCTACGCCACTTGCGCCCGCTCATCGGCGGCGAGGAATTCGCGCATTGGGAGAGCCTGGCAAAGGAACGGCGCATGCCCGAATTGTTCCAGCGACTCATGGAGGCGCACTACGATCCCGCATACGGGCACTCGATCCGCAAGAACTACCCTTTGATCGAAGACGCAGCGAAGGTTGATCTCCGCCGTCTCGACGGCGATTCACTCCTTGAAGCTGCCCGGCAACTCCACGAAGAGCCGGCCACGGTTTGATCGAGCGATGAAGCTTTACGGCTACCGGAACGGCAGGACGCTTCGGGCGCTGTGGGCGCTCGAAGAAGTCGGCGCGGAATACGAATACGTCGAGGTCGACATCATGCACGGCCAGGGACGCGAGCCCTCGTTCCTGAAAATCAATCCTGGCGGAAAGGTCCCCGTGCTGGACGACGGCGGGACCATCATCACCGAGTCGGCCGCGATCTGCATGCACCTGGCCGAGAAGTACCCGGCGAGCCGATTGCTCCCGCCCGCCGGCACGGCTGAGCGCACCGAATGCTACAAGTGGATCAGCTTCGTGCTCACGGAACTGGACGCGCTGCTGTGGACAATCGCAAAGCATCGATTCGCGCTTCCCAAGGAGCGCCGCGTCCCCGCCGTAATCGATTGTGCTGCTTGGGAGTTCGAGGCCGCGATAAAGATTCTTGCCACTGGATTGGGAGATCGCGCCTACCTGGTTGGAGCGTCCTTCACCGTAGCGGACATACTTGCCGGCCACACTCTCCTGTGGGCGAGAAGCGCGCGGCTAGAGGTAGGCGCCGAGTCGTTGGTCCGCTATCTGAATGCGCCTAAGATGCGCGATGCCTTTGCGCGTGCTCGTGAAAAAAGCGCATGTCCTACCGGGCAGCCTCCGATCTAAGCCGTGCAGTCGGTTCAGAGATTGCAGCTTTCGACCCGAAGCGGAAGTTCATCTGCTCCGGCTTCATCAATAGCCGGTGCTTTCGCGACGCCCCGGCGCTACGAGCGGAGCTTCTTTCTTGCCCGTGAAGCACGACCCGCGATATCCGCCCGGTTGGACCTGCGCTCTACCCAGGGCGTTGGATTTCTTGCCACGTCCGCGTCTGCCAGCACTCCACCGATGGACCCCTCGGACAGACATAGCGGGGTGGAACCACGATGCCGCTGCTATCCTAACGAGTGTAACGAGCCGGGCCGGGACGGCCCGACCTGCCGCACTTCGCCAGCACTTCTCCGTTGATTCGGCGAACGGAAAGCGGGCGTTGCTTAAAGAGCCGTGACGAGAGAGGGAAGGATGAACGCCGTCGAGATCGAAGAGGCCATCTCGGCGCTGGCCGAGCAGCCGTTCGACGCCGGGGAGTTCCCGTTTCGCCTTCCTGCAAGCCTTCGGCAACAAGGAAACGACGCTCAAGCGCCTTGCGCAAGGCGCGAGTCCAACAAGTCCGACTTGGCGGCGTCCTCCAGACCAACAACATCCACATCGCCGTCGCTGCCGCCCGGCGAGGTCACGAAGACCCTTGGCCGCCCTGAAGGCCAGCCCGGCGACGGCCAGGGCCAAGGCGAAGTTCATCCTCGCGACCGACGGCGACACGTTCGAGGCCGAGGACTTGGCCAGCGGCGAGACCGTCGCCTGCGCCTATCGCCGACTTCCCGATCATTTCGGCTTCTTCCTGCCGCTGGCCGGCATCACCACCGTCCAGCAGGTCCGCGAAAGCTCGTTCGACATCCGGGCCGACCAGCCGCCTGAACCGGCTCTATGTCGAGCTGCTGAAGGACAATCCCGAATGGGGCACGGCCGAGCGCCGCCACGACATGAACCACTTCATGGCGCGGCTGATCTTCTGCTTCTTCGCCGAGGACACCGACATCTTCAACGGCAAGGGCCTGTTCACCGCCACCGTCGAGCAGATGAGCGCGAGGGACTCGTCCAACACCCATGAGGTGATCGGCGACGCTGTTCCGCGCCATGAACACGCAGAGCCGAGGACCGCGAGGCGTCGGCATATCCGCGGCTGGGCCGACGCGTTTCCCTATGTGAACGGCGGGCTGTTCTCGGGCAGCATGGACGTGCCGCGCTTCAGCCAGATCGCCCGCTCCTATCTCTCTGCACATCGGCAATCTCGACTGGACGAAGATCAACCCGGACATCTTCGGCTCGATGATCCAGGCCGTCGCCGAGGACGAGGAGCGCGGCGCGCTCGGCATGCACTACACCAGCGTCCCGAACATCCTGAAGGTGCTCAATCCGCTGTTCCTCGACGACCTGCGGGCGCGAGCTGGAAGAAGCCGGGCGACAATCCCGCACGCTGCTCAACCTGCGCAAGCGCATGTCGCGGATCAGGGTTTTCGATCCCGCCTGCGGCTCGGGCAATTTCCTCGTCATCGCCTACAAGGAGATGCGGGCGATCGAGGCCGAGATCAACAAGCGGCGTGGCGAAGCCGGACCGACGCATCCGAAATTCCGCTGACCAACTTCCGCGGCATCGAGCTGCGCGACTTCCCGGCCGAAATCGCGCGCCTTGCGCTCATCATCGCCGAATATCAGTGCGACGTGCTCTATCGCGGGCAGAAGCTGGCGCTGGCCGAGTTTCTGCCGCTGGACGCGAGAACTGGATCACCTGCGGCAACGCCCTGCGGCTGGACTGGCTGAGCATCTGCCCGCCGACCGGAACGGGCGTGAAGCATCATGCCGATGACTTGTTTCACACGCCGCTCGATCAGGCGCAGATCGACTTCGAGAACGAAGGCGGAGAGACATACGTCTGTGGCAATCCATATTTGGGTGGGAAAGCGGCCAATCCGCCACCCAGAAGTTCGCCAAACTTGCAAGCGTCTTTGGTGTCGCGAGAAAGGATAGGAGAGCTGACTATGTTTCTGGTTGGCTCTCATAAGAAGCGCCGAATTCGCGAACTGCACGTCCGCCGAGGCCGCTCTTGTTGTTACGAAATCCCCGTTAATCAGGGCGCACAGGTTCATCAGCCGTGGCCGCGATTTTTGATCTTGGGATTGAGATCTCCTTCGGTAAATAAGGACATCAAATGGTCTAACAACGCAGCACATAATGCTGCGGTCATTTGCTCCATTGTTGGACTTCGCTGCCGCAGTAAGAGGCCCAAGACTTTTTGAGAATGACCTCGTGAGGTCCGTATCCTGCATTGGTCCGTATCTGGTAACGGGCACGAGGTCGTTGTCTCGCAGTCCCTATCGCCGATCTCTAGTTTGAGTCCAATTATTACGGAAACAGTCCGGTAATGACGGCGGGAACCTAATTCTAATGAGTGACGAGCGGAGATTCTTCTTGCGGTCTCATCCAGAGGCTCACCGAATAGTTAAGCGGCTGTACGGCTCTCACGGGACATGGGAATGGCGAGCACGCTATTGCCTCTGGATAGACGATACGGGTGTGGCGCTTAGCGAACTCCATCCCTGCTGTAAGAGACCGGGTGGAGAGGGTTCGTGCTCCACAGGGCGGAGATGGCGCGCGGACTTGTGTCGCGACCCCACCAGTTTCCGATATAGCCATCAAGCCAAGTCGCATCTGATCATTGTTCCACGCCATTCCTCCTGAGAAACGGCCATACATTCCGTTTGGCTTTGTTCGATAGTGATTGCATAATCGCCGATTCCGCGCAAGTTATCTATGACCCCTGAAGTGTGCGCATCTTTGCAATTCTGCTGAGCTACACGCACATGACATGGGTCCAAAGCGCGGAAAGATAGGTACCAGCCTGCGGTATTCGTCGGCCCCAGTTACAACACCTTTCCGGTCCCCGCTGCTCACCGAGAAGAACAAGGCCGACCTGACCCGCTGCGCCCAGGATAATCTTCTGGCGCGCGAAGCGCATTTCCCGGCGACCCTCGCCGGCCTATACGACCCCGAGACAATGCCCGCCGATCACGCGCGAGGCGCACGAGCGGCAACGACGAGGTGCTTGGAGCGCACCTATATCGGCCGCCGCTTCAAGAACGACACCGAGCGGCTTGAAAAGCTGTTCGAGCTCTATACCAAGATGACCGCAGTGCCAGGGCGAGGCAAGAAGACGCAAGGCAGGAGGCAAGCGCATGAGCGACGAAATGAAGTCAGTTCCATCCGATTTCGGTTTCTTACGCCCGCAACGGCAACGTCGACCAAGGCCAACGCGCTGGGCATGCGACCGATGCAGGAGCGCGCCTACGAGAGGCGCGGCGAGCAGTATCTTCTCATCAAGTCGCCGCCGGCCTCGGGCAAGAGCCGCGCGCTCGATGTTCATCGCCCTCGACAAGCTCCAGCAATCAGGGACTCAAGCAGGCGATCATCGTCGTGCCGGAGAAGTCCATCGGCGCGAGCTTCCATGACGAGCCGCTGACCAAGTTCGGCTTCTGGGCCGACTGGCACGTCGAGCCGAAATGGAACCTCTGCGACGCGCCCGGCGCCGGACAATGGCGGAAAGGTCAACTCGCGTCGGCGCGTTCCTCGACAGCGACGACAAGGTGCTGGTCTGCACCCATGCGACCTTCCGCTTCGCCGTGGACAAGTTCGGCGATCGAGACGTTCGACGACCGGCTGATCGCCGTGGACGAGTTCCACCACGTCTCCGCCGAATCCCGACAACAAGCTGGGCCTGCATCTCGGCCAGTTCATCGCCCGCGACAGCGTGCATATCGTGGCGATGACCGGCTCCTATTTCCGGGGCGACGCCGAGGCGGTGCTGGCTCCGCAGGACGAGGCGAAGTTCGATACCGTCACCTACACCTACTACGAGCAGCTCAACGGCTACGAGTATCTCAAGCAGCTCGACATCGGCTATTTCTTCTATTCCGGGTCCTATGTCGACGACATCCTGAAGGTCCTCGACCCGGCCGAGAAGACCATCATCCACATCCCAAGCGTCAATTCGCGCGAGAGCACGAAGGACAAGATCAAGGAAGTCGAGCACATCATCGAGGAGCTGGGCGAATGGCAGGGCACCGACCCCGCGACCGGCTTCCAGCTGGTCAAGACGGCTCGACGGCCGCGTGCTGCAGGATCGCCGATCTGGTCGATGACGACGCGGCCAAGCGCGACCGCGTATCCGCCGCGCTGAAAGACCCGGCGCAGAAGAACAACCGCGACCATGTGGACATCATCATCGCCCTCGGCATGGCGAAGGAAGGCTTCGACTGGATTTGGTGCGAGCACGCGCTGACCATCGGCTATCGGCCGAGCCTGACCGAGATCGTGCAGATCATCGGCCGCGCGACCCGCGACGCGCCGGGCAAGACCCGCGCACGCTTCACCAATCTGATCGCCGAGCCTGATGCCTCCGAGGAGGCCGTCACCGAGGCGGTGAACGACACGCTCAAGGCCATCGCGGCCAGCCTGCTCATGGAGCAGGTGCTTGCGCCGCGCTTCGAGTTCAAGCCCAAAGAACCCGAACAGCGGCGCCGACGCCCGGCTTCGACTACGGCGAAGGCGGCTACGATCCGAGCAAGTGCAATGTCGGCTTCAATCGAGCAGACGGGGCAGTTCCAGATCGAGATCAAGGGCCTCGCCGAACCCAAGAGCACGGAAGCCGCGCGCATCTGCCGCGAGGATTTGAACGAAGTCATCGCGGCCTTCGTGCAGGACAAGACTGCCATCGAGCGCGGCCTGTTCGATGAGGAACTGGTGCCCGAGGAACTGACGCAGGTTCGCATGGGCAAGATCATCAAGGACAAATATCCCTGAACTCGACGAAGAAGATCAGGAGGCCGTGCGCCAGCACGCCGTCGCCGCGCTCAACCTCACGCAGCAGGCCAAGCAGATAGCGCTCGAGCGGACGGACGGCGACGGCAACCGAGCGCCAACACCGCCCTGATCGACGGCGTGCGCAAGTTTCGCGATGGACGTGCGCGAACTCGACATCGACCTGATCGACCGGATCAATCCGTTCGGCGAAGCCTACGCCATCCTCGCCAAGACCATGAGCGAGGACAGCCTGAAGCAGGTCGCAGGCGGCGATCTCGGCGAAGCGCGTCAGCCTGACGATCGAGGAAGCCGCGAGCTTGCCAAGCGGCCGTGAGGTTCAAGACAGGAGCGCGGGCGGCTGCCCTCCATCACCTCGCCCGACGCATGGGAAAAGCGCATGGCCGAAGGGCGTGGCCTTCCTCGCGCGCATGAAGGCGGAGGCCGCACGTGGCTAGAGATTCACGGACGAGGACGATGCCCTTCTCGAGGAGCTTGGTGTCGAGGTCGAGACGAAGCTGAAGGCGAGGCACGGACGCCGCGCGAAGAGCGCATCATCGCCGGTTTCGAGGAAATCCAGCGTTTCGTCGATCGAGCACGGGCGCAGCCCCGCAGCACGGGGAGGACCGCGACATCTTCGAGCGGCTCTACGCCGTGCGCCTTGATCGCCTGCGCGCGCCTGACAGAATGTCGCGCTTTGCTTGAACCGCTGGACCGCCAGGGCGCTGCTCGGCGGGCGCGGCGCCCGCGCCGCAACCGCCGCGCGACGATTGGATGATGACGCGCTTCTGGCGGAACTCGGCGTGGATGCTGCCGCGGAGGGAGATCACCGAACTTCGCGCATGTCCGCTCCGACAGCCGAGAAGCGAGCGGCAGAGGAGATCGCCAATCGCACGAAGTGCGAGGACTTCGATCGAGTTCGAGCCGATGTTCTTCAGGTGCAAGCAGGATCTCGGACACCGGCGTCCGGCGACTCGCCCGTTTCAGACGATGGCCGAGATCCAGAAAGGCCAGTGGTTCATCGTCGGCGGCCAGATCGCCTATGTGGCCGAAGTCGGCGAGGAGTTCATAACCGCAATACGATCGGCGCGACAGCAGGCTGCGCGTGATCTACGACAACGGCACGGAGAGCGATGTTCTGCTTGCGCTCGCTCCAGCGCGCCCTTCACCGGGACGAGGCGGACGGCGCATCACCGATCCCGCTGCCGGGCCGCTGTTCGCCGGCGAAGTCGAGGACGGCGACCTTGCCAGCGGCACCATCTATGTCCTGCGCAGCAAGTCCGACAATCCCGTGGTCGCTGCAAACCGGGACGTCCTGCACAAGATCGGCGTGACCGGCGGCAGCGTTGAACGGCGGGATCGACAGCGCGAAGCTGGACCCCACGTTCCTCCTGGCGGACGTGGAGATCGTTGCGACCTACAAACTTTCCAACATAGATCGCACCAAGCTCGAAAACCTCATCCAGCGCGTCTTTGATCCGGTAAGGCTTTGACATCGAGGATCAGTGTTGATCGTTTTCGGAAATCCGGTTGTGCCGCGCGAATGGTTCCCTCGTGCCGCTATCTTCGTGATCGACGAGGCCGTGAGCCGCATCAAGTGACGGAAACGATTACAGGCTACCAGTACGATCCCGGCACAGCTCACTGAAGCGGCTGGCTAGCTAGCACGTCGTTTCCTGGTTCTTGGAGGCAAGCGTTGCCAAGTTGCCAACCCCGGTGTGGATTCGAATTCCAGTCCAGAACTGGTGCGCATTCAAAATGCGGTCTTAGCAGGATGGCCGCTTTTGGCCGAGACCAGCCCGTGGCCAATGCCGGCTTAGTGTGACCCATTGCAGAACTCTGACGACCGTTTCCTAGAGGGAAGTACGATCAAGACACAATCCGTGAATGGTATCTCTATTATTGTGAACAGGGCTACCCACAAAAGAGAGGCCTGCTCTTTGAATGTGAGAATCGAATATTCTTCTGGCGTCGCAAAGTGCAAGGTCAAGAACCGCCCTCATTTGCTCAGGCTACTGGGAACTGCCAAATGTCCTGTAGTATCTTTTGATAGAGCGCTTGACGAAGTTCAATGTCTGCTTTCTTGAAATCGTTATGAGGCCGGAAAGGTAACCGACGGAAAGCGAACCATTTCGTAAAATTGGGATTATTCTCATAGGTAGCGCACCCAATGACCGCGCTAGGAGATTCTTTTGCGGTAGTGGCAGTTTTTCCCTTGTATGGCTTATCACTGTAGGATTGATTGGTGCCATATTTGGGAGGAGCAAGAGCGCGCCGATACTGCTCTCCAATCGGAGAAGTCGCTGGCGTCTTCATATTTTTCGGTTTGGAGCTGCCATTGTCGGCCCAGATGTGTTCAATTTCGAACGGTTTGCCACCCGGGCTTTCGTGGTAAGTTTGAAATGTTGAGGTCATCCCCGCGCCTTGCTCCACGTAAGTTTCGTTATTCGTGAAAAAGAAGGAATTTGACAAATTTCCGATTCTGCCCGTGGATCCCAAAAAAATCTTTAAATTCACTCCAACTCAGCATCCAGTTCATCTAACTTTGTGGCGAGTAACACCTCGTAAGGCGGGCAAGGCTATCCTTTGCTCTACTTCTTCACCAGAATACATGGTAACGGATTGAGCTAGTTGAAATTTTCTGAAATTGATCGACCGCCGCACCACGAAGGTTTCGATGTAGCGGGCGACTAAATCAATTTTGGCATCCACCACTTCCGGTGCGTCTTCTGACCTTAAAGCAGCCAGCATTAGCGGATAGCTTTGGGGAGGCAGCGCGATTCCCCAGCGGGCAATGTAAAAAACGTGCTCGAGACCGGGCAGCAGCGATACTTGGGCGTTCAGTGGCGTGCGGAGATAAGCGCCATGGATAGAATTTGAAATCGTTTCAGATAAAGCGCTCGAATTGCTCGGGCTTTTCGGGTTCGAGTTTTATCTTTTTAGATTGTCTCGCACCCAACTATGAAACCGGGTGCCGATTTTCTCAAAGTCTTCGTTTTGCGATCCGGCCTTCCCAGGGACGGATGGTGTCCGCATAGCAAGCACGCAGCCACGCCTGAAAAAACTTTGATCCTCGTTCGTATCGAATGCTTTCAGCACTTCGATGGCCTTTTTTCCAATCATCGCTCGCTTTGATGCGTTTCGCCGGCTGATTGAACCGCGACAGAATGAAACCCTTTAACATCTCGGTCGGCGTGAGGTTCAAGCCGCGATCGTTCATAGTCTCGAAGATCGTGTAAGCGTTGTCGTCGGAGTAGGCGATTATCTCCACGAGGACCACGTTATACTTTACCCAATCGATGAAGAAGGGCAGGCTGCTCTTTGATTTCTGGGAAGAGTTCCTCGATATCGTCATAGCAATGGTGTAACTGAACGAAGTACAC
>ERZ1370068.5744-contig-4755_pt1 | contig 40441 bp, 68 predicted proteins | sample MGYA00561227_ERZ1370068 | MGnify/ENA primary metagenome ERZ1370068 (study PRJEB38410, sample SAMEA6850437) | metagenome | study: Metagenomic assessment of the ecological functions of the soil: analysis of the soil microbiota associated with the... | reverse complement strand
CTTTAAGATGCCGCCCTTTTTCGGGGTCTCGGCGGCGGCGCCGGTGGTCGCAACCGCCAGCGCCATCAACGCCGCGCTGGCGAATAGGGCAAGTCCCCACACCGAGGTTTCATTGACGTTTCTCCCGAAGCGGTCGTGTTGTGTTGCGCATCCGTTGCCGCAGCATGTCTTAAATCGCCCGCTAATTCAAACGCGCTCAGCGTGCTGCCGCTGGCTCGACGGCCGGTTCGAGGGATGGTTTGACGCGCGCCGGGCGGCGGCCATCCCGCGCCGGCGATCGCGCGCGTCGCAATTTTCTCCCGACAAAGTCGGGATCGGCTGGCCTTCTCCGCCGCTGGCCGCGGTCGCGCCCGCCGTGAGCCCGGGTGAGCCGGGCCGAGACATGGGGCGCGCGCGCGCGCGCCCCATCGCGTGTGGCCACGCGCGGTGCCCTTAGCGGCGAGCTCGTGATCCGAGCGCCAACTATGATGGGATGGCGAGGACTGCGGGCGCGCCTGGCGACATAACCGCGCACGCGAGCGCCGAGCGCCTCTTTGCGCGGCAAGGCGGCGCGCCAAGCGGCAAGCTCGGGACGCGCGCATCCATTTAAGGCCAGGGGCGGGGGCACTTCGGCCCGCGGCGCACGTAGTCCGCGGCGGCGATACTTTGCCGTCGCCGCGGCGGGCGTTCAGCTTGCCTCGAACAGGTCGGCCGGGCGCTTTAGGATCGCCGTGGCCTTCCGAGGGGGCGATTTTGAACTCAAAGTCTTTGCTGCGGGTGTTGATCTCGTCGGCTGCCTTTTTGCCTCCCCGTCGCCGCGCGCGCTTAACGAGACCCAGGTATCCCCGCCGTCCTGGCGCAGGGTTAAGGTCACGGCGAGGCCGCTGTCGGTCTCGAAGCGTGCGGTGCTGACGTCGCCGGCTGCCGCCGGATCGAGCTTGCGGACGTCTTCGAGATCGAGGGCGCCCACGGCGCGTACGGATGGCATCGACGTCGCCGCCCTGCTTTAGCTTTTTGCCGTCGGGGATCGCCACCAGCTTGTGTTTGCCGGCATCGCCCGCTTCGCGTTCGATCCGCAGCGGCGCCTCGTTTGGAATCTCCACCGTTACCGATTTGATTTTGGAGGCGTCCTGATCGATCAGGGTGGGCTGCACCCAGTCGCGCACCGCGGCTGAGATCTCAACGTCGGTATTGGCGAGCCAGGCCTGGACGTCTTCCGGCCAGCGCACGTAGGTCCCAGCCTTACTCGAGCCGAACGCATCCTGGCGCTTTTTGCCGATGATGGCCTGGGCGAGGAGCCCGCCCTGCTGATCGAGCAGCCGCACCTCGCGCGATTTGGTGTCCTTGGCACCGGCATCCTCAAGCTCGAGCAAGGCGAAGCGGTCGCTCTTGCGGGTCTTGGGCTCGACCAGCTGCGCCTCGGCTAGCCGCACCAGCAACGTGCGCACGGCCTCCGGCTCTGGCGGGATAGCCTCCGCGGTCGGCCAGCACCCAGGCTGGTCCTTGCGCTCGAGCGCCAGCTTCTTATCGCCTTGGCGCAGCTCGATCGCGCGCGATCTTCGGGCCTTGCGAGGTGAGGCCGGGAAAGAGTGGTGCTCCGTGACCTTCGCCTGCGACCAGCGGTTCTGCGAAACATAGGTGGTGGCGGCGACGGCGAGCGCCACCAGGGCGACTAGACCAAGCTCCGCGATCGTTCTGGGTTTCATGCGGCGTCTCCCGATCGTCGCCCGAGCGGCCGGTGTTGCCATCGCCATTGCGTCGTCGCCGCTGCAGGGCGGCCCAGCCGACCCCGCCGAAGCCGATCAGGAGTCGGCACCAGCGCGATGTTGGCGAATTTGAGCCAACCATCGAGCCGGTCGATGTCCTCGCGTAGCGCGCGCTTGACCTCGCGCAGCTCGCGGCGGGTTGCAAGCATATCGGAGCGGAACTTCTCGATCGTCTGCCTCTCGCTTTCGGTCAGGATGGCGGCGCCGGCGTCACCGGCGCCTTCCGAGCTTGGCCCAAGCTGGCCCTGCACGTCCTTGAGCTTGGTGGTGAGCAGTTGTTCCTTCTCCCGATAGCGCCGCTCGGCATCGCGGCGCAGCTCGTTGACGAGCTTGAAGGGACGCTCCTCGACGCCGCGCCGCGCAAGCGCGATGAGCTGGTCCGAGCCCGACAGGTTGTCGAGCGCATTGACGACGAGGGCGGCGTTGCTGGCGTTCGGGATCGCGACCTGCTGGCCCAGGAACTCGCGCGCGCGTCGACCCAGAACTGATCCGACAGCAGATCGGCATCGGCAACCACGATCACGTTGATGCGGCCCGCTGCTGCGCGCCGGCTTGACGAGCACGGGCGCCTCCTCGGCCTTCGGCTCGCGTCTTCGGGCTCGGCTTTACCGTCGGCGGGGGCGTGGAGGCATTGTCGTGGCCTTGGCGCCGCCGCCTGGCTTCGGCGCACGCCGTCCGGGAAGGCGCTGTCGGCCTCGCCGGCAATGCGGGCGGCCAGCATCAGCGGCTTGCCTTCGGGCTTGTAGGCCGCGCAGCAGACCGACGGGATCGGGCATGCCGGCCGAACTTGTCGGCGGGAATTTGCATCGCCTTGTCGCTCGTCAGCAGGAGTCGGTGCGACCTGCGTCTTGGCGCCTTCGACCTTGCTGAGGAAGCCCGGCGTCGACAGGTTGATGCGTTCGATGCCGCCGGACAGGACGTCGTTTTCATCGAGGCCGCGAGCGGTCGAGCGTCAGCCAGGCGACGTATTCGGTGACAACCGGCCGGGCGCCGCCGCCGAACTGCACGCGCCGGCGCGCTGGCGATATCGCCCGCGGTCTTGGTTGCATCGAAGTCCACACCCCACGCCTTCAGGAGCTTGACGAACTCGGGCGCTCGGCGCGCCGGGTCCCATGCCCATCGGGGCCCATGCGTCCCTGATCTCCGCCACGGGATCGACAAAGACCAGCGACCTTGCCGCCGCCGAGCACGTACTGGTCGACGGCGTAGCGCGGCCTCCGGCGTCAGCCTGTCGGGCTGGGCCATCATCAAGCACGTCGACGTCGGCCGGGAATCTCCTTGGCGTCCTGGCTGAGCGTCTTGACCTCGAAGAAATCGCGGATCTGCTCCATCACCATCTGCGGCGGCTGCGGCCGGCCGCCGCCCATCATCGCCATCGGTGCTCATGCCGCCCTCGAGCGGCAGGCTGGTCATCAGCCCGACCACGCGCTTCTTCGGATTGGCCAGGTTGTAGATCAGCTTGGTGACGTCGTATTCGAGGAAGGCTTCGCGGTCGGTTGCTGAAGAATGCGGATCGAGGCGTCGTTATCGGTCGAGTTGGTGCCGGCTAGTCCGAAGTAGCCGGTTTCGCCTTCCGTGATTGAGGCGAATGCCCCGCAGGCCGGCGGCGACCGGCACTGATCCTCCGCGTCGGAGAACGGCTCCGGGATCGAACACGGCGATTTCGAGCTGGCCCCGCGAGATGTCGCGGTACTGCTCGAGCAGCGAGCGCACGCGCTCGAAATAGCGCGCCATAGGAAGGGCGCCGCCTCGCCGAGGCGCTTGGAGAAGTAGAGCCGGAGCGCTGATCGGCTCGTCGATGCTGCCCGCAGGACGTCGCGCGTGCCATCCGAGATCGTGAATAGCCGCTGCTGGGTCAGGTCGGCCTTCGGCGTTGCGGAACGCGGTGGCGGCGAACAGATTGACGCAGAGCAGAATGATCGGCGCCGAGGGCAAGGCTGCTCCAGGCCAAGCGTATGCGCGCGGAAGGCGGCCGACGTAGGCCGTCACCGCGGTCGCAGGCGGTCACGACACACTGAGGCGCCAGGTCGAGAATGCTACTCGCGAAGTCGACCCTCAGTCGGCTTTTTTCAGCTCGACGATGATCCGGTTGGCAGAACAGGGCGAAGACGATGAGCGAGCACATAGAAGACGATGCCGGAGAGCTGCACGCACGCCCTTGCTGATGCGGTCGAAGTGCGTCAGGAAGCTCAGCGAGGAGATCGGCCGAGACCAGGAACCCGGCGCCCAGGCGCGCAAGCTGTCGAGCACCAGCTCAAGACCGCTCATCACGAACAGAAAGCAGATCGCTGGCCGCGATGATGAAGGCGATCACCTGGTTCTTGGTCAGCGCCGAGATGCACGAGCCGATGGCCAGGAACGCCGCCGGCCATCAGGAAGCTGCCGATGTAGCTGGCGAAGATCACGCCGTTGTCGGGGCTCGCCCAGCACGTTGACCGTGATCCACATCGGCAAGGTCAGCAGCAGCGCCACGCCGATGAAGGCCCAGGCGGCGAAGAACTTGCCCGAGGATCGCCTCCCACGGCGAGATCGGCAGCGTCATCAGCAGCTCGATGGTGCCGGACTTGCGCTCCTCGGCCCACAGCCGCATGGCGACGGCCGGCACCAGCAGCAGGTAGAGCCAGGGGTGGTACTGGAAGAACGGCGCCGAGGTCGGCCTGGCCGCGCTCGAAGAAGCCGCCGACGTAGAAGGCGAAGGCGCCGGTCAGCGCGATGAAGATGATGAGGAACACGGTGGCTAGCGGCGTACGAGAAATAGGCCGCTGAACTCGCGCTTGGCGATGATCCAGGTGTTGCGGAGCAAGCTCATGCATGGGACGCCCCGTCGTCCGAGGTGGTGATCTGCGCGGAACACGTCGTCGAGATTGCCGCGCTCGCACGGTGACCTCCTCGACCTCGATCAGCCGCGTGCGGATGAGGGAGGCAAGCTCGGCGGGCGGCGGCGCGCCGTCGCGCGGGCCGTGGCGCGCAGCCGCGACCTGGCCGTTGCCGGCGCCGACGGTCTCGACCTTGGCGATGGCGGCAAACTCCAGCAGCGCCTGGCTACACCGCCTCGACGCCCGGCCCGCCGCCACGCTGCACGGCGATGGCATGCTGTGATAGGGCAGGCGGCGCATCAGGTGCTCGGCGGTGCCGTCGGCGACGATCTTGCCGTGGTTGATGATGATGGCGCGCGAGCACACGGCCTCCACCTCCTCGAGAATGTGCGTGGAGACGATGATGGCCTTGTCGCGTGGCCATCTCGGTCGATCAGCTTGCGCACCTGGTGCTTCTGGTTGGGATCGAGGCCGTCGGTCGGCTCGTCCATGATCAGCACCTGCGGGTCGTGCAGGATCGCCTGGGCGATGGCGACGCGCCGCTTGAAGCCCTTCGACAGCGTCTCGATCCTCTGCTCCAGCACCGAGTCGAGCTGCGGCCTTCTCCACCGCCGCTGGCCACGCGGCTCTCGGCCTCGTGCGCGATCGAAGCCGCGGATCTCGCGCGATGAAGCGCAAGAACGCGCGGGCTCGTCATGTCGCCGTAGGCAGGGCGCGCCCTCGGGCAGGTAGCCGAGCTTCGATTTCGCCAGCGCTCGGGTTCTCGAACACGTCGACGCCGGCGATGCGGGCGCTGCCGGCGTCCGGCTCCAGGAAGCCCGGTCAGCATCTTCATGGTCGTCGACTTGCCGGCGCCGTTGGGGCCGAGAAGCCCAGCACCTCGCCCTGCTCGACCTCGAGCGAGATGCCATCGACCGCGTTGATTACACCAAAGCGTTTGCGCAAATCGCGCGCCTCGATCAGGACCGCCATCAGCTTCACTCCCCAGTATGGTACGGACGCAACCCACATTTTTCTAAAACGGCCTGCGCGTGGCCGATAGCCTGACAGTTTGGCTAGAAATGCGTGTGGCAGCCATCCAGGCGGCACAGCCCCCGACGCGCTGCTGGGCGACCTTGACCAGACCTGCGCCCTTCTGTCAAGGGGTTGAATGGTCACCCTTTCTGGGTTGACGGCGGCGGGCCGCCGTCCGACGGCGCTCGGCGAGGGCAAGCGAGCGGGCGGCGTCCCACCTCGCGGCGGCGGCGTTGGGCGGTAAGACGGGTGCCGCCCCGGTACGACACGTTGCCTCAGCGTGGGCGGCCTGCGCCTTTTTCGGGCGCCACCGCTGGCGGCGGCGGCGCGCGCCGGTCGGCAGGCCACCCTTGGCCTGGGCTCAACTTCTCCATTACAGTGTCGGCCAATGCGAGCTGAGACTTTGGGAGGAAGCACAATGACAAGGCAAAGGAGAGGATGGCGGCGAGCGGTGTTGCCGGCGCCGCGCTGGCATTGGCCGCGATGATCGGCCCGTTCGGCGTAGCTACAAGGCGCAGGAGCCCATCAAAATCGGGTTCTCCATGGCGCTGACCGGCCCGCTGTCGCCGCAACGGCAAGCAGGCGCTGCTCGGCATGAAGATCTGGGAGGAGGAGACCAACGCCAAGGGCGGGCTGCTCGGCGCGCCCGGTCAAGCTCATCTACTACGACGACCAGACCAATGCCTCGACGGTGCCGGGCATCTACACGAAGCTGATCGACGTCGACAAGGTCGACCTCGTGCTCGGCCCCTACGCGACGAACATGGCCGCGCCGGCGATGCCGGTCATCATGCAGAAGGGCAAGACTGTTCATCATCCTGTTCGGGCTCGATGTGAACCACGAGTTCAAGTACAACGAAATTCTTCGCCATGATCCCGACCGGGCCGGACACGAAGCCGTCCTTCACCGAGGGCTTCTTCGACGTGGCGCCGCACGCAGAGCCCGAAGCCGGAGACGGCGGCGCTGGTGGCGGCCGACGCCGAGTTCTCGCGCAACGCCTGCGAAGGGCGCGCGCGAGAACGCCAAGAAGCACAACCTCAAGATCGTCTACGACAAGACCTATCCGCCGGCGACCACCGGACTTCACGCCGATCGTGCGCGCGATCCAGGCCACCAATCCCGACATCGTGGCGATCTGCTTCCTATCCGCTCGACTCGGTCGGCATGGTCGAAGGCGGTGAACGAGCTCAACTTCAAGCCGAAGATGATCGGCGGCGCCATGGTCGGGCTGCAGGCAACCGTGTTCAAGAACCAGCTTGGGCCGCTGCTCAACGGCTTCGTCAACTACGAGACCTGGGTGCCGCGACAAGAAGATGATGTTCGAAGGCACCGAGGAGTTCTTCAAGAAGTACCAGGACGCGGGCGAAGGCCGAGGGCGTCGATCCGCTCGGCTACTACCTGCGGCGGTTGGGGCTACGCCTACATCCAGGTCCTCGGCGATGCCGTGCAAGGGCGCCAACAGCCTCAACGACGACAAGCTCGCCGACTACATCCGCAAGACCACGTTCAAGACCATCCACGGCCCCATCAAGTTCGGCGCCAACGGCGAGTGGGCCGAAGGGCCGCGATGCTGCAGGTGCAGTACCACGGCATCAAGCAGGGCGACGGCATCGACGTCTACCGCGGCATGTCCTATCAGACCGTGCTGACGCCGGCCGACTCTCAAGACCGGCGACGTAATCTACCCCTACGAGAAGGCAAAATAGCGCGCCCCAGCGAAAGCGGCGCGCGGCCGGGCCGAGCCGCCGCCAGCAAATCCTAACGCGCGCGCCGCAGACGGCGGCCCCCTTGCGTCGCCTTCGAGCGTCGCGCTACGACCATTCGGAAGCTGGCGTTTGCCCGCTTGGCTCTACCGGGCGGGCGAAACGACGGGCCGAGGCCCGAAGCGGGCCCTCGTGAAGTCTGTGGGGGCCGTAGCGGGCTCCAGTGGCGGAGAACCGGTAGACGCGCCAGACTCAAAATCTGGTACTCCGCAAGAGGTGTGGGGGTTCGAGTCCCTCCTGGGGCACCACCTCTCAATTTTTGGTCATTGTTTCTTGCTCACCTTTTTTCGCTCTTTCTTTCCCACCTGCGTGCCCTTGCTTCTTCAAGGTGGGAAACATTTCGACACTTTTTGTTCCGAGCAGATGCATTGCGCCGCTCGCGAGCCGCTTGCGTTCTGCGGCGCGCGTGTAGGCCCTCTGCCTGCTTGATCGTCCGCCAACCAAATATCGCCATGAGCTGGTGCGCGGTCGCGCCGTTCTCGGCGGCCCGTGTCGCGCCCGCCTTGCGGAGGCCGTGGGCCGATAGACCGGAGGCAGGCCTGCCTCGTTGCAGCGTTCGCGAAACCAGTTTAGTGAACCCTGCTGCGGTGAAGGGCTTACTTTGCTCCGTCACCAGGAATGAGAGGTCGCCAGTTGGGCTTGCATCCATGATGGCTTGCAGGACGGGCAATACCGGGAGATCGAGCGTAAGTGGCGAACGGTTGCGGCCTTTGTGCTGCCCTGAAGGCAAGCACTCCATTGCGAAGATGTTGGCGACCTAGCGACACCACGTCCGACCGCCGTACACCCGTATAGATCAGAAGCGCGAGCGCGAGCCGTGCTTTGCCAATCGGATGGCGCTTCTCAAGGCGCTCGATATCGGCGGAATGTCAGGTCGGGAAGCCGCCAACACGTTGGCTTTAGCAACCGGCACGTCGCGCGCAGGATGACAGTCACCCCAGGGATGCCGTTTTCCAATGCCCACGCAAAGATCCGGCGCAAGCGCTTCCGCGCGATTATTGGCGGCATCTCGCGCGCTATCAGCTCTGCGATCACGCAATATGCGAACAGCCGTGGCGTTAGGCGCTTTATAGGACAATCACACCAAATAGCTCCTTTCGCCCCGGGCGATACCTGGGCTCAGAAACACAACTTCTCGATGGAAGCCGTCGCCTGGCGTGCTGGGTGCGAGGATCGAGCGCCGCCACCGACCCGAAGTGCTCGGTGGCGAGCCAGCGGAGTCGTGCCTTTCACGGGCGCATCGCGCGGCTCAGATTTGAAGAGGCACCCCGCTTCGCTCTGTTTCAGCCACTCGTGATAGTGGGGCCCGGTCAAACGCACCTCGGTGCCAGGTCTTTCAGTGCGCAACGAAACTTGCGATGCCCTCCTGGCCGCGCCAGAAGTGAGACGCGAACGTTGCCCCAACGGTCTACGTCCTCATAGACAGCCACATGCGCAGCTTCAGCGTGAGCATCCCGGGCGGGCGCTCGGTCGCCCAGCGACACCAGCTTCCCCGAGGATCGTCAGCTGCTGTCGCCTGTCGTCTAGCTTAGCTTGCGGCTTGAGGAGCCTACATCTGAGCTCGCGAGTATCCCAGGAGCTTTGCGGGTGTAGATCGGGATGGAGCCCTGGCATCGGGCCGTCCTGGATCATCCCGATCAGGGTTGTCGAGGCTCATCCACGTGCTCCGCAGCCTGCTGCACGAGAGAGGTTCACGATGCGAGCAAGCCCCGCACCCGGCAAGACGCTTTCCTCAGTGCTACGGAGCGCGGCGTGGTTAGGCCTCGGCTCGCTCAGCCGCTGCGGCGCAGCTCTGCACCGGGATTACGCGAATGCGGATCGGATTGACGCTGCCGGGCTTCTGGCCCCATGCTGCCAGGCGAGGGGAGGAGGTAACCCGGCTGAGCTCACTGCAGCAAACCTGCGAGGGCGCGGTCGGGATCACAGGGTTTACCGATGGAAAACTAACCGTTCGGCCCATTTCTGCTAGCTCACGCTTTCCGCGGCGCGCGCACCGCCCGGCAGGAAAAGGAACCCTTTTCCAAATGCGGCTACGTATGCGTCGTGCTGCAGCCGAACCACTTTCACGCGCCTCTTCGTTGATGGCGCATTCTCTCCACCGTGTGCCCCTCCATCGCCATTGTTGACGTGACCGTAAATAAAGGTCGCGGCACGACCCAACGCATCAATTGAAACAAGTATTATTCAAATAAGTTTCTTGCGCGCTTCAACAATGCGAGACAGGTGGGAATATTCGTGAAGATTATAATATTAAATTAGGTGTAAATGAAATTGAGGCTCTTAGCAGCGATTGGCGTAATCATTGGGAGCCCATCGTTTGCTCCAGCGATTGGCTCGCATTTTCGCGCGATTGTATTACGGGATCCCCTTTCGGAGCCTAAGCACATGAACTAAAGAGATTGGACCTACGCGCAATGCGATCGTATTGTTTAATTCGCGAAACAATGTTTGAATTATTGACCGAGTTGCGTAGCTAAACTAGAGCCGCCAATAGGACACTCTTAATTTCACACTTATTTACATAAAAGCTGGAGGAGAAAGATTGGCCGGCCCCAAAATTTGGCTGATGACCAGTGTCGTTGGCGCAATGTTTTACGGTGCCCACAGCCGGGTCCAAGTCTCGTATGGCGATGCTTGGCGAAGGATCTCGCCAGGGTCTCGAGGATGCCATATGGTTGCAAACTTGTGAGTGCTGTAAAGTAGCTTCAGCGTGTGTTCATTTCTTGCATTACCCAAGTCGCTGAAATGTAAAGCTAGCCCGCTTTTGGATGCCGAATGTGTTGCTATGACAACCCGACGATTGGGGCGCATTCGCCGAGTCAGAGGGGATCGCGGGTTCCCAATCCTGCCATTGACATCGCCTGTAAAATCAATAGGTTAGGAGCAGGAGACATCCCCAACGCGTCTCGTATAAAACGGTTGCTCATAAGGTTGCGATCACTTCTGAGAAGTGGGTGCGCTCGAGATAACGGCCGCAAGAGGAGTGCGCAACGAGTGGCCCCACGAGATGTTCGAGCTGGACCAGGACTCCACCGGAGCGTCGCGTCATGCGATGGACAGTGAACGATTTGCCACCCCGTCTTAGCTCGCTCCGTGTGCTGTTGTTAGCTGTGTGTGTGTTGTTGTTTGGTGAGCGGAACGCCGCGTTGTTCGCCCAGACTTTCAGGCCGGTTACGCTGCAAGAGACCCTTGCCTTGTTCATGTGTCCGGCGATCCCTTGCGCTGCAGCTGTCACGGGTGCTGAGATCGGTTTCGAGGCATGTGAGACCGCCTTACAGCCCAGATGGGGAGGATGTATCGGCCCGCGGCCGAGCGGGCGCTTGCGTTAGAGTATTTCCGCAAAGGTTCAGCCGCTGAAGATCACCGCGCCTTTGCAGGTGCCGGCAAAGGCGACGACGCAGCGAGACTTCTCGCTCGTTCCCGTACGTCGCGCGGGGCCTGCCTAGAGCGGATCCCACCAGTCTGATGGAGATCAGGCGCGATAGCCTGCGTGTCTGAAGTAGCCGGCGCATTCGGAGGGCGCAATCGCCTTCAGGCTGCGTCCGACCAGCTTCCAGAGTGCGTGGACGGTGCGGGCGGCGCCTTTGCGCAGGTCCGACTTGATCTTGGCATAGGCATTCTCGATGGGGTTGAGGTCGGGCGAGTAGGCCGGGAGAAAGCGCAGCTCCGCCCCGGCGGCCTCGATCGCCTCGCGCACACCCGCAACCTTGTGGGTGCGCACGTTGTCCATGAAGACGATGTCGCGCATCCTCAGCGTCGGCACGAGCACCTGCTCGACATAGGCGAGGAAGGATCGCCCATCCATGGCGCCGTCGATCACGTAAGGCGCGGTCACACTGTCGACGCGCAGGGCGGCAACTAGCGTCAAGCGTCTTCCAGTGGCCGTATAGCCACGAGTCATAATGATGGTCTCTCTATGTCATTGATAGTCAAAGGTTCGCTGGGTAGGAATTGGTGTTAACGGCCTGCATTGTTTGCCGGCGCCGAACGCGGCCACGTCCTCGGCCTTGATGACCCAGGGTGCACCCTTGCACAGCTGCTGGCCTTTGACGTCACCACGCTGGAGCATACGCAGCGCCGTCATTGTCGTGACGCCGATCATTTGCGCCGCCGCCTCGAGCGTTATTTCTCCCCGCTCGGCCCATTCGCCTTGACGATAGACCGCGATGTCATGGTGGCCACGGAATGAGCGCACGCGCTCTTCGGTCCAGCCGTTCCTACGTCCTGTCGGTTTGCCGACACGATTGAGGAGGCGTGCAATCTGCCGATCGGGCATTTGACGCGCCAACTCGCGGATCAGGGACAACGTATCCTCCGGAATCGTCCAGCGGTTCTTTCCGACCTCATTCGCTTTGAACTTCAGTGGGTGTGCTCCCCGCCGTGCCAATGCAGGACCATCTCGATGAAGCCTCCTTCTCTGCGCACGACGATCTCATTGAGAGCCGCCCGCAGTATCCTCTTGCGTGTCTCGGTCGTTGCTGCCGGATGCGACCAGGCCAGCTCGAGATCGGTGCCGAGCTCCATCAAATGCCGCCGCTCCCGCTCACCCAATGGCGCGGGCTTCTTGGCCTCGAGTGTGGCGATCTCCCTTCGATCCGGTGCACGACTTGCAGCGCCTCGTTCCAGCGTCGCTCCAGCTCGCCGGCTACGAGGCGATTAGCGGGATCGACCGCGTCATATTGTCGACGCGCGTGAGTAGCCCCGTAGCGCGCCTGCTGAAGCGCAAGTGCCAGTTGCCTCTGTGTAGCTGACGTCTCATCCGTCTCTACCTTGAGTGCTTTGACGGCGGCGTCGATGCCGAGGGGCTTCAAGATCCGGAGTACCTCCGCGCCCACGGCACGGTCGGAACTAAAACCGCCAATCGAGATACACCGCTCCGTGCCGTGGGTCGTGCGCACGCAGAAATAGCGGCCCGTCTTGCCCCCATAACCCACCTGCAGTTTGCGGCTGCAATGACCACAGCGCAGCAACCCCGCAAGCAGCAACTCTCCTCGCCGCACCGCCCCTTTGACCGTGGCACCGCCTTTGCCCGTCGCATTATTGGTGATCACGCGCTGGTTCCTTTCGAACTCGTCCCAGGTGATGTAGCCCTCATGCTGATCCTTGAGCAAGACATCCCACTCCGTCTGCGGACGGCGCAATCCACGGCGCACATGCTTGCGCCCATTCTCGATGCTGACTTTGCTCATCGTGCGCCCGAAGGCATAGGCGCCGGCATAGATGGGGTTGGTCAGGATATTGTGTACGGTGTTGTAGGCGGGTAGCCTCCAGGATGATACGGCGCCCCTCGACGTCATGCGATTTGACGGGCACCGCAATTCGTTCGTCACGCAGCCAGGCATGCACCTTACGAGCGCTCTGGAACTCGGTGAATTTCGAGAACACGAGCTTCAATGCGTCCTGAACCCGTTGATCGGGATCCTTCTCGATCCGATCGCGTCCAACCTTCAGATAGCCAGCCGCAACGCCGAGGAACAACGCACCACGCCGCGCCTTCTGCTTCAGCGCCTCATGCGAGCGCTGGCGAAACAGTGACAGCTCCAGCTCGCTCATTGTGCCCTTCATGCCGAGCAACAGCCGATCATTGGGATGGCGAGGATCATAGATTCCGTCCTCATCCACGATGATTGTCCCGACGAATCCACAGAACTCGATCAGCGTGTGCCAGTCGCGGCCATTGCGAGCCAGCCGAGACGCCTCGATCGCGAGCACGGCCCCAACTCGTCCCTCGCAGATCGCCGCCAGCAGGCGCTCGAAGCCGGGCCGGCTAACGCCCCCGCCCGAGCGACCCAGATCATCATCGACGATCTCTACTGATGACCAACCGAGCTGCCGGGCACGATCCGCCAGCGCGTATTGTCGTCGCTGACTTTCCTTATTGTGCACGAGCTGATCGGCTGTCGACTGACGGATGTAGACGAACGCGCTGTGCGCAAGGTGCTCAGACGTGATCTCGGTCATCGCCGATCTCCCCGTTTGCCGCTCTGGCGATCTCGAGAAGCAGCACTTCGAGTAGCTTTGCCAGCTCCGCCATCCGCGCGGGCGGCAGCACGACGCGGGGCTCGTCCTGTTCGAACAGGCTGGGTTCTGGGGCTCTGGGGTCGGCGCGCCATTTTCGCCTTTCTCCATTCTTGAGTCGGACTGGAGAAAGCCTAGAAGCGTATCGATCTCGGCGCGTAGAGCTCGGAGAATATCCAGGGGAAACTCGGGCTCCTCACGCAGCCTGTACTGCGCCGCCGACTCGTGCGTCATCCACGCAGGCAGGCGGGCGTCCGACCCGTCAGGTTGCCGAATGACGACAACCTCGACGTCGCGAAAGACAGAATCCCCTTTGATGAGTACGGTCTCGCCGCATCGCGGATGGAACGGATAGTAGATCCGCCCCTCGGTCTCGTGTTGGTGAGCAGTATGTCGTTGTTTCGTACGGCACCTTCGCGACCAACCGCTCGCCCAGCGGGGCGCGGCCGTAGAGCCGGGTCATCTTCGTCGTCACCGCGGTCTCGTCGATGAACACGAGACGCGAGGGCTTCAGCGCAGGCTGCCCGGCCTTCAGCTCCTTGCGTGCGGCAGCGACATCAGGTCGATCCTGCTCAGTCGCGTGCAGGACTTTTTAAACGTGATCTCGTGGCGGTCGTAGAAGCGCCAGACGGAGCTGACGGCGACAGCGAGCTTTTTCTCGCCGCGAAGCCGGTCGCGAATCTCCTCAAGCGTCAGATCCGGCTCCTTCGCCACCAGATCGAGCAGCCACTGCTCGTACGCCTTGAGCGGCGAGCGACTGTGTCCAGTGCCGGGTTTCGCCGCAACGCTGCCCGTTCTGTTCCACCGGTCAAGCCAACGCACTGCCGTAGAGGGAGCAAGTTTGAGCACACGCGCGACTTCCCGCCGGCTCTCTCCCTCCTCGACCATCACAACCGCACGCTCGCGCAAGTCTTTCGAGTAGCCCTTCGCCATCGCATCCCTCCGCCGCTGCCGATGGAGCACTCGAATCTGATTTGCGCGACCGTGGGAATCCCCTGTGGCTGTTCCGATTCACATCAAATAGAAAGCGCCTCTAGTGGCCTGTACTACTTAAATTGAGTTATTGCATCCTCGTCGCGAACACTGATTCTGAACGGTCGCGGATATCCGACACGGCGCGGACATGGTCAACAAGAAATTCGTCGTCAAACTGAAGCGGCGAAGAGCGCGAGCGATTGCGTGAGGTGATCTCGAGGGGCAAGGCCAAGGCAAAGAGCATTCTGAAGGCGCGCATTCTGCCGAAAGCGGATCAGGGTTGGGCGGATGCAGAGTCTGCCGAGCGCTCTGACACCAACATTTCGATGGTGGCTCGCGTTCGCGAAACGCTGGTAACCGGAAGGGGCTCGACGCGTTGCTCACCCGCAAGAAGCGCGAGACGCCGCCGATTGAGCCCATCTTCGATGGCAAGCGCCAGGCTCAGCTCATCGCACTGGCCTGCTCCAAACCTGCCGGCTGGCCGCGCTCGCTGGACGGTCCGCCTCTTGGCCGAACACGTCGTCGAACGTGAAATCGTCGAGAGCGCCCACTTCAATACGGTCGCCGCGCGCTAAAAACGACATCAAACCGCACCTGAAAGAATACTGGGTCATCCCGCCCAAGGCCAACGCGGCGTTTGTCGCTTCGATGGAGGACGTGCTGGAGGTCTATACCCGACCGCACGATCCGGCACGGCCGCTGGTGTGCTTAGACGAGACATCAAAGCAACTCGTCGCAGAAACTCGAACACCGCTACCCGCTCGGCCCGGTCGACCGGCACGGTACGACTACGAATACGAGCGCAACGGCACCGCCAGCCTCTTCATGCTGTTCGCACCGCTCGAAGGGTTGGCGAGAAGTCAAGGTCACCGAGCGCCGCACGGCCATTGACTACGCGCAGGTCCTCAAAGAGCTGAGCGATGTCCATTTCGCCAACGCCAAGAAGATCGTGCTCGTGCAGGATAACCTCAACACTCACATCCCCGCCTCACTCTTACGAGGCATTCACGGCGTTGGAGGCACGGCGCCTCGTCGAGCGCTTCGAATGGCACTACACCCCCAAGCACGGTAGCTGGCTCAATATGGCCGAGTCTGAGCTCGCTATCCTGTCCAATCAATGTCTCGATCGGCGTATCCCGGATCGGCGCAGCCTCCGGCGACAGGTTGCCGCCTGGCTCTCGACCGCAACACTTACAATGTCAAGGCTAACTGGCGCTTTACAGCCGCCGATGCCCGCATCAAGTTGAAAAGCCTCTACCCGGCACTTTAAGTGATTCAGGCCACTAGCTTTCAACAAATCGATTGCTACTGAGGCAGCACGGAGATTTCCTACGAGTGTAGACTGCCGCACCACTCATTCGATCGCCTGGCGCGCAGTGCAGACCGCACACCGGTTCTCTACCGGTAAATGAAGGATAGTTTGTTCCCGAAACAGTTGGCTGAGGTTCTTCACTCAAGGATCGCATCTTCGGCCTCCAAATTTCGCCTCGTCGGCGTGCACCAGGCGCACCTCCTGTTGCGGACGATCTGAAATTTCGCCAGAGCGCCGACCCGGAAATCGTTAGTGAACACGTCCCACGCTATGGCCGTCTCCTGGGAGCGAGCGAAAAGAGCTCTTGCCGATGTGCTTGCCTCGGGCCCATGCCGACGCCAGGATACTGTGGGGACGTGATGCTCAATCATCGCGATGCGATCCCGCTCGGCCATGATGGCTACCTGAAGGTGTGGGCGCTCGGGCGGCCGAAGCTCGGCTACCAATACATCCTCCTTGACGAGGCGCAGGGATACCAATCCCGTCGTGCTCGGGCGGCGCAATCGTGTACGTCGGTGACAAGCACCAACAAATTTATGAGTGGCGGGGCGCAATCAATGCGATGGAGCAGATCGATGGCTGCGACGAGGCGTATCTAACGCAACCGTTCCGTTTCGGAACCGCGATCGCAGAGGTCGCATCCCAAGTGCTGCGGACCCTTGGGGAACCCAGACCTGTGCGCGGCAATCCTTCGGTGACCAGCTCGATCGGGGCGAACGGGCGGGCACGAACCGTGCTAGCTCGCACGAACGCGACCGTTATCCTCGAAGTATTAGAAGCGATGAACGCGCACCTGCGCCCGTGTGTGGTGGGAGGCACCGATGACCTGAAGCGACTGCTGAGCGACGTCTTCGAACTGAAGAAGAACAAGCCTGGCATTTGTCCTGAGTTCTTCGGCTTCGAGAACTGGGAGGAGGTGGTGGCCTTCTCGGAAACCGAAGAAGGTGAAGATGTGCGGACATTTGTGCAGCTTGCGGAGCAGCACGGAGAGCGAAAGCTCTGGGCCGCAGTCAGCAGTGCACAAGGAATGGAGGGAAGGATCCGACGCAATACTCTCAACGGCGCACAAAGCAAAGGGACGAGAGTGGGATCCGGTTCGTCTGGCGCCAGACTTTCTAAGCTCTCGCTTAAACGGTGTGGACCCGAGCGCTGAAGCCGAAGTAAGGCTCTTCTACGTCGCCATGACTGCCGTGCGAGGGGGCATCTCATCGCTGGAGCCCGAGATGCTTGATATCTTCACTTCCGCCGGGTGGAAGGCGCGAAGACCAGAGCTGCTCCGACCTCCGCCAGAGAGCGGCATTCGTTGCACTACCGTCCAAACCGCCCCCGCTGCCTGTCATGGACCGATCCGACAAACACCAGAATGGTAAAGCCGTTGATCAGCAACTTGATGGTACCAACGGTACCAGAACACTTAGTTCTCAGGACACCACAGAGCCGCCGTGAATCTTCGCCGGCAACGTGGACGATACAGGCGCCCCAGGATCACGTGCAGAGAAAAGCGCGACGCTGGTGGCAGCTCTGGGGCTGAGCGCGGGCCGAGCTGAAGGGCCAGTCCTCATACTCCTTGAGGACTTCGTGTCGGAAGCTGACCTCGCTGTCAGCGGCCACAAACCAATCAAAGAGACGAACGCATTCCACGGCTACGCGACACCCTACCGTCTCGCACCCGTCCGGGATGCTGCAACGTCGTGCCTTTGCTCCCGACCAACGGCTAAGTCGACCGCCTTCGCCTGTCTCGGTCCGCAGGAGGTCGCGGAAGCCCGATAGTCGCGCCAAGCCCGAGACCTTGACGGGGCCTAGCGTCTCGAACCAATGAGACCAAATGTATTTCCACCACCCATTATGACGCTGCGATCCGAAGTCGTGGCTGGCCAGAACGGGTCAGCATCGTATCGGGACACCTGAACCGGTAGCTCGGTTTCATCTTCGTCTCTGGGGCAGATGAATTGGCGGATGTTTGGACACCCCATGAACCAGCTCTCCTGCGAGAGAAGGAAGGCAAGCGGATAAAGTTTCAAGAGATACATGGGAGACAAGAAGAAAGAAACGCCAAAGGCGAGAGCGAACCGCGAAGAGATCGAGCGCGAACATCTGCGCCAGCAGTTTGCCGGGCTCAACGGCATTCTGGCCGGGCCGCCAGCCGAGCTGTTGTTCGAGCTGATGCGGTTCCACGCGCGCGAGGACAAGCCACAGTGGTGGGCGATGTTCGACCGCGCAAGCCGCGAGAGCGACGAACTGATCGAAGACCTCGACAGTTTGGGCGGACTTCTGTTGCCTCCGGGCCGCCCCGCCCTGTAGAAGCTCTCTTGGCTCGGACTTATCGCTACCCGGAGCAGGAAACCAAGTTGCGGGAAGGGGACAAGGTCAAGGCGAGGGGCGAGCTCGGTGGAAACGAGTTGCCGACCGCTGAAATCTTGCGCCTCAATCCGGGAGCCCTTGAAGTCGATGTCAAATTCGGTCCGAAAGCTGGAGCACCCCGGATCGGCTCGATCTCATCCCAAGCGGACCCTACGACAACGATGTGCTGCGCGAAGCCGTGCGCCGCGTGGCTCAGTCCGTACTGGACGGTTGCGGGCGATACCCGGCAATCGAGGCCCTGCTTGCAAGACGGCACCCGAGGGTCAGGGACGTGCGGCCGGTTCGCCACTCATTTCGGAAGACGCCGATATCGTGGAGGCGACGATCGATGCTCGCAGCGACAGCTCGACCACGCCACGCTGCCAATCCAAGGCCCACCGGGGACGGCAAGACCTATGCGTCAGCTCGCACGCGATTCTGGCGTTAATCCGCAGGGGCAAGCGGGTGTGCGGGTGACCTCCAACTCGCACAAGGCAATCGACAATCTGCTGATGGCAGTGGCTGCGGGCGCGCGAGGCAGCGCGTCGAGCTGAAGGCCATCAAGAAAATCTACAAATGGCGAGGGTCCCGAGCGATCCGGCGATCGAGGTAACGACGGACAACGAGGATGCGCGCCTCGGGGCGCCTACCCGCTGGTGGGCGGCACTGCCTGGCTGTTTGCGCGCGCCGAGCACGACCAGCAGTTCGACTATCTGTTCGCCGACGAGGCGGGCCAAGTTGTCGCTGGCCAACATCGTCGCCACCGGCACGGCAGCGCGCAATATCGTGCTGGTGGGTGATCCGATGCAGTTGGCGCAGCCGATTCAGGGTGTACATCCCGGCCACTCCGGCAGCTCGGCACTGGCCTATCTGCTCGATGGCGCGTCCACGCATACCGGCCGAACGCGGCATCTTCCTGCCAGTTACTCGGCGTCTCCATCCGCTGATCTGCGATTACATCTCGCGCGTGGTCTACGACAGCCGGCCTCAGCAGCGACAATAGATCCGGCGGCCCGCCAGCAACTGACTCTTCCACCGACCACACCCACCGCTGGTGCCAGCCGGCCTGCGCTTTGCAGGCGTTGCCCATGCTGGCAACAGCCAATCGAGCGCCGAGGAAGGGAAGGCCATCCTGATGTCTATCGAGCCCTGATCGGCCAAACGTATCAAGATCGCGATGGCAACCACCGCCATATCTGGTGGCGGCCGACATCCTGGTGGTCACGCCCTACAACGCGCAGGTCAATCTCTTGACGCGCATGCTGCCGGCTGGTGCGCGGATCGGCACGGTGGACAAGTTCCAGGGGCAGGAGGCGCCGGTGTAAGTTTGATTTCGATGGCGACCTCCAGTGCCGACGAGTTGCCGCCGCAACATCGAGTTCTTGTTCAGCGTCAATCGCCTCAACGTGGCGATTCTCGGCGTGCGCAGGCGCTGGCCAGTGGTATTTGCGCAGCCTCCGACTGCTGGACGTGCCACGCCGCACATGTCGAGCAAATGCGGCTGGTCAATGCGCTCGCGGCGGTCAAAGACTATGAATCTCGACCGAGCGGGGCTCGTGAACGACGCAATCCAGCAGGAGTCGCACCGCGACGATGTGCGCGGAGACGGCATGGCGCTGAGGCGGCCCTGCTTGAATCCAGCGGGTGGCCGGCCGCTAACTCGCGTCCCAGCTTGACTACAAATGCTCATAACGAGCATTGCAAAGCTGAAGGTGCTCAAGTTCGAGCCCAGGTGGGAAACTCATGGGGGCCAGCAATCCACCCAAAAAACAATCTGACGTCTACTTGTGCAGATGGATGGAGCTGGGCGGGAAGTCCAAACTCAACGCACTGGCGTGCAACTTGATTGCAATCCAGGATCAGGTGCGGCACGATCTTTGCGTTCTTCACATTGACGAGCCGACAGGTCGTTCACGTCACAAAACGAAAGGCGTGTGATGAAGCACCTACTCAATGCGCGAAGTCCAAGCGCAGTGGTTGACGTTTTGCGTTGCGGTTGCTGGGGCTTTTCCTGTCCGGTGGAGCCGCAAGCTCGGCAACGTTGGAGGAGATCAAGAAGAGAGGATATTTGGTTGCAGCAACAGAGGATGATTACCCACCCTTTGAGTTTGTAAAGGATGGCAAGCCACAAGGCCTCGATCATGAATTGTCGCGCTGCTGAAAAAATTTGCACCATTTGAAATCCGCCAGGAAATTCTCCCATGGCAGGGGCTTTCTCGCCGGAGTCGCGACGGGAAAATACGACGTCGCCATCTCAGCAGCGTTGGTCACAGAAGAGCGTGCAAAATCGCTCGATTTCACAATGCCGATCGCCGACGGAACGCATTATTTTGTGAAGCGTAAAGGAGACGATCGCATCAAAGATGTTCCCGACCTCTCGGCAAAGGTCGTGGGCGTGCAATAAGGAAGTGCTTTCGGCAGCGGCCCTGCCTGAACTCGACGAGATGCTCAAGAAGGCAGGCGGCCGGCTTGGCGACGTCAAGCAGTATGCCTCGTACCCGGAGGCCTACCAGGACCTAGTAAACGGCCGAACAGATTACGTCATCAATACGGTCGTCACTGTTGCCAGCCTAGTGCGTGAGAAGCCCGACGTCTTCGAGATGGGCAAGCCTGTTTCAAGAGTCGGCCTACCATGCTTGGGCAGTCGAAGAAGGGCAACCTCGCAGTTGCTCGAATTCATCAACAACTTCCTCGCAGAGCAGCGTAAGAACGCAACGATGAGCGCTCTCCGAGAGAAATGGTTGCGGCAAGTCTTTTTCCGGATCTTCCGACCCAACCGATGCTGCCGGGTGATCAGCCAATACCCAAATAGCGTCTAACCTCTTCTGACCGGTATGATCCCAGGTGACGTTGGCGGGCATCGCTGATCTGAAGCGACAGGGACCGTGATCACCGTCTGGCTTTCCACGCTGGGGGATAGTAGCCTTGGTGCTGCTCGGCTCTGTTCTTAGCTTTGCTCCGAGTTTGGCGAGTGCCCGGTCTTTGCCAGCTCGCCGCCGTATACGTGAGCGTGATACGTGCTGCGCCACTTGTCACACTGGCATTGTTCGTTTTCTTTGGCCTACCGGCGATCGGCCTCGAAATGCCACTTTATGTCGCCGCAGTTGCGACGCTCGCGATCAATACCTCAGCATTTCATGGTGAGATCTGGCGAGGTTCCATAGTGGACTTCCCACCGACCAGCTCGAGGCAGCGCGCGCAATGGCATGACGCGAGCTCTGGCCTTCCGTCGCATCGTCCTTCCGCAAGCGTGGCGCGCTAGCCTACCTGGGATGGTCAACGAGATGACATTCCTTGTCAAAGCGAGTCCCGCAATCGCAGTCGTTGGGGTCGTAGACCTGGCCCGGGCGGCCGCAAGGATTGCAGCCGCGACTTACGAACCGCTGCCCCCTTCATCTCCGCCACCATAATCTACGCGATTGTCGTCGCGGTAATGGTGCGCGCCCAGCGCATGATCGAGAACAGAATTGTTAAGAAGTATGGAGTCCTATGATCCAGAACTGGAGATCGTGCTCGGTAAGGCGGCCCTATGTATTTGACGGGCCTCTTCAACACGATTTGGCTTGTGCGGTTGCCGCGGCCCTGTCATTCCTCCTGGCTACTATGCTGACAGTCGTCATGATGCACAATCATGTCGTCGTGCGAAAGACGGCTCAAGCTTCGGTCGATAGCATCCGTTGCATTCCGTTTCTGATGCTCGCTTACCTCCACATACTATTGCTTGCCGACCGTAGGCGTTCGCCTTTCCCACTGGACTGTCGGCTTGCTGACGCTCGTCGTCTACAACACAGCCTATTTCGCTGAGATCCCTTCGCGGCGCGTGGGCCCACCTGCCACATGAGCAGGAAGAGGCTGGGCGCGCGTTCGGCTACACTCGCACTAAACTCTTCGTCCGTATCATTGCACCACAGGTCTTTCTTGCCGCAGCTCCTGTCCTCGGCAACCAGACAATCATCTTGATTAAGGATTCCGCGTTCCTCATGGTGATTACCGTGCCGGAACTAACCTACATGGCAAACCACATCCAATCGACCTACTTCGTCGTATTCGAAACGTTCGCCGTGGCAATCCTGCTTTATTGGCTGCTCTGCACGATTGTTGAAGCCGGGGTGCAGGCGCCTCGAGCAGGTGGCGGCAGTGCGGCGCGATGCCTGACAACCACACAAAGTTAATGTCGGCGCTGGAGGTGCGCAGCCTTGTGAAGAGCTTCGGGCGAACCGGGTACTCGACAATATCAGCCTCAAGGTCGAGGGCGGTGCCACTGTTTGTGTGTTGGGCCCTAGTGGCTCTGGGAAATCCACGCTGCTGCGTTGCATCAATTTTTCTGGACGCCACCCGATGCCGGTGAGGTCTATCTCAAGGGCACCCGCGTCGGGTTCTAAGCCGGACCGAAAGAGGCCTCATGGCCGCTATGAGTGATTGGGAGCTGGCCCAATTGCGTACGCGGATCGGGATGGTCTTCCAGCATTTCAATCCTTTGGCCACACTTGACCGTGCTCGGCAATGTGATCGAAAGCCCCATTCATGTCCTCAAGCGCAAACGAGATGAGGTGATTGCCGAAGCGGAGCGCCTTCTGGCAAAGGTAGGTCTTTCAGACAAACGCGACGTCTATCCAGTTCGCCTGTCGGGCGGCCAGAAGCAACGGGTGGCTATAGCTAGGGCCCTTGCCATGAATCCGAGCTTATCCTCTTCGACGAGCCTACAAGCTCTCTCGATCCCGAATTGGTTGGCGAAGTGTTAGAGGTTATGGGCGGCCTAGCCCGCGAAGGCTTCACTATGGTTGTGGTGACCCACGAGATGGGGTTTGCACGTGAAGCGGCTGATGAGATCGTCTTCCTCGACCACGGCCGCCTCGTTGAGCGGGGCGGAACCGGAGTTGTTCTTCACGAACGCCGTCGTCCGAGCGCGCGCGCCAGTTCTTGCAACGGTACGCCTGATCCAAACGCTACCAGTTCACCTGGCTGGCCATTTTGACTGCGGGTCGAGACCGACGCGGCGGGCAACGGCGAGGCCAGCTTCACAAGCCTCATCCAGCAACTTGTTTTCGTCGACCTGCGTCGAGCGACGATCTCTTACGACGAGACGGCCGTCGATGATGACATTCCGGATGCTCCCACCGTCAGCGCTGTAGACCAGGTTACGCACCATGTCATGGGGCGGCACCCATTCTGGCCGATGAATATCATACTGGATAAGGTCCGCCTTCTTGCCTCACCTCAAGGGAGCCAATCTCGTTGTCCCAAAGCAGACCCTTGGCACCGTTAAGCGTAGCCATTTCGAGTGCGGTTTCTGCTGGGATCAGCGTGGCATCCATGCGTGCATCCTTGAAGAGGCCCGCGACGAGCGAACAGAAGCCGCGTATGATCGAACGTGCCAGATGAGCACACACCATCGGCCCCGAGCGATACGGGTACGCCGCGTGCAAGCATCTCCGGGATTCTTCGCTAGCCGGCCCGCACCTTTGGCGAGGCGAAGCGCTGCTCCTGGGCAATGAGCTACCTTTACGCCGTACCGCACGAGCAAAATCCACCTCTTCATCTTTGACGGTGATCGCATGCGTCAAGAGCACGTTGGAACCCAGAGCGCCCAACCGTTCAAGCTGCGAGTGATGGGCCACACGCCGGTCCGCGCCTCAAGCGCCTCCGCCTCGCCGATAGAAGAGGCCATGTGGAACGTTGGTTCCGCACACCGTATTTGTCAGCAAGCTTCTTGATGCCAGTGAACAGCTCGTCCGTGCACAGGGTGAAAAGCCCGAACACGGTGGCCCACGCACGGATGCGCGTCCATCTGACCGTGTCTTCCATGAATTTAGAACGCCGCCCTCCGCGTCGCCAATTGCAGCCTCGGTCGACGGGCTGAATACGGCGTGCCGCCATTCAGGGCGAAAATAAGATGGAAGATCAGGGGGAGGCTTGTCGCAAACGCCGCGACCGAGAACGCTCGTAGGCCCAAATCATCCACCGCTTGCACACAACCGCGTCGACGTACGAATTGCCGCGCGTTGAGAATACTTGAATCTATGAAACACGTTGTTCCGCATCTAACCATATCGAGGCAGACGCGAGGCGGGCGCTGATGTAGGCTTCCCTTTCAGTCATTTCAGCCTGAACGGGAAGAAATAACCCAGCGCCCATGGTAGTGTGGGAAGGTTGTCGGGGATCAGACCGCGACTGAGATGCTCGAAGGTATGCAGCGTGAGTATTGATGAGCCTCGGGGCGATCAGCGTTCGCGAGGCGTCGATCACGCTGCTCTGCGCGATCCGCCCACCGTACTGATCGTCAATTTCTCGTCTTACCAATAGCGGCGATCGTTGATCCATCAATGACGATCGAAGCTTGACGTAATACGCGGCGTGCGCCATCCACTGTGATGACGAAGTCCGCGTCACGCAATAGCAGCATGATCTTCCCACTCCTCGATGCGGCGGGCCATTGTCACATATTTTTGCGCTAGCAACAAGTTTCAGGCACTGCAATGAGAAGGAGATCCCTCGATGGCTGGCAAGCAAGTAATCATGCACGGACGACAAACTGGACTTAGGGCACCTTCATGCAGGCGCCGGTCTCGCCGGCAGTTCGCGCCAATGGCTTTCGTATTTGTCAGCGGCTATGTTCCGCTGAATCCAGAAACCGGCAAGGCCGAGCTCGGTCCGATCGAGGTGCAGGCGCGTCGAACACTGGAAAACGATTAAGCTCGTGTTGGACAAAGCCGGTTCCTCGCTGGAAAAGGTGGTCAAGGTCAACATCTTTATTTCCGAGGAGAAGGACTTCCAAGGGCTCAACAAGGTCTACCGGAGAGTACTTCCCGAAGGATTTTCCAGCGCGGCGAACGATTATTGCGAATCTCATTGGAGGCTTTCGCGTTGAGATTGATTGCATCGCAGTCGACTGAACCGGAATGACCTGTCGCTCTCGGGCTTAATGGCCTATGCCTTCGCTGCGATTGCCTCGATCTCCACAGTCCAATCGGGGTGTGAGAGGCGCTTTACTGTGACCATGGTGATGGCCGGCCCACCATTTTTGCTGATCTTTTTCCACGACGCGCGGTTGAGCTCAACATCTGCGGGATCGGTGATGTAGACGTTCACGCGTACCAGGTCTGCCAGTGCTCATGTTCGTGGATTTCAGCACCGCGATGACGTTCTTCCATGCCTGGCCGACCTGTGCCTTTGAGTTGCCGGCGACTTCTCCATCCGGCTTCACGCCGACTTGACCAGCTACATAGAGCCATCGGACGTTCGACGGCACTTCGACGCCTTGGCTGTAGGTAGAAAACGGCTGAACAATGCTTCTAGGCGTATGTTTCAGAAGCTTGGACATGTGCCCTGAACGTGATTGGGCGTACTGGACGAAGACGTCCACCTGTTCCGATTGATGACGTCCACCCGTTCCGATTGATGGCGTCCACCCATTCCGGGCGATGACGTCCGGGGTGTGAATAGTGTGGACGAGTGCGTTGGCCCCGTTGGGTGATCCTCGAATCGGCATGGCCCTCGCCTCCTTGCAAGGGGGAGCGAGGGATGCCTCAAGAGAGATTGCCCATGCGGAAGATCAGAGAGGTTCTGCGTCTCAAGGCGCAGGGCCTGTCCAAGCGCCAGCTTGCTGCAAGTCTTGGAATCAGCGCGACAGCTGCAGTGGAGTGTCTGCATCGAGCACGCCGCGCCGGCTTGAGCTGGCCGCTGCCGGACGACCTCGACGACGCAGTGCTGGAGCTGCGTCTTTACCCGCCGGCAACATCAAACAAAAGTGCAACGGCCGCAACCGCATTGGTCGAGCATCCATCGCGAGCTGAAGCGGCCCGGCGTGACGCTGCAACTGCTCTGGGAGGAGTATCGCGGGCAGCATCTTGGCGGGTACGCGTATAGCCAATTCTGTGAGCACTACCGGGCGTGGAAGGGTCGTCTGGCGCCGACGATGCGGCAGACGCACATCGCGGGGGAGCGACTGTTTGTCGATTACGCCGGCACGACGCTCACCGTCATCGACGGTCTAACCGGTGAGGTGATGACGGCACAGCTGTTCGTCGCCGTCCTCGGAGCCTCGTCATATACATACGCAGAAGCCACGTGGACGCAGACCCTGGCTGATTGGATCGGCTCGCATACGCGCGCCTTTGCCTTCTTTGGCGGCGTCACGGCGATCATCGTGAGTGACAATATCAAGGCTGGCATCACAAAAGCCTGCTTCTACGAGCCCGCGGTCAATCGTGCTTATGCGGATTTGGCGAAGCACTACGAAACGGCAATTGTCCCAGCGCGCCCTTACAAACCCAGAGACAAAGCCAAAGTCGAGGTCGGAGTGCAGGTCGCGACCAGGTGGGTCATTGCCAAACTCCGTAATCGCACATTCTTCTCGCTTTCCGAGATCAATAGCGCCATCCGCGAACTCGTTGCGCAACTCAACGACCGCGTGACGCGGCACCTCGGCGCGAGCCGGCGCTCTTTGTTCGAGGAGATCGAGCGCCACGCGCTCAAGTCCCTTCCTGCCGAGCCCTATGTCTTCGCGCAATGGAAGCGAGTGCCGTGTCGGGATCGATTACCACGTCGAGGTCAAGCCCTACTTCTACTCGGTGCCGCATTCCATGCTGCGCGAGAAGATGTGGGCACGCTACACGGAAAGGACCATCGAGGTGTTCCACCACGGCAATCGTATAGCCGTGCACCCGCGGATCCCTCTGGATGGTCGCAAGCACAGCACACTGCCCGAGCACATGCCCTCGAGCCATCGGCGCTTCGCCGACTGGACGCTGGAGCGCATCAAGCGGCAAGCCGGCGAGATCGGTCCAAGTACGTCGGCGCTCACCGCCATAATCCTGCGCGAGAGGCCTCACCCCGAGCAGGGCTTTCGCTCCTGCATCGGCATCTTGCGGCACCTCAAGGCATACGGACGCGAACGGCTCGAAGCAGCCTGTGTGCGGATCCCGGCGATTGCGGACAGTGATCCTGATTGATCGCGGACACTGATCCTGATCCATCGCGGACAGCGTTCCGGTGATCGCGGACAGCGGCTCCCGTCGACGGCTTCAAGGGCTCACTGGCGGCGTCCGTGTCAAGTTTGCCACGCTTGCCGGATTTTTCCGCTGGTTTGCGCAGGGTCTCGCCGTCGAGCGCTGAGGCGGTGCGCGGTGTGGACGAGGCGGTCGAGGACGGCATCGGCGATTGTCGGATCGACGATCACCTCGTGCCAGTGGTCGACGGGCAGCTGACTGGTCACGATCGTCGAGCCGCGGCCGTGGCGATCGTCGACGATTTCGAGCAGGTCGCGGCCCTGCTGCGAGGTCAGCGGCGCCAGCCCCCAGTCGTCGAGGATCAGAAGCTCGACACGGGCGAGGCTCTTGAGGAGGCGTACATAGCGTCCATCGCCGCGTGCCAGTGCAAGTGCGTCGAGCAAGCGTGGCACGCGATAATAGAGCACCGATCGATCGTCACGGCATGCCTTGTGTGCCGAGCGCGCAGGCGAGCCAGCTCTTGCCCGTGCCGGTTTTGCCGGTGATCAGGAGGTCCTGTCGCCGCGCCGATCCAGTCGCCGGTCGCGAGCTTGGCGAACAGCGCCTTGTCGAGACCGCGCGCCGCCTTCGTGTTGAGATCCTCGATGGTGGCGTTCTGCCTGAGGTTGGCAAACTTGAGCCGCGTGACGAGCCGCTTGCTTTCGCGCTCGACGGCCTCGCGATCGACGAGGAGGCCGAGCCGCTCCTCGAACGTGAGCGAAGCAACAGCGGGCTGCTGCTCGCTGCTCCTCGAACGCTTTGGCCATGCCGACGAGGCCGAGGGCGATCAGCCGGTCGTGTGTGGGATGTGGAAGCATGTGTCATTCCTCTGCTTTCTTTCACCCGCAGCTTTTCTTCGCGTGCCGCCGCTTGCGGGCCTCCCGGGGCACGCGATCATCCGGGAGTTGCTCAGTGGTAGTAGCCACGCCCGCGGATGTTGGCGTGCCGGATCGGGGACGCGTCCGGCGTGCTCGGTTTGGCGAAGGCGCGATCGAGCCCGTTCTGCAGGATCGACTTGATCGAGCCGTAGGTGGTCGCGCGGATATCGTTGCCGCGCCTGGCCGCCGCCTCGATGCGCTCCGGTCCATAGCTCTTCACGAGGCTGAGGATGCCGAGGCACGAGCGGAAGCCCTGCTCGGGATGCGGCTTCGCCTTCATGATCGCCTCGAACAGCGCGATCGTTGCCGGGCCCGATCTTCTCGGCCTCGCGCAACATGCGTGCCGGCGACCATTCGGCGTAACGCCGATGGCTCGACGGCATGTGCTCGGGGATCGTCGTGTGCTTGTGCGCGACGCGCGAGCGCATGTGGCTCGCAATCCGCTTGGCCCTTGTGGAAGAGCCTCGATCGTGCCGTCCGGTGAAGCGCGCGTCAACGGTCTCGCGCAACAGCCGCGAACGGCACCGAGTAGTAATGGTCATCGACCTCGACGTGATAGTCGGGCGCGACCGTGCAGCGCTTCCACTCGGCATATTGGTAGCGCTCGCTCGGAAGCCCTTTCAGCGCCGGCCGGTCGAGACTGGCGAAGAGATCGTTGCGGCTCTGCTTGAGCTGCTTCATCACCTTCGCGTTGATCTTCGTTACGCAGTCACGAACGGCGTCGTTCAGCTCGGCCAAGCGAGAAGAAGCGCCGGTTGCGCAGCTTGCCGAGCACAAAGCGCGAGACGATGCCGACGGCGGCCTCGACTTTGGCCTTGTCGCGCGGGCGTCGAACGCGCGCCGGCAGCACGACGAAGCCGTAGTGATCGGCGAGATCCTGATACGTCCTGTTGATGCCCGGCTCGTAGCGCGACGGCTTCGTGATGCCGGCTTTGAGATTGTCGGGCACCGCAGCCTTTAGGCACACCGCCGAGGAAGTCGAGCGCGTTGAACGTGCGCACCGATCCAGTCAGGCAGCGTCTCCGCTCCAGCGCGCCTCGGCATAGCGTGTAGCTCGACGCGCCGAGTGCCGCGACGAACAGATGTGCCGCGTGCACCTCGCCCGTCATCGGATCGATGATCGGCACCGTGTCGCCGGCCCAGTCGACGAACAGCTTATCGCCCGCCACGTACGTCTGCCGCATCGATCGGCGACAGACGCTTCCTCCATTCGCCGTAAAGCTCGCAGAAGCGCGAGTAGCCGTGGCCGTCCGACGCACTCGGCGCGATGCTCCTCCCACAGGATCATCAGCGTCACGCCGCGTCGCTTCAGCTCCTCGTGCACCTTCGCACCAGTCGGGCAACAGGCTGCGTCGAGCCCTCGTGGAAGCCGGCCGGCGTGAACAGCCGCCGCTCCAGCTCGGCGTCGCTGATCGCCGGCGGGATCGGCCACGTGATGCCCGATCACCTTGGCGCGGGCCACGTACTCGGAAACCGCCGTCTTGCCGACGCCTGTTGCCTCGCGCACCTCACGGACGCTGAGCCCCAGCTCGTGCGTCAGCCGCAGCACCTCACGGATCTTCCTCATCGACATTCTCATCCCTCGCCATCGGCACGCCCCGCTGTTTATGTTGACAGGGATGGCTGATCAGCTGATTCGAATGTCGACGGGAGTGCTGTCTCCGCGGTCATCAGAAGCCGTCCGCGATCACCGGAACGCTGTCCGCGATGCGCCGGAACCGATGTCCGCAATGGGCCGGAATCTGCAGCCTGTGCACGGGCACTCGAGATCCGTACGCACTCCTATCGCTCGGTCACCTCCATCCTGAAGAACAATCTCGATCGCAAACGGCCCGCATCCGCCGCGGACGAGCCGGCGATCGTTCACGACAACATCCGCGGCCCCGGCTACTACCACTGAGGAGACGATAGACGATGCTGACACATCCCACCCTCGATCAGCTCAGAGCACTCAAGCTCGACGGCATGGCCGACGCCTTCATCGAGCTGCAGCAGCAGGACATAGGCCGACGATCTCTCACACGCCGAATGGCTCGCGCTGCTGCTTGATCGCGAGATGGCTAATCGCAACACCAAGCGGGTCCAGATCCGCCTGCGCGCCGCCCAGCTGCGCCACGGCCAGGCCTGCGATCGAGGATGTCGACTACCGCAGCCCAGCGCCAGCTCGACAAAGCGCTGTTCCAGCAGCTTGCCACTGTGCCGCTGGATCGCAGAGCATCGTAATTTGTTCCTCATCGGCCCAATGCGGCATCGGCAAGTCGTGGTTGGCGTGCGCACTTGCTCACAAGGCTTGTCGCGACGGCTACACCGTCCACTACGCGCGCGTGCCCCGTCTCTTCGCCGAGCTGGAGCTGCAGCACGGCGACGGCCGCTTCCGCAAATTGCTTCCGTATCCTAACAAAGGTCGATCTCCTGATCCTCGATGATCTGGGGCCCGGAGCGGCTCTCCGCCAGCCAGCGGCGCGATCTCGATGGAGATCATCGAGGATCGCCACGGCCGCGGCTCGACGCTGATCACGAGCCAGCTTCCCGTAGAGGCGTGGCACGAGGTGATCGGCAGAGCCAACCTTCGCCGACGCCATCCTCGACCGCATCGTCCACAACGCCTATCGCCTCGAGCTCGAACGGGCCGCATCAATGCGCAAGACCCAGTCAGCATACGAGGCGGAGCCACCGGCGGCGACCGCGTCTAGCCCAAAGCCAGCAAAAGGAGCCCGGAAATGACCTGCACCGCCAGCCCGCCCCCGTGGGTCAACAGGCACCTCCCGCGCGCTCCGCTGCGTTTGACCCGTGGTGGTCACTCCGCAGTCACGCGCGGGTCCCTCCTATTGACTACGGGGACGGCCTCGGCCGAAGCGTGGCACTCTAAAGCAACTCTGAACCTGTAAAATGCATCCAACGGTGCAGCCAACCAACCGCTTCCACCCGGACGCCATCATCCGGACTGAGTGGACGTCATGTGCCCGTCCAAGTGGACGTCTTCACCGGAATGCCCACGTGATTGTCCCATGCATCCAGGAAGCCAACGCTAGTGCATATCAGCCACAGGATCGAGATGCTTCGCCCGCCGATCGCCACGAACAGATTCACGCAGCGGGATAGCGCGATGGTTTTGGATGTAAGTGCGAATAAACCGTCGTTCGGGCCGGTGAGTTTGTTTCGCCCTCATGTAGTCCAACCGGGTGCGTCGGCAGCTGGTTGGCGTAGTGAGGTGGCCCCGCTTGTTTAGACAGTTTTTCCGCTTCGATAAGTGGCTTCGGAGTTCGAGAGACACGTCGCCACAGTGCTAGATCACCTCGATGCGAAGCGTTACGATGAACTCCTACGCTATGCGGTGATGATAAGTGGCCGCTTGCCAAAGGATGTCCAAGCAGCCCCTGAAAAGCCTAGGTATCCGTATTTGGCCGGGTGCCACCCACTCCCAGAGGTTTCCTAGTGCATCATAGATGACGCGTTCATGCACGCGTCGTGGCATGGAGCCGCTCCCCGTGGGCGGCTCTCTTTGTGGTTACCTCAGTCCCTCGCTTGAATCGGCGCAGCGCCGGTGTTCATTCAATTCGACGCCACTGATGCGCCACCGCGGACTGAGACCACCAATTCTCCATCGTCTGCCGGCCACACACCGATATCTTCCGGACTGACGCCCGAAACATGTCCTCTGCAAAGCTCGGAGCAGCGCGAGGAGATGCCCTCATCCAGCTTCCAACGTGAAGGCGCCATCCTCCCGCGTCAGCTGCGCCTTTCTTTCAAATCTTTATCGATTGCCACCGTACGCCACCTCCAGACATAGATTTGCGAGTGCTGTTATACAAATCCCGAGTACGGCGAGCCGTGTTGCCGTGCCCCCTAAAAACCCCCGAGAGCACATCACCGCTGGAGCCGCTACATCACAACATTCTCCGCACCTTCTCCGCAAACTCCGCATCCTTTTCCATCGTCCACTGAACCTTCTTGAGAGCCCACAACATATTCGTGTGATCGCCATGCCCCGCATCCTTTGCAAGCTCTGTAAGAGAGGGATGCCCCAGCTTTTCCCGTAAAAGATAGATGCCAATGAAGTGCGTTATCCTCTCATCGAGTCCAAGTGCCTTCACCTCATCCTCGATGGCTTGCAAACGCGGCGAGCGCACTACCTGGCTCAATCTGGATGGCCCTTTTGCCCAATTCTTTCCTTCTTCATGGTCTAGCTCCTCTTCGCGGTCCCGAGCTCCGCGCACTGCCGCCCGTACCGTCAGTGAGTACGCAGACACCGTGGGCTTGTTAATTCTGTGCGGGGAGCCGCCTGCGACGCAACTACAGGGCCCCGGTGCTTACGTGATAAGGCCGGGACCTCTTTTGCACTTGCCCGTTACCGGTCGGCAGAGTGGCGACCGTGCTTCCGCTCTCTTCTATTGCCCACCCCACAATGCTGTATGCGAATTGCCCTCGCCCTTTCCCCTGATGCGATCCCTCCACCACCTCGCTCTTGTAGATGCTGTTGACCTCTCGCAGTAGCTCGCCGAAGCCCCCTTCACCCTTGCGGCTGCCTATTTGCCTGCATAGCTGTTGCCGCTTGAGCAGCATTCTAAGTCGCTCTTTCCTGGCCGCAGTCCCTCCCCTGGCCGGAGCTTTTTGATACGCCGCAACATGATTTCTATTTCGCGTTCCTTCATGGCCACCGCGTGCTTGCCACGACCGCATGGTATCCTGAACTATGTCCCGAAAACACGACGCATCCGAAGACGACTTGCTTGATGCGATACATGAGGACGCACCACAAGCGCTATCGCCGACTTCCGTGCCCACGGACACGTCCATGACCTCGAAGATTTGGTAGTGACGCATCTTCAGGTATGCCAGGGACCACTCATGTAGCCATGCGTAGCCAGTCGATCCGGGCGCGGGCCTCACGCTCCGCCGTTTCAGCGGAATCACAGATCGTCACGAGCCCATGATGTGCTGCTGGAACCCAACACGGCTTCTTAAACTCGGTTGTCCACTCATCCTCGCAAAAGCGAGAATAAGCCATCGTGGCGCCTAAAGATTTCACGCGACGCTGCCCGTCAGGACTTACAAAAGTTTTCACCACCCTCCCAATCCATCTTGCAGCCCCTCCGCAGCCTACGCCTCTTATCTGCAAGGCCAATTCTTCACGCCAATCCCGGCAACAATGAAGCGCGTGCTGGAAAAGTGGGAGCGTCAACAGCAAATGAAGCGAGCACTAGCTTCTGGCATAGGCTGAAAATGCGTCACTACCGAAGATTTGCTTGCGCCTGGCTTAGCGTGACATATTGCGCTCACCCTATTGTGGCCGCTACAAATCAATCGGGCATTCCGTAACCAATTTCCGCACCTTCTCCGCAAACCCCCATCCTTCGCCATATAACCTTGCACCCGCCGTATAGCCAAAAGCATGTCCGTCTCGCACCCATGCCCCGCACCCTGCAATATCCGCGACCCACATCCCATCCAAAATGCGTGCTTCCTCCCCGTTCAAAATGCATGCCCTGCACCTTCCGATCCCCGTGAGCTATAATCCTATGCGCTACTCGGTGTGCTGGCCGCTAGCGAGCCATGATCGAATAGCAACAATTTCGCGGCGCGAAGGAGGGACTCGTGTCAGCACATCCTCGCTGTCTTCTGGCGGCGGCAGTGATCTCATTTACCCCACGAGTTCCGGCACTGGCATTCGATGACAGCGAATTTTGCCATGCTGCCCAGCAGTTCGCGGTTGCCGAAAACAGAGATGTCGGTCTGTGGATAGATAGGACAACTCGCAAGCGCTGGTATGACCGTCACTTGCGAGACGAAAGTAGTAGAGTTCAAGCGCTTCACCTATGCCTCTCGTCCTCGATGAGTGATGCTTGGAAAGAGCGCAAGGCCGCGGAATGGAACGCGCGCCATTGCAACAACTCCAGTCTGGAGCGACGCTATTCGCAGCGGCTGGAAAATTCTGTTCACGACGACGTCCGTCGATAGGAAAAAGCGCGTCCATTATCGCAGAATGCAAATAATTACCGTACGGCCCGCGTTTACGACGGCCCTCACCCCGCCGAAGTGCCGACAGCTCAACAAGCTCGGCACAGTCATCATCCGCCCTTGAGTACATGCACGCTTCATCCATCCATGCTACAGTGTGAGCGTGCTTGGTGGGCGCAAGCCCCGTTCAGCTAACCAATGGTAAGCTGAAGACAAGCACACCAAAAAAGCCGCCCATAGGGCGGCTTTTCTGCTGCCCGCTCAGTCGTCTTCCAATCCATCAGGTGCGAGCTTTTGACTCCCGTCCGAGATTACCTTCGCTCCGCGCATCACGCTCCAGAAGGTGATGTTCCTGTCCCGACGCGCCGTAGGATGACCCGTATCTTATCCGGTCGCGGACCGATGATCGCCACGAACCCCCAATACTCGACTTCCTTGGCAGGTCGCATGCCGTCCGGGCCAGCGTTCCCGATCGGCTGCCAGATACGCCGATACTCCTGCACCATTCCCGATTCCCGAATGACTTCGAGCCCCAACGGCAAGAGTCGGAACTTCAACATCTGCTCGGGCTTGCTTCGCTCGCGCCGTGCCGAGTAACGCAGGTAGATGAAATCCATCTGCGTTCAGGACCACGTCGCTCCCGAAGTAGGGACAGCCAACGTTCGCCCGCCTCCGCAGTCAGCGAATCCTGAGGAATGAGCGCGGTCGAAAGAGCTACAACAGGTGCGACTGCCAATATCCGCATCGGCTGCTTCCGTTCGTTAGGCCGGCTCCGCACTATCCGTAGTACACCACCACCACGATGCCACAGCAGAGCTGGCAATTCACCGCCTAGCAACCCGGCAACGCCACCAGCACTTCACTCTCTGCCACCACCGCAACATTCACCAACATCCTCGACACCCGCGCTGCACCTACTAACCGTCCGCGAAGGACAAATCCCGCTACGGTAGTGAGCCCGCATTTTCTGGACAATCTTGCAAACCCTGATGAGGCTCCTCAAATAAGGTGATGTCAACGCGTCTCGGAGCGAAGCCATGTACGATCTCCTCAAGCTCCTCAACGACCGTTCTGCCGGCGATCTGGCCGAGCTCGACAACAACGAGCTTCAAAGATTTGAAACGCTATGCGAGAACTGGCGAACGCTCGTCGAGGCTGAACGCGCCCGCCGGAAGTCACTGCCCCGTCCAACCGCCTGCACCCGGGTGAACACATAGACAGAACAGAGACCGCCGCCCACCCGTCGCCATGAGCTCCCTCCTCAAAGTCTCAGTGATCGAGCGCCCGTAGCGTGCAGCCTTGTCAACGGTCCCGCTCTCGCATCACCCTTAAATAGTGCTCTGCGTGCTGGTAGCAATTCTCCGCCTCGACGATATCGCCGTTCAAAGTCGCTTCACGGGCGAGCGCTAGGTACCGTTCATAATTCCTTTGAGCATTCCCAGCGCCGTTCTGACGCTGCCGCGAGCCTTCAATTCAGGACGAAAACCGCTGGGTCGGACGCGATTGTTTCAGTTACTTGGGATTGCAGAACTTTGCGGGAGCGTCTGGGAAACGCGTCATTCGCGGGAGATCTGAGACGGATCATCTGCGATGTCGTATATCTTTCGTATGAGAAGGCCGAAGATCGGGCGGATCATTTCTTCGAAGTGCACCTGACGGAAATCGCGCGTCTTCGCAATGACCTACTACTCAACGAGCAAATCGTCGCGCATTACCTGAGCCAAGTCGCTCCCGTTCCGTTCGCGGCAGATTTTTCTCCAGCGACCGTAATCCAAGAGCGTTTGTCCCAGCACTGTCCACTGGTACCGATCGCTCTCTCGGTTGCGGGGCAGCCCGTGCATCGTCCTTTTCACGATGAACTGGCCATTCCTGGGAGAGCCCAAAAGTTGCGCTTGCAGGAGATCGAATTCTTCGAGTTAGCAGATGTGGACGGCAAACCGGGCGCCATTGGCTGGCTCAGCCCATCATGAATACGTCAGAAGTCTTCCCGTAGCTCTTGGCCTGCGCGGACTGCGTGCTCGTTTCGGACACTTACAGGTGGGAGTAGCTAATCTCTTTGACCGCGCTCAGAATCGTCGGGTGACGTACGTCCGCTTCAATGCAGAGAACCTTCATGAGCGCAATCCGGATGATTGATGTAGGGGCTCGCCTCCTCGTCATTGCGGCGCTGCATACCATGCTTGCCCGCTGCGAACTCAAGCGACTGGATCAGCAAGTTCATGTCGTTTCTCTCGTTCACGGACGAACTGTACCACTAATCTCATAGGGCGGACCTCCGCTAGCTTACTCGGTTATCTGCAACCCGCACGTGCCCGAGACCCTTTGTTAACCGCGCAGGGACCTTCTCCGGAACCTCGACCGGCTCTTTTGGGGCGGGTTCTCTAGGAGCGGGTTTTTGCTTTGGCACCACAGCAGGGTTCGGAATCACTTCCGGGATGTCGATAGGCTGTGAGCCGGGTTGGTGAGCGCGGATCATGTGCGACCTCCTTTGTCGAGCAGGCTGGATTGCCTTACTACTTCAGTGCGATACTTTTGAGCAACGACTGCATTTCATACAGGATGCCTCCGGATGATCTGGCCGGTATTTCGTGCCATCTCGAAAAAGAATGCTCGATTTCTTTTGACGCGTACAGACTCTTCGAAAACATACGCGACCAGCTCTTGGAGGGCGCTAAAGAACTTCAGGTCGTCGGCACTTTCAGCGTCGCCGGTCCGGACCCACGGAGCGTTGACCAAACCGGCAAGCAAATGCCGATCGAGCAGAGATTGCATATCCTCCTCAAACTGCTCGCCGAGCTTACTCCAATAGCCTTGGTGCTCGGCATGGACAAGCAGCGTCGCAAGAAGATTGATGTTCTCAATGTCCAGTCTACTGCCGCTACCGGTGAGTAGATCGCTGCGACCGTCTTCGAAAGGCAGTTGGGGCCGGATACGACGATCGCCGTTCGCCGGATCTCTCCCACCACTCGAAGCCGCGCTCGAAATCTCCTCCCGCGTCGTAGATGACGAGAGCGTTGTCCTCGTTGGTAGCGTGCATCTCTACTGACAGTTGTCTCAAGGTCCCCCAGGGCGTAGCGTCGGAGCGTGTCCGACCCGAGGTAGAACCCTATCGCGAGCAGCGCCGAGCGACGCGCGTCGAGCCTTCCCGGTGAACACACCTGGATTTGGATTTTCCGATTGCCAAAAAGCGCAGACCCAGTGAAGCGTTCGATGCACTCCAAGAGAAGTATCGCCGCGCGAGCATTGCCGACAGGCGGCAGCACCAGACACAGCGACGCTTGCGAGTGCTTGTACATGTTGATCTCGAGGACTTTGGACGCTCCCCGAGACGCTCCACCAGCGAGAAGAATTGACTCTCATTACCTAGGCAGTGAATCTTAAGGCCCACTGACAAAAGGCCATGCTCGACACGCCGACGCTCCAGCGCGACCGCGTCGGCCTTTGCCGGGGCGCGGTCGTGCAGAATCGCGAGCAGATCCTCGAGTTTGCATCCATAGGGCACGGTGCACCTGCTCCAGCTGCTGCCGGAATGTTGCGGTGCCGCGAACGGTCGTCACACACTCTTCCGAAAAAGCGTCTTTTGTGCCGAAGTGCCTGATCGCGATCTCCAGCGCAGCCGTTTGTCGTCGATCGGTTTCGCGATGCAGCGTACGCCTCGTAAGGAACGAGGTGCTGCACATTGCCGAAGACACCCTTCGCGAAGCCTTCGTGTCCAAGCATCGGCTTCAGCAGGAACCTGACGACCTCCGCTTGGTAGACCACATGCAGTAGCGGAAACGTCTCTTGCAAAAGCTCAGTCGCGCCCTTCTCGTCGTTGCGCTTGCACCATTCTGCGAGCAACGCCATAGCGGCACGATCCCGCTGCTTTGCTTCCTCGTAACCCATCGTGCCTCCATCAGGAGACGACGTCACACGCTACCATATCCGGCGCACTGCCAACCGCATTCGCAATGGGTGGCGCACCCCCGGAATCCTGCCGATCCAGGAGTGCTACTGGCGTGCCCGGATCGTGAGGGCCCAAGGTCGAAGCCAGCGAGGCGATGCGCTCCAGCTTGGCGACGGCCTTTCGCGTGTCCGTTTTCGTGCCCGACTTCAGATGACCGGCGATCTCCTCGAGAAGTCGCTGGATCTCGCTGATGCTCTCGTTCATGTGCGCTTCATTCAGTGGTGGTCCCGAATTCCTGAGCCCGCAAATCAGCCTCGAAACTTGACCCCCTTGGACTAGGCTACATCAATGTGTTAGGACGTCGATCGCGGCTCTTAATCGACATCGCTCCACAGCACGGCGCGGACCATGCTCTCAGGAGCATGCCGGCCACGGCCTCTACGATCTCGCTCCGCATTTGCGGGCTTGCTGGAGGACCGGAGCATTCGGCCAACGCTCATACGTAGCAGCGCCCCGTATCCGCTGTAAAACATGAATGGGACGCGAAGCTCGCTCAGCCGCCGACAGATAGCTGTGCAGTCATCGAGGCCGAGGCGGAGATCGAGCATCGGCCGCCGAAAGGCCCGGATGCTCTGCAAGTGCAATCCTACCCAAAGATAAGCAGTTGAAAGAACCTTGGCGCCGACACGACGCAAGGCGATCTCCATATCGAGAGCGATCAGTGGCTCGTCCTCGACGATGAGGATCGAGCGCCCAGCCAGGATGGGGCCTCTCACCTTGTTCCTTGGAATGCGCGGCAAAGCGCAAAGCTGCCTGAGGCAGGCGGCCGATTTGGTGACTGGCCGCGATATCCCGAGCCGTCGATCACCTCCGCAAACGCAGCAAAATGGTGAACGGCTATGAGGGACCACGGTCCGCCGAGCGAAGGGCGGGCAACTGTGCTGCAGCACGCTCTGAGCAAACAGAGCAAAAGCACGGTACACCTTTTAACAATCGCTGTCTCTAACTTCAAGGGCCCTGAGATCACCGCCCTGTGTGTCACAGCTTAAGCGCGTCGGCCCCGCAGCGCGGGCATAGCCTTAGGCCGCGATCTCTTACCGCCTCCTCAAGTAATTTTGTCATGAAACTGAGTAATAAATTGCGTCTTTTGTGCAAAGGCAGCCGTCCCGCACGGGCAATGGCGCACCGAGCCAGCCAGTCAGCTTAGCTGTGCGTAATGTACTGCGCGCATCGCTGTGGCCTCCATCACCACTTCTGCCACGTGATGCTTGACGATGTCGCCGATGGAGATGATGCCGACGAGCGCATCATCGGCCATTACCGGCACATGACGGAACCGCCGCGCAGTCATCATTGCCATCAGCTCCTCGAGAGTGTCCGTCTCCTGACAAGTAACGACCTTCTTGGTCATGCTCTGCGAAACGGGCTGCGTCAGGCAATCAGGCCCTACCACCGATAAGGCGCGGATGATGTCGCGCTCCGAAATAATGCCGGCGACCTCTCCCCGCGCCCCGACAATGACAATTGCACCGATCCGCTTGGCAGCCAGCTTATTGGCGACCTCCATTAGCGTCATGATGGGTCGGGCAGTCGTGACGGCCCGGCCTTTCTGGTTCAGTATCGCAGCAACGTTCATAGTATGCCCTTCCATCGCAACAACGCGGGAGCCCTCTTCAGTTTGACGTTTCCGGTTCCCGGCGGCTCTTCAGGCGCGCCTTTGCTTGCTCGATCACCTCTAAGACCGTGAGCGTCGCTCCTCGCGTAGCCGAGCGTGGCCATTCCTTCATTGGACGCATCGAGCTCGCCGAGAATGCTCCGCCGCCACCGGTTAAGCGTGGCGAGCTTCTCGCCCTTCGTCAGCAAGATCTCGTTAACGATTTCAAGCGGGCTCTCGAAGACGCTCCTCCGGCATCTGCTTCGCAGTGTCTCTGTTCAGCGCGCGCACCTCGGTCATCTGCATTCCCCTAGTGTGAGTTAGCACTCTTTGCGGCCCACGTACTGGCAACCGCGAGAACAACGCGGGCACGTAGCTGTACCGGCGCCTTCGCCGGAGCGGCTCACACCCGATAAAACGAAATCTTGAAGGCGTCATCCTTGCAGGCCGCCATGAATTCGGCCGAACTCAGCTGGCCGACGGTTTTCATTAAATATTTCTTGCCGCTCTTCTGATCGCGTCCAGTAGTAGGCGGTCGCCTCTTTGCCCTTTCAGAGTGCCATTCTTGTAGACGTCGGCTTTCTCCCACATGACCATGCAGTCTATTTCGCTTGCAGCATGGGCCGGGATTGCAATTCCTAGTCCCAAGACGGCGCTGGTTGCTATGACGAGCTTCTTCATAAGATGTCTCCATTTAACCAGGGAACGCTTAGGCGAGCGTTATTGCACTACGCCAAGTCGATGTGCGTCCGGCGCGATTAGGCGCCGATGGCTTCAAGCGGCGGGGTCATCCGAGCGGAAGCGCGGACGTTCGCGACTTGCTCCAGAGGCGGCAAGAACATAAATGCGCAAATGAGCACGAAGGCGTGATTGTCGCGACGGAAATCTTTGCCGGCGTATCGCCGGTAATGACGGCAGCGATCAAGCCGCAGATGATAGCCACGACAGCCATCAGGGCTACTGCAATGACGGCGTCATAGTAGAGGCGGAGCGTACCGACCACGACAAATCTCCCAGGCTCCGGCACTTGGCGAGCTAAACGGCGTCTGCGGAGCCTGGTCATCCCAGCAATACGCAACTGAACGAAGTACAAC
>ERZ1370068.2022-contig-11988_pt1 | contig 40442 bp, 42 predicted proteins | sample MGYA00561227_ERZ1370068 | MGnify/ENA primary metagenome ERZ1370068 (study PRJEB38410, sample SAMEA6850437) | metagenome | study: Metagenomic assessment of the ecological functions of the soil: analysis of the soil microbiota associated with the... | reverse complement strand
TTCGTGCCCGGCATGGTCGATGAGGCCTTCGACTTCGATGGCGAGGACGACTACGTGAGCGTCCCCGACGACCCCGCCTGGGACCTTGGATTGAACGACTTCACCATCGACTTTGGGTACTCCTTCATCAAATCAAGAACAGCATGTTCATCCATCAGCAGTCGGGGTCCAGCCTCGGTGGATTCGAATCGATCTTCAGCCACCCTCCGGCATGCTCGTCTTTTCTCGTGACGGGGCGGGTGGCGGACTCGGGAGGAGCTGGGTTCCACAGGTCGAAACTTGGTATCACCTCGCCGTCACGCGCACGGCCGGAACGTACAGGCTCTACGTCAACGGCTCGCAATTGGGAAGCGCTCAATCTGATCCCATGCCCGTCGCCGATGTGACTGGCCCGCTGCGCATCGGGGGCTGGGCGTTCGGAAACACCTACGATGTCTCGGGCCTCATCGACGAGCTCGAGATCGTTCACCGCGCGCTCTCGAGTCAGGAGATCGCCGACATCCACGACGCCGGCAGCGCCGGAAAGTGCGCGACGTACGCGGCGCGCGTCCAGCCGAGCCAGGGTGGGAACGCGGGTGCGGTGACCGTGTCCGTGCAAGGCCTCGGGTTCCAGAGCGGCGCGCAGGCGAAGCTCACCCGATCGGGGCAATCGGACATCATCGGCACGGCGACGGTGGTGTCGGCGGATGGCCTGAGCCTGACGACGACGATCGACCTCACGGGCAAGCTCGCCGGCGGCTGGAACGTGGTCGTCACGAATCTCGACGCCTCGTACTGCGTCATCCCTCGAGATTCCTGATCGAGGAGGCCGCGGCCCCGCAGCTCCGCGTACAGCGTGATCGGCCGCTCGCTGATTCGGTCGAATCGCCGCACCGCGTACGACGTCGTGATCGAGAACCCTGGGAACATGGACGCGGAGCGGTACCCGTGTGGCTGACCGGAATCCCACTGGACGCGAGCGTCGACGTGACTTCCGCTGTCTTATCCACCGCGCGATGCCGGCGAGCCGGACTGGAGCACGGTGCCGCTCGGGTTCACGAGTTCTAGGGGCCGATATGTGCCGCTCGTGATCCCGCGCGTTCCGCCCGGGACGACGGTGCGGCGGATCCACGTGACGGTGCCGCCGTCCGACCCGACGTTCACGCTGGGCGTGGCGACGACGCCACCGTGGGCGGACGGGAACAAGTTCCGCAGCTGTCTGGGCGCGGTGGTGAGCGCCCCGTGCATGGTGAGTCACAGCTCACGGCGATCAACGCCTATCTCGCGGGCCATCCGGAGGTGGAGGCGCTGAGCGGTGTGGGGGTGTGGGCGAAGGAGGCGTGGCAGTGCGAGGGCGCGGCGACGCTGCCGGCGGCGCTCACCAAGGCGGAGCAGGTGCTGGATTACATGGTCGGGCCGGTCGAAGTGGCGGGCTCGGCGGGTGGGGCGTGTGGAGACGTGCTGCCGCCGCGGTGGCGCGACACCCTGGTCGTCACGTTGGTGGGCTCGATCGATCCCAATGCCAAGCTCGGGAGTCAGGGGACGGCGTCGGTGGCGCAGGCGATCCCGTACACTCGATCCTGTTCGAGAACCTGAACAGCGCGACGGCGCCGGCGCAGCAGGTGGTGGTGTCGGACCCGTTGAACGTTGCCGTGGTGGACCCGGCCACGGTGAGCCTGGACGCGATCACGTTCGGGAACGTGCGCATCGTGCCGCCGCCGGGGCTGAGGGAGCTACGCGACGCGGGTGGACTTGAGGCCCGCGAAGAACCTGCTCGTGAACGTGAGCGCCGCGGTGGACCTGTTCACCGGAGTGTTGAGCTGGTATTTCAGCTCGATCGATCCGACGACCGGTCAGCCGCCGAGCGATCCGCTGGCGGGGTTCTTGCCGCCGAACGTGACGCCGCCTCAGGGAGAGGGGAGCTGTGCTGTTCACCGTGATGCCGCGGCCTTCGTTGGTGGGTGGAACCGTGATCGGGAACGGGGCGGCGATCACGTTCGACGAGAACGCGCCGATGAGCACGGGGGTGTGGCAGAACACAGTGGAAGTGGGAGCGCCCGGCAGCCATGTGCTGCCGATCGCGGAGGACCTCGGACCTACCGAGTTTCCCGGTCCAGTGGACGGCCGAGGGGAGCCCTTCCGACCTGAAGGACTACACCGTCTATCTGTCTCGGAGGACGGGGCCCGTACCGAGTGTGGCGGCAGAACACCATGGCGACGGGCGACACGCTGGTGCCGGCGAAGAACCACGTGACCCACACGTACGCGTTCTACAGTGTGGCGCGGGACGTGAGCGGAAACGTCAGAGGCGCCGCCGGGCGGTCCGGACGCGACAACGTTGGCTCGCACGGGCGTGGAGCCGGTGGGTGGATGGCGGCTGAGCCTCGAGGCGCGCGTCCGAACCCGACGGTGGGTGCCGCGGGACTGCACGTGTGGTTCACCCTTCCGAGCGCGGAGCCGGCGTCCCTCGAGGTGACGGATGTCGCGGGACGGCGGGTCGCGCGACAAGAAGTTGGGACTGTTGGGGGCCGGCTCACACCGCGTGACGCTGCCGAGGTCGCCACGGTTGCCGCCCGGACTCTACTTCCTCCGACTGACGCAGGGGACTCAGCGGTTGAGTGCCCGAGTGGTCGCCATCGACTGATAGAAGGTGGGACTGCGGGTTCAGGCTCCTTACCGACCGCCGGACAGCTTCTCCCACCGCGACGACTTCTCCTCTTTGCCGCCCTCGGCCTTCACGAACTCACTCGAACAGAGGTGGCGAACAGTCGTCGGGGCGCCGCCGTCGTGCTCGACGTAGTGGCGTGATTCCAGCTCGCCGAGGACGTGCTTGAGCGCGTCCGGCATCGGGCGGTTGCGCGCGACGCGCAGCACGGTGCTGCGCTCGTGCGAGTCGAGGCTGTCCCACAGATAGCGGTAGTGGAGCCGCGCCTCCTCGTAGCAAGCCGCGCGCACCTCGGCGAAGTCAGGTGCGGACGCATCCGGGTGCTCGTCAGAGCCACTCGGATCGCGTGTGAGCACGCCATCTGGATGAAGAACGAGGAACGGCCCCGACATCGCCAGGATGTCGCGCGTGTAGAGCGCCAGCGTCAGCGCCCGCGCGCTCCGACTGCGCGCGCGGATCCAGCTCTTCGGCCTCGGCCGGCTGGAACACGGTCAGCCGCATGGTCGAGAAGATGTTGAAGAACGGCGAGTCCGAGATCTCCTCTGTGTGGCACAGCACCTGCAGATCGCGCGCCGATGACGTCAGGTACGCGACGTTGTAATGGTTTGCCAGGAAGCGCAGGAACGAGAAGAACTCGAGGCTGAAGTTGGGGTTGGTCGTCACGGCCTCGAACTCGTCGAGCATGATCGCGAGCCGGAACCCGCGCCTCGTCGAGGCGCTGGACCAGGTCCTTGATGCCGTCCAGGTCGAGCGAGCAGCCCGACGTCCATGCGCCCGCGCGCAGCTCGTAGTTCGCGATCCCGATCAGCGCGCGCACGAACGACTGCATCGACATGCCCTTCTGCTCCTGGAAGTCCAGGAACACCATCACCATCTTGTCCGGGCGCTCGAGGTACTGGCTGCGGTTATGGCCGCGTGTAAATGTAATTGAGCAGCGACGACTTCCCGATCTTGCGGTCCCCGACGATCGAGATCGACCCCGGCGGCGAGGCATTCAGGCGCGCGTAGATGCGCTTCACCTCCTGCGCGCGCCCGAAGAAGTCCTCGCGATGCTTGATCATCATCCGGTTGAGATACGGGTTGCTCCGGCGTGTCGTGCGCAATCGTGGTGCCGCGGGGACTCGTCGTGGCGGTGACGTCGAGGCGCGCTCGAGCCGAGGATCTCGGCGAGCGTGCGCTCGATCGCGCCCATGTCCTGGGGGCGCGCGTCGGGGCGCTTCTCGAGACAGCTCATCACCAGCATCGACAGCGACGGCGGGCAGTTCGACAGCCGCATCTCGATCGGGTCGGGGTCGCGCTGGGCGATGTTGTAAAGCTGCGAGATACGTAGTGCTCCGCCGCGAACGGGTGATGCCCCGTGAGCACCTGATAGAGGATCACGCCGAAGGAGAACACCTCGGCGCGCGCGTCGCCGCTCTTGCCTTCTCGATCTGCTCCGGCGAGACGGACGGCGGCGTGCCGAGCAGCCCTCCGCCCGAGTCGATCGACGTGAACCGGCTCATGTCCTTGGCGAGCTCAAGTCCGAGGATCTTCGGCGAGCCGGAATCGGTCACGACGATGTTGTTGGTCGACAGGTCGCGGTGGAGGATCCCGCTCGTGTGGATCGCCGCCATCCCGGCCGCGACCTGGCGCATCAGCTCGAGCCCGCGGCGCGCGGTCAGGCGCTCGTGCTCGAGCACGACGCGCAGCAGCCTGCCCTCGACCAGCTCCATCGCGATGTACGGGTTGCCGTCAGTGCTTTCCGAGTCGATAGATCTGCACGACATTCGGATGGTTCAGGCTCGCGAGGATCTTGCCTTCGTCGACCAACCGGCGGACGTCACGCTCGCTGCTCACCGCCGGTCCGAGCATCTTCACCGCGATCGCGCGGTTCAGATCAGCTCGAGGCGGGCGTACACGATCCCCGACGCGCCCTCGCCGATGACGCGGTCGACGCGGTACGAGCCGTCGATGACGGTGCCGATCATGGCGTGCCTCCTGGACGCGTGACGCTGTTGCTGGAGAAATCAGAACGACGCGCTCCCGCGACCGCACTTCAACGGTGTGATCGATGGTCTGGTTGGACAAGAGCACGACGCGCACCTGGTGCTCGCCTGGCTTCAGCTCGCGCGGCCCCGAGTTCTGCACGTTCTCGATGATCAGATTGCCATCGATGTAGATCGACGCCAGCCGATCGCCCTGGACGACAAGCACGCCGGGCGGGAGTGCCGGCAGTGCGACGTCGATCTCGCGCACGCTCTCGGACGTGACGAGCGTCGTCTCCACGCGCGCGGAAGCCGTCGCGCTGCGCGACGAACGCGTGCCGGCCGTACGGAACGCTTGGTGAGCGTGAGCGGTGTCGTGCCGCGGGGGCGCCGTCCATACGGATCTCGGCGCCGCGCGGCTCGGTCACGAGCACGAGATCGCCCGTGCCGACCGCGAGTGCGAGCGTCGCCATCGTCACACCGCGCCGGGATCGATGGCGGAGTTTCCCTCCGCGACGCCGAAGCCGGCGAGCGTTGCCGGAACACGATGCGATTCTGCGACCCTGAGGCTTCGCACGATGGCCGGGCTCTTCCCGACGCGCCGGCCGTCCACGCTCACGTCGGCTCCGGCCGGCAGGTCTCGACACGGAGGTCGCCGAGCAAAGGGCGCAGCGTGAGGTGAGCTTCGCCGGGATCGCCGGCGGTGACTCGGACGGTGAGCGCGCTGTCGGCGTATCCCTTTGCCCGGCGCCTCGACGCGGTGGTCGCTGCCGATCGTGACCGGGCCGCGGAAGCTGCCGATCCCGATGCGTTGTCCGTCGAGGCGAGGATCTCCGCCAGCTCGGGCGTCACGCCGACGCTGAACGTCTCGGTCCCGGCCGGCGGGTGCGAGGATGGTTGTTGGAGCCGCGCGTGGGTTGATCCACAGCCCGACGACGGCCGCCAACGTGCCGGCCAACCCCACGAGGAGCCAGCGCCGGCCGCGTGCCGTCTTGCCGTGGGGGATCGCGAGCCCCAACTCGCGGATCACCTGCCATACCGAGTGCTGGCGCCGGATCCACAATCGCCACACGTCCATGCGGAACGCGTAGCCGGGAGAGTCGTCTCGTCGCTGCGTAGCGCCATCTCGCTCTTGAACAGCTTCTCGAGCGCGGTGGCGATGCGAGGCGGTGGAGAGGTCGAGCGGGTAGTCGTGACGGCGCGACGGTCTGCTGAATGCCGGCGACGGTGGCGAACGCCTCATCGTCCTCGAGCGTCTCGGCGAGCAACGCGAGCACGAGCTTCTCGTCGCGCTCGAGCCCGTCCCACAGGAAGATCATCTGCGGGAGCGGGTTGTCGATCAGCGTGGCGACGACCGCTGCCGACCGCCTGCGAGCGTCGCGACGTTGACCTCGCGCTCGTTCAGTTGGTCGACCAGGTTCTGGCAGATCGCCTGCGGTGTAGAACGGCTGGCCGGCGGCGAGGCGATAGATCAGCTCGACCGCGCCGCTCTCGTACTGCACGCGCCCTCGACCGGCTCGCGCACCGAGGCTTGATCGCGTCGTCGCGCTCGAGATAGCTGATCTGTCTGTAAATCGACTTGCCGAGGATGCTCCAGTAGTCGCGCGCGCCGCTCCTCGAGGTGCTGCGAGCCGGTGAAGATCAGGAACACCGACTGGTGCTCCATCAGGCTCGCGAGCACGTTGAGCACGTCGCGGTCGAGCGTGCCCGGCGTCGATCTTGTTCTCGAACAGCTCGTACTCGTCGAACAGCAGGATGCAGCTTCTTCCCCGGCATCGCGGCGCAGCACGCCGCGGATGAACCTCGAGGAAGCTCGCCGAGTGGTTCGTTCCGCCACGAACTGCGGCGGCGGCGACCCCGGCGGCGGATCCGAGGCGCGTTCAGGATCTCGCCCGCGACCTTGCTCAGGAACTCGATCTCGCTGCCGGCCGCCATCGACTGCATGTCGATCAGGACGGGAATGAAGGCGGTCGCCGAGGCGCCGGTCGAGCGATCTGAAACAGGATCGACGTCTTCGCCGCTCCGACGCTCGCCGCAGAACACGAGCAGCCCGCCGCGCATCTGGTGCTCGAAGCGCTTGCGGACCAGCGCGAACTCGGCCTCGCGACCGAAGAACATCGCAGCGGTCGCGGACCGGATTCCGACGATGAACGGGTTCGAGGCTGATCAGGGGTGGAAGCCTAGCCGTGCGGTCGGCATTTGCCGGATTCTACCCTGCCGGTGCGCCGTCACTGCTCGATGGCCGCCCGCCCCGCGGTCGGGTTCACGTCGCGGGCGCTACGATTCCAGGCCCGCGGGCGGGCTCGCGACTAGAAATGGACCTCGATCCCGGCCGACGTGCCCCAGTACTCACCCCGCGTCAGACCGTGCTCGACGACCGCGCTGACCGGGTCGTGGGCGCGACGCGCTCGCCCTCGACGTAGACGCCGCCGCGTCCGTCGATGGACAGCTCAGGCCGCCGATGGCGGAAAGGTTGGACTCGAGCAGCGTGGAATCTCGTCGACGAGTAGGTGCGGTCCCTGCGGGGCGTTGGTCTCGTCGGCGTCCTCGCCGTCAGGAAAAGAGCCCCGAGGATTCCGAACAGCGCGACCTCGGGGGCAAGGAAATAGTGCATGTCGCGGGCCTCGAGCGCCGGCCTCGGATCCGGAGCGTCGAGCGGCCGACCCGCGACGATCGCGAGCGGGGTCCCTTCACCGAATCCGGACGCCGCCGCCTGCGCGCTCGCGAGCGCGAGCGCCGCGACAAACAGCGCCAGCAACGTACTCATCTCGTCACCTCGACGACCCGGCCGGAGCGTGGGGCCCTGCGCGGTCAGTGGTTCAGACGCGCGTGATGCGTCACGGAGATCTCAAACAAATCTGGACACGTTGCCATAGTTCGCCACGAATCGAGCCCGAACCGCGGCTCATCACGAAAGGCGGGTCGCTTTGAGATTCTCTTTCAAAATACGGCCCGAGCCGAGGCGGCCGTGGAAAGGCAGGCGGATCGTGAAACGCATCCTCCTCACGGTGACCGGCGGGATCCTTCTGACCGCGTTGGGTCGCCACCAGCGGGTGGGCGTTCGGGATCAAGGACGTCGTGACGATGCACAAGAACGGCGATGCCGACTCGCTCATCGTCCAGAAGATCCAGTACAGCCACACCAAGGTTCAGCCTGAGTCCGAGCGACATCAAGAAGCTCAAGGCCAAAGGCATCTCGGACAACGTGATCTCGGTCATGCTGCGCAGCGAGGACGCAGCCTGAGGTGACCTACGTCCCGTACTCCGGACCGTGGGCACCGTACTGGTACGGAGCTCTAGCACTACCTTGGGCGCGCGGAAGCATCTACGATCCGTACTACCCGCACGTGGCTCTCGGGCTCGATTTCCGGTATCAGCGCCGGATACCGATACCACCCGTGGCGTCATATCTGATGTGTCATGTCGTGTAAGTGCCATGTCGTGTAACGTGCCAAGCCAGGCGTCGTGCGAGCACCGACTCGGCGGCGGTACCGGCCGCTCGACAACAACCTGACCTTCGTGGCGGCTGTATCGGCAGAAGCCTGACAAGCGCGGTCCTGCCCCTCCATAGAGTGACCGTCGCCATGATCGCGCCACAGCAGCCGGCCGCCTCGACGTCCGCGATGGCGCGCCGGTGGGCGATCGCGCTGACGCTGCTCGCGGCCGCGGTGCTCTGCGGACTACCTGACCGGCGAGGAAGCGTCGTCCTCGCTCTACTACGTCCTGGTCGTGAGCTACACGACGTGGTTCCTCGGCCGCAATGCCGGCTTGGGCGTGGCGGCGCTCGGCAGCCTGGCATGGCTCGGCGTGTCACTTCCTCGTCGGCCATCCGTTCTCGAAGACCATCGTCCTGGTGTGGAACCTGGCCGCCGAGAGCGCGATCTGCACGACGCTGGCGCTCGCGCTCAGGCGGTGGGCGATGCGTTTCGCCGCGCGCGGGCGCTCGCCGAGCGGCTCCGTATCTCGAACCAGGCGCCTCGACCGTGAAGTCCAGGCCGTGGGGAGGTTGCAGCGCCAGCTGCTGCCCGCCGACGTCCCGCGCGCTATCCCCGGCTACGAGTGGAGCGTCCACTACGAGACCAGCACGCGCGCCGGCGGCGGCTACTACGACTTTCGTGAGGCTGCCCGACGGTCGCGTCGCGGCATTCTCATCGCCGATGCCTCGGGTCACGGCGCCTCGGCGGCGGTGCTGATGGCGATGGCGCGCTCGCTGCTCCACGAGGTCGCCGCCGCATCGTGTCGGCCGGAGCGCGTGATGAGGCGAGATGGAGCGCCGGCTCGCGACTCTGATGCCGACCAGGCTGGTTCGTCACCGCGTGCTACGTCGTGCTCGAGCCCGCGGGCGGCACGTTCGACTACTCGCTCGCCGGCCACGAACCGCCGTGGGTGTTGCGCGCGCAGGGCGGTTCGGTCGAGCGGCTTCCCGACAGCGGCGGACCGCTGCTCGGGCCGTACACCGATCTGGGCTACGCCTCGAGGCCGGGCGCGGCTCGAGCCCGGCGGTTTGTTGTTTCTCTCGACCGACCGGCCTATCCGAGGCGCAGGACGATGACGGGCACCTGCTCGGTGACGACGCCGTGCGCGCCGCGCTCGCCGCATCGCCGCGTCTCTCGAGCCTGATGCGATCCGGGCAACGCTGCGCCAGACGCGTGACGCAGCATCGCGCGGGTGCTCAGCCTTCGGACGACATGACGCTACTGATCTCGGCCGCGCGGCCTGAACACAGCGTAACAGAGGCATACGCCGTCGCCCGGCGTGGGCGCGACGGGCGCGGCACGCGTTGCTCATGACCGCGACCCTCGACCCGCGGGCAACTATGCGCGCGTGCGCATGCCGTCGATTCGCGCGGCCGCCGTCGATGCGCGACGCGTGGCGTATCGCTTCCCGATGGTGCTGGTCTCCGGCGTCGTCGCCGCGACCGTCAGGAGCATCATCATTCACTCGCCCGACTCGGCCTCAGGGCCGCAGCTCGCCGCGTGGTGTCCGCGGCGCTCGGGCTCACTGCTTGTTCACGGCGCTGGCCGTGTTCGCCGAAGCGCGTCGGCTCCCGGCGATTGGGTGTCGTCCTCGCCGTCGCCGGCGCCCTGGCACTCGTCAGCGTTCAGGTTCGCCTGGTACCACTGGTCCAACCCGATCCGTCTCCGACGCTACACGCGCAGGTCATCGATCGGCTTCCATCTCATGGTCGCGTTCCTGCCGTACGCGAGGCTCGGCGAGTCAGATGGGTTCTGGCAACAGTACAACCGCACGCTGTTCCTGCGTTTCCTCACCGCCGCGCTCTACTCGAGCGTGCTCTACATCGAGCCTCTCGGTCGGCGCTGCTCGCGATCGACAAGTTATTTCATATCAAGATTCCGGGCAGCGCCTACGAGGCGGCTGTGGCTGTGGATCTCGTTCGTGTTCAACACCTGGTTCTTCCTCGGCGGCGTGCCCGAGGACTTGCCGACGCTCGAGCACCGTCGCGAGTACCCGCGCGCGCTCAAGGTGTTCTCGCAGTTCATCCTGATCCCGCTCGTTGTTATATATCTAGCAATCCTGACGGCGTACTTGGTTCGCATATTTATCACCGGACAGTGGCCGAGCGGGTGGATCGGCTATCTCGTGTCGAGCGTCGCGGCGGTCGGAATCCTGTCGCTCTTGCTCGTCCACCCGATCCGCGAGGCGCCGGAGAACCGTTGGGTCGGCACATACACGCGATGGTTCTACGTCGCGATGCTGCCGGCGATCGGCATGTTGCTGGTGGCGATCTGGAAGCGGGTGTCGCAGTACGGTGTGACCGAGGACCGCTACTTCATCGCCATCCTCGCGCTGTGGCTCGCCGCGATCGCGGTGCTATTCATCGTCCGCCGCGGAACCGATATTCGTTGGATCCCGATTACGTTATGTATTCTTGCTTTTGTCACAACCGGCGGACCATTCGGCGCGTATGGGGTGTCAAGCGGAGCCAGGTTCATCGACTGCGCCACCTGCTGCAGTCCAACGGCGTGATCGTAAACGGCGTAGCGAAGCCGGTCACGACGCCGGTGCCGGGCGCGGCGCAGCGGGAGATCAGCTCCGTTCTCGTTTATCTGCTCGACGTCCACGGCGTGAAGGCCGTGCGCGCGGTGCTGGGAGACGCCATGCCCCAGCTGGAGGTCCCGGTCATCTCCTCGTCGGGCAAGGCGAGCCGAGGCCGCATCGTGCCGACCGTGGCGGCCGAGGACATCATGCGCTCGCTCGGCATGCGCTACGTGAACAGGTGGGAGAGTCTAAACAGCGATAACTTCAGCTTCGCGCCGTGGCAGGCGACGGCGACGCCGCGCCACCCCGATCAACGGCGCCACCTATCACGTCCATCTCGATGGCCAGCTGCCCGCGACATTCGTGATGGAGAACGAGCGCTGGACGCTGCGGCAGAGGCGCAGCGCCGCCGAGCTGACGACGGAGCACGGGAAGCTCGCTCCGTTTCCCGCTCGATACGCTCGCCGCCTTCGCCAAGCGCACCGGCGGCGTGCGCGACACGTTCCCCGCCCCGACGTTGACCGCCGTGGGCGTGGGGATCCGCGGAACGCTGGTTCCGGCCCAATATTCCGAGTCTGACTCAAGCAGACACCTTTGTATTTCCTATAATCTCGCGGGCGATCTGTACCTGACGCCCATTCACCCTGACGCGTTCACGCCGCGGCGAGATCACGCTCGAATCCTCGGAGGAAGCCGGTCGCGCACCACGCGGCGCCCGACAACCCTCGTGACCCGTTGGTGGCGGCTGCTTGCTTTCGCAGCCCTCGCGCTCGCGGCGCTCGCGATCGTGCCGTGTGCGGCGCGCGCCCAGATGATGGGCGACGATCTCAAGAGTGACTACGGTCTCAATCCGGCACGCAGGCACCGCGCGGTTGGTATTTCGGATTGATGCACTCGCACTACGCCTCGGACGAGATCAAGGCGAGAACGGCGAGTCGCTCCCGTTCGGCAGCAACAATCTTTCGGCCAACAACGTCGCGCCGTTCGTGCTGTGGACCAGCGAGCTCAAGCTGCTCGGCGGCAAGTACGGCTTCTCGATCCGGACCGGGCTTGGTCGACCGGGTCTTCGAGTCTCCGGCGATCGGCGTCGACAGCGAGACGGGATGGGGGATCGGCGATACATATGTCCAGCCGATGATCCTCGGTTGGACGAAGCCACACGCGGACTATCTCGCCGGTCTCCGGTTTACTTCGTCCCGACGGGCAAGTACACAAAGAACGGAGCGGCAACACGGGTCTCGGCATGTGGGGCTACGAGATCTTCGCCGGCACGACGTGGTGCCCGGACTCTTCAAAGATCTGGAATCTCGCTGGCCACCGCGTTCCTCGAGGCGCGTTCGAACAGAGAGAATTCCAACGCGCACGTCGGCACGCTGCTCACGATCAGGGCGGCGCCGGTCATTCGCTTCGTGTACGGCGCGCGGTGAACGCGGGGCCGCCACCTACTACGCGCAGTGGAAGCTCACGGACGATGATCTTGGCTTGGCCACGCCGCTCACGGTGTCGATTGGGCGTAATCAATGTCTACTGCGATCGGCCCGGAGTAAACACGCGCCGGTTGTCTTTCGCCACACGTTCCTCGCACTCGTTGAACCTGCGGTATCTGATCGAGAGTCGGCGCCCGCTCGACGATGCAGGGGCAGAGCTGCTTTCTGACGTTCACGTTCCCCGCTGGCGCTCGTGGGGCAGGCGTGTAGCCGAAGTACAAGCATGCTTCGCATACTGCGTTCGCGCAGCCACGTCAGCTGCGTTTCTGCTTCATGGAACTCTTCCCCGAATACACGTTCGGCCACGTACTGATTACTGCGCCCGGCATCGAAGCCGGATGGCTTCGACGGTTTGCTTCGCCACCGCGTGCGACGGGGTCGGCGTGATCGAATTCAAGCGACTTCGAGCGGGGCATCGCTGCGGCATCGTTCATGAACGTGCACTGGCCGCCGTCGCGCTCCCAGACCGTGCGCTTCATGTGCCGGCACATGCCGGGGATTCTTTGACCGCCTCGGGACGCAGGCGTCCGTCGCCATGCAGATTTCTGTCTTTCGAGCTCGGCGACGCGCAAGCGCAGCGCCGAATGGGCACCTCGGCGACGTCTCCCGGGGGCGACCTGATGCCCCAACAGGGCCTGCGCCTGTTTCAGGTAGTCCAACGTTTCCTGCCGGATCGTGACCTGAAGCCCGTATGTTCTGCGCGCGGGAGAGGAGCGACACGGGCGCGCGGGGTTTCGACTGGCCCTGAGGCCACCTGCGACGACACTGGCTAGCCTTGAGGCCAGTTCCGAGACTCCCATGATCCCCGGTGACAACGACGACTGATCCCCGTGCGCAACTGGCCTTGAGGCGAGTTGCATCTCAGCAGTGACCCCGGCCTAACAGGCGCTCCACCCTCCACGTCGGCTGGTGCCAGCGATGACTCAACTGGCCTTGAGGCGGCGAGTTCGGACGCGATCGGATCGATCCGCGTCGGCAGGTCCAGGCGCGGGAACCAATGGGCGAGAAGGGTCTCGATCTCCTTGCTCGTCTTGTGCTCCGCCGCTTTCAGAAGCTCGCGGACGTTCCCCGACGTCAGGTACGGGACGAGCAGAACCAGCCCGCTCAAGTGCAGACGCCCGTCGGCCAATGCGACGAAGATCTCTGGGAACTCCCGGCCCGCCGTGCCACTCGGATGCGCTTGAACGCCGCGTCTTCGGAGAGACGCAAGGCTTTTACACAATACGAGTACATCGACGGGTGCGCCGCCGGCCGATAGAGCTTCCGGGCATCGACCTCCGCGATATGCGCGAGCATCGCGGCCGTGGTCAGTGGCGGTCGTTGCTTGACTGAGCCGGGTGAGGCGGCGAAGCTAGAACGTAATCACTAAGATATGGCCTCAACGAAGTAGGCGCGCACAGAAAGCCTTTCACGGGGCGCACCTGGAGAATCAGCTGAACTCTCGCGACTCGAGAATTCCTACTCTTCATAGCACGAGTCATTTCGGCGTTCGTATGAGCCCGCACGCGCGAGATCTCGAGCCGCGACGAAGAAAATAGTTCGACGCAGTGCGCAAGCCCGCGGTGCGGCCCGCACGCGCACGTAAGAGCGTCACGAGGTGCCGCGCTTCGGATCCGGTGCCTCTTGCGTCGCAAAAGCCGTCAAGCAAATTCTTTTGGTCCGAAGCCGGGCACATGGGCAACAGATCAGACCGGGACATGACACTTGTCCCGCCGCGATCTTTCAGATCTTTGTCCGTGATTACGACCCGACGCCGCCCGCTCCGCGTGACGCCGCCCCCGTGCGCCAACCGCCCCTCTCTATCAGGGATTTTACGTACTCGCCTGCGACGCTCTCAGTGCTCGCACGCTCCAGAGGCGTCCTTCGCACCACACCCGCCCTGGCAGCTCACGAGCGCCCGAATGCTCGTGCCGACCGCGTGCCCCCGGACGCCTCGGCGATTGACACCCCACGCCCACGCGGACAGAAACTTGCCGGCCGCGTTGCCGGGCCGCGCTCGCATTCGAGGACGGACTTCATGATCATTGGATCCACGCTGGGCCGCTATCGAGTCATCGAACGCCTCCGGCCAGGGCGGCATGGGCGTGGTGTTTCGCGCCGAGATTCGCGGCTCGGCCGCGGCGTCGCGCTCAAGCTGATCCGCGAGGACATGCTGAGCAGCGACGAGACCGGCGCAGGATTCGCGCCGAGGCGCGCACGCTGTCGCGGCTCCTTCACCCCGGCGTCGCCACGCTGTTCGATCTCGACTTCCAGGAGGGCGTGGATTTTCTGGTCATGGAATATGTGCCCGGCGGCACGCTGGCCGGAGGTTGATCGCCGATGGCCCGCTCCCCGAGGCGCGCGCGCGCGCGATCGGGATGGAAGTGGCCGAGGCGCTGCAGGCCGCGCACGAGCTGGGCGTCGTGCATCGTGACCTCAAGCCGGCGAACGTGGCGATCACGCCGCGCGGGCGCGCCAAAGTGCTGGACTTCGGCCTCGCGCATCTCGTGGCGACCGCCGTCGAGCCGAGCCTGGCCCCCACCGAGAGCGGCACGACGCTCATGGCGGGCACGGTACCGTACATGGCGCCCGAGCAGGTGCGGCAGCAGCAGATCAGCCCGCGCACCGATGTCTATGCTCTTGGTCTGTTGCTCTACGAAATGGTCACGGGCCACGCCGCGTTCCGGCGGCGGCGACGCCGTCGCGACGTTGTATAGAATCGTGCATGAGCCGGCCCCGCGCGCGCGCGGGGCGAGCCCGGCCATCTCGCGGGAGTTCGATGCCATCGTCGCGCGGTGCCTCGAGAAGGCACCCGAGCAGCGCTTCGCCGACGCGGCCTCGCTCGCCCGCGCGCTGCGCGGGCGGCAGGACCTGCACGAGCTGCAGGTCGCGGTGGCCGAGACCGATTCGTCCACCACCGGCGCCGGCGCACGCTCGTTGCTCGTGCTGCCGTTCGAGAACCGCTCCAATGACCCAGCCCAGGAATTCCTCGCCGACGGGCTCACCGACATGTTGATCGCCGATCTCTCACAGATCGGCGCGCTGCGCGTGATCTCGCGCACGTCGGCGATGCGCCTCAAGGGCTCGGGACGCGCGCTCAGCGACATCGCGCGCGAGCTGCGCGTCAGCACGTCGTCGAGGGCTCGGCGCTCAAGGTCGGCGAGCGCGTGCGCGTCACCGTCCAGCTCGTCGATGCGATCGTCGATCGTACTTTGTGGGCTAAGTCGTACGACCGTGATCTCACGGATATTCTTGCGATTCAAAGCGAGGTCGCGAGTGCGATCGCCGAGGAGATCCGCGTCAAGGTCACGCCGGCCGAGCAGGTCCGGCTCCAGCCGCGCGGCCCGGTGAATCCCGTCGCACACGTCGCGTACCTGCGCGGGCGCTTCCTCTGGAACCGCTGGACGCCGGACGAGCTGCGCCGGAGCATCGAGTGCTTCGAGGAGGCGCTGGCGGCGGACCCGAGCTACGCGCTCGCGTACGCCGGGCTCGCCGACGCGTACCGAGTGCTCGGCACGACGCGCACGCTGCCGCCCGGCGATGCGTACCCCAAGGCGCGCGCGGCGGCCGTGAAGGGGCTCGAGCTGGACCCGTCGTCGGGCGAGCTGCACGCCTCGTTCGCATCGATCATGCGTCTCGACGAGTGGGACTGGCAGGGCGCCGAGCGCGAGTTCATGCGCGCGCTCGCGCTCACCCCCGGCTATGCCGACGCGCATGGGCGGCTCGCGATCCACTTCGCGTGCCTCGGTCGCCACGGCGAGGCCGTCGCGCAGGTCATGCGAGCCCTCGAGCTGGACCCGCTGTCGCTGATTACTTATACGGTCGTCGGTGATGTCTTGTTCTATGGGCGGCGCTTCGAGGAGTCGATCACGTACTACCGGCGCTGCTCCGAGATGGACCCGTCGTTCCGCCCCGCCAACACCGACCTCGCGCGCTCGCTCGAGCACGTCGGCCGATTCGACGAGGCGCTCGAGCACTTCCGCCGCGGCGTCGCGCGCCCCGACGGCGCTGTTCCACCCTCATCCGGGCTCGCGATCATGACCTGGCGCGCCGGCCTCCGTGACGAGGCGCGCGAGATTCTTGCTGAGGTGAATGAGCTGGCAAAATCCCGCTATATCGCGCCGTTCGGCATCGCCTCGTTCCACGCCGTGGCGGGAGAGACCGACCCGGCACTCGACTGGCTCGACGCGCGTACGCCGAGCGCGACAGCTCGCTGGTATTTCTCAAAGTGCATCCGCGCCTCGACGCGCTGCGCGGCGAGCCTCGCTTCCAGGCGCTGCTCGCGAAGCTGCGATTGAACGACTGACGCACGTGAACTTGCTTTCGATATAACATCCAATAGCAGCGCGCTTCCTCGATCTCAACCGTCCCACGGAGGCCGTTCATGCCCTGGCAACGAAGCCTAGCTCTCTCGCTCATCGGCGCGAGTCTGTGCGCCTTGGTGCTCGCCGCGGACACGAAGCACGTGCCGAACGCGGCCGCCGAGTCCCCGGCACCGATGCTCGGGTTCAGCGACGCGGGAGCGTCCGCTCAGCGCGCGCTCGAGTCGCGCTTCGATCAGTCGCTCGACCCCAGCGAGCTGCGTGGCTGGATGGAGCGCATCTCGGCGCGGCCGCACCATGTCGGCTCGCCGTACGGCAAGGAGAACGCGGAGTACATGGCCTCGCTGTTCCGTTCGTGGGGCTATGAAACTGCAATCGAAGAGTTCCGCGTGCTGTTCCCGACGCCCAAGTCGCGCACGCTCGAGATGGTGGCCCCCACGACGTTCACGGCGAAGCTGGCCGAGCCGCCCGTCGACGGCGACGCGACGTCGAGCCAGACCAGCGAGCAGCTGCCGACATTCAACGCGTACTCTACTGACGGGGACGTCACCGGCGAGCTGGTCTATGTGAATTACGGTGTGCCACGTGATTACGACGAGCTCGAGCGCCGCGGAATTGATGTCAAGAACAAGATCGTGATCGCGCGCTACGGCGGCTCGTGGCGCGGCATCAAGCCCAAGGTCGCGGCCGAGCACGGCGCCGTCGGCTGCATTATCTATTCTGATCCACATGAAGACGGATATTTTCAGGGCGACGTCTACCCGCGCGGCGGCTACCGCAACGAAAACTCGGCGCAGCGCGGCTCGGTCGCGGACATGCCGTTCTACGCCGGCGACCCGCTGACGCCCGGCGTCGGCGCGACGCCGAAGGCGAAGCGTCTCGCGCTCAAAGACGCGAAGACGATCACCAAGATCCCGGTGCTGCCGATCGCGTATGCGGACGCGCAGCCATTGCTCGAGGCGCTCGGCGGCCAGATGGCCCCGAACGCCTGGCGCGGCTCGCTGCCGATTCCGTATCACCTGGGCCCCGGTCCGGCGAGAAGTGCATCTCGCGCTCGCGTTCAATTGGAATCAAGTCTCGGCGTACGACGTCATCGCCAGGCTCAAGGGCAGCGAGCGTCCCAACGAGTGGATCGTGCGCGGCAACCATCACGACGCGTGGGTGAACGGGGCGACCGATCCGGTGAGCGGGCTCGTGTGCGTGCTCGCTGAGGCCAAGGCGACCGGAGCGCTCGTGAAGACCGGATTGAGACCGAAGCGCACGATCATCTACTGCGCGTGGGACGGCGAGGAGCCGGGGTTGCTCGGCTCGACGGAGTGGGTCGAGACCCATGCGGATGCGCTCAAGAACAACGCCGCCGTGTATATAAACTCTGATAGCAACGCGCGCGGATCGCTGGGCGTCGGCGGCTCACATGTGCTGGAAGTATTTTTCAACCAGGTCGGCCGCGACGTTATCGATCCTGAGAAGAATATCAACGTCATAGAACGCGCGCGTGCCTACGCCGTCGCCGACGGCAGCCCCGACGATCGCAAGCTCGTGCGCGAGGGCAACGACCTGCCGCTCGATCCGCTCGGCTCGGGATCGGACTACTCGCCGTTCCTCCAGCACATCGGGATCTCGGCGCTCAACATCGGATACGGCGGCGAGGACGACTACGGGCAGTACCACTCGATTTATGACAGCTTCGCGCATTATGTGCGCTTCGAGGATCCGAAGTTCGAGTATGGCGTGACGCTGGCGAAGACCGGCGGCCGCGCGACGCTGAGGCTCGCCAACGCCGACGTGCTGCCGATCGAGTTCCAGCGCATGAGCGGAGCACTCGGCCGCTACGTGAAGGAAGTCGTCAAACTAGCCGACGATCAGCGCGACGAAACCCGCCGAGAAGAACCGCCGCATCGACGACGGCACGTACACGGCGACGTACGATCCGACCAAGACCTATGTCATACCTAAAAAGACGACCCGGTGCCGTTCCTGAACTTCGCCCCGCTCCAGAACGCCGCGGCCGACGTCGAGCGTGCCGCCGCCGCGTACGACAAGGCGTCGAAGAAACGGGCGTCGTCGGGCAAGGCGCTCACGGCCGCGCAGCAGTCGGCGCTGGATCTTGTTCTCATGAGAAGCGAGCGCGCGCTGACGCGTCCGCAGGGGCTGCCGCGCCGCCCTTGGTATATCCATCATGTGTACGCGCCGGGCTTTTACACGGGTTATGGCGTGAAGACGCTGCCCGGCGTGCGCGAGGCGATCGAGCAGAAGCACTGGAAGGAAGCCGAGGACGAGGTCGGGATCACGGCCGGCGTGCTGCGCGCGTACGCCGCGGAGATCGACAAGGCCACGAAATTAATGGCCGTTGACGCCCCGTAGGCCTAAGGGGCCGCCGCACTCACACCGGCGACGGCCCATCGCTGCGCCCCTCGGAGGAAACGATTGAATACCGTGCTCGTGGTCGCCGAGACGATCGCCCTGCTGGCGTGGGTGTGGCGCGCGCTGGGCCAGACGACGCCATCGACGCCGCCGCACGGGCGGCGGATGTTCACGATCGCGACCCTGCTGCTCGCGCAGGCCGCGCTGCTCTACTTCTTCACACTGCGCATCCTGCCCGGCCATCATCTCGAGCATGGTTCGCTGCAGGGGCTGGCGTGGTTCGCGCAGTTCGCGCGCACGGCGCTCGTGATCGCCGCGTTCCGGTTGTGGCTCGGCATGATCGGCGCCGATTTCGCCGACCGCCGGAACGTCGCGTTGCTCGCGATCGCGCTCGGGTGCTTCGCGATCGGCCTGGGGCCGCTCCCTGTCGTCGGCTTCGTGATGATGTCGGTGTTCATGGGGCGTCTCCAATGGCCGCGCGCGCTGAGCGGGTGGCGGCGCGCCGTGGTCCTCGTCGGCGGCGCACTGCTGCTCGCCGTACTGTTGGTGTCACCGTCGTCGCCGGTCGCGACGTCGGGGCTGACCGCGCGGATCGCGCCCATGCCGAAGCAGTGGCCGCCGGCGCTCGTCATGGGTTCGCTGCTGTCCCCGGCCGTCCGCAACGAGCTGTTCCTCACGCGCCCGTTCGACCACGCCGTCGAAGCGTTGGTCGACCTGTTCCGCGTGCAGCTCATGGTGCTCGTCATCCAGCTGCTTACACTGCCGATTCGGCTGAGCGGGATGAGCCTCAAGCGGCGCTTCTGGGTGAACTATCTGCTCATCCGCCAGATCCCCGGTTTCATCGGAACTCTCGTGTTGCTCGTCAGCGTGTACCTCGCGTTCGGCGCGATCAAGGCCGGTCAGGCGCGCGCCGTGTTCGAGCGCACACTGTCGGGCGGCACGACCGCGGGCGCCGCACTGCTCGCCGACCCCGTCGTCGTCGCCGGCGGCCGTGGCGCCGCCGAGCGCCTCGCGCGCGCGCGACTGGATCGGCCCCGGCGGCAGGGAGGCGTACGCGCTCGTGCGCGAGTGGAACGCCGCCGCCGACACTTCGGGCGTTGACTCTTTGCCGCGCCCGATCGCGCCCGTGCTCGCGCGGTCACCGGGCGCTCCGCCCGCGCTCGATTTCATTCGGTTCCCGCGCACCGACGACGGCCGGCTCGAGGGCATCGTCCAATCGAGGACGCTCGATCTACCTCGCGAGCCGGATGACGCGCACCGCGCCCGACCGCATCGTCGACGTCTTCGTCCCCGTCGACTCCGCGTACGTCCGCGATGCGAGCCGGAGCGTCGGCTCGCGCATCGAGGTGAAGGTCAGCCCGGCGTCTCGGTGCGCAACGAGGGCATGACGTTTTCGGCCTCCGACACGACCAGCGGCCTGCACAGCATCGTCGTGACCTCGGGCCCCGACACGTCCCGGTTCGGACCGTTTAGAAAGTCACCCTTTCTGGGCCGCGCGTTTCTGCCGTACGGCGACTGGCGGGGCGGGTGGCGAAGCGGCCTGCGCGGCGCGATCTCGATCGAGCTGCGCGCCGGCCACGGCACGTTTGCATGGCTGGTTCGCGAGGCGCCGGGCTGGTTCTTCTCGAACATCATCACCGTCGGCCTGCTGCTGGCGCTCACCACGCTCGCCGGCGCCATCGAGGGCCTCGCCGTGCGCTCGGGGCGCACGATCGTGAAGGCGGTCGAGGACGAAGTCGGCCAGCTGCGCACCGCCGCCGCGCCTTCGGCGCCGGCGACCTCTCGCATCGCGTGCCCGTGAAGGGCCGCGACGAGCTGAGCGCGCTCGCCGGCTCCTTCAACGACATGGCCGCGAGCCTCGAGCGCCAGCGCACCGAGCTGATCGAGAAGGAGCGCATCGAGGAGGACCTGGAGGTCGCGCGGCAGATCCAGCGTCGCTTCCTGCCGCAGCGCGTGCCCGTGGTGGCGGGGCTCGAAGTCGCGGGGCTATCGCTGCCGAGCCGTGAGGTGGGCGGAGATCTGTATTACTACTTGAGATGCCCGAGGGCCGTCCCGCCGTCGCCCTCGGTGATGTGTCGGGGAAGAGCGTGCCGGCGGCGCTGCTCATGTCCAACGTCATATCGACGCTGCGCGCCGAGGCGAGGCACGAAGTCGAAGTGGATCGGAGCCTCGAGCACATCAACCAACTGCTCGTCGAACAGACCGAGCCCGGCCGCTTCGTGACGCTGTTCTACGGCATCTTCGATCCGAGCGCCGGCCGCCTGCGCTACTCGAGCGCGGGTCACAGCCCGGTGCTGCGCATCGGCGCCGCGAGGCCAGGAGGAGTGGCTGCGGAGGGAGGCTTGCCGCTCGGCGTGTCCGCTGATGCACGCTACCCGCCGCCGAGACGCCGCTCGCGCCCGGCGACCTCGTCGTCGTCTACTCGGACGGCGTCACCGAAGCCGAGCGCTCGGGCCGCGACGGCTTAGTCGAGCTGTTCGGCGAGAAGCGTTTGGTCGACACCGTGCGCGGGCTTCGAACTCGGCCGGCGGAAGCGGTCGTCCAAGCGCATACTGTCCGCCGTGCGGCGATTCTCGGTGGGAAGACCCCAGGCCGACGACATCACGCTGGTCGTGGCGAAGAGAACCTGAGTGGGTAGGAGAATCGGAGATGAATGCGCCAGCGTGTCACAACATGCCGCGAGCCATGCTTGATCTGCGATAGAATTAGGCCGTTGAACTGGTTCGAGGAACTCCGGACCAAGGTGCCGGGGTAGACGCGACGAGGTCATTTCCCATGCGCATATCCTTCCTGGTGATTCTCGCCTCGGCCATGGTCGCCCAATGCACCAGCGTGACCGCTCCGCCGCCCTCCGGCACCGCGGCCAACTTCACCATCGTGCTCGTCAAGTCAGACTACTCGCAGGACGAGGCCAGCACGTGGGGAATCCGGGCAACGGTCACGAATACGTCGAAGGACGCGAACTTCTTCGCGAACGTCGGCGACAGGTACAACGACGCCCTCGACCAGCCCGTCATCTTCGCCGCGATGGGCACGCACGCCATCATCGAGCGGCAGGTCTCCGGCACGAAGCGGACGAACGCCAACGCCGGCGCGCTCATCGAGGGCCGCGGATCGTGAGGTTGAGCGCCGGCAAGAGCTACCAGCTCGAAGGGTCCATCGCTCGAAGTCGCCCGGCACCTACCGAATTCGCCTGGATTACTTCACGCGCGACGACGATCCGACCGAGACGCCGCACCACGCCTACTCGACGATCTTCAGCGTGCGGTAGCGCGCGAGACGAATTCCCCGGAGGGCGCCCCTTCCCGCGCCCCTTCCCATGCCCTAGCATCGCCCCGGCGGCCGCGCCACGCTGCCACTGCCTTGCCTCCCGCGAACCCCGTGGCCGTCGGGGCCCGGACCCCGGGCATAGTCAGGAGGGTGACGATGCATTCGATCGTGACGCTGTGGCTTCCGATCCTCGTCTCCGCGGTAATCGTGTTCGTCGTGAGTTCGATCATCCACATGGTGCTGCGCTATCACAGCGGCGACTACCGCCAGCTCCCGTCGGAAGACGAAGTCATGGATGCGCTGCGGCGGTTCAATATTCCCCGGGCGACTACATGATGCCGCGCGCGGGAGGGATGGCGGCGATGCGCGACCCCAAGTTCATGGAGAAGCTCAACAAGGGCCCGAAGGCGATGATGACGGTCATGAAGAGCGGACCGGGCAACATAGGGAACAGCCTCTTGCTGTGGTTCCTCTACAGCATCGTCGTCGGGGTTCTCACGGCGTACATCTGCGGCCATACGATGATGCCCGGCGCGACCTACCTGCACGTCTTCCGGATCGCCGGCGCGACGGCCTTCATGGGTTACGCGATGGCGCTGTGGCAGCAGCCGATCTGGTATGGGAAGTCGACCGTGACAACGCTCAAAAGCACGTTCGATGGGCTCGTCTACGCGCTGATGACGGCCGGGACGTTCGGGTGGTTGTGGCCGCGATAGCCTGGCGCTCGCAGCGACGATCATCGCCGCGGCCATCTCGACCTGGCCGTGGCACCGGGTCGCCCGCCCCGAAGCAGCTCGGAGACGGTGCATTCGTTCACGAGCGTCGAACCCAACTCCAACTCCGGTCCAGGGTTTGGATCCTTCGGGCCGTCGGCGGGCCTGGCAGGGGCGGCGACGGCTGTAACTTCCGCAATTTTCTCAGCAGGGAAGCCGGTTTGTAGAAGACGGCAAAGGCAGACGACAGTTTTTCAGAAGCGTGCGCTGGGGAAGACCGTCGGGTCGATCCGTCCAATCATCAAGCGCTTGCGATCAGGGACCTTTCGCGACGCACAGAAAAACCGTCGGCGTGGCCTGGACGTGCAGTGCTGGACAGTGCGCCGGCCGTCCGGCAACTCATCCCCTTTGATCGGAGCGCCGTGATGTCGAGGTCTACTCCCTGCCCGGCCGTGCAGGCACGCCGTGCGAGGATGGCTTTCGTCTTCTTCGCCGTCGCCCTCGCCGCGCTGCCCAGTTTACAAGCGAGCGCCGCGACGCGAGTTCGGCCGCACACGCCGCTCCGCGGAGCGCTCCAGCAGATCGCCAAGACCGAGGGCGTCTCGCTCGATCAAGTGCTCGCCGACCCCGAGCACTGGCTCCGCGTTGCCTCCCAGCAAAGTCCCAAAGGGGTCGACTGTCGCCCGAGATCGAGCCCGTGGCCCCGGCGGCCATCCCGTCAGACCCGCCGATCCAGTTCACGTTCCCGCGCCACTCGGGCGCGCTAACCGATCCGCTGGCCGGCGATTTCGACGGGGACGGGGTTCAGGATGTCGCGGCCTTCGACGTGTCGAGTGGAGTTGTAGCCATTCTCGACGGTGACACTGGTGCACCCCTTGAATCAGCGCTACGACCTCGTGCTCGAGACCGGCGACATCCTGCTTGCCGTCGCCGACGTCGATCGGGACGGGCGCAGCGACGTGATCGCACACCGCAGCACCGACGGAACACTAGCCGTGTATCGGAGCCTGGGACCGTCCAGTTTTGCGGCCCCTGCGCGGCTAGCCGTCGGTGCGATGGACCGGCTGATCGCCGGCGACCTGACCGGCGATGGCTGGGCAGACCTGGTCGGGTTCAGCTCGAGCGGCGACGTCACGACGCTCATCAATCAGCAGAACGGCAGCTTTGCCGTCGGCGCGCACGTCACGGTCCCCACCCCGGTCGGGAGCCCCGGCATCGCCGACTTCGACGGCGACACGCGGCCCGACATCGCGATCAAGGTCCAGGCCGACCCCTTGCCCGCGCGGATCCGGCTGCTCCACAACCAAGGCGATCACACGCTGACCCCGTGGACCGAGCTTCCCGAGGACCTGTCCTCGACGTTCGGCAACATCGCGGCCGGCGATCTCGACGGCGACGGTCACGCCGACCTCGTCGACTTCCAGGTCGATCACCTAGCGTTCTGGCATGGCCACGGCGACGGCACATTCGAGACGAGTGCTCAGATCGCGATCGACAGCTTCGAGAACGGCGCGTACCTGCGGATCGCCGACTTCGACCGCGACGGCCGCGCGGATCTCGCGGTCGCGGTGCCGACCGGGCACTGCTCCGTCGGAGAATGCCCGCGCGTGTCGATGTTCCTCGGCACCGACGCCGGGCTCGCGACCCCGCCGCTCGCATTCATGGGCGACGATCCCAATCTGGTCGGCGCCTCCAATCCCGCCGGGCTCGCGGCGGGTGACTTCAACGGCGACGGCGCGCTCGATCTCGCCGTCGTGTTCGACTCCGACACACAAGGCACACGCCTCGCGGCGATGATCAACGACGGCCTCGGCGGCTTCATCACGCCCGTGTCGATCGACCTCGGGAATCTGACGCCGCTGTCGATCAGCGTCGCGCGAAACGCCAAGGGCGAGATGCCCGATCTCTATGTGTGGGACGGGACGCAGACGTGGCTCGCCGGCTTCGTCGGCCCGCACGGATGCCGCGACCTGGGACCGTTCGCTCAGGGCCAGGTCGTGTCGACGGCGGATCTCAACGCCGACAGCATCGACGATCTGATGCTCGCGCGCGCGGCGACAGTGTCGACGTCATGCTCGGCATCGGCACCCATGCCTTCGCGCCCGTACAGGCGTACGCGCACGGTTTCTTTCTCGCGTCCGCCGACTTCGACGGCGCCAACGGCCTCGACCTCGCCGTCGCCGACGACGGCGGAACGGTGTTCCTGCGTCTCAACGACGGTACCGGTCACTTCGGTCCTTTGACGGCCGCCGGGCGGGTGATGTCACCGGATGTGACGTCGGCCTCCGGGGCCGATCTCGATGGGGACGGACGCGCCGAGCTGCTCGTCGGGCACGACGGCGGCGCCTCGCGTGACACCTTGGAGATTATTTGGAACGGCGCCGGCGGGTTCGAGGCATCGAGCCTGTTCGCGATCGGCGACGATCCCTGAGCGTTACCCACCCTCGACCATCGCCGTGGGCGACCTCGATGCCAGCGGAACGCCCGACGTCGTCGTCGTGAACGCGACGATCGGGGACAACTTGGGTACGGTCTCGACGCTGCTCAACTCGGGCAATCGCGTCTTCAGCGCCGCGACCGACTACCCCGCGGGCCACGACCCATGGGAGGGCGCCGTCGCCGATCTCGACCGCGACGGTCAGGACGACGTCGTGCTCGTGTGCGATCAGGACCAGTGGAACGGGGCGGTCAAGATCTTCCACGCCGAGGCTCTGGGTGCGCTTGACCGAGATCTCCCAGTCCGCCGCCGGCGGCATGACCGCCGAGCACTATTCGACGACGCTCGCGCTCGGAGACTGGGACGGCGACTCCAAGCTCGACATCGTCGTCGGCAATCGCTTCCAGCCGTTCGCTCACGTTCTATCGCAACATGAGCCCGCGTCAGATCCCATCGGCGACGATGGCGTCGCCTGATCTCCGCCGCCGCCGGCCCGGACGCCGTGCATCTCGAGTGGTACGTCTCGAGCACCGGATTCTCGGCGACGCTGGAGCGAGCCGAGACGTCGGATTCATGGGGCCCGATCCGGCACCGTCCAACCCGACGGCACGGGCCACATGACCTGGATCGATTCCGACGTCACCCCCGGCTCCCGCGTCGGCTATCGCCTGAGCTGGACCGAGTCCGGCGTTGCGTTGCACACCTCCGAGACCTGGCTCGAAGTGCCCAGCCTCGCGAAGCTGTCGCTCGCCGTCCAAGGCGCGCGACCCAATCCCGTCGCGCGGCATGCCGGTCCTCGTGCTGTCGCTTCCGGAACGCGGCGCCGCGACGGTCGAGGTCTACGACGTCGGAGGCCGCCGGGTCCTCGTGCATCGGTTGGACGCCGCATCCGCCGGTCAACAGGCGCTTGCGCTCCGCGCCGAGCATCCGCTCGCGCCCGGGCTCTACCTCGCGCGCGTCATGCAAGGCGGTCAACAGGCGACGGGACGGTTCGCGATTATTCCGTAGCATCCTCCACCGCGCGGCGCTTCCGCTTCATGAACTCCGCCCCGAACGCCTGCTCAGCCCCATACTGGTTGTGCGTGCGACATCGCAGCCGAATCCCGTCCACGGTCGCCCGACCTCCACGCGCAAACGGCTCGATGTGATCGAATTCCAGGAAGCTGCGGGACGGACATCGTTGGCCATTGCTGCCGACGAACGTGCACTGGCCGCCATCCCGCTTCCAGACGGCCCGCATCACGTGTGACGGGATGTGCCTCGAGCCCGTGGGCGCCGGTGACGACCCCCGCGCGGACGGCTTGTCGCCGCGAACTTTCGCTTCTCGAGCTGGGAGACGAGCGCATGCAGCGCGAGCTCTATCGCCTCCGCGATGTCCGCGGAAGGAATCTGGTGCGAGAGCAATTCCTGCACGTAGCGAAGCTTCTCTGTACGTCTCACGGCTCAGGTTGAGGTGAAGTGTACAGCGGCCAGCCGCGTGAGGTTTCACGAATGATCTTTGGTCGACTATCGACGCCACCGAAGGCTTGCCGAGACAAGTCGACTCAACATGCGCTGGCGCATGTTCCATTGGATGCGGGAGTCAGCCGGCCTCGCCTCTCCGTCTCCTGACCGCGTGGGATCCTCAGGTTCATTCCGACCATCGGCCTGCCCAGAATTCTTGTCCGCGGGTGCGCCGCCCAGCAGGTGTGTGGGCCATGATGGCCCAACATGCGCTGGCGCATGTTCATTGCCGGAATTGCTCGCGCCTCCGTCGTCGAGTTGCGCGGTGGCAGTCCCTTCCGGCTGGGACGGGACGCTTACCTGGACCAAGGCGAGCACTTCGGAACGCGGATAACGCGCTGCGAGCAGCTCTTCGATCTCGGTCTTTCTCTTGTGCGTCGCAGCCGTGATGAGGTCGCCCGCGTTGTACGCCCTGAGGTAGGGCGCGAGTAGGCACACGCCGGTGAGATTCAGTCGCCCCCTTCCAGAGCCTCGAGGATCGCCGGGAACTTCCGCGCCACCCTCGCGGCATGAATCCTCTTGAACGCGGCATCGTCGGAAAGCTTGAGCTCCCTCACGCAGTACCAGTGCATCGACGGGTACCCTGCCGGAGCGTACAGACGACGCGCATCGACCTCGGCGATGTGCGCGAGCATCGCGGCGGTTGTGGCGCGATGCTGGACGACGAGGCGGGCGAGACTGCGAAGAAGCTCTTGGTCGCTGAGATGAGCCAAAGAAAAGGCGCGCATCACTCCGGTTCCTTCACGGGGCGCACCTGAACGTGTCCTCGGACGTTCACGAGGACGTAGTTACTACATACCACGACGCTTCTGAAGCGAAAAGCAAAATCCTAGAACGCGATCGACACCTGCATCGCCAACAAGTGCAGCTTCTCGATCGGGTCCACGTCCCGCGGGTACACGAGCTCGGTGTGCTGGTACACGATCTTCCCCTGCACGTGACGATCGAAGCGATAGCCGATGCCCGCCTCGCCGCGGCTCATGTTGGCGTCCCACGTCCGTTTCACGCCGAGTGAGTCGGTGATCTCGCCGAAGCGCAGCGCGTCGGCGCGGCCGGCGATGAACGTGCCGAACGGCAGCGAGTACTTCAGCTCGACGTAGCCGCCGTTGGTCTTCAGGTCGCCGACGAATGGCGTCTGCCAGATGTTGTGCGCGCCCTCGGCGTGCAGCTCGAGGTGGCCGGCCTCGATCTCGAAGTCGGCCATCGCCAGCGTCTGGTGGTAGTCGTTGCCGGTCTTTCCGGTCGGCAGCTCGGGGTTCATCGACACGTTCATGTACGGGACCGTACGCACCCGACGCGCCGAACCGGATCCACGGCACGGGGGCGAGGCCGAGACGTCCGAGCACGGTCTTGCCGGAGTTCTCGTCCTGCGCGGTGCTCGCCCAGCCCGGCGTGCCGGCGATCATGCCGATCGCGTACTCGACCGGACGCTCGCTGCCGGCGATCGTGACGCCGACGTCCCAGAACGAGTCGTCGACCAACGCCATGCCCCTGGACATCGCGTAGCCGTCGTAGTTCACGCCGTACTGGCCCGTGCCGGCGGTGCCGATGAGCTTGTCGGCATTGTCGGGCGTGTCGTACCACAACAACGTCGTGTGATGCTGGTACATGAGCGGCGTGCCGATGAGCGGATTCTTGTCCGAGTACGTGCGCGGCGCGTACGTGCCGATGGCCCACGGCACCTTGCCCGCCTGCACGTGAAGGTCGTGCGCCGCGATCGGCGTGAAGTTCATGTACAGGCCGTCGACGTACGGCGTCGCCGCGTCGCGCAGCGCGACCTGCGTGAACACCGACAGGCGATCGGACACGCCGGCATCGGCGAAGATGCGCGCGCTGTAGGCGTCGAACGGCGAATCGCCGCGGGTGAGCACGTTGAAGTCGTAGGCCTTGCCGCGAGGCGCCGCGACCAGGTCGAGCAGGCCGTGGATCTTGATCTCCGACGCGCTCGCCGCCGTCCCGGACAGGAACATGCCGGCAAGCAACGCGAAGGATGCGAGCGACCGGATGGAACGGGCCATGAGCGGCTCCTTCGTTGGCCCGGCCGCGCGACCCGAGAGAGGGCCGCGCCGAGATCCGGGCGTACCAAGTCGAAGGAGTTTTCGGCCGTGTGCGGGGCTCGCTTGAGCCCGACGCCACGCGTCGCGGCCTCGAGATGGAGCGGCTCGTCGGGATGCCGACGCGACCGCAGGTCCCTACGTCACCGCGCTACCGGCTGGGTGCCCGCCTCGCGGCGCGCTCCCGCCGCGATAGCTCTGCGAGCGCTGCCGTGCCTGGTAGTCGCGCTCGAGACCACTCGGCTTCTGCGTCGGTGTCGGCGCGGGGCGCGCCGACGGGGTGCTCGGACGCGTCGTGCCGCCCGGCGGCGCGGGCCGAGGCGCAGGACGCGACGCACCCGGCGTCGTGCCCGGACGCTGGATCGGCACCGACGGGTCGCGCTGCCACGAGCGGTTCTGACGCTTCTCCCAGCTATCGGGTGTGCGCCGGTACACGTTGCCTTGCCGATCGGCGTAGACGTCGTTCGGCCGGCGACTCGGCGTTGCGGCGGGACGCGTCGTGCGGCCCGGAACGTTCGCGACGCGATCGCGGTTCGCGCCCTTGTTGTAGAGGTTCGTCGGCCGCGGATTGCGCACCTGAGTGCCGGCTCGCGCGTACTGATTCCTGTAGTACTGCCCCGTGTTCACCTTGTGCCCCACGTACACCGGATTGTACGGAACCGGCCGCGCCCGATAGCCCCGCCGGTCCGTACCATCCGCCCGGACGGTAGTACGGACGATATCCACCCCACGCCACGCCCGCGCGCATGAACCCCACGCTCCAGCTCATGCCGTACGTCCATCCCGTATACGGGCCCCAATGCGGGTAGAAACCGTACGTGCACGGACGCGCGGGTAGTAGTACGGGCCCCACCAACCCGGATACTGCCAGCCGGTGCCGTACCACATGCAACCGTAGTACGGATACCAGCCGAAGTAGGCCGGCGTATAGCCGACGTACACATACTCCGGCGTCGTCTGATACACGTACACGTACTTCACGCTGTAGACCGGGCTGCTCGCGGGGATCTCGTCGACCTCGTCGGGGCGCTTCTCGCTCACCTTCCACGGCCCTTCGGGCGTCGACGCCACGTACCACACGCCTTCATCGCAGCAGTAGTACGCGCCCCTTCACCAGCAACACGGTGGAGCTCGTGTTCACCGCGTACTGGAGATCGGTGCCCGTCACCGGCTGGAACTTGGGCTCGCCGTCGTAGTTCACCGTGATCGTGGCGTCGCGCTTGATCGCCGCCGTCTGCGGGATCATCGCGTCGGCAGAGCGCGTCGCTCGACTCGTCCGTGTTCGGAACGCTCGCGCGCACCTCGCCGACCGGCGAGCCTGGGCGGAATCAGGGCGAAGTCTTCCGGCAGCGAGTCCGGTCGGACGAACGTCCACGGCCCCGACAGGCTCGGGCCCTTGAACCATCGCCCCGACAGCAGAACAGTAGTACTGCTGATCGTCGAGGCTGCGGATCAGATCGTTCTCGGTGTTCGAGCAGTAGAGCAGGTCGGTGCCGGTCAGGGGTGCGAAGTCGGGCTTGCCGGTCGTGACGATCAGCTCGGTTGGCTCGGTGGCGACGATCACCTTGGGCGCGGGCACGCCCTTGGACGCGAGCGACGACGTGTCGGGCGGCACCATCGCGGCGATGTCCGCCGGCGGCTGAGCACCCGGCATCCACGGCCCCTTGGGATTCGTCGACGAGTACCAGTAGCCGCCGCCGCTCAGGAAGATCGTGTTCCCGCCCTCGGGCCTGACGACCAGGAACGGCGTATTGATCACGCGCTCGAACGCGTCGATCTTCTGAAACTTGGGCTCGCCGTCGTAGAGCAGCAGCACCGTTGGCTCCTGCAGCACCACGACGTTCGGCGGATCGGCCTTGAGATCCGCGGCGGACTTGTGCTCCTGCTCCGTGGCGGCGAGGCTCGCGCGCACATCCTCGAGGCTGAAGATCAGCGGCGACTGGCCGACGCGCTGTTGCAGCAGCGACTCGAGGTGCTTCTGCTCCTCGGGCGTCGATTCCGGGAAGCGCGACTGCGTGATCGCGATGTCGAGCACGCGGACCAGGTCCGAGTCGCGATCCGTCGCGACGTGGCACGTGAACCAGAACACGCCGAACGTCGGCTCGGTCTTGCCCGCGCGCGTGAACGAGAACGCGGTGCGGCCCTTGAGCTGGTTGTCGGAGAGCGACTCGACCTGCGGCTGGTAGACGAGCATGTCGCCGGCGTCGTCGTGCACCGTGCGCGGCCAGGTCGACGCCTCGTCGGCCCTCGTCTCGAACGGCGCAACCGCGGCCAGCAACATCACACAAGCCGGCGAGCGCCGGCGCGATTCCACGACGAACGAACGGGATCAACGAAGGGTTCCCTCCTGGGGCACATCGGCCGCATCTTCCCGCTATCGGACCTTGAGATCAACACGTACGTCCCCGGTCCGACTCGACGCAGGCTCTGCTTCTCGACTTCCTCACCTGGTGGAAGAATGAACCCAACCCGTTCTTGCTCGCCGAATTACGCCGAGCAGTCGCAAGATGGCAGGATCCTCGGCATGTGCCCCTGCAGCGTCCAGAGCCTTCTCCGCCTCGGGAAGCCGGCCCTGCAGCGTTCTGCGCGTACGCGGTTAGGAGTTCAGGCCGATCTTGCGAGATCTCCGCTTGCCGCTGCGGCGCGGAGTGCGTCGTCCAGCGGTGCATTCGGCAGGTAGGATGCTTGATAGATTCGTAGGGTCCATGCCTCCAGGTTTCGAGGATCACAGGCAGAGCATTCACATCCACAATTGCCGAACCGGCCGCATCGCTGACCCGTAGCCACTGGGCGTGCCTGAGTCAGCAGATGTTCGACGAATCGAGACCGCTCTCCTCGAAGTTCGCGTAGATCTTCGCACCGAATGGGCAAGTGCCATGGCCTCGGCGATGCGTAGCGTTGGTCCGGCCGCGCCGGGCGCGAACTCCTGAGCGCGCTGCAACAGTGGGATGGCGGCCCCGGCATCGTCGACGAGCATGTGCACCACGGCAGCGTTTTCGTACAGCCCGGCGACTCGCCAGCCTTGCGGTGGATGTGCCAATCGCCTCGGAGCTGCCCGGATTCGACGATATGAATAGCATCAGTGTAGTAGGGCCGGGCCGTGGACGCGTCGCCATGGGCGAGGTAGGCGTCTCCGGTACTTACCGCTGCATCCCACGCCGCGTGGATCCTGTCGTATCCAGGCGCAGGGAGTTGCGTGATCCCAGCACCCACGATCAGAGTCACGACGAGCAAGAGTCCTCTTGGTTTCGGCGGCCCCCATCGCATGTCCAGGACCGCGCTGAGGTACGCTCCTGCGGCGATCGCGATCGCAGGTACGAGATGAAGGCGATACCGGTCGGTCACGAAGAACGATGCCCCCGCCAGCGTGACAGAGCCACGGTAACCCCACACCACACCCCCTCGGGACGCCGCGCAGCGCGAATAGGCCAGCGATGCCGAGTGCGCCAAGAAAGGCAACGATCCCAGTCCGGGCCAGCCAAAGCGCCCGGTCGCCGATCGGACAGCGAGGGGATTGTCGAGCTGGAAGTATTCGCGCCTTGTTCCACATCATGACCACCTTGCGAGCGGCGAGCCTCAGCGCTTGATGGGGATGCTCGCGTATCCAGTCCATCGCCCGGCGCCGCCATTCAGCACTACTTTGGTTAGGCTCAGACGTTCCCCAGTTTGCGCTTCCAGGTAAGTGCGGCCATCTCCACCCGTGCCGTCTCGAGGCCCGCGATCGCGGCCTTCGTTGAACGTCTCTGTCGGAACGACATAGCTCCCCGTCGCGTCGGCATTGAACCCGATGCAAGAAGTTGTAGCCCCCGTTGTAGGTAAGAGGAATCAGCTCGCCCTCGACGCGAGGTAGTTTCTGAACCGTGATCGGAAGGATCACGGCTGAAGCTCCGACAATGACTGCGACCGAAAGCGTGGCCGCTCGGCGAAACTCCCGCGATGTGGCGTGCGTCCACCAGACGGCTATCGGGAGAAGCAAGAGGTTCGTGGCCCGCCCGGCGGCGAGGAGTCCCACCAGGACCCCGATGGTCAGCGCAAGTGGGGACGCGGCTGGCTCCAAGGCCGAACCAGCACCCATAGGAAGAGCGATTCAAGGGTAAATAGGAGTGGACTCCATGAGCAGAGATCCATCGAAGAACACTGACATTTCATAGCCGGCGATCAGCATTCCTACTATTCCAGCAACGAGCCGTCGCTTGGTAACAGCCTGCACCGCATCTGCAATGAGCACTGCCGCCGCAGCGCCCAGGCAGGCTTGAATACACTGGACGACGGCAAGCCCCGCCGAAGGCAGGAGGCGAATGGCCGCGAGGAAGTAAGGGTAGAGCGGTCCGAGAAAGAACGGTCGAGACGCCGACTCACCGGCAGCTATCGCTGCCGACCAGAGCCAGTACTCTTCGGCGTCGGCGCCCATGAGACCCCCAGAAGGGCGTCCTGGAGCAGCCAGAGATATCCGCCGGACCAGCAGGGCGAATCCAAAGATGGCTACAAGAAGGCTTTGGGCTTCCTTTGGGCCCCTTCCCGCCGCCAGCGTCGGACGGGTCTCGGCGTATCTGCCCCTGGTCGTCGATGCTCAGCTGGCTCCCCTTTATGCGCCTAGGGCAGGACGGGCTCTGGGTGCCCCGTTAGCTACCGGACCTCGGAGACCGTAATTCACTGCATCTCTGCCGCCGATGGTTCGGCTCCGCCCGATACCGTGGTCATGCGGCTGCCAGTTCAGCACGTAGATGCCGTTCGTCGTCCCCAGCACGAGCCCCACCGGCGCGCGCACGATGACCTCGATCAGGTCCTCGACTGGATACCGCACCGCGCGGCCCGTCTTCATGTCATGGCGCACGAGGCCGCCCGGCGCGGGCGCTTCCGCCTGATGGCGCGCGAGCCCGACCCAGACCGTGTCGGCCTCGACCAGCAGCGCCGTCGCCGACCAATCGGTGATGCGCGACACCGGCACCATCACGTACTTGTCCTTGGCGGTGTCGTAGTAACCGATCGCCGCCGACGCCGGCCGTGCCCTCGCCGTCGTAGGAACATCTTGCCGAACCACACGCGGTCCTCCGCCGTCTGGATCGGCCCGATCTTCTCCTCGACCACGATCAAACCGCCGCCGGAGTCGGCGCCCGTGCCCACGCAGGTTTCGGCCGCGCGCGCGCGAGCTGCGCCGGCGTGGGATTGCGGCATCGGGTCATCGCCGAGCGGAAACGGCAGCTCACGGATCCCCTGGCGGGGTAGGGCAGATCGTCGTGCTGACGAGGCGGTGCAGTAGCAGCTCGTCGTCGATCCCGGATCGCGCGCGCGTCCGCCGGGCTCATCCGAGATGATCGCGGCACTGGGGCGAAAAGTCGAGGCGCTTCACCCAGGCCCGCTGCCTCGCGCGTCGAAGCAGAGCTTGATCGACCCGAGCGGCTCGCGGTAGTCCGGCTCGCGCATCGACATCACGATCGACGTGCCGGTCGCAGCGCGGTCGACTCCGGAACAATTCGAGCGGTTCCGCGCTGGTCATCGATCGTCGTCAGCTCGATGGCGCGCTTCGCGGGCGCCACGCGCTCGACCAGCAGGATCTTGACCGGCACCGAGTTGTTCTCGCCGGTGGCGATGACCTTTGATCGCGTAGGTGCTGTCGACCACCGCCGCGAAGGGCAGCTTCGAGGCCAGCAGGACGACCGGAGCAGCCACATGGGGCCGCAATGTACAACTGACAAGCCGCGTGCCCGCCGGGTCGACGCTACGCCCGGCGGCTCCGGAACCAAGTGGGCTTTGATGTCGAAGGTCAGCGCACCAGGCACACGCGGGTCGATGCTTCTCGGCGTCCCCGACTCCAACCGGAGCACGGTAGACCCCAGCGGGGAGGCTGCGCGGCACCCGGAGCAAGGTCGAGCTCGCGTGAGCCCCCACCACCCTGCGGCTGAGCATCCTCCGGCCCGGAGATGCCGAACAGCCCGAGCGTCGCGGGCTCGTCGGAAACGAGCGTCACGGCGACGCGTGCCGAGCCGGAAAAGGGGTTCCGGCCTCACCGCTACGATCTCGACACCGGGACGGCTCTGGCGGCGCTCGAGCATGTGGCGAGCGGCTGTCCGCGGTTGTAGAGCCACCGCGCCGCCGATCGCGATCTGTCTGCCGTATGAGGTGACGGCGAGATCGAGCCGCCCGTCCCCGTCGAAATCCGCGCGACGCCTCCGGCCAATATCCGCTGCCGAACATCACGGCGCTTCGCAGCGTCCGGTCGCCGTTGTTGAAGAGCACCGCAAGCGCGTTGAGGTCGACCCCGACCGCAATGTCGAGAGTCCCGTCGCCGTCGAGATCCGCCATCCGGAGATCGACCGCCAGCGACTGCAGGGGCACCACCGGGCCGGGCGGCAAAGCTGCCGTCCCCGTTGCCGAAGAACAGATAGAGGGACGATGGCGGGCCCAGTATTGGATCGTGGGAAAGCTGACGGCCGCCAGGTCCGCGTGTCCATCGCCGTCCAGATCGCCGACCTGGAAGCGGCTTGGATGCCCGGCAAGCTCGCGGCGGTCGCCTCTTGGGCCGAAGCTGCGCGCTGCCGAGCTATCCGCGACGCGTCCGGATGGCGCCGAGGCTCGCGTCCGCTCCCCAGCAGATCGAGCCGACCGTCGCCGTCGAGGTCGGCGAGCGCGATGTCACCGAGTTGGGAGCCCAATCCCACCGAGCCGATCGGCGTGAGCCCACCGGAAGCATCGCCCGCATAGAGCTGATCCCGGAGCCCTTGTCGGCGGCGCTTAGCACGTCGGGGTAGACATCGCTGGTGATCTCCCCGACCGGGCGAGGCCCGGAGTCACCGGTGGTGGCCGTGCTCGCCGCAAAGATCGGCGAACTGGCCACTCCCAAGCCCGGTCCAGACCCGCCAGCAAGTGACCACAGCGAGTAGTAGCGTTGCTGGCCGTGAACGAGATCGGGGATCCCATCGCGGTTCACGTCCGCGGGCACGATGCGATTCAGGTAGTCGGATGTGTACTTCGGCGACTGGTGAACGTTCCGTCGCCGTTCGCGAGGCCGATGAACAAGTCGCTGGTATTTCCGCGATCACGTCCGGCTTGCCGTCCAGGTTCAAGTCGGCTGTGGCGATTTCCTTCAGAAAGGCATTCGTCGGGATGGCCGTGACATGCCGGAACGTTCCCCCTCGCTGCGGGAAGACCTGGACCGACCGCGGGGCCCTCGAGTACGCGCGCCGAACTGGAGGTCCACCAGATCGACGGCCCCAAAGTCGTGATCGACGTCCCCGCGGCGCGACCGAGCGGATACGAACACCCTGAGCGCTCAGGTAAGTCGGGAAGAACCGTCGCCGGCCCCCAGCCAGACGCGGTTGTTGCTCGTGAGATCGATCTCGCCGTCGCCATTCACGTCACGAGCGACGAAGCTGATTGTCGGCTCGCGAGCCGACGAAATGAGGGGGGTCCGAACGTGTGTGCGAGAGCGGATCGAACGTGTTCCACTGATTCGATCGTAGTCCGTTGAGCCCACCACGATCTCGGGGCGCGCATCGCCGACCAGATCGACCAGGGCGATTCCGCATGCCCCGAAATTCGGCCCGCTGCCGAGCACCAGGGAGGGATCGAACGTCCCGTCCCTCGCCCGTAGCAACACGTCGAAGGACTCGGTGGGACGCTGCATCAGCGCGTCGAGTCGCCCGTCGCCGTCGATGTCCCCGAGCGCCACGCGCAACGTCGAGTGACCCAGGGGGACTGCCATGGGCGCGCGGAACGTCCGGTTGCTCTTGCCGAGCAGCACCCACGCCGACGCGGACTGAATCCGGCCAGCATCGCGTCCACCTCGCCTCCGTCGCCAGTTCACGTTCGCCGGCCGCGACGCTCCCTCGATCCCAGGCCGAACGAAATCGTGATCGGCGGATCGAAGGAGCCGTCCCCGTGTCCGAACGCGACCGGGCGGCTCCGCCGTCGCGCATGGCGCTCCACCGCGCTCCAGGTCACCGTCGCCGTCGAAGCCGGCCAAGGCGACCGCGACCATCGCGAGCAAGGTGCCGAACGCGCGGTGCTTGACGGCGAACCCGACGGGCGCCCGGGCCGAGCAGCAACCTGAAAGCCCTGGCCGGCCACGATCGCATCCGCGTGGTCGTCGTGGTTCAAAGGTCGGCAACCGCGATCCCCGCGGCGCCAGGAACCACCGAGAAAACGCGCCAGGGAAAGCATCGAAGGTCGCCACGGCCCCTGCGCAGCGCGGCCAGGCGACGGCAATGCATGCGGACGCCGCGAGGAGCGCGAGCAAAACCACGATCACAAGGGCCGGTTCGAGGGTCATTCTTCTTCCCCCGCGTTGGGCCTCTAATGATAGGTCTGCACGAGACTCGCCGCAATGGTCTGCGTCCGCCGTCGGCCGCCGCACGATAATGCTGCTACTGGACCGCGGCTGGATCTCACGCGTCCTTCCGACGCGGCAGGGGCGGCCGCCCCGACAAGCCTTCATTAAATCACGACGCCCTGGCACGGGCTCCGTGCGGGCGTCGCGCTGCTTCTGGTTGGCTCGAGACTAGTGAGCCAGTGAGAACCTCTTCACGACCGTGCGACCCGGCGCCGCGAGTGCGCATGAAGTAGACGCCCGACGACGCCATGCCGGTGTCCGGGTCCGACCGTCCCACTTCACCTGTGGTGGCGACCGGCCGGCTGCGACGCCGTCGGCCAGCACCGCGATCTCACGGCCCTGGATGTCGACGATCGACAGCTTCACGTTCGCCTGCGCGGCATCGCGTACTCGATCGTCGTCCGCGTACCGGGGTTCGGCCACGCGTTGCTTCGTGACCGAACTCCTTCGGCAGATTCGCCGCCACCGCGGTCGGCGCGATCTCGACGATCTTCGAATCCGGCGTCGCTCTCGTCGTGCGCCGTGTTGCCGCTGGCGTCATGCGCGACCGCCCGAATGTGAAGCAGGTGAACGAGTCGTCCGCGTCCACCGTTCCCGGGGCGTCGCGATCCAGTTGTGGCCGTTCCGGCGTTCTGGCAGGCCCGTCGCGGATCAGCTTCGGATACGTCGTCCCGCCGTCACGCGACACGTAGAGGCTCGACCGCCGTGACCGTCGCGTTGTCCCGCGCCGTCCACGTGATCGTCCGGCATGTAGCCGACCAGCAGCGTCTCGCCACCGTTCGGCGAATCCACACTGACCGTCGGCGACAGGATGTCCGTGAACGTCGCGATCAGGTTCGTGTTGTGCGTCATCGTCACCGCCAGCGGGTTACCGCGCTGGTGATGTCGCCGCTCCAACCCTGGAACGCCCAGCCCAGTGGCGGCGGCCGCTGCCGTCAGCGTCACGACCGTGCCTCGATGCATACGACGCCTGGACGGGCGAGCGGGTCACGTTGCCCGCGCCCATGACCGTCACGTTGAGCGTCTAAGGTTTGGCTCGCCGACCTGGAAATCGCTGAACGACGTGATTCCCGTGGCCTGCGTGCTGGTCGCCGTCGCGCGCCGGTCGTGGTCGGATGCCACGTGCCGTCGAAGCGCCGGACGACGAAGTTGTTCGTGTTGGCGCCCGCATCGAGGTCCGACGCCGGGAAGTTGAACGTGGCGTCGTAGTTGGTGAACGCCGGCGAGCCGACCGGCGTGAGCGTCCACGTCCGGTTGGCCGTCGCGCCGGCGTTGATACCGGAGTTGGCGATGTCGGCGTGATCCGCGCCCGCCGTCTTGCCCGTCAGGTCGAACGCCGCACCCACACCGTGCGCGACCACCGCCACCGGCGTGTAGTGCGTGGCATCGCCGACGTCGAACGTGCGCGACGCCGTACCGCCGCGTCGGCGTCAGGCGTGCGACGCAGGTTGCCGTCGACCCAGACGCCGGACGCGGCATTGGCGCCAGTGATCGAGCTGCTCGCGCCGACGACCGCGAGGATGTGGCTGCCGGTGTGCAGAACCCCGGTGCCGAAGCCCAGCCTGCCCGCGAGCGCTGACGTCCGGTCGCGATCGACACGCGCCCGACGGATTCACGATGTCGAAGGCCCGTTCGTCCCGATCGACGTCGTCCCGTTGACGGTGATCGTCTGCGCGCGCCGAGCCGCTGAACGTCGACCGCCGGCGTTCCGCTGGCCGGCAGGAAGTTGAGCGACGGCGCCCGTGCTGACGACGATGTCGCCGCCTTTGAGGTCGAACTGGCCGGTCATGCTGCAGTTCATCGTGCCCTGCGTGATGAACATAGTTGTCGATCTTGAGCGCGGCGCCACCCGTCGTCGACGTCGCGCCCGCGCTCGCCTTCTCGAAGTCCGCGTAGGTGCGGCCCGAGAACGACGGCATGATCGTGCCTTCGAGGCGGTAGCGGCTGCCGGGCGCGAACGTGCACGACCGACTGCGGCTGGTGGGCGCCGAACGGGTTGCTGCCCGCCGTCTGCGCGTACACGGCGCCGCTCTGGAACAGGACCGTGGTCAGGTTCGTCGTGCCGAAGAGGTTGCCGGTGAAGCTGGCGCCGCACGAGACCAGCGAGCCGCTCGTGAACACGAGCGAGTTGGTGCCCTGCGCGGTGATCGTCTGGCCCGCGGTCGATGCGCGTTGATGCCGCCCGCTGACCGTGCCCGTCGTGCCCGTGCCGAGCCCGATGCTGAACGACGCCGCGCCGTTCAGCGAGAGCGTCGACCCGGCCTCGACCGTGAAGTCGTCGCCCGTGCCGCCGAGCAGGTTGAGGATCGCTGCCGCCGCTCACCGTCAGGGTGACGTTCGGTGCTGCCTCGAGATGAACAGCTGGGCGACGTTCTGGCGCCGGGACGCCGGTCGCCGTCGTCGTCGCGCCGTTGTTGAACATCAGCACGTCCGTCGTCGACGACGCGAAGCGCGTCGGCGTCCAGTTGGTGCCCGTCGTCCACGCCGCCGAGCCGGTCTGGTTCCACGCGTAGATGTTCTGCAGGAACGTGGCGGTGATGTTCTTGTTCGCGTCCATCGTGACGCTGAGCGGGTTCGTGATGCCCGTGGCGTCACCGCTCCAACCCGCGAAGTGGTAGCCCGGGGCCGCCGCCGCCGTCAGCTGACGACCGAGCCTGCCGTGTAGGTCGGCAGGTCCGGATTCTGGTCACCGTGCCGTTGCCGACGACCGTCACGTTGAGCGTGAAGCTGTGGCCACGAACGACGCCAGGCGATCGTGTGATCGCGCGGTCACGTTCGTGAACGTGTAGCTGCGCCGACCGCGCCCGACCGAGCGAGCCGTCGACGACGCACGTCCGCGATCATGTGAAGTTCGCGTCCGGCGTGATCGTGAAGCTCTGGTCCGCGCCATGGTTGACGATGACCGCGCCGCTCGGGGCGATCGAGCCGCCCGCTCCCGCCGCTCGCCGTGATCGTGTAGGTGTTGATCGCGAACGGTCGCGTGGATCGTGTGGATCGGCCGTCACGTTGGTGAAGGTGTGCAGGCCGACCGCCCCGACCGAGCTGCCGTCCACCACCACGTCCGCGACGTGGTGGTTCGCGTCCGCCGTGATCGTGAAGCTCTGGTCCGCGCCGTTCACGACGATCGCGCCGTTCGGTGATTGATCTGTTGGGCCTGCCGTGGCCGTGATCGTAGGTGTTGATGGCGAAGGTCGCGGATCGTGGTCCGCCGTCACGTTGGTGAACGTGTAGCTGCCCACCGCGCCGACTGAGCTGCCGTCGACGAGGTCGTCGATGGAAGCCCGTATCCGGCGTGATCGTGAACGATTGGTCGTTCCTCCGCCACCACGACCGCGCCACTCGGGGCGAGCAATACGTAACTGAACGAAGTACTACC
>ERZ1370068.8929-contig-7746_pt1 | contig 40448 bp, 51 predicted proteins | sample MGYA00561227_ERZ1370068 | MGnify/ENA primary metagenome ERZ1370068 (study PRJEB38410, sample SAMEA6850437) | metagenome | study: Metagenomic assessment of the ecological functions of the soil: analysis of the soil microbiota associated with the... | reverse complement strand
GGTTACGTGCTGCTCGAAGGGCGGCAACTATCTGTTGAACGCGGGACCGACGGCCGAAGGAGATCCCGTCTGCGTCAGTGGAGCGGCTGGCGGCCGTCGGAAAGTGGATGTCCGTGAACGGCGACGCGATCTACGGGACCACGGCCAGTCCGTCAGGCCGAGCAGCTCTCCTTCGGTCGCGCCACGCAGAAGCACTGTCGGCTCTACGTGCACGTTCGAGTGGCTGTCGCAGTAACCCGGCACCCCTCACACTGCCCGCGTGGGGGACGACGCCGAAGAAGGCGTGGCTGGTCGCAACGAAGGCCGCCGTGCCGCTGAAGCGACCGATGCCACTGGCGTCACTCTGACATTGCCAGCACAAGCGCCGGCCAGGATAGCAACTGTCGTTGCTGTGGGAATAGTTTCGTAGCTGGCGCTGTCAGCTGACAGCTGCCAGCTATTTCACGTTATACGGTTCCATCAACTCCACCCGCGTCCCGTCCGGGTCGGAGCAGATTGATCTCTGCCACTTGTCGTTGCGTGACCGATCTGCGGCGGCGCGAGCTTGCCACGGTCGGCCTCCTGGCGTCCGCGCGCGCACCTACCCCAGGCGGGCCTGGATGTCCTGGACGACGAGACAGATGTGGTGGTCTACGCCGGAAGCTGCCGCTTCGTGCTTGGCCGATCCCGCAGCATGTATTCGAGGTAGTCCCCGCTCTCGGGAAGCCGCAGGTTCACCCAGTTATTCCTGTCGGGCGCGAAACCGCCCCCGCCAGATCTCCGTCATGCCCAGCACGTCGCGGTAGAGCGCGTTTTCGCCGATCTCGCTGTGGGACAGTGATGCCCGCGCAAGTGCGGCGCGACGACAGCGCACGTGGCGCCGTGTCGCTGCCGGCCACGATGGCCGACTCCTGCACGAACTCGGGATGGCGTACCCGCCGTAGTCCACGACCCGCAGGTTGCGGCCACAGGGCGCCCGCTGCGCAGGCCCTTCGAAGGCGACGCCTTTCTCTTCAGTACGCCGCGCGCGATCCGGCGTCAAACGCGATGTGCAGCAGACGCTCGTCGGCGTCGGCCGGAAGGCCCGGCTCGACGAAGACCGCCTGATCGCATGTTCACCCGGAACATCAACGTCGGCCCGTGGCGATCGGCCGGAGACGCGAGCCCGAGCAGGTCGCCGTAGAACTTCCGGGCAGCGGCCGCGTCGGACGTGCGGAACGCGACGTGATCGATGCCGGTCAGCATCGGGCGTTTCATCTCCGCCGCTGCAAGGGCCACAAATCTCGCAGGGCCGAACTTTTAGTTCGGCCGTGAGTCCGTGACCGCGTGAGTCGCCGCGAGGAACAGGACGGAAGCAGTCGAGTGTCGGGTCATCGCTTGGTCACGTAGGCGAGCAGGTCCGCCATTTCCTCTGGGTCGATGGCCTTGTCCGGTCCGCGGGCATCGTGGACTGGCCAAGGACGGTGAGCTGTTTGATCTCTCGGCGGGGGATGACGATGGTCCTGCCCGCCTGGCGCAGCGTGATGGAGCCCGCCGACTGGGCGGCCAGCGTGCCGGCGTCGGTCTGGCCGCTCGTCCGCTTGACGACGTACGTCTCGTAGCCCTGCGCAATCGACTGGCTCGGCGACAGGACGTCCACCAGCAGCGAGAGCGGCGGACGATGGCGGACGGTCGCCAGATCGGGACCGAGATCGGCCGCCGTGCCGCCGCCGAGGTGGTGGCAGGCCGCGCAGATCTTCGTGAAGACCTGCTGTCCGCGAGCCGCGTCGCCGCCGTGCTCGACGGCGGCGGCGTAACGGTTGACGCGACCGCTGCGCGTCGCTCGGCCGTATCCTCCAGAACCGTTCGCGAGGCGGCGCGAATTCCCGCATCGTCGTTCATGATGAGTCGCGCTTCTGGCCGAAGCTGAGCGCCCACAGGCTGAACAGTGCCGTTCTTCAAGGCTTCGACGAGCAGTCGCTGACGGTCGGTTCCGTGAGCATCAGGTCGGCGAGCGCCGAGCGCGCGCCCGGCGTCAGTTCGGGCCAGCGCGGCATACTTCCTTCGCGATGCCGACCCCCTTTATGGACTGGAGCGACTCGAGCGCCGCAACCTGCACCGCCTCGGCTCGCGCGGGATTGACAGAAGGCCAGTAGGGCCGTTCTCACGTGACGCCGCACCCGCGATGCCCAGGAGACGGATGGCATCGGCGCGCCGGGCGCCGCTCACGGTGCGGTTGGCGGAGTTGCTCGGCGCGGGCCACGGCGGCCGTTGCGGCTGCTGTCTGCGGGAACCCCGTTGCACGAAGGGAGATCGAGGGCCGCTTTCCGAAGCGCAGGGTCGCTACGATCCGCGAGGCCGACCAGGAGTTCGCGCTCCCCTCCAACGCCTCGGCAGCCGCGCCGCCGAGACCGTCGTGAAGCCCTGACAGCAGCGATGCCTGCCACCAGGCAGCAGAGGCGGCAGGCCGTTCGACGGTAGCGCCAATCGCGCGGTGAAGCTCGTCCCTGTCGTGTCGCGCGCCGATCACCACGCCCGTCGCAAAAGAAGTCGCGGCGTCCCGACGTATCGCGTGGCGGTCGCAGTCGAGCCTGGCGCGATTGCACGTGCCAGGTATTGCCCCGCTCGTTCGTCCCGCCGTGAGCGCCGCCCGCTGCATCCACTGGTCATCGATGTGCAGAACAGCAGCGAGGACTGCGCGGCTTCGGCGTCCGCGCCGTGCAGGAATCCGAGCGTCTCGAGCAGTTGAAACTGAACCAGGCCTTCCGACTCCTTGCCCGCGCGATCGACGACAGACCGCTGCGAGCGACGCGTCTTTCGCGACGCGCGAGTCTGCCATCCGCAGCGCATTCTCGCGCACGGCCGGCTCCGATCATCGAGAGCCTGCTGAACGAGCGCGTTGCCGAGATGCCCCAGCCCATCGAGCGTCCAGAGCGCGTGCAACCGGCCCACTCCCTGACGTTCGCGGTCCTGCGCCAGCGAGGTCAGCAGCGGCACGGCGTCCTCGCGCTTGCCGTCCACGAGAAGTCGCTGTGCCGTGCATGTCGCCACCACAGGTTCTGGTTCTCCAACAGCGCAACGAGTTGCCCTATGTCCGCCTTGTCGAGAGGCCGGCTTCGACGTTGTCGATTGGAACCTGTCGGGCACGATGCGATAAATCCGCCCCGATCGGCCCCCAGGGAGAACTCCGACGGAGTTCTTCTGGAACTCGCTCGCGGTCCACCCGGATGCTCGATGCGCTTGCGGTAGTAGTCGATCACGCATAGCGCGCCATCGGGCCCGATGTAAAAGCTGACCGGACGGAACCACGAGTCGGTGGACGCCAGGAACTCGCGGCCCTCGCCTCCCCGCGTCGCGCGCAGCGTAGAGCCGGACGGTTCGAGCACGTCGCGGTGCACCAGGTTGTGCACGGGCTCGGCGACGAACGATGCTTCGGGCGTACTCTCCCCGGAAGAGCCCGCCCGTACGGCGTCAGGCTGCACGCCGGAGGTGAACTCGCCCGACTCGGTGAGCAGCTCGAAGGTCGGGTGATCGGTGATCGGAACACCTTCGCGTTCTGGCCGTGGTCGGAGATCTCGGCCATCGCGGCATCGATCTGCCAGATCCGCGGGTTGCGTGCCAGATACTCCGCACGCAGCATCTCGAGGCGGATGTGATCGCTGTTGTTCGATCCGGAAGTAGTGCGCCCTCGACGCGTCGAACGCGTGCCCATGCTGCGACTGCCCTGCAATCGCCTCGAGGTCGCCGAGTGTCGGGCCGCAGCCGGACCGCTGCGCCGCTCTGCGGGATTCACGGGACGATCCGGAAATCGCGGCTGTGTCAGCGCCTTCCCGAGATCGCCGAACGTGTCCGTGTAGATGACGGCTTGCAGCCGGCCGCCCTTCGTGCGCGAAGTGAGATCCAGTTGTCGAGGCCATAGAGCGGCGCTGTTGATCCGGTGCTGCGGATTCGTCACGGCGAACCCGGTCACGAGCACCTCCGCGATGATCGGCCTTGCCGTCCCCAGTCGCGATCTTCGAGATAGAGGATGTCGGGCGCCGCCGTGACGAGCGACGCCGCGCCGCCAGCGCATGATGCCGGTCGGCAGCACGAGCCCGTCGGCGAAGACAGTGCTCTTGTCGGGACGCCCGTCGCCGTCGGTGTCTTCGAGCAGCTTCACGCGCCCGGTCGGCCGCGTGTCCACGGGATACCCCGGCATCTCCAGGACGAACCAGCGGCCGCGCTCGTCGATGTCCATCGGCGACCGGCTGACTGGATGTCCGGCTCCGACGCCATCAGCTCGATGCGGAAGCCCGGGTCGAGCCGGAATCGCGACAGCGTATCGGACGCCGCATGCGGCGGACCGGCGGGCGCTGGGGCCTGGGTGAGTGCGGTCAGCGTGAGCAGGACGGCGACAACACCGCGCATGGGCGCAAATCCTACTCCAGCGCGGCTGAGACGCACGTAGGAGTCCGAGCCTTGACGCAGCTGCCCGCGGGGCGACGTGACCCCGCTAAAGCCCTCGGTCCGCGGCCTGCAGGCTGCAATCTTCCTGTTGACTGGCAACAGGTCATCGCGCTACTGTCATGTTGAGAGACAACAGGAGCATGCCGCGCAGTCATGAGTGACAAGACCGACGTTCTGCACGGGGCGCTGGATCTCATGGGTGCTGCGAGCAGCTGGAGTCCATGGGCAGCCAGCACGGGTGCGGGCTCGCGCGCCGCATCGAGCAGATGAGCGAAGGCATGCTGGCGCTCAACCAGGGCACGCTGTATCCGGCGTTGCTGCGGCTGGAGCAGCAGGGCTGGATCGGATCGCGCTGGGGCGTGTCAGAAAGCAATCGCCGCGCCCGCTTCTACGCGCGCTGACGCCCCGCGGCCGGCGTCACCTGCAGGCCGAGACCGAGCGCTGGGAACGGATTTCGGCGCTGCTGGCCCGCTTTCTCCGGCCTGCGCCAGGCGTCTCATGAAGCCCTCGACGTTTCCTCGGACGCCTGCGGACCTTCATCGGCCGCCCCAGGGTGCTCGGCGAGCATGACGAGACGGTGAACGCCACCTGGCGGCCCTCGCCGACGATCTCCGAACAACGCGGGCTCTCGCCGGAGGCGCGCGGCGTGGAGCGCACCGGCAGTTCGGCGGCGTCGATCAGCCCGCGAGGCCTACCGGGACGCCAGCGGCTTCCACGCTCGATGCCTGGCGCAGGACTTGAAGCTTACGCGTGCGGATGCTGAAGCGTCAGCCAGGCTTCAGCGCGCTCGTCGTGGCGCTGATCGCACTTGGCATCGGCGCCAACACGGCGATCTTCTCGGTTATCGACGGTGCTGCTGCGTCCCCTCCGCTATCCGGAACCGGAACGCCTGGTCGTCATTCGCACTCTGGTACCGTCGCATGCCGACGTGTATCCGAGCCTGCCGGCCGCGGCCGGGGCTTCTGCTCTGGCAGGCGCAGGTCCGCGCCTTCGAGAGCCTGGCCGCGATTGAGCCGGAAACGGACACGCTCACTGGGAGCGGCACCCCTGCCCGCGTCGAGGTCGCCCGCGTCACTGCGACGCTGTTCCCCCTGCTGAGGGTCCAGGCCTCCACCGGTCGCGTGTTCGGCCCCGATGAGGACAAGCCAGGCCGCGACGCCGTCGTGGTGCTCGCGCATGGCTTCTGGCAGGACCGATTCGGCGGAGACCCTTCGGCCGTCGGACGCCGGATCGTGCTCAACGATCGGCCCTGCACGATCGTCGGCATCCTGCCGCGCGGCTTCGCGCTGCCGAGGCACGATCAGCTCGGCGCGCTGACCACCCTGCCGGATCGACGTGGACATCTACAGGCCCGCGGCCTTCACCGACGAGGAGCGCCAATCCGCCGCCGACAACTTCAACTGGATCGCCGTTGGACGTCTCGCGCCCGGCGTCACGCCGCAGGTAGCCGAGGCGCAGGTGAACGCCGTGCAGGCCGAGATCGTTCTGCGAGGCAGTCCGGACGCTGCACATCGAGGCCGGTCGAATTCACGAGCGCTCGTGCTGCCTCTTCAGGAGCAGGTTGTCGGACGCGCTCGACGCGGTCTCCTGCTGCTCGCGTGGTCTGTCGGCGCGGTGCTGCTGGTGCTCTGCGTGAACCTGGCGGCGCTGCTGCTCACGCGCGCGACGGCTCGCACGCGGGAGACGGCGATCCGCACCGCGATTGGCGCGGGCCGGGGACGCGTGATTCGGCAGATCGTCCTGGAAAACCTGTTGCTGGCCGCTGCTGGCGGCACGCTCGGCATCCTCGTCTGCCCAATGGAGCATCGGCGCGCTCGTCGCGGGCGCGCCCGTCGACCTGCCACGCCTCGAGGAAGTGGGACTGAACGGTGACGTGCTGGTGTTTGCCGGAGGCCTCTCGCTGGTCACGGGCGTCGTCGTGTCGTTGCTCCCCGCCTGGCGTCTCAGCCGCACGGACCCCCAGAGCGCCCTGCACGCGACGGCGCGATCCGTGTCGGAGGGCGTGAGCACGCACCGGATGCGCAGCGCGCTCGTCACCGGACAGGGTCGCGATGAGCACGGTGCTGCTCGTCATGGGCGCGTTGCTGGTGGCCAGCTTTCTTCGGCTGCAGCCGGCAGGAGACTGGATTTGCGGTCGAGCACGTGGTCGTTTGCCGACGTCGCGCTCGCCGGGAACCAGTCACGCTGATGCGCGACGGGTCCAGTTCTTCGATCGGCTGCTGTCACGCATGGGGTCGCTGCCCGGCGTCAGCGCCGCTGCCCTGGTGTCGCATCCGCCGCTCGCGGGCGAGGGCGAGATACAAAGCGCCACCGCGGAGAACGACGACGCGCACGGCTCGCGGAGCGCCCCGGTGGCGAGCCTTCCGCGTCGTGGCTCCAGACGTATTTTCGGACGCTGGGGATCCCGTTGCGCCGCGGCCGGTTGTTCGACGAGCGCGATCGAGGCCGGTGCACGGCCGTGCTCAACGAGCGCGCCGCCGCGGCGATCTGGCCGGGGCAGGACGCCACTGCCCGCCGATTCCATCGGGGCGGCACCGACATGCCGCTTTGCGACGTCATAGGGCGTCGCGGCCGACACACGCGAGGTGGGCCTGCAGCGGGTGCCGGCGCCGATGGGCTACATCCCCTACTGGAACAACGCGCCCTGGCAAGCGACGATTGTCCTGAGGACGGAGACACAGCCGTCCTCGATCGCCGGTGCGCTCCGGCAAGCGGTGTGGGATGTCGATGCCGGCGTGCCGGTGCCAGCCGTGACCACCTTTGCCGACGTGCTGAACGCCGCCGTCGCCCCGAACCGGTTCCAGACGCTCCTTGTCGGCTCGTTCGCGATGTGCGCGCTGCTGCTCGCCAGTCTCGGCATCTACGGCGTGCCCGCTTCGCTGTCGCGCGGCGCACGCAGGAGCTGGGGATTCGCCTCGCGCTCGGCGCCAACCCACGCGCGCTCGTCGGCAGCGTGGTTCGCGACGGGCTGGCGCCAGTGGCCGTGGGACTCGCGCTCGGCCTCGCGGGCGCCCTCGCGGCGGGCCGTCTGATCCAGGGGCTGCTATACGACGTGAGCGCCAGCGAGCCTGGCGCCTATGCGGTCGTCTCACGATCCTGGCCATCGTGGCCATCGTCGCGTGCTACCTGCCGGCCCGCCGCATCATGCGGATCGACCCCGTGCAGGCATCTGCGGTGGGAGTGATGCCGCTGTCGACCTGGAGCTGGACGCCTCCGAAGCTTCATTTCGAGGGCTCGGCGAGTGCGCGGCTTCGATGCCGAGATCGAGGCGCACCTGTCGCTGCTCAGGGGACCTCGAGCGCCGGGACTCGCCCCAGGAGGCGCGCCGCGCGAAGCGCGGCGGCGGTTCGGTGGCGTCGATCAGACCCGCGAAGCCTTCCGCGACGCGAGCGGTTTCCCCGCTCTCGATGCGATCGCCCAGGATGTCCGCTATGGGCTGCGGATGATGAGGCGCCAGCCCGGCTTCAGCCTGCTCATCGTCGCCCTGGTCGCCGTCGGCGTCGGCGCGAACACCGCGATCTTCTCGCTGGTGAACGCGATTTTGCTCCGGCCGCTGCCCTACCCGAATCACGAACGGCTCGTCGTCGTCCGCTCGGTGATTCCCGCCACGGCGCGGACCTACCCCTACGCTGCCGGCGGCCGCCGGCGAATACTTGCTGTGGCGGTCTCGCGTCCCGGCTTTCGACGCCATCGCCGCGGTGCGGCCGCACACCCAGACGATGACGGGCCGCGGAGATCCGGCGCGCGTCGAGGTCTGCCGTGCCACGGCGTCGCTGCTGCCGATGCTCGGCGTGCGGCCGGAGGCCGGGCGTCTGTTTCGTGAGGACGAGGACCACGAAGGCCGGGGCGCGGTCGCGCTGCTCGGTTACGGCTTCTGGATGGAGCGGCTCGGCGGCGACCGCTCGGTGATCGGCCAGTCCATCACGTTGGACGACACGAGCTACACGGTGATCGGCGTGCTGCCGCGCGGGTTCAGGTTTCCGAAAGGCGGGCAGCTCGGCTCGCTCATCGCGCTGCCATCGCGCGTGGACGTCGTGCGCCCGGCCGCATTCACGGCCGACGATCGCGACACGCTCGTCGGCGACTTCGACTGGGCCGTGATCGGCCGCCTGGCGCCCACCGCAACCGCGAGCCAGGCCGAGTCGCAGCTCAACGCCAGTGCAGGCCGACATCGTCCGGCAGATCGGCGAACACCTGCGAGGTTTTCAGCGACGGTGATTCCGCTGCACGAGCAGGTCGTCGGCCAGGCCAGGCGCGGGCTGGTGCTGCTCGGGTCGGGCGGTCGTCGCGGCGCTGCTGGTGATTGCCGTCAACCTGGCGAGCCTCGCTGCTCGCGCGCGTCTCGGCTCGCGGCCGCGAGGCGGCGATTCGCGTCGCGCTCGGCGCAGAGCCGGCTGCGCGTGATGTCGACAGGTCGTGATCGAGAACCTGATGCTGGCCGTCGGCGGTGGCGCCCTCGGCATCGCCGTCGCGTGGATCGGTGTGCGGATGCTGGCTGCGCGCGCGCGGGCGGATCTGCCCCGGATGGAGGACGCCGGTCTGGATCCGACGGGTGCTTGCCTCTCGCCGTGGCCACCTCGCTGCTGACGGGCGTCTCTTCTCGCTGCTGCCGGCGTGGCGACTGGCGCGGGCGAACCCACAGGACGGCCTGCGCGCCGGCGGACGAGGCGCATCCGAGGCCGGGTCCACCCTGTCAGTGCGCGCGACGCTGGTCACCGTGGAGGTCGCGCTGAGCACCGTGCTGCGTGACGGCGTCTGCGCTGCTGGTCGTCAGCTTCGGTCCGGCTGGTGAACGTCGAGGCGGGCTTCTCGGAGCGACCGCGTGGTGTTCGCCACCATCGCGCCCCTCCGTCACGCGATACGACGCCGCGAGCGCGCGCTCCGACCTGAACGACCGGTTGCTCTCGAACCTGCGCGCGCTGCCGGATGTCTCGGAGGCGAGCGCTGGTCTCCGAGCCGCCGCTCGGCGGCGAGGCGCACGTACGAACGGTGACCATCGAGAACGACACGCCGGCCGATCGAGACGCGGCCCGTGACCAACGTCCGCTACGTCGACTCGAACTACTTTCACGCGCTCGGTATCCAGGTAAAGGCCGGCCGCATCTTCGGCGACCGCGATCGCCAACGGCACGTCGCGGTGGTCAACGAGCGAGATGGCCGCAGCCAACTGGCCTGGACGAAACGCGATTGGTCTCCACTTCCGTGAGGGCAACGAGAAGCACCCGATGCTCGAGGTCGTGGGCGTGGTGAGCGACACGCGCGAGGTCAGCCTCTACAAGTCGCCGTACCCGATGATCTACGTGCCGTACTGGGCCGACGGCAGTCGGACCGGCCGCCACCATCGTGCTCAAGACCTCGCGGCCCGCCGAGACGATCGTGCCGGAGATCCGCCGCGCGATCTGGTCGGTCGACCCGACCATTCCGGTCCCGGCCGTCGCCACGTTCCGAGCGTCGATCGATCGGGGTCGTCGCGCCGGATCGCTTCCAGATGCTGCTGGTGCTCGGGTCTGCGCTGAGCGCGGTCGTGCTCGCCAGCCTGGGGATCTACGGCGTGCCGGCGTTTCGCAGTCGCTCGCCGGGGCGCGCGAGCTGGCGATCCGCCTCGCGCTTGGCGCGGCGCCGTCGGCGCTGGTGGGCATGGTCGTCCGGCAAGGCCTGGCGCCCGTCGCGGTGGGCCTTGGCATCGGCCTCGCCGGCGCGGTCGTGGCCGGCCGCCTGATGGAAGGCCTGCTGTTCGAGACGGCGGGGGCCAGCCTCTGGATGCTGCTGTCGATCGGCGATCGGCATCACGCTGGTCGCAGTTGTGGCCTGCGTGATTCCAGCCCGGCGAGTGACACGAATCGATCCCGTCCAGACCATGCGATCGGAATGATTTCGGGCTAGCGGGGCTACGGGTCATCACCTCGCTCGACCGCGGCGAGCAGGCTGTCGGCGGTGAACGGCTTGGCGAGAAATGCCGCCTCTGGAGCGAGCACGCCCCGCTCGGCGATCACCGCGTCCGTGTAGCCCGACGTGTACAGCGTCCGCAGATCCGGCCGTGAGGCGACCAGCCGTGTGGCTGTGTCGCGGCCGCTGAGGCCGGCAGCACGACGTCGGCCACCAGCAGATCGATCGGACCGACGTGGCCCGCCGACACGACCAGCGCCTCCTCGCCAGATGCGGCCTCGAGCACGGTGTAGCCGGCGCGGCTCAGCATCTTGACCGTGAGCCCCGCACGTCCGTTTCGTCCTCGACGACGAGCACGACGCCGCGCGCGGCCGATGACGACCGTCTCGACGGTGTCTGTCCGGCCGCCTGCCGCGCGATGCTGCCTGGCGCCGGCGGGAAGTAGATCTTGAAGGCCGTCCCCTGCCCCGGCTCGCTGTAGACCCAGATCCACCCGCCGCTCTGCTTGACGATCCCGTAGACCGTCGAGAGGCCGAGCCCGGTGCCGCGCCCGGCCGCCTTGGTGGTGAAGAACGGCTCGAAGATGCGCGCCATCGTGTCGGCGTCCATGCCGTGGCCGGTGTCGCGAGACGGCCAGCAGCACGTAGCGCGCCGGCGCGCATCGCGGCGGCGCATCGCGTGCGTCGCGCGAGCGACATCGGCGTTCATCGTCTCGATGGTCAGCTGCCCGCCGTCGCGGCATGGCGTCGCGCGCGTTCACCGCCAGGTTGACGATCACCTGCTCGATCTGTCCCGGATCGACCATGACCGACAGCAGGTCCGGCGCAAGGCGCGTCGTGAGCGCGACGTCCTCGCCGATGAGGCGCCGCAGCATCGGCTCGACGCCGGTGACGACGGCGTTGAGGCTGACGACCGCGGGCTGCAGCACCTGCTTGCGGCTGAATGCGAGCAGCTGCTGCGTGAGCGAGCGCCGCGCGTTCGCTGGCGCGCTTGATCTCGACCAGCTGCGCATGCAGCGGATGGTCTTCCGGCAGGCTGTCGAGCGCCAGCTCGCTGTAGCTGGCGATCACGGTGAGCAGGTTGTTGAAGTCGTGCGCGATGCCGCCGGCGAGCCGGCCCACCGCCTCGATCTTCTGCGCCTGCCGCAGCTGCTCTTCTGCCTGGCGGCGCTCCTGCATCTCGGCGATGAGCGAGAGGTTCGCGCGCTCGAGGTCCGCGTTGGTGGTGGCGAGGCTCTTCGCTTGCGTCTGCAGCGCGGCGTCTGGCGTTCCTCCGCCGCCGGATGTTGACGAACAGCGCGTGCCGATGGTCACCGCCTGCGCCAGGATGAAGACGGCCGCGCTCCACACCACCATGCGGTTGGCGCGGTAGAACGACGGCCGGGCGATTGAGAGAGATCACCTCGTTGGGCAGCCGCGACGGATCGATGTCCCAGCGCAGCAACTCGCTGCCAGTCCACTCGGGAACTGGCTGACCTTGTCGGACTGCAGGGACAGGTCTGACGGTCGAGCGCCGGCGAGCACCTGTAGCGCCATCGCGGCGGCCAATCCGCCCGTGACGCGCGCCGCCGTTGCTGCTGCCGGCGAGCAGGCCCTGCCCCAGCTCGCTTCGTCGACGGGCTGTACACCGGGCGCGGCCGAGGCCCGGGCGATCTGGGCGATCCCCTCGTCGCGCGGGAAGTAGCGGCCCGTCGCCGTCCTGCGTGAACGAGGTCGCGATGACCGCGGCCGACTCGAGCTACGCGCCGCACTTCTTTCACGATATCGGGCAACGAGAGCGGTGCGGCCGTCGAGGAACCTGAAGGTCAAATCGTGACGTCTCGCCGCGAGTTGCCGGCAGTGCTCGTCTCCCGCCGCGGCTGACGTGGTGCTGGCGTCGGTGACGACCAACGATTCCCGCGTCGCCGGCCGCAGCGTCGTCGCCAGCGAGACGATGCCGTCCACGGCGAAGAGCTCGCGGACGCCAGTGTAGAGGTCGCGCGGCGCCCGGCTGGCCAGGCCTTCGTCGTTGACGCCGCAGAACACGACAGGGACGCCCTGGAACAGCGCATCGTGGTGCTTCAGCAGGAACTCGAGCGCGGGGTCGTCCGACGAGACGATCAGGATCGAGGTGGCGGTTGCCGCAGTTGACTTCGAGCAGGCGCGTGAACTCCGCGTCCCAGGTCTCGCCGCCGAAGCGGCGGGCGTCGAGGTACTCGGCCCAGAGCTCCACCTGGTAAGGGCAGATCGTTCAGCCGCTCGTGGAGCGCCTTGAGAATGTCGTCGGACCAGGGTAGCCCGACTGGATACGAGTCGATGAAGAGGAGCGTGGCGTGTCGCCGGCCGCGCGGCGGCACCCGCGGGCTACGAGCGCGATCAGGCAGCCTGCTGCCACTGCGCTGAATCAGGCGCGCGGGGTGGATCGACGCGCGTCGCCAGGCCCGGGACAGCATGGTCAGCGTGGCATGATACCCTGCCAACGACGACATGGCGACGTCTCACTCGCTGCTGCTGACGACCGATGACGCGCCGGGCACGCTCTCCCGGATCACGCGAAGTCATCGCCGACCACCGCGCGAACATCCGATCGATCGAGAGCCTCGGACGGCGCGATGACGGCTTCACGGTCGTTCTCGAGCTGGACCAGGTGACGGACTTCACCGCCCTGCGCGGCGCGCTGTCGGCGCTCGACGTGATCAGGCGCATCGAAGAGCCGCCGTCGCTGATGTCCGTCTACGGCAAGCGCGTGATCATCATTGGCGGGGGCGCGCAGGTGGGACAGGTGGCGGTCGGCGCGATCAGCGAGGCGGACCGCCACAACATCCGGGGCGAGCGCATCTCCGTCGACACGATTCCGCTCGTCGGCGAGGAGCCGCTGGCCGACGCCGTGCCGCGCCGTCGCGCGGCTTCCGCGTGCGCGGGTGCTCGTCCTCGCCGGCGCGCTGATGGGCGGGGCGATCACGGACGCCGTCGCCGAACTGAAACGCCACGGCGTCATCGTGATCAGCTTGAACATGGCCGGCAGCGTCCCCGACGCCGCCGACCTCGTCGTGACCGATCCGCTGCAGGCCGGCGTGATGGCCGTCATGGCCATCGCCGACACGGCCACCTTCGACATCTCGCGCCAGCGCCAGCGCCGGGCATTGACGGGACTGCGGGCTACCGGCCTGTCACGATCGCCGTCGCGCGGTCCAGCAGATCGGCGACGCGGCCGATCGCGTCACCGGCCCGGACGGCCTCGCCGTCGGCCTCCTTCCACATGTGCTGCTCGATGGCTTCGCGGACGCCGGGAACGGTCTTCACGCCGTAGCCGGTGTAGAAGCCGGGCGCGTAGATCTGGTGCCGGAACCACGGGCGGCGAGGCAGCCCCGCCTCGCTGGAGAAGGCCTGGTCGATGCCGCGTAAGCACGGCGTCGAGTCGCGCGGCCGACTCGGCTGATGCCAGTCGCGAGGCGTTCTTCGGATCCGCGACCGCGGCGTCGAGGCGCGCGCGGCGGCCGTCGTGAGCCGGGCCGACCGCGTTCTGGCAGCGGCGCGAAGATTCAGGTACGGCGCCGGGCGCCGCCGTGGGCGGCGGCACGCTGACCTTGGTGGGATCCGCGGCGAGCTGATAGGTGCGGTCCTTGAGCCGCTGGTTGCTCCTCGTCGATCTCTCGCGCTCGGTGTCGCCCAGCTTCACCAGCTCCTTCACGTAGCCGTCGATCGTCTCGGCCAGCGGCGCCGCGACGATGGGCAGCACGTCGGGCTTCCGCCAGCCGCAGGACGAGCCGGCCGGCGGAGCTGTGGCGAGCACGAGGCCGTACACGAACGTCGGATCCTTGAAGCGCTCGTAGTGCGTCGATGGAGTCGTAGATCGAGTGATACTCGCCGCCCGTCGTCCTCGCCGCCGAAGCCGATGTTGAGCGTCGGAATGCCGAGGTGCTGCAGGAACGGCGTGAAGTCGGAGCCTGAGCCGAGCGCGCTCGATCGCGCAGATCCCCGCGCGCGCGGATCTCATGGCGCTGTCGGCGCTGTCCGCGCCGATGATGCGCGGCAGCACGAGCGCGCGCCGCGACGCTCACGCTGGTCTCCGGATCGATCACGCTCGCGCGCGACCTCGTTCACCAGTCGCTTCGAGGCGCGTGCGATCCGCCTGCGTCGAGGAAGCCGCGGCCGTATCCGTCGCGTGTTGATGTAGGCGACGGCTTTCCGACCCAACTCGTCGGCGTGCGTCTCGACCCATTCGGTCGAGCCGAGCAGGCCTGCTTCCTCGCCGTCCCAGGCCGCGTAGACGATCGTTCTGCGCGGCCGCCAGCCCGACTTCGCCAGCGTCGCCCACGGCCGTGCGCCTCGGCCAGCAGCGCGACGAGCGCCGCTCGACCGGGATCGGTCGGCGCCGTTGACCCAGCGCGTCGTGGTGGTTGCCGCGGATGACCCACTGGTCGGGCCGCTCGCGCGCCGGCGAGCGTCGCGATGACGTCGTAGAGCGGCTTCGGCGCGAAGTCGAACTGCGAGCTTCAGGTGCACGGTCGCCGGGCCGGGGCCGAGGCGATAGGTCGATCGGCAGCGCGCCGCGCCACGCCTCCGGCGCGGTCTGACCGCCGAGCGCCTCGAGCAGCGGGCGCGCGTCGGCGTACGAGATCGGCAGCACGGGGATCTTCGTCAGCGTCGGCGCCTCGGTGACGGCGAGCCGCTTGGCGTCGGGCGTCGCGCCGACGCCGGGCGTCAGCGGATCGCCCGGGTAGAGCGGCATGTCCATCACCGAGCCGCGCTGGGCGCCGCACTCGCCTGCGGAACGCGCCCTTCGGGTACACGTCGCCCTGGAAGTAGCCGTCGTCGCGCGGGTCGGAGTAGATGAGGCAGCCGACCGCGCCGTGCTCGGCGGCGACCTTCGGCTTGATGCCGCGCCACGAGCCGCCGTAGCGCGCGATGACGATCTTGCCCTTCACGTCGACGCCGTGCCGCGTCCAGCTCCTCGTAGTCGGCGGGCACGCCGTAATTCACGTAGAACGAGCGGCGCCTGTCACGTCGCCGTTCATCGAGTAGGCGTTGTAGATCGGCAGCTGCTCGGTGCGGCCTGATTCGACGTCGGGTCCTCAGGGAGCGCCGGCTCGGCCAGTCGTGCCGTGTAGCGCGTCGGCGCCGTGAGCTCGAGGATGCGCGTGCGCGGCGCGTCGGGAACAGCGTCAAGCGCTCGATGCGCGTGTCGAATCCCGACGACGTGAACAGCTCCGCGATGTAGTCGGCGTTGGCGGCTTGTCGTCCGGCGATCCGACGTGATGCGGCCGCGCGGCGGAACGCTCGAGCCAGGGGCTTCCAGGTTGCCGGGCTGGATTGCGCCTGTCGAACCGGTCCTCGAGCTCGAGCTCGGTGGAAGCGGCGGCTGCAACGAAGCCCGTCACCGCCGGCGGGGTCTGCGCGTGGCCGACCGCCATCGACAAGGCCGAGGCCAGCGCGAGTCCCAGAATCCTTTTTCCCGCTGTGCTGCATCCGTCGTCTCCCTCACGCGCCGTCCCGGCGCGCCGCGGCAGAACGAGTATAGATGAGTCGGCCGCCCCTCGTCAGCGCCTGAGGCCGCCTCTCCGACATCGAGCGGGCTACGTTCTTCAACGTTCGGCTGAAGCGGCTGTTCGACGAACGGATCGAGACCGAGGATCGCCCGATGCTCCTCGTATCCAATCGGCCTCTTCCGTCGCCGGCCAGGAATCACCCTGATCCTGGTCGACTGACGGGGTTGAGCCGCGGTAGCGATTGGCGGACAATGTCGCCGTCTCACATGCAACTGGTCCTGGAAGGCTCCGGTCGGCTGCGCTCTCTGCTCGAGTGCGGTCGGCCCGGTGGCTCACCGACGCGCCGTCGAGCGGGCCGTCGGCGCGCGCGAGGGTTCGCGCGCGCGCCGACACGGCCGAATACCTCTTCTGCGCACTGTTCGCGCTGGTGGCCGCAGTGTCGTGGGCAGCCTGACCCTGGCCGAGCTACGCGTGTTCTCCGGGCCGCGGGTCACACGCTGTTCTCGCTCGCGCTGATCGATGGCGGGAGGTGTGTGGGCCGCCGGGCACGCCTCCCGCTCCGTCGCTCGGCCTTCCGGCGCTGCTGTGGGTGCTGGCCCTGACGGCCGCGGGGGCCGCGCTGATTCGGCCCGTCGAATCGCTCGTTCGACAGCGCCGACGAGAACATCTACCGGCACCTCGCCTCGCTCATCATCGCATCGCGGCGGCCTCGCCGTGAACGACCGGCTGCTGGAATCGACGCCGCCGGAAGAGTGGCGCGCGCTCCTGATGCTGGAGAAGCACTGGCCGCATCGGCTGAACCGCTTCGACGGCGGCATCAGGTCGCTGCCGGCAATCCACGACTCGAGCCGAACTTCCTGCACCTGCTGCCGGCGTGGACTGCCGCCGTGATGGCGCTCGGCGGGCCCGCGGCCGCGCCGTGGGGCGGCGCCGCTGCTCGCCGTTGCTCTCGCCAGTGGCGCTCTTTCTGGCCCGTGCGGCGACTTTTCACGGCCGAAGCCGCGGTGGCGGCTTCGGCGCTGCTCGTCAGCAGTGCGGCGCAGGTCTGGGCCGGCCGGCTTCCGCTCTCCGAAGTGCCGGTGCAGCTCTTCGTGGTGAGCGGGATCTTCTTTCTCGCCTGGTGGCTGTCGGACCGGAGCGCGCTGCCAGCGGTGCTGTCGGGCGTGCGTTCGGCCTGGCCGCGTTGTGCCGCCTCGACACGCTGGTCCTGATCATCCCGTTCGTCGTAGGCGTCTGGCCATCGACTGGTCTCGGGGCGCCGGCGCGCACTGGCGCGCCGCGACGATCGCGTTGGGGACTCCTGCTGCTCCAGGCCGTGCTCCACTCGCTCACCGTGTCGCAGCCCCTACCCGCTGCGACTGGCGCGCCACACCGCGAAGGACGAGAAGCCTCGCGCGCGCTCAGCGCCCTCGCCGCGCCGCCGTCACCGTCGTCCTCAGGCCTGCTCGTGATGTTCGGTTGAGCGGCCGGCGGCTGCCGCCTCGTGGGCCATCGCCCGGTCAGGGCAGATCGCCGCGGTCTCGATTGTCGTGTGGCTGGCGTGGCGGATGGGCAACGGCTTCATGACGCACCATCTCGTGCTCGCCCTCACCCCGCTCGGCGCGGTCCTCGCGTGCATCGGCGTCGTCCTGGCTGGCAGGCAAACGCGACCTCGGGGTCGCGCTGGTGACGCACGCTGCTGCTGGTCTCGTCGGTGGCATACGTCGAGTCGGCGCGCGACAAGCCGGAACTGCCGGGGGTGCTTCGGCGTGACATCCCGGTGCTGCTCCGCTGTCGCTGATAACGGTGACGGCGCTGCTGTTTCCCGCCGGCGCGCGGCCACTGGGGCGACTCGTCGGCGTGGGCGCGGGGTCTGGCTCGGTCGCGACGGGCGCCGCGCACGTGCCCGTCGTGTGGCTGGAATCGTCGGGAGCGGAGACGCACCGCGCGCTCGCCATCTCGCGCCAGGGAGTTCCGCCCGATGCGCTCGTCATCGTGGAGCCGGGGCTGCCCACTCCACCTCGATCTCGCGCTGGACTTCACGTTCGATCGCACGGCGCTGGCGCAACGCCGGGTGCCTGCCGCCCGTCCGGCCGTCCGCGCCGCAATCACGCGGACGCTGAACGCGCGAATGCGCCCGTATTCATCCTCGCGCGCAACGGATCCGAGGCGCCGCCGGAGGACGCGACGGCGCTGGCGGGCTGGCAGCTCGAGCCGAAACGGACGTTGACGCTGCCTGTCGACGGGCTGTTCCCCTGCGCTCGGCGCCTGGCCGGACACCATCGAACACGTCGTCTATCCGCTTTCTGTGTATCAGGCGCGCAACATCGCAACGCTTCCATGGCGTGTCGACATCCGGAGGCCAGGACTACGGAACACTGGGCGCCGGCTGGCGCGACCGCGAGGCGCTGCTCGGCGCGTCGGGCCGCTGGACTACCGGCGGTGCGGCGGAAATCGCGATTCCAGCCCTCGAGGTGTGCCGATCGATCGTCCCTGACGCTGCGGGTCCGGCTCGCATCGGCTTCGGCCCGAGGGGACTACCTCAGCCGCCGTTCGCCTGACCATCAGCGGCGACGTGGTCGGATCTTCCACGCCAGAAGATTCGGGATTTCGCGTGTATGCTCTTGCGTTGTCGCCCGCCCTCACTGGGGCAGGTGTGCCGTAGCCAACCACCATGATTCTGTCAGCTCCCAGTTCGTGCCCCGCCGCGACGCGGGCCTCGCCGACGACCGCCCGCTGGGCGTCGCGGGTCGATTGAGTCGAACTGGGCGAGCCGTCGGGCGAGGTGTCACGCGGTGACGGAGCCCGGCATTTCGGTCGCATCGTGCCCGTCCGCGACGGCGGCAGAGGCGTTCGCCAGATGCCTTGCCGGCCTCATCGCACTCGATCCGGCTCCGCTCGAGGTTCTCGTCGTCGACGATGGCTCCCGTGACGCCTCTGCTGACGGGGCCAGGGGCGCCGGCGCGCGCGTGGTGACGGTGGCCACGCCGCGCGGTCCCGCAGCCGCGCGCGGAACCTGGGCGCAGGCCACGCCCGCGGGGACGTGCTGTTCTTCGTCGACGCCGACGTCGTCGTCAGGCCCGACGCTATCGCTCACGTCGCACGCGCGCCTCGAGGACCCGTAGTCGTCGCCGCCCGTGATCGGCTCATACGATGCGACACCTGGAGCCGCAGAACTTTCTCTCGCAAGTAAGAACCTTGCGCATCACGTGCACTGGCATCAGATCGCGCGCACGGACGGCTTCACGTTCTGGGGCGCGTGCGGCGCCATCAGGACGTCGGCCTTCCATGCCGTGTCGGGCTTCGACGAACGCTACACGGTGCCCAGCATCGAAGACATCGAGCTCGGTTACCCGGCTGCGACGCGCCGGCATGCGGATTCGCGTCGACCCGACGCTCGAGGTCACGCGCACCTCAAGCGCTGGACCGCGGCCTCGCTGATCGAACCGATTTCGCCGCGCGGGCTGCCGTGGAGCGAGCTGATTCTCCGCGAGGGCCGGATCGACGACGACCTGAACCTGCAGACGCGGGCTCGCCTGGGCGTCGCCGGGACGTGGCTGCTCGTGCTGCGTGCCGTCGCTCGCGTTCTGGATCCCGGAAGCGGCGTGGGCGGCGGTCGCGCTGATGGCGGGCCTGTTCCTGCTCGATCTGCCGCTGTGGCGCTGGCTTCGCGCGGCTGCGCGGCGCTGCCTTCGCGGCGGCGGCAATCCCTGGCAGTGGCTGCAGTATGCCTGCAGTGGCGCGGCGTTCGGCCTCGCTGCTGCGCGTCATCTGCTGAAGGGTCCGCGCGCACGGCGAATGGAGCGAAACCGCGTGAGCGGCGCTGCCGGTCGCGGTCGTCGGGGCCGGGCCCGCGGGTCTCACGCGCGGCGCTGACGCTCGCGCGCGCAGGCCGCCGGACTATCGTGTTCGAAGCGGGCGAGCGCGTCGGCGGCATCGCGCGCACCGAGACCTACAAGGGCTATCGCTTCGACATCGGCGGCCACCGCTTCTTCACGAAGGTGCCCGAGGTCCAGGCGCTCTGGGAGGAGTGGCTCGACTCCGAGTTCAAGCTCGTCTCGCGCCTCTCGCGCATCTTCTACGACGGGCATTTCTACGACTACCCGCTCCGCCTGCCCAACGTCGTCTCCAACCTCGGCGGCCTCGAGGCGCGCGGATCGCGCTCAGCTACGCGGAGGCGCGGCTCGCGCCGATTCGGCCGGAAGAAGCTTCCAGGACTGGGTCACCGAACCGCTTCGGGGATCGGCTCTACCGGGCCTTCTTCAAGACGTATACGGAGAAGGTCTGGGGTATCCCCTGCACGAGATTCGCGCCGACTGGGCGGCGCAGCGCGTCCGAGGCCTCTCGCTCGCGCGCGCCGTCCGCCATGCGATCTTCGGCGGCAGCGGCACCGCGCTCGCTCGTCGAGGCCTTCTCACTATCCGCGGCTTGGACCGGGCCAGATGTGGGAGCGCTGCACGGAACTGGTCCAACAGGCCGGCGGACAGGTGGAACTGAACGCTCGCGTCGACGGCCATCCATCACGAGAACGGCCAGGCGACCTCCGTCGTGCGTCAGCCGCAACGGGCAGACCGAGGCGCGTGCCGGTGAGCGCCGTGATCGCGAGCATGCCGATGCCGTCGCTGGTGCGCGCGTTGACGCCGTCGCGCTGCCGCCGGCGGCGCGACGCCGCCGAGGACTCCGGTTCCGCGATTTCCTGATCGTCGTGCTGATCCTGAACCGGCAGCACGGTGTTTCCCGACAACTGGATTTACGTGCACGCGCCGAGCGTGCGCGTCGGTCGGATCCAGAACTTCAAGAACTGGAGCACGGCGCTCGTGCCCGATCCGACGCGGACCAGTCTTGGCATGGAGTAAGTTCTGCAATACGGACGATCCGATCTGGACGCAGCCGGACGGAGGCTGATCGCGCTGGCGGGCCGGGAGCTCGAGCAGGTGGGACTCGGGCCGGCGAGCGCCGTGGAAGATAGCTGCGTGATCCGGCAGCCCAAGGCTTATCCGATTATACGACGCCCAATGCCGGGCGCACGTCGACACGCTCAGGCGGGCGCTGTCGCAGCTCAGCAACGTGCAGACCATCGGGCGCAACGGCATGCACTCGCTACAACAATCAGGATCATTCGATGCTGACCGGCCTGCTGGCGGCCCGCAACCTGCTCGGCGAGCGACATGACCTCTGGACTGTGAATACGGAGCGGTCATACTACGAGGAACAGGAAGTCGGCCGCCGCCGTGCGGCTGAGGGATGGTGGGTGCCATGAGCGCGGAATCAGGGCCAGCCCTCTCGGTGATCGTGCTCGTCCCGGACCGGTTCAACACCGTGCTGCGGGTCGTGACAGGCTGGCACGCCAGGAGATCCGCGACCAGATCGAGCTCGTCTTCGCTCGCGGTGCCAGGCGTCAGCGTTCCGCAGTCGGTGGTGACCGGGTTCTGGGGCTGGCAGCTGGTCGAGAAGGCGGACTGGAGGTCCAGCGCCGACGCGCGGGCCATCGGGGTCGCGCGTGCGCGCGCGCCGATCGTCGCGTTCGTCGAAGACCACTGCTTCCCGACGCCGGGATCGGGCCGAGGCGCTGCTTCGCGCGCACGAGCGGGCGTGGGCGGGCGTCGGGCCCGTCGTCCTCAACGCGAACCCGAAACGCACGCTCAGCTGGGCGAACCTCCTCATCGAATACGGGCCCTGGCTCGCATCCGCGTGAACGCGGCACCGTCTCGCACATCCCGGGCCACGAACAGCTCGTACAGCGCGCTGCTGCATGGTAGTGCGACGATCGACTGACGCCCATGCTCGAGGCCGAGACGTCCTCCACTGGGATCTGAACCGCCGCGGTCACGCGGGTGGCGCTCGAGCCCGACGCGAAGAGCCGCCGCCAGAACTTCGAGCGGTTCGGCGCCCTCGCTCAGCCCTGCGCTTCCAGGCCGGGCGCCACTTCGCCGCGCACCGATCACGCAGCACTGGCCGTGGCCCGACGCGCCGTCTACGCGCTGGGCTCGCCGCTCCTCCCGGTGCTCCGGACGTGGCGCGCGCGTAGAGCACGCGTCACGGCTCGAGGACACGCGGCGGCGGCCGTGGCTGCTCACACTGGTCTTCGCCCTGCTGGTCGTCGACGCGATGGGTGAAGCAGCAGGATGTGCATTCGGACGCGGCATCGACTTCTCTGACCTTGATCGATCTCGAGTTCCACCGCGATCGGTTCCGCGCCGCGTCCGACAAGGCGCCCGCCTGATGCACGAGGGCCAGCATCGCGCGCGACACCTCGCGCGGGGCACGCTGTCGGTGATGGCGGCCGAGGCGCTCGCGCTGCCCGTCGCGCTGCTGCTCGCGGCACTTCGTCACGCGGCGCGCTGGGCCCTTCCGGTTACGGCCTGTTCGTCCTCGCCTCCTCGCTGGTCGCCTGGGTCGAGTGGACGTCATCGGCGGTATCTCGCGTGCCGTCATTCGAGAGGCCAGCGCGCGCCCCGGCGACCCGCATCTCGGCACGACCGCGGTTCAACTCAGCGTCGCTCATCGGCGTCGTCGCCGCGGTGGTGCTCTGGGCGGCCGCTCCCCTGTTGTCGTCGCTGACCGGCGAGCCGGCGCTGACTCGCCCGCTGCGACCTGCTGTGCTGGGACATCCCGCTCTTCACGACGGCGATGGCGCACCGGTCGCTGCTGGTCGGCTCGGGCGCCTATCACGCGCGCGCCGTGCTGCCCGCGGTCCGGTTGGATCGGCCGGCTCGTCGTCGTCGTCACGCTCGTCTCGCTCGGCTGGTCCGTCGAGGGCGTCGTCATCGGCACCTGGCGGCGTCGGCGGCCGAAGTGGCCGTCGCCCGGATCTGGATGCACCCGCCGGTCCTCGGCGCGTCGGGAAGATCTGGCGGGCGCTCGTCGCCGATGCGCTCCCGTTCCTCGCGCTGAGCATCACGCTGCGTCTCTTCGATCGGATCGATCTGCTGCCGTTCAAGGTGCTCGGCGGGACGACGGCGCAGGCCGGCCTCCTACGGCGCCGCGCAGAGCCTGGGCTGGGCGCTGTCGATTGTGTCGGTGGCATTCCCTCCGCTGCTGCTCGCGACGCTGACGCGCTCTGTATGCCGCCGGCGAGACGAGCGTGGCGGCCCGGCTCGCGGGCCAGTCGCTGCGCCTGGTCGGCTGGCGTGCCGCCCATCGCCGGCCTGGCCGCCGGCGCCGGCACGCCGCTGGCGTCGTGGCTGTTCGGGTCGGCATTCGCGGACACCGGATCGCTGCTCGGTCCGCTGCTGCTCGGCGGCGTCGCCCAGGTGCTCATGGCGGTAGTGATCATGACGCTGACCGCCGCCGGCCATCCGAACGCGTTCGTGCGGACCGGCGTCGGGATGGTCGTGCTCGCCACGGTCTTCGGGCTGTTCGCGATTCCGATTTTCGGTGCGATGGGCGCCGCGGCTGCGACGTCGGCAACCGGTTGTCTCGGCGCGGCGAGCGGACTCTGGCTTGCTCACCGCCTGGCGGGCGTGCCCATTCCGATCGCCTCGTTCGCTCGGGCCGGGGCGGCCGCCGTGGCTGCCGCGCTCGCCTGCCATGCCTCCTTGTCGTTGTTGCCGCTCTTCGGAGCGCTCGCGGCGAGGCGGGCTGGCCGCGCTCGCGGTGCTGGCACTGTCGGGCGAGCTGGGTGGCCCCTGAGCTTCGCGCCGCGCTCGGCGTGTTCGATGCCCGCGACACAGGCACGGCGGTTGGAGACACCGGATGAGCGGCCGGCCCGTCGTCTCCGTTGTCGTGCCGACGCGCGGCCGGCCGGGGCGCTGAAGCGATGCCTCGAGTCGCTCTCGCGGCAGGACTACCCGACCGACGCCTTCGAGATCGTCGTCATCGACGACGGCAGTCCACAACCAGTCACGCTGCCCGAGCTCGGCTCCGGCGCGTCACTCACGTTGCATCGCCAGGCGCAGGGGGGCCCGCCGCGGCGCGCAACCATGGGCTGGAGCATGCGCGCGGCGAGTATGTGGCGTTCATCGACGACGACTGCGAGGCATCGCCAGACTGGCTGCGTGAGCTGGTCAGCACTCTGCAGCAGCATCCGGGCGCCGGCGTCGGAGGCCCTGTCGTCAACGACCTGGCCCGCAACCCGTTTTCCGAGGCCAGCCAGGCGCTGGTCTCGTTCCTCTGCGAGCTACTACAACGCGAACCCCGAGGACGCGCGCTTCTTCACGAGCAACAACCTCGCGTTCCCGCGCGCTGCGCTGATGGAGGCCGGTGGCTTCGACGCACAATACCAGCGCGCCGCTGCCGAGGATCGCGAGCTTTGCGATCGCTGGCGACGCCAGGGCCGGCGGCTCGTCACCGCACCGGATGCGCTGGTCCGCCACTCGCACAACCTCACGCTGCCCGGCTTCTGGCGCCAGCACTTCTCCTACGGCACGGGCGCATGGCACTACTGGCAACATCGTGCCAACGGCCAGTCCAGCCGTGTCAAGGTGGAGCCGCTCGGGTTCTACGGGAGCCTGCTCACGTGGCCGGTCAGGACGCGCGGCGTTGCGGGCCTGCCGGTTGGCGCGCTCCTCGCCCTTGCGCAGGTGGCCAACGCCGCCGGCTTCTTCTCCGAGGCGATGCGGCGGCGACTGATCTCGCGCTGGTGGTCAGAACGTCAGACGCACGCCGAACTGAAGCGAGCGCGGATCACCGACCGCCGTGATCCGGTTGAACGCCGGCACGGGACTCGACGGATACGCACCAGGGCCCCAGGTGTTGTTCCTGGTCAGGTTGTTGACGCGATTGCCGATGTTGAAGGCTTCGACGAGCCCGTCGAGCTTCACCGCCGCTTGCCGATGCGGAACGTGCGGCTCACGCGCAGGTTCAACGTGAAGAAATCGCTGCCGGTTCCGCGTTCCGCGGGATGAACGCGACGGACCGCACGTCGACGTTCGGCGGCGCCGTCGCGCCATCGGCCAGCGGCCGGCTCGTCGTCCCCTGCATGTTGGCCACACCCGACACGATGTTGAACGGCAGCGACGAGGTAGCACTGCAGCATGCCGCTCACCTGGAACCCGTGGCTCAGGTGCTCCCAGGCCGTCGTCGCCGGCGCCATCGACGTGTTCAGCGTGCCGTCGATCACGAGGCGGTGCCGCTGATCGTCGTCCGACCGCCCCCAGTCGCGCGAGATGTCCGTGGGATCGATCGGCGAGCTGAAGAACGCCTCGCCGAGATCGTTCATCGACTTCGACAGCGTGTAGCTGACGCGCAGGCTGGCCCACTCCGACGGTCGCTGCACGAGCGACACGTGCAGCCCGTGGTAGTTCGACTCGCCCACCGAGGAATACTGGTTGTTGTTCCGGTAGGCCGGGTTCGGCCGGCAACCGTTGTTGGTGCCGGCGGCGGCGCACGTCGGCACGTTCTGGTTGACCGACATCAGCAGGTTGCTGCCCCGCAGGTAGAGATAGCCGACGCTCACCGTTCGGCCATGCCCGAGCGATCGCTCCACCTCCACGCTCGCCTGCCTCGAGCATACGCGTTCCGCAGATTCCGGTCCATCGTCGTGAAGTCGACGAGCGTCGTGGTCAGCACGCGCGCCGGAAGGATGTTCGGGAAACGCCGGGGCGCCGGCCTGCGTCGGGACAATGTTCGACACGCTCGGCTGATGGAGATTGCCCAGCATCGGTCGTGTTGCCGGCGGAGAGGATCGCGTTGGCCACTGCGCGCAGCGGCACGCGGTCGAAGAAGAGCCCGGCGCTTCCGCGAATCGAGCCAGCTCACGATGCGACGACGGCGACCAGGCGACGCCCGCACGCGGCGACAGGTTGTTCGTGTCGGTGTTGACCGCATGGAGGAACTGCAGGTCATAGCGAAGCCCGAGGTTGAGCGTCAGGCCCGCTGCGGCGCTCCATTCGTCCTGCACATACATCGCCAACGTTGGGATTCGTCTGCGACGACCACGGGGTCGCCGAACGTCTGTGTGAAGCCGCTGTAGGTGCCGGCCAGAAAGGCGGGCAGCGACGGGAACGTGTAGCTGCCGCGCACCGCTCGCGGATACGTGATCGTGTCGTCGTTGAAGATGAAGTCGGCGCCGGCGCGCAGGCGCGTGGGCGCCCGCCTGGTGCGACAGGTTGTCCACGATCTGCACCATCCGGTTGAGCCGGCGCGTCGGGCTGCCCGACAGCGTGCCGAAGGACGCCACGCCCGCGATGCTGACCGCGGGGCCGATCGGATCCGTCGGCGGCGCCTTCAGGTCGCCGTAGGTGAACTGCGCCCGCGTTTCGTTCACGGTCCGGTTCGAGATCGTCCACGTGTTGCCGACCGCGAACGCGTGATCCACGTTGTCGAGGCCGGCGGACGCAGACGGCGCATTGAGGGCGCCGGCGCCGCGCGAGTTGTCGGACGTGACGCGGTAGCAGTCCATAGCGCGCGGTGAACTGATCGGATCCGCTCACCTGCTGATCGAGCTTGCGCGAGCGCGGTGGTGCTGTGCAGCGGATTCGGGTAGACGCCGGTCGTCACCGGCCGCCCTGATACCCGACGGCGTTCAGCTTCGCGTTGATGACCGCCACGTTCTGCTGAGGATGGTGACGAGCCCGTCTGATCGAGCACGCGCTGCTCGACGTTCGCGAAGTAGAACGTCCGGTCGCGCACCACCGGCCCGCCGAGGCTGCCGCCGTACTGCTGCTGGTCCATCGGCAGCGTCGTGCCCGACAGCGCGTTCGCGGCGTTGAAGCGATCGTCGCGGATGAAGTCGTAGAGCGTCCCGTGCATCCGCGTTGGTGCCGCTGCGCGTGACGACGCTCACGTAGCCGCCGAGCGCCCGCCCGAGCTCGGCCTGCCCTCCCGAGGTCACGACCTGGAACTGCTCCACCGCGTCCACGCCGTACGGGATGCCGCTGAGGCCTGCGGCATCGTCGTTGGCCGACAGGCCGTCGACGATGAAGCTGTTCGAGAGATTGCGTTGACTGGCGACCGAGATGCCCTGACGCCGGGACGGCCGACGTCTCCGCGAACAACTGGGTGCTCCCGATGTTCGTCGGCGAGACGCCCGGAATCAGCAGCGCGAGATCGAGGAAGTTGCGGCCGTTCAGCGGCAGGCTCTGCACCTCCGCCTGCGGCAGCGTGCCGGCGATCTGGCTGCGGGCCGTCTCGAGCGCGGGCTCCTCGCCAGTGACCGTGATTCTGGTATCGACGCCAGCCACCGCGAGGCTGATCGACAGGTCGAACGCCGAGGCCAGCGACAGCGTGAGCGAGCGCCGGTCGTCCGCGAACCCGTCGCGATGCACCGTGATCCTGCACCGACCGACCCGGAGATACGGCAGACGGAACCGGCCATCCACATCGGTCACGGCTTCCGTCTTCACGTTCGTCTCGGTCTGCCTGGCCGTGACCTGTGCACCGCCGATGATGCCGCCCTGCGAGTCGGTCACACGCCCGCTCACGCTCGCATGGTTGATGGTTTCCTGCGCCTGGACGACGCGTGGCCGCCAGCAGTGCCGCGCACAGCGGCATGGCCAGGCGGCCCAACTCCGAATACCTCATCGCCAACCCCACGACTTGACTCACGGAAACGACGCTTGCCGGCGCGTCGCCGCGAGGCGACCGACACCAGCCGATGGAGACCGCCCCAACCGGGGGACGGGCAGATCTCTCGTGAGCGAGCGAGAGCGCTAGAGGCGCGGAGGTGGAGAGTCGGGAACGGCTGGAGTGTCGAGCGACGCGGCCACTGCCTGCGACGTCCACGCCACCGACGGCCGGAGGCGCGAGCCAAGCCGTCGACTGCGTGAGCACCGCGGGCGGGCCGAGCAGCGAGGCCACCGTCGCGAGCAGCGGATCGGCGGCGCTCTGGCAGGAGCACAACCGCGAAGGGGCCTTGGGCCTGGCCGGCCTTCTCCCTGGTGCATCGGACACACCGCGCCGACTTCGTGGGGACACTCACACGACGCTTTCGCGGAGGGCCCGGGGTCCGTCGAGCGACAGCGTGGTCGGCACGGACACGAGCAGGCACAGATGGACGGCCAGCCCATGCGGCTGCCACCCCTGCGGCCCGTGTCCTCAACCACTGCATGACAGACACGTTACCACAATGCCTGTGGGCGCAGGGATTGGGGTAGCATCCGGCCCATGCGTCGCATCGTTTCCGTCGCTTGTCACGGCGGCATGCCTGTTTGCCCAGCGACCCGTGGCGCGGGCCGACACGCCAGCGGACCTTCGAGCACTCGCGCCCGCTATCGAGAAGAACCTGACGACCGCGATCCTCGGCTTCTGGTATCCGAAAGTCCATCGATCGCGAAGTACGGCGGCTACATGTGTCGACTTCGACGCGGCCGGGCCGCTTCAAGGGCCAGGCGCCCAAGATGATCGTCACGCAGGCGCGGATGCTGTGGCTTTCCTCGCGCCTCCTCCGCGAAGGGCGTGGCGGCTCCGAGATGCGTGAGAACGCCAGGCAGGGCTATCGCTTCCTGATGGAGCACATGTGGGACGCCGAGCACGGCGGCTTCTACTGGGAGGTCGATCGCACAGGCACACAGGGTCGCCGCGCCGCACAAGCATCTGTACGGGCAGTCGTTTGGCCTCTATGCGCTCTCGGATACGCGCGTGCCACTGGTGACAAGGCGGCGCTCGCCGATGCGACACGGCTGTTCGACCCTGCTGGAGGCGAAAGCCCACGACGCGACGTACGGCGGCTACGTCGAATTCTTCAACCGCGACTGGAGCGCCGAGCCGGCGGACGTGATGCCGTATCTCGGCGTCCCGCACGGCGTGAAGACGATGAACACGCACCTCCACCTCATGGAGGCGCTGACGGCGTTCTACCGCGCGAGTCAGCTGCCGCTGGCCGCCACACGGCTCGCGGAGCTCATCACCATCCAGAGCAACACCGTCGTCCGCAAGGCGCACGGGGCGTGCACGGATCAATACGCGCGCGACTGGACGCCGCGTCTGGCGCCGGACGTCGCGCGCGCGTCGTATGGACACGATCTCGAGAACATCTGGCTGCTCGTGGACGCGCACGACGCGCTCGGGCTGCCGATTGCGCCGCAGGAAGATCTGTTCCGCACACTCTTCGCCAACGCGCTGGCACACGGCTACGACCGCCAGGCCGGCGGGTTCTACGACAGCGGCCCGCTCGGCCTCGATGCCGACCGCCGCGGCAAGATCTGGTGGGTGCAGGCGGAGTCGCTCGTCAGCGCGCTCACGATGTATCAGCTGACCGGCGATGCGCAGTACGCCGACGTGTTTCGGCAGACGTGGCAGTTCGTCAACGACAAGCAGACCGGACTGGGCGTCAGGCGAGTGGTTCGAAGCGGTGGCGCCGGACGGTTCGACCGGCGGCGACAAGGCGCATCGGTGGAAGGCGGGCTACCACAACGGCCGCGCGCTTCTCGAATGCTTTGCGACTGTTATCCGTCGCCCGCAGCCCGTAGTCCGTAGTCCGTGGTCCGTGGTCCGAGACCGACCGCGTGTCAGTGCGACCGCCCCACGACCCATTGCGCGATCTGGAGCAACGGGCCGTATGCGAGGCCGGCGTCGGTGAGCGAGCGCTCGGCGCGAGCGATGCCATCAGCAGCGAGCGCGCGGGAGCGGTCGATGCCGAACAGCGACGGGTAGGTCGGCTTGTTGGCGGCGGCGTCCTTCCCGGCCGTCTTGCCGAGCTCATGCGACGCGCCTTCGACGTCGAGGATGTCGTCGACGATCTGGAACACGAGGCCGAGGTCGGTGGCGCTACCGATCGATCGCCTCCACGTGGTGGTCGTCGCCACCGGCCATGATCGCGCCCGACACGGCAGCGGCGCGGATCAGGGCGCCCGTCTTGCGCGCGTGCATGTCCTGGAGCGCCGGACCGTCGAGCGCGGGCGGCGTGCGCCCGGGAATCCGGGCGGTGCCCTCGGACTCCAGATCGATCGCCTGCCCCCCGACCATCCCGACGACGCCCGCGGCCTCGGCGATGCAGGCGAGCACACGCAGCCGCCGCCCAGCGTCGGCGTCATCCACTCTCTGCCGCGCCAGCAGGGCAAACGCTTCGGTCAGCAGGCCATCGCCCGCAAGAATCGCGATCCCCTCACCGTAGACGACGTGCAGCGTCGGCCGGCCGCGGCGCAGCGTGTCGTCGTCCATGGCCGGCAGGTCGTCGTGGATCAGCGAGTAGGTGTGAATGAACTCGAGGGCGCACGCCGCGGGCATCGCGAGGCGCCGCGCCTCGGCGAGCGATGCCGGACGCGGGGGATCCTCAGCCCGAGCCGCAGCAATAGCCTCGGCGGCGGCGAGCGTCAGCACCGGACGCAGGCGCTTGCCGCCGGCCTCGAGGCTGTAGCGGATGGCCTCGGCCACAAGGGGCGGGCACGCGGGCGGGCGCGGCAGGGCCTGCGCGATCGCGTCCTCGATCCCGGTGCGCCGCGCCTCGAGATAGGCGGAAAAGCCCGCCTCGGCCCGAGTCCCTGAGGTCATGGCGTCATCATGACACAGGAAAACAACCCGCCCCGGGCAGTGCGCTGTCCCGCTGATGATGGGCGCCACCAGTCGACATCGGAGACCACCACAATGACCGTGCATGCGCCTGCGTCGCCGGGACTGAGAGAGATCGGCCAGATCGCGGTGACCGTGAAGGACCTGGCCAAAGCGATCGACTTCTATCGGAACACGCTGGGACTGCCCTTCCTGTTCGAAGCGCCACCAAACCTCGCGTTCTTCGACTGCGGCGCCATCAGGCTGATGCTGACCACCGCGGAGAAGGCCGAGTTCGATCATCCGGCCTCGGTGATCTACTACAAGGTCACCAACATCCAGGAGTCGGTCGCCGTGCTGAAGGCGCGCGGCGTGGTGTTCGGAGAGCGACGCGCACCTCATCGCGAAGATGCCCAACTACGACTTGTGGATGGCCTTCCTGCGCGATCCTGAGAACAACCTGCTGGGACTGATGTGCGAGGTGCTGCGGGGCTAGCCACGGAGGGCAACGGAGACATTTCGCCACGGAGACACACGGAGATACCTACGCGAGACGTTTTGGGATTTGATCACCGTTTACGCGGACAGGGAAGCTGACTCGTACCGTCAGCGCGACCCGTGAGCGAACTTCTCCGTGCCTCCGCGTCCCCGGCGATTCTCCTCCGCGGCTCCGCGGCGGCTCAGTGGCTGAGCGCGGCGCGCACACGCTCGGCTTGCCACAGGTGGCGCCGCTGATGCGCGGTGATGATGCGGAAGTTCGAGTAGAGGTTGTAGCTCACGCGGGCATTGAACGGTGACGTGACCTTCTGGCGATCGAGCGCCAGGCCGTTGCCGCGATCCAGCCGCTGCAGCAGCTCGCCCTGCAGGTAGTCGAAGCGCTCGAGCACCTCGGGCATCGGATCGACGCGCGGCGGGACGAACGGCGCCGGCGTCTTCACGCGGACGCGCACCGGCGGCTCGACCATCGTGCTCAGCAGCCAGCCCACCAGATCGCGCCGCAGCGCGCCGCGCGGCTTCAGACCGCGCGACCGGAGCGCGCGCGTCGCCTCGTCGATGATCGGGATGTAGCGCTCGCTCGTGATGTTGAGGTGCATCAGGCACTCGGCGACCGACCAGCCGCCGGCGGGCGGCGACGCGCCCCAGTGGTCGGGCTGGAGCCCTTCGGACACCTTCCGCGCGCTCGCGCGCGTCGAGGAGCTCCTGTTTCAGCTGGACCAGTTCGGGTTGAAGCTGGAGAACCTGTCCTGTCGCCAGTGTCATGCCTGGGCTCCGTCCGATCCGCATGAAGGACCAGGCATTGTACGCCGGGAGCGCGCCGCGGGCGCCGGAGAAGCGCCCGCAGCCCGTGCGGCGACAGCCGACTTACTTGACCTGGTGCGCGATCACCAGATTCTTGATCTTGTTGTAGGTCGCCTGCGGGATGATGTGCTTCTGCACCAGCTCGTCCTTGGCCTTGTAGGGACGCCCGGCGATGATCTTGTCCGCGTACGCATCGCCGATCCCGTTGAGCGCCATGAGCTGATCGCGCGTCGCCGTGTTGAGATCCAGCAGCTGTGCGGCCGGAGCGGACGCGGCTGCGGTCTGGCGGGTTTCGCCGGCTTGGCCGGCGCGGCCTGCGCCGCGAGCGGCGACGTGGCCATGGCCAGCATGGTTGCCGCCAGCACCACGAGTCCCACTCCCTCGTCAGCGCCCGAATGACGTATCTCATGAATTGTGCCCTCCACGCTGCGGGCCTGAACGCCCGCCGCCACAGTACAGGACTTCCCAGACAATCGCCGTGCCAGGCGGAATCGGCCAGGGGAGCGCACAATCCAGGGAATGCGCGATCGCGCGCGAGCGCGAGGACGGCAGAACCGCCACAGTGTGGCGGAGTAACTAGAGCTCGTCCTGCGCGTAGTGGTCGAGCAGGAACTGCTGGGAGTTGAGCGGCGCTTCTCCGGGCTCGGGCCGGCAGCGGACGTACTCGCCGTCCGGCAGCAGGCGTGATGCGCGGTCCGTGTCGCGCAGCAGCGCATCCAGGACGACATGCCGCAGGTGGTGCCGGATGTCGGGATCGGTGACCGGGCAGAGCACTTCCACGCGGCGATCCAGGTTGCGCTCCATCAGGTCGGCGCTGCCGATGTAGACCTCGGGCGACCCGCCGTTTTCGAAGTAGTAGATGCGCGAGTGCTCCAGGAACCGGCTGACGATCGAGCGCACGGTGATCGTCGTGCTGACGCCGGGCACGCCCGGCCGCAGACAGCAGACGCCGCGGACGATGAGATCGATCGGCACGCCGGCCTGCGACGCGGCATACAGCGCGCGGATCTTCGCCAGGTCCGTGATCGCGTTGTTCTTGAAAATCAGCCGCGCCGGCCGCCCGGCCTTCGCGTGCTCGATCTCGCGATCGATCAGCGCGCGGATGCCAGTCCGCAGGCTGACAGGCGCCACCAGCAGTTCCTTGTAGGACTTCCGGTTCGAATAGCCCGGTCAGGTAGTTGAACACCTCCGACACATCGTCGAGGACCGCAGGTGAGGCGGTGAACAAGCCGATGTCGGTGTAGACCTTCGACGTCGCCGGGTTGTAGTTGCCCGTGCCGATGTGCGCGTAGCGGCGGATGCCGTCGGCTTCCTGGCGCACCACGAGGCACAGCTTGCAATGCGTCTTCAGGTTCACCAGCCCGTAGACGACGTGGATGCCGGCCTCTTCCAGCCGGTTCGCCCAGATGATGTTGTTGCGCTCGTCGAAGCGCGCCTTCAGCTCCACGAGCACGGCCACCTGCTTGCCGGCCTCCGCCGCTTCGATCAGCAGATCGATCAGCGGCGAGTTCTGCGCCGATCCGGTAGAGCGTCATCTTGATGGCGACAACGTGCGGATCCTTCACCGCCGAGCGCAGGAACTGCTCCACCGAGTCGAAGCGACTCGAACGGATGATGGACGATCCAGTCCTGGTAGCGGATCTCGTCGAAGATCGCTTCCGCGTCCTGCCCGGGCCACAGGTGCCGCGCGACAAACGGCGGATCCTTCAAGGCCGGGCGGTGAATGGCGAGCAGCTCCATCCAGTCGGCGAAGCCCAGGCGATCCGACGTGCGCAGGATCACGTCCTCATCGACCTCGAAGTTCTCGGCGAGGATGTCCAGCACGCGCCGCGGCATGCTGGCCTCCACCTGCAGCAGCGAGAGCGCGCCGTAGCGGAGCTTGCGGAGGCTGCGGTCGACGGTCTCGAGCAGGTCGTCGGCCTCGTCTTCCTGGATCACCATGTCCGTGTCGCGCACGATGCGGAACAGGTGCGCGCTGCGGACCTGCGTGCCCGGGAACAGCTCCTGGATGTTGGCCTGGATGACGTCCTCGATGAAGACGAAGGCCTGACGCCGATCGCGCACAGCCGCTCCGGCAGCGGGATGAAGCGCGGCAGCTGATCGGGCACCTTCACGCGGGCGAACTTGGTCCGGCCGCTGTGGCGCACGACGACGGCGAAGTTGTGACTGAGGTTCGAGATGTGCGGGAACGGGTGGCCGGGATCGAAGGCCAGCGGCGTCAGCACCGGCCAGACGTGCGACTTGAAGTAGCTGGCCAGATACGCGCGCACCTTCGGGCGTGTGATCGGCCGGCTCGAGGAATCGGACGCCCTCGCTTTCGAGCTGCGTGCGCAGCAGCTCCTGCCAGCAGGTGGCCATGTCGTCGAGCATCTGCGATGCGCGGCTGGCGGATCGCGGCGAGCAGCGGCGCCGTGTGCAGGCCGTCGGGCGAGAGGTCGTCGATGCCCGCGCGGTACTTCTTGAGCAGCGTCGCGACCCGACCATGAAGAACTCGTCCAGGTTGCTGCCGCGTGATGCTGAGGAACTTGACGCGCTCCAGCAGCGGATGCGCCGGGTCGTTGGCCTGATCGAGCACGCGCTGGTTGAACGCCAGCCAGCTCAATTCGCGGTTGATGTACAGCGACGCGTCCGACAGGTCCGGCGGGGGCGGCGCGGCTGGCGCTGTTTCCTGAAGCTCGGCAGTCTGTGATCGGGGTGCCATGCGGTTCCGGCGCTGGCCGGGCTGCCCCGATTATCGTCCGGAAGCCGGAGCGCGCCTAGGGCGGGAACCCGAAAGCCAGTTTTATGGCCGAATATTCAGGATGATGCCGACCGTGGACTGTCCGGATGACCAGCGGCGGCTCCACCCAGGGCCGGTCGAACGCGCCCTCGGGAAGGTCGCGCGGCGCGCATGAACCCGAACAGACCGACCAGCGGATCGGCGCCCTCCCGAAAGGCCACGGGCCGCTCCCTGACCAGCGTGAGACCCGCGGCGCGCCCGGCCTCGTCGATCCGCTGGCGCTGACCATCGGGCAAGGGAAAACGCACGCGAAGAATCCGCCAGGCGCGAGGTGCCGCGACGCCGTCAGGCAGTAGTCGCGGATGTCACCGCGCAGCTCGAATCGGCACGCGACCTTCTGAGGGTGGTCGCCATGCACGCCTGCGTGTTCCGGAAGCTACGGCGGGCTGCCGAGCACCAGGTCGAATCGCTCGCCCTCCGCGATCACGCCCGGGGCTCGAAAGTCGCCCAGCCTGATGTCCATCCGATCGTCCACGCCATTGAACCGCGACGAACGCCGGGCGAGCGCGACCGACGGCTCCTGCGCTTCCGACGGTCACGCAGCCGCGCGCCCGGCAGGCGCCACGCCGCGATCAGCGCGAGGCTGCCGATGCCGCTGCCCAGGTCCAGGATGGTCCGTGCCGACGGGCACCACGTCGTCCCATACCACGCCGTCAGCACATCGTCGGTGGAGAAGCGATGGCCGTCGCGGAGCTGGAAGATGCGGAAGTGGCCGGAGATGTAGTCGAGCGTCTCGCCTTCGGGGACGTCGATGGGCCCGGCGGCGCCGGGCGGCACAGGACCGGGGCGCGTCCAGCCGCGGAAGGCAGGAGGCATCTTGGGCCATGGCTCCAGCAGTGATCGTACTCTTTAGCCGTGATGGTCATCGTGATCATGGGCGTGACGGGGTCCGGCAAGACGACCGTCGGCGAGCGGCTGGCCGCGGACCTGGGCTGGGAGTTCCTCGACGCAGACGACTTCCACCCACCGGCGAACAAGGCGAAGATGCACGCCAGGCATCCCGCTGACCGACGAGGACCGCTGGCCGTGGCTCGCGGCGTTGCACGACGCGCTGGCTCGCGCGCTTGCCGAAGGACGTGGCGCGGTGCTCGCCTGCTCGGCGCTGAAGGAATCGTATCGCGAGGCACTTTCGGAGCGTCTCGCCGGTGTCCGGTTCGTGCTGCTCGCGACGGCGACCGCGCGCTGCTGCAAGCGCGCCTGGCGAATCGACCGGGCCACTTCATGAACCCAGCGCTGCTCGACAGCCAGATCGAACGCGCTCGAGCGTCCGGCCGACGCGCTCGCTGGTGGACATCGCGGAGCCGATGGACGCACAGGTGGCGGCAGATCCGCGGGGCGTTCGGCATCTGATGCCGCACGGAGCGGGCCGACTTGCGGTAACATCTCGCGCATGCTCTCGCCCGGGACTGAGTGGATCGTCGATGCGCACGGGTGCCGTCCCGATCGTGCTGCGCTCGCGCGCTGCGCTCGAGTCGCTGTTCGCGCTGGTGATCGACGACCTGCGGTTGCGTCCCGTGGCTGCGCCCGTCTGGCACGAGTTCGCCGGCGAAGGCGGGATCACCGGCGTGGTGCTGCTCAGCGAGTCGCACCTCTCCTGCCACACGTTCCCGAGGCGGGGTTCGCCGCGTTCAATCTGTATTGCTGCCGGCCCCGCGCGCCGTGGCCGTGGGAAACCGTGCTGGCCGAGCGGCTCGGCGCCAGCACGGTCCACGTGCGCAGCGAGACGCGGGGTCTCGCGCCGGCGGCTATCCCTTCCAGAGAGTCGATCGGCTTTGTGACCTTCGGATGGAACGGCAGCGCGACCTTCGCGCCAGACTTGCGCCGACGCGTACGCCGCGTAGATCATCTCGAGCACCGCCCGGCCGTCCTCGCCCGTGACCAGCGGCGTCTTGTCCTCGCGCACGCACTGGATGAAGTGCTGCAGCTCGTGCGGATAGCCCTGGTTGAAGACCTCTTCGAAGATCGTGAAGGTCCAGCCCTTCGTCGATCCCGCCTTCTCCGCCGCGTAGCCGTAGCCGTCCTCGCTGTAGGTGGATGAGGAGTTGCCGCGGAACAGGTCGGCGAAAGTGACGCCCTTGGTCCCGTAGACCTCGATGCGGTCGTCCATGCCGCCCGGCTTCGCCCAGCCGTCCTCGGCGAGACCGATCACGCCGCCCTCGAACTCGACGACGCACACGGTGTTTGTCTTCGCCTTTCGTCCTCGCCTTGTGCCGCGCCGTGTCCATCGTTGCCCACACGCTCTTCACGGCGCGGTTGCCGAGCATCCAGCGGAACCAGCCGAAGGCATGGCAGCCCATGTCCATCATCACGCCGCCGCCGGACTGGTTGACGTCCCAGAACCAGTCGCTGTGGGGGCCCGAGTGCTTCTCGAGCTGCTTCAGCATGTAGATGTCGCCGACGGCGCCCTCTTTCGCCAGCGTGCGGACGCGCTCGCATCTCGGCGCGAAGCACAGCTCCTCGGCAGCATCAGCTTTCGCTTGTGCTCGCGGCAGACGGCGATCATCTCGTCGGCCTCTTCCAGCGTCATGCACAAGGGCTTCTCGATGATGACGTGTCGGCCGCTGTATGCGGCGCCGAGCGTGGCCTTGTGATGGAGGAAGTTCGGCAGGCAGATATCGACGACCTCACAGTCGGCCTCGGCGAAGAAGTGGTCGAGATCGGTGAAGACCTGCGGGATCTTCCAGTGCTTCCCGAACTGCTCGGCACGCTCCTTCGTGCGTGAGTACACGGCCGTCACCTGCGCATCGGGCACGAATCGCGTGTAGGACTCGAGATGGACGTCGGCGATGAACCCGGCGCCGAGGATGCCAACTTTTGTGGGGGCCACGCGTCTTGTCTCCTGTGAATTGGTTCGTCCCGTAGTCCGGAGCCTGTAGTCCGGAGCCTGCTATGAACGCCCTACGTTACTGCGGGGCGACGGTGCAGTCGAGGGCCGTCAACGGCCCGTTGGTGTTCATCCGATCGACGGCGGGATCGAGATCCGGCTCGATGTTCACCTCGAGGCCGTGGTCCACGAACACGTCCAGGCTGGCGTGTTCCGGCGTCACGTCCAGCGTCACCTGGCGGCCGCCGTTGGCGTTCTTGCAAGGCGAGCGAGGCAGTGCCGTGCCTGCGATCCGCGGTTGCGCGCCGCGCAGCGACAGGCGGACCCATCGGTCGGCTGGACTCGCTGTCGCGCATCGACAACCGCCACAGCGCGGCGTCGTGCCCGGCGTCTGATCGAGCTCGTAAGACGCGATTGTGCGCGTCGCCTCTGACGTTGCAGGTGACACTGGGGACAGTCCCCAATTGGGAAGCGTTCTTGGGGACAGTCCCCAGTTACCACCGGGCACGGTCCGTGGGTACCGTCCCAGGATCACGCGCTGGCACTGGGGACTGTCCCCAGCGTAACCAGTCCGCGACGCGCTAAACCACCGACGCATCAGCCACATCCTGCCACAGTCGCCTTGCTGGACCATGGTGGCGATGAGTGCAGTTTCTGTCGCCAGCGTCATGCGGCCTGAAGGGCCGCCGCCACAACGCCGTTCAGCAAACATGTCCTGTCGCATCGCTCTGCTTGCCGCCATTCTTGCGACCTCCTTCGCCAGCTCACCCGCGCGCAACAGCCGACCTTCAAGAGCGGCGCTCGACCTGATCCGACTCGATGTTCACGTCGTCGGCGACGACGGGACGCCGGTGAAGGATCTGACGACAGACGACTTCGACGTCAAGGTGAACGGGAAGCCCGCGCCCGTGCGCGCGCTGCAGTTCCTGGACCTCGCGCGCACCGAGCGGACGGCGTCCGAAGAAGCGCGCTACCGTGATGTCTCGACGAATCAGGAATCGCTGCGCGGGAGGCTGACGATCCTCGTCATCGACGAGAGCAGCCTGCCCGAGGACACGCGGCCTCTGATGGCCAGCCTCGCGAAGTATCTGAAGACGCTCGGCCCTGAGGACCTGACGGCGCTCATAGCGCTGCCGCGTCCCGGGCTGTGGCATGACTTCACCAGGAACACCGTCCGAGCTCGAGGCGCTGCTGCTGCGGAACGTCCGTCGCGTAATCCCTGGACCAGCGCCGACGCCGTTTCCGATAGGCGCCGGGCCGACATCCGGTTCGGTCGCGGTCGATCGCGGCGAGGTGCCCGCTGCCGACCGGTTCGAATCAGAAGCCGCCCGCATGGTTGACCTCGGCGCACCGGAGAGCAGAACGACATCATCTACGCGCTCGAAACGCTTGCCGAGCGCCTGAAAACCGTGGCTGGCCCCAAGACGCTGATTCTCGGTCTCGTCTGCCTCGCTGCCGAGCACGCGCTCGACGACTTCCACGATGTCGCGACGGACGCCGCGGCCGACGCGAGGCTGACCATTCTACATCCTCAAGCCGCACATGTTCGTGGCATCCGCCGCGCGGCAACCGTCGACCGGCATACGGCACGCGTTCGAAGAGCACCGGCGGCATCGACATGCTCGCCGGGCTCACGGGCGGCGTCGTGCTCAGCGCTGTGGCACGCGCCACCGGCGTCATCGAGCGGATCGGCCGCGAGACGAGCGGCAGCTACGTGATCGGCGTCGAGCCGCCCCAGGGCATCGACCGCAACAAGCCGCTCGACGTGACCGTGAAGGTGAAGCGCGACGGCCTCACGGTGCGGAGCCCGAAGCAGGTGGTCGCACCGGCAGCCGGCAGCGCGAAGCCGCCGAAGAACGCGAAAGGCGCGCTCGGCCAGGTTCCTGCGCGATCCGCGCCTTGCCGCCGATGTCGGCCTTCGCGTGACGTCCTACTCGGCGCAAGGCGTCGAGCCCAACAAGGTGAAGACCGTCATCGTCGCCCAGGTGGATGAGCCACCGGGTGAAGCGCGCGATCTCTCCTGGGGTTTCGAAGTCCACGACGGCGACCGCATCGTCGCCGATGCGTTCGAGACGGCGGAAGTGAAGGACGCCGCATCAGGCGTGCTGATCAGCTCTGCCAGCCTGCCGCCCGGCGCCTACACGCTGCGCGTTGCGACCATCGACGACAAGGGCCGCCGCGCAGGCGTCGACCACCCGCTGGTCACCGACCTCCAGCAACTGGGCGACGTCAAGGTGAGCGATGTCTTTGTCGGTGAGGCCGTGGACGGCCACTTCCAGCCGCGAATTTCCCTCGCTGCGTCGGTGCCGCAGCTGGTGACCTTCGTCGAGGTCTACGGCAAGGACGCCGGCGCGTTCGACAACGTGTCGGTCGAGTTCTCGCTCCGCGGCATGGACGGCGCGAATCGCGGCGCCGTGCGGACGAAGGCCAGGCCGGCGCCAGGCGCGAACAAGGCGATGGTGCAGGGGGCTTGCCGCTGGCCCACGTCACTCCCGGGTTGTACGACGTGGTCGCCACGGTGCTCGCCGGCAGGCAGCCGCTGGGCGCCGTCGAGCGTGAGATCATCATCGGACAGGAGCGATAGCATGCCGTTCCGATTCGCTTCGACGATGGTGGGAGCGGCGCTGCTCCTCGGGGCGTTGAGCCACGCGACCGTGTCAGGTCAGGCAATCACGCGGCAGACAGCAGCCGCCACGGCTCACCGTCGCCGTCGAGCCGCTCGCCGCCCCCGTGGCGATCGGACAGAGCGCGGCGTTGTCGATTCGCATCACGCCGAACCCTGGCGTCCACGTGTATGCGCCTGGCAACAAGGACTACATCCCTGTCGTCGTCACCATGACGCCGACGGCGGGGCTGGCGATGCAGGCTCCCGCATTTCCAAAGGCAGAAGACTTCTTCTTCGGACCGCTTGCCGAAACGGTGAAGGCCTACTCGAAGAGCTTTGTCGTGACTGTGCCGGTGCGGGCGGAGTCGAGCCTGCGGAGCCATGCAGCGACCGCGGGCATCGCCGATCGTCCCGGTCAGTGGCACGGTGAGCTACCAGGCCTGCGACGAGAAGGTGTGCTTCCCGCCGCGAGTCCGCGTCATTCGAGGGTCGTGTGCAGGTTCGCGTCAAGGGACACTGACGCCGCGCCCAGCACCGACAGGTCAATCGGCGACTGCACGATCACGACCGCCTTCGATCGCCTCGAGACGCCACGCAGGATCGATTTTCACTCGCACCGCTGCGCCGTCGGCTCGCCCGCGCGTCGAGCCGCACGGCCGGGCTCAGGTAACGCGTGACCGCGGCGTGGGCCAGCCGGAGGCCCCGGTTCTCCCCGCGGAGGACGTTCGACTCGAGGCCGTCCTCCGTGATCGCCACGACCACGTCGGCCTTCGGTGCCCTTCTCCCGGCAGCCACGTGGACTTTCGCGGTGACCACCAACAGCTGGCAATACGTAACC
>ERZ1370068.8312-contig-7177_pt1 | contig 40461 bp, 72 predicted proteins | sample MGYA00561227_ERZ1370068 | MGnify/ENA primary metagenome ERZ1370068 (study PRJEB38410, sample SAMEA6850437) | metagenome | study: Metagenomic assessment of the ecological functions of the soil: analysis of the soil microbiota associated with the... | reverse complement strand
CTACGTATTGCTGTACCGTGTCATTAGACGGTAGCCGCCTGTCGGCACTGGGTAAACCCGACAGCGCCTGCCAAAGTTGAGGATCTAGATCGATGGGCTGCGGCGATGACCGCTATCGCCCGCCACACTTAACCCACAGGAAACTCTGGCGAAATTTCGATGATCGATGGTTGACCCTTTCGATCCTTAAAGCAAATGCATTTAGTTGTGATATTTTTTTGCTGGTACGACACCAAGTCATAGAAACTGATGACAACAGCATGACTCTAATCAGCGGGTTGGGGGTCTAAGTCCTCGCGGCGCACCTCTTAGTCAGGGGACAGTTTTCACCCATCGACGGTCACCGATCAAACCAGCTTTGACAGCAACGGTGACAGCAATGTCTGCAACATAGACTGCCAATCATCGACCTCCGCTCAGCGCCCGATCCATCGCGTCTGCGGCATCGCGCAAGGCGCTCGGCATCACATCGGGAGTACAAATCCATGGTGATCGAAAGCTGAGAATGGCCCAGCACGTCCATCACCACACGGGGCGACACACCCTGCGGCCAGAAGCAGCGACGCACACGTGCGCCGTAGGTCGTGGAACCTGATGCGACGAACGCCGGACCGCTGCACCAGATGCTCGAAAGTCCTGGACAGATTTCGCGGCTCCACAACCGTGCCTACGGACGTTGTGAAGACCAGGCCCGACTCTTGCCATGAGTCCCCCGCCGTCAGCCGCTCCACTTCCTGGCGCTCACGGTGAGGCAGCAGCGCCGCGCGCGAGGACTCCGGTAGCGGGATGCTCCGACGCGATCTAGTCGACTTCGGCGGCCCCAAACACCAGACCTTGACCCCGTAAGCGTTGGACCGTTCGCCGCACCCGGAGGATCCCACCATCAAGATCAACGTCGTCCCACGAAAGAGCCAATAGGCTCACCGCGCCTCAGGCCCACAGCAACCCCGACCGCGAACAGTGCCGACACAACCAGAGCCGTTTGCCGGTTGATACGCTGGTTTCCCGGTGCCGCCAGGCTCGCCGTTGTTGCAGGTCGAATGTGCCACGCGCCGGTCTTTGGCAAGGAGGAGGATGAGCCGAGACCTTCGATCGCTCGACGTCAAGCCGTCAGCGGCTGAGGCGGGATTCTCAGATGGTGGCGACGACGATGCCTGCGTGGGCCGGCACCGGCCGATCCATCGCCATCAAGACCTCACCGGCCTGTTCCAAGTCGACGACCTCCCCGAGAAGGCGCTGCGGTTCCAGGCGCCCATCGGCGATCATGGCGAGCATTGCCGGATAGTCACGAGCGGCCATGCCATGCGAGCCGAGTACCTGCATCTCGTGGGCGACAACGAGGTCCCACGGGAGCGCCGCGCCCTCGTCTTCGCCGAGCATCAAACCGACCTGAACGTGACGTCCTCGAGCGCGAAGGCTGCGGACAGCGCAGGCCGCGGTCGCTGCGGATCCAAGCGCGTCGACTGAACTGTGCGCACCGCCCGCGGTAACGGAACGAACCGCCGATACCGGGTCGGTTCCGGCCACTGTCGCCTCGGCACCGAGGTCGGCCGCTCGCGCCGAGTGCGGCTGGCGAGAGGTCGACCGCCACGACCCGAGCACCAAGCGCGACCGCGATCATGACCGCCGAAAGTCCGACACCACCGCAGCCGAACACCGCTAGCCACTCCCTCCGGCTTGAGCTGGGCCTGCGCGGTGAGCGCGTGAAAGGCGGTGGCGAAGCGGCAGCTCAAAACCGCGGCCGTCACGAAATCCACCGCGTCAGGAAGCCGGACTCAGGTTGAAGTCGGCCGCGCCGATCGCAATCTGCTCATGCAAAGGAGCCAGCGTGGGTGAACCCCGGCTGGGTCTGGATGGAGGGCAGACCTGAGCCTGCCCAGCCCGACACCAGTCGCATTGCCCACACCCGTTCACGAACGGCACCGTGACCCGATCCCCCACCGAGAACGCTGATACTTCGGCGCCCGTCTCGGTCACAACTCCGGAGAACTCGTGACCCGGCACATGCGGCAGCGGAACAACCTCGTGGCCACGCCAGGCATGCCAGTCAGATCGACAGATTCCCGTCGCCTTGACGTCGATCACAACACCGGCACGTGGACATTCGGGACTCGGCACATTGGCAACGCGGAGCGGGGAACCGACGACGTCGAAGACAACCGCACGCATTCGCTCGTTCTACAGCGAGCAGCAGCCGACCGGCATCTCGATACCACGTATTGATATCGCTGCCCGTGGATCCCGAGTGTATTCGGGACTACGCGGCCGATCTAAATGAGATCACGGTGGAGGGCTCGACATCCCGTCAGACCATCGGCCCTGTCCATTACAGCGGAATAGCGCGCCGCGCCAGTCGACCTGGTACGACGGGCCCGGATCGGCAAGTATCGTCCCCGAAGAGTTCGGCCAGCTCCGGTCTATCAGCGTGGCAGCCGATCCAGAAGGAAGTCAGACCCACCGGCGACGACGTAGGACCAGACCTCGCTGTGACTCGCGACCGGCTTCGGGGTGGTACCACCTTGACGTTCCGCGGCGGAGCGGTGACCCTGGGTGAACGACTCCGATCCCAGCCAGGCTTGAATGACTCTTCGTCGCGCCACCGGTGATCACCAACCACTGGATCCCGGTCGTCGGTCGGCTTCAACAGTTCGTAACCCTGAATCCGTCCGCATCGTCAACGGCTCCGGCGCGTGCGGCGAATCGGTGGGCCAGCTCGTCACCGGACTCGCGGGGAACTCTGATGGCGTTGATCTTGATGATGGTCATCCACCGATCGTGCCCGACGACAGCCGGCAGCACCATGCCGCAGCAGGACATGATCACTCGATCGGCCACCCATCGAGCCTCGAGCCCGGCGAGATCTTCCCCGGCAAACATTGACTCGGCGCCGCCCGGCATGATCGTGCCGAGGCCAGGAACTCCTCCGACACCGGCGCACTGTCCCGGACACCACCCGGACACACGTGCCTTTGTCGACCGTTCCCCCGACGCACACAATGACAGGGGATGGTTCAGAAGGAGAAATCATGGATTACACAACGGTCGGCTCAACTGGCGTACAGGTGTCGCCGCTCTGCTTCGGCACGATGTCCTTCGGCACCGAGGCAGACGAGCAGACGTCGACAGAAATGTTCCATCGGGTCCGCGAAGCCGGCATCAACTTCTTCGATACCGCAGACGCCTATGGCGACGGCGCGTCGGAGAAAATCCTCGAACGCTCATCTCCGACTGCCGTGACGAGATCGTCCTCGGCTCGAAGGTCTTCAACCCGACCGGGCAGGACGTCAATGCGAGAGGCCTGTCGCGCCGACACATCATCCGCGGGGTCGAGGCCAGCCTGAAGCGGCTCCGCACCGACTGGCTTGACTTCTACTTCGTCCACGCCTTCGACGTGCGCACGCCGATCGAGCAGACCCTGCGGGCCCCGACGACCTCCAGCAGCAGAGCAAGATCCTCTACCCGGCCGTCAGCAACTGGGCCGCTTGGCAGATCGCGACCGCGCTAGGCATCTCGGCGCGAGAAGGGCTAGCGCGGTTCGAGCTGATCCAGCCCATGTACAGCCTGGTCAGGCGGCAGGCGGAGGTCGAGATCCTTCCCCTGGCCGCTGCGGAGAAGCTCGGCGTCATCACCTACAGCCCACTCGGTGGCGGCTTGCTGACCGGCAAATACGGCACCAGCGAGCGCCTGAAAGCGGGCGCCTGATCGATGATCCACGCTACGTCAACCGCTACAGCCCGAGACCGACTTCGCCACCGCCGACCGCTTCACAGAGTTCGCCCAGAAGCTCGACGTCAAGCCCGCAACACTCGCAGTGGCGTGGACCATGTCGCACCCCGATGTGACCGCCGCCATCATCGGCGCCTCGAAACCTCACGCAGCTCGAGGACTCCCTCGCCGCCCTGACGTCGACAGTGACCAACGATCTGAGAGAGGAGATCTCCGCGCTATCGCCAGCCCTCGCCCCGGCCACCGACCGCACCGAGACCATGAAAGCCGAACTGGGCCTGACCGTCCTGTGTTGCGTCACCCGACACCAACCGCCCGAGGGTTCCGCCACTCGACGGCACCGCGGTCGAACAGGGTCAGATGCGCGGATAGGTTGTTGGTCCGCATCGGTGCTGCTTCGCCGAGCGGCAGCTGTTCTGACTCTAGAGGGGCGGCTGTCGACGGGCCGGAACGGCTTCGGAATTACGATGCCCGCGTGAGGCCAGAGCTGGCGGCGGCGCACGCCGCGGTGGATGAAGCGGTCAAGATCCTGCGGGACGGGCGTGCCCGGCCGCACGAAGCGGATCGGCAAGGCGGCCAAGGACTTCCTCACCGAGGTCGACCTGGCCAGCGAGTCGGCGATGCAGCGCTCTCTCGCCGACTCGACTCCGAAGATCGGCTTCTACGGCGAGGAGGGTGGCGGGGCGGCTCTTGAGTCGGGCCGAGTGTGGGTCGCGGATCCGCTCGACGGGACGATCAACTACGCGACCGGGTCGCCGCTGTGCGGGGTGATGCTCGGCCTGCTGGAGGACGGCGTGCCGACGCTGGGTGTAATCGATTTGCCGTTCCTCGGCGTACGGGTGGACTCGGGCGCGGTGGCCGACGTCGACGCGTTGGAGGAGGGAATCATCGGCATGGGCGACGCCTTCCACCGGGGTGGCGCGCGCATGGACGCCTACCTCGAACTGACCGTGACCGTGCACCGCCGCGCGCTGCGCTTCCGGTGTGTCGGCGCTGCGTCGGTGCTGTGGGCGTGGCTCGTAAACGGCCAGATCCAGGGCATGCTGCTGGCCCACAACAACCCGTACGACGTCGTCGCGGGGCATGCGATCGCCCGCGCGGCGGGAGCGATCTGCACCGACTACGCCGGCGCTCCGCTGACTCTGGAGTCGAACGGAGCCATGGCGGCCGTCCCTGGCATCCAGCCCGAGCTCGTCAGCCTCGCCGCCGATCTTGCGGCGGCAGCGCGAGACAGCTGAGAAGTCAGTTGGCGATCAGGTGCACCAACGGGCAGATCCGGAGGACTCCGCTCGAGGTGTGAGTTTCACAGAAATCACACACCGCTTTGTGCGGTGCGGATGGCCACGCCGGGTTACGGACAAAGATTGCGCGCGCCGAGAAGGGAGCGTACGGCGAGCACCTGTGCTGACGCTTGGCACGGGAAGCGTACTGGCAACTCAGCCATCGACCGATTGGTGGCCGCATCAAGTGGCGGGCAAGGCCGGCGCCCTGAACTGACGTGTTCGCTGTGGATCAAGCCGATCAGTCAGATTCCAGGGTTCCAGGAGGCGGTCGGCCAAGCGACGTAGCCGCATCCACGTCGGCCCTAGTCTGGGGTGATGACGGCGGCGGGTTACTGGTCGATTGTCTCATCGACCGCGGCAGCCGCGCTCGCGACGTGGGTGCGGTCCCATCGCGCCGCTCAGTATCATCACCCACCCGCACGGATCATCTGCTCGGCCGCACACCGGCGTTCTGGGAAGTACCCGAATGCCAGCCGGTCGCACTACCCGAATCCATCAGCGCCATGGAGGAACAGGTTTCACCGGGCGCATACAGGTAATAGACGCATTCTTCCCCGGCCAATTGCCGGACATGCCCGTCGTGCCAGCACCACTGTCTGGCACGAAGTATCCCCATCCGGAGACCGATTCGCTACCGCGGTCGCGGTCGGAACAACAGACACCGACCTGTCCAGCGTGGTTCACGTACCCAAAGCGCTTGACCTCGTCGTCTCCGGCGATGTGGTTTACGGCAGACTCACATGGATGAGGGTCACGCCAGCGTCAGGAGCCGGCAAACGGGCTCGATGCAGTCGCCAGCCTCGGCGCAGACAAGATCGCTCGCCGGCCACCCGGCATCCGCGAGCAATCGATGACGTGCGCAGCGCCAGATCAGAGGGTCGCCAATACATTGCCGACTTCGAAGCTGCTTTGGCTCAGCTCTCCTCGATCTGATCGACAAGATGTCGATCACGGAGCCGGGCAAACCCGCTACACCCTCTGGGTTGCCGCATGACCTTCTCGGCGAGAAGCCTGCTCTAGCCCAGACGCCGATCCGCTCGCCCGACTAGGGGCTGAGACTCGTAACCGTGGCGTCGTGGACGTTGAACGTGCAGCCGACCCGTACGCCCAGGGGCTGACCCTGCGCCACACCATGGTCGCGGACGCCCGTCGTCATCGACTGCGGAAGGAGCCGGATGATTCTCCGGAAGACTGAGTCTCGCCGATCATCGCCGGCGCCGGAATCATCCGGAACGGATCAGGATCCCAGCCGCGAAATATGATCGAATGAGTACGCATGCTGAGCGGGGTTGCCTACGCCAAGGATCTTCGCAGGTCCGACCTGGGGCGCCTCGTCAGCACCAACCCCACACTGGAGGCAGTCAGATGTTCAACGACAACGGGTCGTTCCTGCTCGCATTGTTCGAGTTCTTCATCTTCTTCGCATGGATCATGTGCGTGTTCTATGTCTTCGCGGACATCTTCCGTAGCCACGACATGGGCGGCGGAGCGAAGACTGTCTGGTGCCTGTTCGTCATCTTCGTGCCATTCCTCGGCGTCTTGGTCTACCTCATCGCCCGCGGCGGCGGCATGACGGAGCGCGCCATGGAGCAGCAGCAGGAGATGCAGCGACAGCAGGCTGAGTATGTGCGTTCAGTCGTCGCCACGAGCGGTGGCGGCTCGAGCGCCGATCAGATCGCGTCGGCCAAACAACTCCTCGACGCGGGAACGATCACCCAGGCCGAGTTCGACCAAATCAAGGCGAAGGCTCTCGCGACCACCTGACAGCGAAACTGGGCAAACGCAAACCCGCAAGGAGAAAAGCCCGCCGCCAAGGAGGGCAAGGCGGAGGCCGACCTGGACGCGAAAGCCGTCAAGGGGCGAACAAGATTCTCCGGAAGGCCCACACCCGCGACAGCGTCGGCGCGCTGCCCAAGTTGGCTGAGGTCCTCGACGGCCGTTACCGCGCGCCGGCCCAGGCGGGTACCGCGCACCCACCGCACCGGAGACGGCCGAATTTGAGGAGCATTTCGACAAGCGCCGGGTCGAGCTCGGCTCTTACGGGACCGCCTGCCAGCATCAGCACGCTTGCCTTCGCCGTCAGGATGCTGTCGCGGTCAACCCCGGGGCACGCCTGTGTCGTCGGCGTACACGCCTCCATTCACGTTCACCGGCATCCTGAAGAAAGTGACTGTGCAAAACCGGGAACCGGTAAACGACGGACGCATTCCGCACATTGAGGTACTCGACAGTGCTCGCAGAAGTCCGCGCAACAGCCCATCAGGCGGACTGACGAACCAGAAAACCACCTCCGGCCGGTGCTGGCGGCATCCCACAGAGGCCGGCTTCGTGCTCAGACCGACGCACTCCCGAGTTCCCGCTCTTCCTACAGGCCGGTCTGTGCAACGACCCGGCCAGAGTCCACGGCTTGGACCAGTGCTTGGTAGTCACGCTCGTTCTGGTCGGCGTAGGCGCTGGAGAAGTCGGCGATGGCCCGGTCGAAGACATCGCTGTTGCCCAGGTAGGACGCGATGGCAATCCGGTCGCCCGAGCGGGCGTGGGCGCGGGCGAGGGTCGCCGCGCAGATCCGCGCGTACAGCGTCATCACCGAGGCGGCCATGGTGTCGACGTCCGCCGAGCCCTTCCAGTCGCGCAGCTGCCGGATGTAGAAGTCGCGGACCTGCCCGTCGAGGCCGGTCACCCGGTCCCAGCCGAGGAAGATGTCGCTGGCGGCCTGCATCAGGCGCTGCCCGGCGACGACGCGCTGGCCGCTGTTGGCGTATCGGCTCTTGCCGACGAACGGTTCCAGCACCGATTCTTGGGCTTCCTTCGCCTGCAGGAACAGCGGGTCCTGGTCGTCCCGCCCGAGCATGAGCAGAATCCAGGCGCGCGTGCCAACACTGCCGACCCCGACCACCTTCCGGGCCATGTGGACGTAGTCGAAGTTCTCCAGCAGGTGCCGCCGGTCGGTCTCCAGGGTGCGCCGGTAGGACCTGATGATGCCGCGGATCTCCCCTTCGACCTCGTCGCGTTCTCTCCCCGCCGGCACCAAGTCCTCGATCGGGACGATCAGTGGCGAGTCGGCGATGATTCTGCGTTCGCCGTCGACCTCGCTGGGTGAGCTTGGCGAACGCCTGCATGCTGTCCTTGGTTCGGGCCTTGGCGACGTTCGCCCTAGCCTTGGCCCGCTGCTTCTTGGTGGCCATGGCCTGCAGCTGCTCGAACAGCGCCTCAACCTCGATGTGGCGCGTACCAGACATCCAGGTTGCGCATCCCGGCGGCCTGCTTCATCCGCGTCCGGTATTCATCGGCCATGGCCAGCACGATCGCGCGCCGCTCCGCGGGAGTGAACCCACGGTCCCGGCCGGCGATCTCGAAACTCGCGGCCAGCCGCTTCACGTCCCACTCCCACGGGCCGGGCAGGGTCTCGTCGAAGTCGTTGATGTCGAACATCAATTGCCGCTCGGGGAGGCGAACACCCCGAAGTTCGACAGGTGCGCGTCACCGCAGACCTGGACGGGCAGGCCGGAGCGGGGAGTGGCGGCCAGGTCGGCGGCCATGATCAGCGCGGCGCCCCGGTAGAACGTGAACGGCGACACCAGCATCCGGCCGTAACGGATGGGAACCAGCTCCGGGACCCGGCTTACGCCCTGCTGCTCGAGCAGCCCGACAGGGTCGGGTCGGTTGACGGCCGGCTCCCAGCGGCCATGGCTGGACCGGGGAACCTCGTTACGCGCCGCCTTCCCCGGGCGACACGCTCCTCCGGAGTCAAGTGCGCGACCTTGCGTACGACGCCAGCACGCGAATGTGGCAGCTGCGTCCCCCGCACCGGGAGCGAGTCCTCCACTGAGCTCTTACCGGCCATCACGACCTCACATGTTTCGCCTCGATTGGTGTGTTCCATAAGCGGCCAGGCGCCGCTCAGCCGGAATAATTATCGCGCTGAATCCCAGTTCGCGCCTTACCCGCGCCGCGTGATGTTCGCTGCTTTGGCTGTTCCATCGTGGAGCGGTCATCCGTTGGGGCTGGACGTGGGCCCGTGCTAGCGAAGGGAGTTCGAGATCCACGTTCGCGGCGAGGTCCCCGATCTCCTCACGAGACTCGAACACCTGACCGCGTTCGAAGTGCCCGCCCAGACGGTACTGAAACGACATTCACGTCCTCATGCGGCTAATCGCGGTCGCTGCCGTCCGCCGTGAGCGGCAGATCGTCTCGTTTGGTCAGCCACGCCACCAGCCGCCGCGGCAATTCAGGACGGTACAGAAGCGCGACACCGCCCAGCAGCGCCGCGACTCCGAGCAGCAGGAACGCGACCCCCACGAGGGTCCATCCGGCCAGCAAGGCCGCAACGCTGCCCAGCAGGGCCGCGACTCCGAACAGCAGAAATGGGACCCCCATCAGCGTCCATCCGGCCAGCAAGGCCGCGACACCACCCAGCAAGAGCGCGACTCCAAATAGCAGGAACGCGACCCCCATCAGCGTCCATCCGGCCAGCAAGGCCGCAATACCGCTCAGCGGGGCCGCGACCGCGCCCAGCAGAAACGGGACCCCAGCCAGCGCCCGTCTGTCCAGCAGGAACGCGACCCCGAGCAGCAGGGCCGTGACCGGGCCCAGCAGTAGGGCGACCCCCACCAGGGTCCATCCGTCCAGCAAGGCCGCAACACCGCCCAGCAAGGCCGCGACCCCGAACAGCAGAAACGGGACCCCAGCCAGTGCCCATCTGTCCAGCAGGAACGCGACCCCGAGCAGGCAGCGCCGCGACGCCGAGCAGCAGGAACGCGACCCTAACCACGCAAACCCGCGGCCATGCCCAGCGTCCATGCATCCGGCGGGTTCGCGATCCCGAGCAGCAAGAACGCCGAACCCACGAGCAAACCAGGCTGTCCCCAAGGCGACATGGTCGAGGTCCGCGCGACTTCGGAGGGTCGACCACATGAGCATCACCCCAGCCTCCCAGAGGTAGGCCAGGGACAAGATCATCACGGCAAGCGGCCACCCAGTCATTGATCCCCACACCGTGACCGCCAGATAGCCGGTCAGCGCGAGCAAAGCCATGGCCCGAGCCCGCGTTGTGCGATAACGCTCCCGCCGCAGAAGACCAGTACTCGGCACAGCGACCAACAGCGCCGCAACAAAGACAGCCGGCGGAAGCCAGGCCCACTTCTGCGCCACCAACGAAACCGCTGAGCAGATTGACTCCCACTGCAATCACCACGACCCCGATGAACCACTTGATCAAACGATCCGGATCGCGGGCGGGCACACCCCCAGAATTCTGTTCAGGCACACCGCTCAGTTTGGAGCAAACCGGACACATCGAGAGGCAGCTTCCGCCCGGCGCGTCACAATCGAGGGATGCTGCGCGTCTTAATCGGGCTTGTCAACTAGGGCCGGCGCATTAGGACTGCGACGAGCATGATCACCATGTCGACGGGACCCTTTCCCCTCAGTCGTCAGATGGGCCTCTTCACGCCTGCGTTGCCAGCTTCAGGCTCCTCCAGCACCGCCCGTTTCGCTAGGTGCCGTCGGGTGGCGGTCGCTCTTTTTCGTCATCACTGCCGTTGTTGCCGGGATCTCGGATCTCCCCGTGAAGGAATATGGACCAGATGGCCGCAACAGCGTGCCTCTTCGTGGAGCCCTTGACGATCGCCTTGACTTCCGTTCCGGCGACCCAGAATCCGAGCAGCCCAAAGATGGTCTGCATGACGAGGATGGCTGTCGTGACCTCAGCAACTGATGGCGGGTTGCTGAGCCCGCTGAGGGAATGCGCGATGTAGGGCGACAACGCCCAAAACGGCACCAACCACAAGAGGATGAGAAACACACCCACCCGTAGACGCAGTGCGGACCTGCCGGTCGATTTCGTGTCCTCGGTTGCGGACGTTCCATCGCGCATGTTGATTCCCAACTCTATTGAGTGGGTCCCTGGGCTCGTGCTCTCGTACGTCCCGGTGATGGAACCAACCCTGTTGCCAAGAGCATACGTCCAGGCGACACTGACCGGGTCACAATCTGTTTAGTTGATCTTGGGCTGCGTATTTGCGGGATCAAGGTTGAAGGCCAGATGTGGGCCGGACAAGAGCGGGCCGTCGGAAGTGATGGAGACGCAGCGGCTCACCGCAGATGGTGGCGCTCCATTACCTTTCCAGTTGAGAACCGTGCGCTATCCGCTAAAGGCCAAGTGGTTGCTGGCAACAAATTCGATTTGGATTACTCGATTCCACAACATCAAGCGGCCGGGGCATCGCCTTCGACCGGAGTTAATGCTGCCGGGCCAAATGCACCGTTGATGGTCCGCGCTGCCAGTACGGCGCGCGCGGACTGCCCTCAATGACAATCCCCTCCTGCTTGAACGCGTGAGCCAACTGAGCCGGTTCGGTCAGGTTGGAGGTCGACACATTGAGCTCCAACAGTCTGACGCCCAACGTTGCTCGCGCGCTGCTGCAGCGATTCGTCGGCCAGCATGCGCCAGCTGAGATCTCGTCGTCGCTGAGGGTTGTCTGCGTGACCAGGCGTCCGAACCACCGCGGCACAACTATTGACCAGCGAACCCTTGTAGTCGGCGACACCAACCAGGGCCTTCTCCAGGTCGACGACCTTGAAATTGATCTGAGAGGCGAATTCACGCAAGGGCTGCAGCCGGATCATCGGCGGCAACGGCTCAAATTGCTCGGTTATCGACTCGATCATGACGTTGTGCACGAAAGGGATGCCGATGACTAGGCCCGGACCAACGACTTTGGCCTCACCGCGGCCGGTGGATCGTATAGCCCAGGCGGTCGTAAACATCCCGGCGGTAATGGACGACTTTGTTGAACCGCGTCCGTAACGCCTTGCTGCCCGAGGGCACTTTGTGCATGCCTTTGAAGGCGAACAGCACCACGAGGGCAATCAGCGTGACGGCCCGTAAGAGCGTCGCCCACCACGGGTCGTTGTCTCGAAACCACAGGTACTCGAGTACACCATTCACGGGCATGGTTACCACTCCTGCTCGTGGGCGGCACCACTTTGCAAAAGTGTACGTGTACGTCGCTGGAATTGTCAGTAGCTGAGAACCTGCTGGCTTCACTGATTCCGGTGCGCTGCACCAAATCCCCTAGTCAAAGCTCGATCGTCAGCCTCGCATCGTGATCGGTCTTGAGGTCAGCACTGGCGAGCGGTGGCATCGCTTCGCCCGGTTCGGTCGAGTGGCCTAGGCTGTGTCTTAGGGGCTGATCCGCGCGACGCTCATGAAGAGATCAGATTCATCCCACAACCCACTGCGCCTAAGTCAGCAGGCATACACCCTCAGCGAACCGTTTGGCGACGCTCGAGAAGGAGGAGCGAGAACTTCCCAAGATCATGTCGCGAGAACAAGTTGTCTCCTAGATCGGCCGAGGCGCCAGCGCGGCCAGCCGACGCTGCCGCAACTGCGGCCATTGAGCCGGCGCCATCTCAAAGATCGGCCGCGCGAAACGCCGGCGGATCGTTCCCATCGACAATCTCAAGGCGGTTCTCGTTGCGTGGGTCATTGCCGGCCACGCGTTCTTGGGCTACGCGGCGATGGGAGGATGGCCTTACGACGAGGTCGCAGAGACGACCTTGCCCAGGCAGGTTGAGTTAGGCCTGAGATCATCATATGGCCCAACCGCCTTGTTCGTAATCGGAGCATTCTTCTTCCTCAGCGGTCTTCTGGCCCCCAACAGCATCGCTCGCCACGGTTCCGGCAGGGTTCATCCGAGAGCGCCTGTTACGGCTCGGTCTGCCGTGGCTGTTCTTCACCACTCGTCATCTGGCCGTTCGTGATGTGGATCGCGTACCGCTCAGCCGGCCATCAAATCTCCTTCTGGCAGGCGCTCGAAACCCGGCAGCCCTTTCTCGACTCTGGACCGCTGTGGTTTGATCCAGATTCTGCTGTACGCCTCGGTGGTGCATGCGCCTCATCACTTGGGGCGGCCAACGCTATGCGGTACGTCCGCGAGCAATCACGCTCGTGATGACGGCCGTCGTGATCGCGGCAACGTCGTTCGTCATCCGGATGTGGTATCCGGCCCGCAGCCAACAGATCCTTGATCTCCACCTTTGGCAGTGGCCGCAATGCATCGGCCTCTACGCGCTGGGTGTCTTGATCGCCGACCAGGGTTGGGCTCAGCGCGTACCTCTGCGTACGGCGCGGCGCTGCGGCATTGCAGTGCTCGCTGCCCTGGCTGTGGGCGTGGCGGTACTCGCAGTGCTCGGTATCCACGGACTTTAAGGGCGCTGACGTCCCGTTCCTGGGCGGCGCTGGCACTGGCAGGCTCTTGCGTTGGATGGGGTTGAGGCGATCCTTGTCGTAGCCGGATCTGTGTGGCTGCTCGGCTGGGCACAGCGCTGGTTAACTTCTCGGAGGGTAAGGCTGACCCGTGTGGCCCGGAGCGCGTACGCGGCCTATCTGCTCCAAGTGCCAGTACTGATCGGACTGGAGGTCGCCGCTCGCTCGTTCGACTGGCCGGCCCTGGTGAAGGCTGTCGTAGTGGCGGATTCTCGCGGTCACCGGATCCTTCGCGCTGGGCTGGCTCCGATGATCCAACGCAGGACGGACTCGCCGGTCACACCTGACCGACAGCTGAGGCTTCTCACCGGGCTAGTCGTGCTAGCTGAGTGATTGTTGATCACTGCTGCTGCTCGGTCGGCCGCACCAAGACCTCGTTGATTGCCATATGTCGCGGCCGGGACACGATGTAGCCGATCACATCGGCGATGTCGGCCGCCTCCATTCGTTGGGTGCTGGCGAAGCGCTGGGAGATCTGCTCGCGGATCTCGGGCCGGTTGTGCGAAGCCAGCTCCGTCGCCACGGCCCCGGGCTCGACCAGAGACACGCGTACGTGCCGTCCGGTCACCTCCTGTCGTAGTGACTCCGCTGAAGGCGCCGACCGCATGTTTGGTGGCGTTGTAGACACCACTGCCCAAACGGGCCACCCGGCCTGCGACCGAAGAGATATTCACCAGGTCAGCGACGCCGCGCGGCTCGCCCTCCGCGGCCTTCAGCAGGTGCGGCAGCGCGGCCTTGGCGGAGTACAGCAATCCCAGGAGGTTGACCTGAACCATGCGCTCCCACTCCTCCACCGGAGCGTGCTCGATCGGCCCCAACAACATCACGCCGGCGTTGTTGATCACCGTGTCGAGTCTGCCGAGTTCGGTCACGACGCGTTCAACCGCGCCGAATGCCTCGTCACGATTGGTCACGTCGGCCTGGATGGAGAGAACGGACCCGCCGGAGGCCGTCAGCTTGGCGGCGAGCGCTTCCAGCCGATCGATCCTCCGAGCAACCAGTGCTACGGCCGCGCCGTGCTGAGCCAGAAGGTGTGCGGTCGCTTCACCTGATGCCGCTGGAGGCGCCGGTGACGAGGGCCACGGTGCCATCAAGGGAGTTGGTCACCGATCCACCCTAATGTCGCTCGGCACGCCAGGCTGCAAAGACCTTGGGCAGGGTGTAAGGCCCACCACACGGATCTGGCTCCAGACAGATCTGGCGCAGCCGCTGCGTTGCGACTGCGCCAGATCTGTGAACTGGTGTTGGTTCGTGCTACTTGACGCCACCTGCGGTGAGGCCGGCGACGAATGCGGCGCTGGAAGACGAGCACCGCAAGCAGCAGCGGAACGGTCACGACCACACCGGCCGCCATGATGGTGCCGTACGGCGTATCGAAGCCGGTCGTACCGGTGAACTTGCTGATTGCCACCGTGGCGGTCTGCATATTCTTATCCTGCAGGAACGGTCAGGGCTAGCAAGAATTCGTTCCAGGCACCGATGAACACGATGATCGCCGTCGTGAGCACGCCCGGAGCTGCCAGCGGCAGGATCACCTTGCGGAAGGCCACCCTGGCGTGCAGCCATCGACCATCGCCGCCTGCTCCAGCTCGACCGGGAGCTGCTTGAAGAAGGCTGTCAGAGTCCACACCGCCAGCGGGAGGCCGAAGCTCAACCCGGGAAGGATGACGGATTGATAGGTGTTAATCCAGTACGGGAACCAGGTGAATGGCGACGTCGAGGAGAACATCTTCAGCAACGGCGGCAGCAACACGACCAGCGGGAACATCGAGCAGGCCATGATCAGCCAGAGCACCGTACCTTGCCCCTGAACCTCAACCGAGCGAGCGCGTACGCTCCGATGATGCCGAACACCAGGACGAGGATCGTCGTGGTGCCGGCCACGATGACCGAGTTGATCAGTGAGCGGCCGAAGTTGTTCTGTGCCGAGAACACGCCCTTGTAGTTCTCGAGCGACGCCGGGCTCGGGATGAACTCGGTGCTCTGCCCTTCGGTGGGGATGTCGCAGCGAGGAGACGATCATCCAGTAGAAGGGGATGATGCAGTAGAGGACGATGAGGCCCATTCCCGACGTAGGACAGAACCACGCCGATCCTCTGGCGGAGGGGTCGCTGCGGGTGGGCGAGCTTCTCGATCTCCTCCTTGCTGAGGTGTTCTTCGCGTACATCAGCGGTCGTGGCGGACATCAGTGCGCACCTCCCGCCATCTCCAGAGCTGTCGCCGGCGGGCCCGCTCGAGTTCCTCATCACCTTTCTTCTTCTTCTTCTTCTGGACATCGGCGTCGCCGATCACCGTCGGCACCCAGGATCCTGACGAACAGGAAGGCCACCACAAGCACGTAGATGAACAAGATGATCGGCGTACGCCGCTGCGGGACCGTATCGGGTCTGCGCCGCTTCCTGGTACGCGAAGACCGACAGTGTCTCCACCCGATACTTGCCGGCGCCGATCATGCCGTATGGCAGATCGAACATGCGCAGCGTGTCGAGGGTGCGGAAGAGAACTGCGCCACGACCAGCGCCGGTTTGACCATCGGCAGTGTGATTCGGACGAACTGCTGCCAGGTGGTCGCCCCGTCGACCTTGGCCGCCTCATAGACCTCCGCCGGAATGGTCTGCAGCCCGGCGAGGGTCAGCAGCCCGATGAACGGAGCGGTCTTCCAGGTATCGGCGATGACGATCGCCCAGAACGAGGCCCCGGTATCGGCGAGCCAGAGGATCTGCTTGCCGAGAATCCGGTTCATCACGCCGGATGAGTCGAAGATGAGCTTCCACATCAGCGCCGAAACGATCGTCGGGATCGCCCAGGGCACCAAGATGCCGGCCCGGACGACGCCACGTCCCCGGAATGCCTTTGCCATGATCAGGGCCATCGCCACGCCAATAACAGTCTCCAAGAGCACGCACACGATGGTGATGAAGGTGGTATTGAGGAAGGCGTTCCAGAAGCGGTCCATGGTGCCGTAGGAACCCGTCACCGGGTTGGCGCCAGTGAAGATGTCGGTGAAGTTCTGCAGGCCGACGAACTTGTCGCCACCGGCGATCAGGCCTGTGGTGGGATCCACCCCGGCGTTGGTCTGGTGGAGGGACTCCCAGAAGCGACAAGATGACCGGGATTCCGGCCACCACAGCGATGATGATCAGGGTAGGCGCCAGCAGGATCCAGGCCAGCCGGCCTTGGCCATCGCTCAGCGCGTTCTTCTTGTGCTTATGGCCATCGCCCCCGGTGGCCGGCAGACTCCGTGGTTCCGCGGTGGCTGTGCGCCATGCGGCTACCTCCTTTGAGAAATGCGCTGAGTTCTCGGCGCAGCACTCGGCTGCGCCGAGAACCTTGCGGACACCAACTACTTGATCAGAGTCTGCAACTTGGCCTGCAGTGCTTGCAAGGCCGCATCGGGTTGAGTCTGACCTTGGAGTGCGCCGTAGGCGGCATCCTGGATCGCCAGGGTGACGTCACCGTACTCCACGGCCTTCGGACGTGGCTTGGCGCTCTGGATCGACTTCAGCTGGGTCGGCATGAACGGGAACTTCTTGATCAGATCCGGGTCCGATGTACAGCGCCTCCAGGACCGGGGAGTTCGAGGTCGCGAGAGTGTTCGACTTCTGCTGCTCCTTCGAGGAAATGAACTTCAAGAAGTCCACCGCCGTGCCCTTGTTCTCCGCGTTCTTGGCGATCGCGTAGTTGTGACCACCGAGGCTGGAGACGCCAGGACCGGTGATGCCGGGCAGCGGCGCCACGTCGAACTTGCCCACGATGTCGGACGAGCCGTCGTTCTTCTGCGCCAGGTTGTACACGTAGCCCCAGTTGCGGTGGAAGATCAGCTGGCCCTTCTGGAACGCCTGCCGGCCCTGCTCCTCCTGCCAGGTGATGGCGGCCTTCGGGATGTGACCGTCCTTGAACCAGTCGGTCAGCGTCTGCAGGCCCTTGGTGGCCTCGGGCGTTGCCACGTTCGGCTTGCCGTCGTCACCGACGATCACGCCACCCGCACCATGCACCGCCTCGTCGAAGTTCACCGTCAGGCCCTCGTACTTGTTGTACTGACCGGCGAAGCAGCCGAGCTTGGAGTCCTTCTCGCCGGCCTGGATCTTGTCGCAAGCGGCCTTCATCTCGTCGAAGGTTGTCGGCGGCTTCAGTGCCGTACTTGTCGAGCAGGTCCTGTGCGGTAGTAGAGCAGGCCGCCGTCGGAGGTGGCCGGGTAGGCGTACAGCTTGTTGAAGTAGGTCGCGCGCGTCGACCGTCGCCGGCAAGAATCCCGTCGGTCGGGAACTGATCGGTGGGCAGCGCCTCGACGTAGCCCTTGGCGGCGAACTCCGCGGTCCAGACCACGTCGACGCTCAGAACCGCCATCTTGGGGTTCTTGATCTGGGTGTTCTGGATCATCTGCTGCCGCTGCTGGTCGGCGTTGTCGGGCAGCTCGTGGACGGTGACCTTGCCGTTCGGGGTGCTGCGTCGTTGAACTGCGTCGATCTGCTTCTTGAAGTTCCCGGAGGTGTCCTTGCCAGTCCAGACACTCGATGTCACCTTGCTTGGTGAAATCAGCTGCGGCGGCCGACGTTCCACCGCCTGCGGGTGCGCCGCCGCCGCCGCCACCGCCACAAGCCGCGGCGACGAAGAGGGCACTCATGGATGCGGCCGCGATGAGCACGCGGCGCGCGGGACGAACGAAAGTCATACAAGCCTCACTTCGTTGTAGAGCGGACACCCATTCGCTGGTGCCACCTCGACACACTAGAGGCAATCTGGCAGAAAAGCGCTACTTCTCTCACGTTACGCTTAGATTCGTTATACGCGTCTTAGGCCCAGGACTTCTGTTGGAGATAAGCGCAATTCACAGATACAGGCCGGTTTTGCCGTCCTGCAGCCTCTCGGAAGCGACCGCATGAAGATCACGCTCCCGCAGCAGCACGTAATCCTTGCCTCTGACCTCAACCTCGGCTCGATCCTCGGGGTCGAATAGCACTCGATCAGTTGGCTTGACCGTCCTGACGTTGGTGCCCACGGCGACGACTTGGCCCCAGGCGAGCCGGCGTCCGATCGCCACCGTCGCCGGGATCAGGATTCCACCGCTGCTGCGTCGCTCGCCTGGCTCATTGTCGGTCGAGACCAGCACGCGATCATGCAGCATCCGGATTGGCAAGCGCACCTTCGTCCAGGCCGCTCGGACTGCTCAGTGCTGCTCTGGTCCGCCACCACTCAGTCACTGCTTCCACGTCGCACGATGGCGCGGATGATCAGCACGAATCCAACAGCCCCTGCCACGGCCGCCGCGATGACCGCTATGCGGCCGGTGCGTAGATCTCCACGAGCATTGAAGATCTTGGACTTGGCATTCTCGAGTTCGGTATTGGCGAAATGCTTCACATTGGCGATCTGGCGCTGCTTGATCCGGTTGGGATGGACCTGGTCGATCAGCGCCTGGACCGAGGCAGCCAGCCGATCCCGCGTCGCACCCAGATCGGCCTCGATCTGGGACTGCGTACGAGTTGGCTGAGACGAGTTGCTGGACACATAGCCTCCCTTGGAGATTTCCACGCGCCGACCACCGGCCGGGGCGTCCCAAGATCACAGCGTATTGCAGCACTGTCGTCCAGAGGTCAGCGGCAGCGACTCAAAGGTCCTCGCGGCAAGCCGCTAGGGTCTCTTGCATGACCATTCGGCTCATCGACGGCGACTCAGCACCTCCCTTCACTCTGCCGGACGCCGACGGCAAGAATGTGTCGCTCGCGGACTTCCCCGGACAGCGCGTGATCGTTTACTTCTATCCCGCCGCCATGACACCGGGGTGCACGACACAAGCCGTCGACTTCACCGCAGCAATGGAGGAGCTCGGCGCCGCTGGGCTGCACGTGATCGGCATCTCGCCGGACGCTCAGGAAAAGCTCATTCAAGTTCCGCGAAAAGAATCTGTCGGTTTCCCGCTCTTATCTGATCCGGACAAGTCGACGCTCGATGCCTACGGCGCGTACGGAGAGAAGCTGCTCTACGGCAAGCTGATCCAAGGGAGTGATCCGATCGACCTTCGTGATCGACGTCGACCAGAAGGGGAACGGCACGATCGCGGTCGCTCAGTACAACGTGAAGGCGACCGGCCACGTCGACAAGCTCAAGCGAGACCTTCATCTGTAAAGACCTTCATCTGTAAACTCCGGATCGCGCTCCGCCGTGCTGAGGAGGAGCGACGGGACATGCTTTTCGTCCCGGAGCGACGACGAAGTAGGCGGGTTCAGCGCGATCCGCACCCGCGATGTTCGCGCCGCCGATCTGCAGGAGGAGCCAACGAAACGCGTCGTGACAGAGCGGATTGTCCGGCAGAATCGTTTCGTCGGAGCCGACGAAGACGGCGGCTTCCCGGCGAACGTCGCAGCGAGCGGAGCGAGCCATTAGATCACAGCGAGCTTGGCGAGCGAGGCAATCAAATCGAGCGAGCTTGGCGAGCGAGGCAATCAAACACAGCCGGAGTGGTGGAACTGGTAGACACGCAGGATTTAGGTTCCTGTGCCTTCGGGTGTGAGGGTTCGAGTCCCTCCTTCGGCACTGTATCCAATTGGCTCCGGGCCAACTCGAACGCCGCATCAGATCCGGCTCGCTACCCGGCAGCTGTCAGGCAGTCTGCGATGACTCTGCCTCCAGCTCGGGGTTCTGGGCGACTCCGACATCGGCGCTCGGAGCTCCGGTGATGAGCGCGTACGTGGCACCGGCGATTGCTGCTCCGATGATCGGCGCAACGAAGAACAACCACACCTGAGCGAGCGCCGCACCGCCCGCGAACCAGGCGACTCCGAGCGAGCGTGCCGGGTTCGCCGAGCAGTTCGTCACCGGAATGGCCACGAGGTTGACCACGGTCAAGCCCAGGCCGATCGCGATAGGCGCCAAACCCTTCGGTGCTCGATCATCAGTGGAACCGAGAATGATGTAGACGAAGACCGCCGTTATGACGATCTCGATGATGAGCCCGGACAGGAGCCCGTAACCGCCTGGCGAGCGGTCTCCGTATCCGTTCGAGGCAAATCCACTCTCGACTGCGCTGAATCCGGCCTTGCCGTTCGCAATCACAAAGAGCACAGCGCCAGCGACCGAGGCCGCAACGAGCTGGGTAACGATGTAGGGCAGGACGCCCTTCCACTCGAACCGCTTCGCGATCGCCAGACCGATCGTGACGGCGGGGTTGAAGTGCCCTCCGGAGACGTGCCCGAACGCGTACGCGCCAACCAGCACCGACAGACCAAAGGCAAGCGAGACGCCGACGAATCCGATTCCGAGTTGAACGCTGTTGTCGGTGAGGAACTCAGCAGCTAGCACCGCAGCTCCGCACCCACCGAACACCAGCACGAACGTCCCCAGGAATTCGGCGCCTAGCTTTGCGCCCAACGACGGTTCCCTCATGTAGCTCTCCCCGTTGCCTAGAAATGTTGCCCAGAAAATGTTGCCCAGAAATGGCCGAGTTGCGAGGACACAAAGCCGCGATTTCTCGGGGCGCAGGCCCGGGGTCTGAGCCGCCACGCTCAGGCTGCGGACTCACGCGAGGAATCGTCGGCGATAGCTCACAAAGCTGTAACCGTCTTGCGGTTCGCGGCGCGGTTTCGATCCACTCATCGGGATCAATCTCGGAAATGTCACCTCACCATCGGGGTTCTGATCAACCTCGGTGATCTCCAGACGGGTGAGCCGATCCCATGCCGCTCGGTAGATCTCCCCTCCCCCGGCGACATAGATGGTCTGCGAATCCAGCAGCATGGCCTGGTCGAGAGCCTCGTCGACGGAAGGCACCGCGCGTACGCCATCGCCGCGCCACATCCGATCTCGAGTGATCACAAACGTCGTCCGGCCGGCTAGCGCCCGACCGATGGAGTCGTACGTCTTGCGGCCCATGATCAGTACGTGCCCCATGCGTCAGAGCCTTGAACCGCTTCCAGTCCGCCGGAATCCGCCACGGTATGTCGTTGTCCGCACCGATGACCCCGTTCGCCGCGACAGCGGCGATCCCGATGATCTCGGGCATGATCAGACTGCGATGGGCGCTTTGATGCCCGGGTGTGGGTCGTAGCCCTCGATCGCGATGTCATCCAGAGTGAAGTCGTCGATAGCTCTGATGCCGGGATTCAGCACCAGCTCTGGGGAGTGGGCGTGGTTCCCGGCTCAACTGCAGCCTGGCCTGGTCCAGGTGATTCAGATACAGATGCGCATCGCCGAGGGTGTGCACGAAATCGCCGACCTCCAAGCCGCACACCTGAGCGACCATCTGGGTGAGCAGCGCGTACGAGGCGATGTTGAACGGCACGCCCAGAAAGACATCGGCCGAACGCTGGTAAAGCTGACACGACAGCCGACCCTGCGCGACATAGAACTGGAACATCGCATGGCACGGCGGCAGCGCCATCTCAGGGAGATCTGCGACATTCCACGCGCTGACGATGTGCCGACGCGAATCTGGAGTGGACTTGATGGAATCGATGACAGCGGCGAGTTGGTCGATGTGATCCCCGCTCGGTGTCGGCCAGGAGCGCCACTGGTAGCCGTAGATCGGGCCCAGCTCACCGTCGGCATCCGCCCATTCGTCCCAGATGGTCACCCCCTGCTCATGGAGCCACTTGATGTTGGTCGAGCCTTGGATGAACCACAGCAACTCAGCGATGATCGACCGGGTGTGCAGCTTCTTCGTCGTCAGCAGCGGAAAGCCCTTGTCCAGGTCGAAGCGCATTTGATAGCCAAAGGTGCTGAGCGTTCCAGTGCCAGTCCGGTCGCTCTTCTCCACACCATGGGTAAGCACATGATCGAGTAGATCGAGGTAGGTCTTCACGAGCTCATCCCCTCTTTGTCCGACGACAGCCAGCGTGAGCTGGCCGATCGCGCGACGGGTTCCAACCGGCGCAGCTCCGACATCAGCACAGGCACGATGGCGCGTACGGCCCGCCCTCGGTGACTGATCGCATCCTTGGCGGACGGCTCGAGCTCCCCGTTCGTCACCGTGTACCCGTCGGCTACGAACAGCGGATCGTAGCCGAAGCCATTCTGACCCGCCGGACTGACAGCGATCCGGCCTCGCATCTCACCAAGCCGGACATGTTCAGCACCATCTGGAAGCACCAAAGCCATGGCGCAGACAAACCGTGCAGTCCTGTCCGCTGCGGGGACATCGGCAAGCTGGCGCAGCAGAAGTGCATTGTTCTCCTCGTCGCTGGCGTCGGGCCCGGCCCAGCGGGCCGAACGTACGCCGGGCATCTGGTTCAGCACGTCAACGGCTAGGCCGGAATCGTCGGCCAGCGCAGGCAGGCCCGTGGCCGCGACACAGGCACGGGCCTTGAGCAGCGCATTGCCCTCGAAAGTGCGCTCGGTCTCGGCAGGCTCCGGATAAGCGGGGACGTCGGCAAGTCCAAGGATCCGCACATCGGAAGCCGTCTCTGCCACGATGCGCCGCAGCTCGGCCAGCTTCTGGCGGTTATTCGTCGCCAGCACCACTCGGTGACCGATCGCGTGCACGTAGGTTTCGGACCGTGGATCAGTTGGTCTCGTCACGAGGCGAGTGCGGCTTGTTGCAACGCAGTGAGCTGCGCGCAGCCCATGGCGCCGAGGTCGAGGAGCTGATCGAGCAGCGCGCGATCGAAAGGTGCGCCTTCTGCCGTCCCCTGCACCTCGATGAACGCGCCGTCACCGCTCATGACGACGTTCATGTCGGTGTCGGCAGCCGAGTCCTCGCTGTAACACAAATCCAGCAACGGGACCCCATCGACCAAGCCCACTGACACAGCGGCCACCGAGCCCGTGAGAGGCTCAGCCGTCAGCAAGTTGCGCTCGCGAAGCCAGCTGACCGCATCCGCCAACGCGACGTAGGCGCCAGTGATCGAGGCGGTCCTGGTGCCACCGTCGGCCTGCAATACGTCGCAGTCGAGCACGATCGTGTTCTCACCGAGCGCCTTGTAGTCGATGATGGCGCGCAGGCTGCGGCCGATGAGCCGGCTGATCTCGTGGGTACGTCCGCCGATCCGGCCGCGCACCGATTCACGGTCGTTTCGAGTGTTGGTCGCCCTCGGCAGCATCGCGTACTCGCTGGTCACCCAGCCGAGTCCGGAGCCCTTACGCCAGCGCGGAACTCCTTCGGTCACACTGGCGGCAACCAGAACCCGAGTCTGGCCGAACTCCACCAGCACCGAGCCCTCCGCCTGACTCAGCCATCGCCGGCTGAACCGGACCTCTCGAAGCTGATCATGGCTGCGTCCGTCGGCTCGAGAAGTCACGAGCTCAGCCTAAAACCACTGATCTCCCAGACAGCTCCGGGCGCTCGCGAGTGAAACAGGCCCATCAAAGTGTGGCTTCGCTTCGGCGAGGACACGCTCCGGTTCGTGCCAGGGCGGAATGTGGGTGAGCACTACCGCACCGACTCGAGCGGCCTGTCCCGATTGCCGCAGCTTGGGCGCCTGAGAGATGCATGCCTGGCGGATTGTCGGGCTCGTCGAGAAAAGACGATTCGACCAGCAGCAGATCGACACCGTCCGCGAAGCTGGAGCAGATCCTCGGATGGTCCGGTGTCGCCGGAGTACACCATGGCGCCGCCGCCGGGCACATCCTCCTCCACGCGGATTCCGTATGCGTCGACCGGATGGGCAACACGCAACAGTGCGGACGATGAACGGTCCGATCCGCTGGCTGGGCTGCCAGGTATGCCAGTCGAAGTGCTCGGCAAACGAGGACGCCCGACTCGCTGACCTCCCGCTGGTTCCCTGTTACCTCGTACGCCCGAGCGAGCCGCGAGCCCGCGTCGGCAGGGGCGTAGACGGGCCGTCTCGGCCAGGGTGCGTTTGGTGAGTAGCGTGCGGCAACGTAGTAGCCGCAAAGATCGAGGCAGTGATCGGGATGCAGGTGGCTCAATGCGATGGCATCGATCTCGCACGGATCCATGTAGCGATAGAGCGCCCCCATGGCGCCCGGGCCGCAGTCGATCAGCAGCGAGAAGATGCGATCTTCATGCGGCGCTTGCAGTAGGTAGCTGGAGGCTGGTGAGTCCGGCCCGGAGATGGAGCCGCTGCAGCCGACAACCGTCAGTTTCATCATTGTGATCAGACGAACTGCTCGACGCCGATGACAAGTCCACCCATAAGCCGATGCCCAACGCCCTCGAACGTCTCTGGACTGCCGGTGGTCAAGAAGCGATAGCTGGCGATTCGCGGCTGATCATGAGTGAGGCTACGCCGGGTCAGGGCGGCGTACACGTCCTGGCGCATTCCTCGGCGCTGGATACCAGGCTGACGTTGTCGCCAAGCACGTACGAGATCACGCCGGTAAGCAGCGGATAGTGGGTGCATCCCAAGATCAACGTGTCGATATCGGCCTGCTGCAAGGGCTTCAGGTATTCCTCGGCGCAGGCCAGCAGTTCGGGGCCGCCGGTGATCCCCGCCTCGACGAAAGAGACGAAGCGTGGGCAGGCTGCCGTGTGCAGCTCGACCTGCGGTGCTGCGGCGAAGGCGTCGTCATAGGCCTGCGATGTGGCGGTCGCCTCGGTGCAGATCACTCCAACGCGGCCGGAACGGGTGGCGGCTACCGCCCGGCGGGCGGCGGGCAGGATCACCTCCACCACCGGGACGGCGTAGCGCTCCCGAGCGTCACGGAGGACCGCAGCGCTGCCTGAGTTGCAGGCGATGACCAAGATCTTTACGCCCTGCTCGACGAGGTGATCAAGGCACTCCAGGGCGTACTCGCGGACGGTGGCAATTGGCTGCTCACCGTAGGGAGAGCGTGCCGTATCGCCCAGATAGACAATGTCCTCGTGGGGTAACTGATCGATGACTGCGCGCGCGACCGTAAGCCCGCCGAACCCCGAATCGAAGATCCCGATCGGAGCGTCAGTATCAGCCGCCACGAGCGCTCAGCCTACAAGCGATCACGCCCACACCTGGGTATCTAAGAATTCCTCGCTGGTATCAAGGTCGCCGCTGTAGGCCCCGGTCGAGAGGTATTTCCAGCCGCCGTCGGCAATGATCACAACGATGTCAGCCGACTCCCCTGCTGCAACGGCCTTGGCTGCCTGAGCCAACGCGGCGTGCACGATTGCTCCGGACGAGAGCCCGGCAAAGATGCCCTCTCGCTCCAGTAGCTCCCGGACGCGGCGGACCGCGTCGCGGGAGCCGACCGAAAACCGCGAGGTGACGTAGGAGGCGTCGTAGAGCTCGGGAACGAAGCCCTCCTCGAGGTTGCGTAAGCCATAGCACGAGCTCGCCATACCGGGGCTCCGCCGCGATGATCTTGACCTCGGGTTTCCGCTCGGCGAAGAAGCGACCGACGCCCATCAGGGTCCCGGTCGTGCCCAGCCCGGCGACCACATGCGTCACCTCCGGAAGATCGTCGAGAATCTCCGGCGCAGTCGTCAGGTAGTGCGCCTCAGCGTTAGCGGGATTGCCGTACTGATAGAGCATCACCCAGTCCGGATGCTCTGCGGCAAGCTGCTTGGCGACTCGGATCGCCTCGTTGGACCCCCTTCAGCAGGTGAGGAGACGATCTCGGCACCCCAGATGGCGAGCACCTGCTTGCGCTCGGCTGAGGTGTTCTCCGGCATCACGCAGATCAGCCGGTAGCCGCCCAGCTTGGCCGCCATCGCGAGCGAAATGCCGGTGTTGCCGCTGGTAGGTTCCAGGATCGTTGCCCCGGGTCTCAGTGTCCCGTCGGCTTCGGCGACCTTGATCATGCTGAAGCGCCGCACGATCCTTGATCGAGCCGGTGGGGTTGTAGTCCTCGAGCTTTGCCCAGAGCCGCACTGATTCGCTCGGCGACAGCCGCGGCAGCCCTACGAGCGGAGTATGACCGACCGACTCGCCGAGCGAGGCGTACCGGACCATGAACGATCCCGATCAGCCGCCGGCGACGGCGGGCAGCACCACGACGACGTCGCCATCCGCAGTCGGGGCCTTGAGGCCGCCGCTGAAGCGGACATCCTCGTCATTGACGTAGACATTGACGAATCGGCGTAGCGTCTCGGACTCGACGATCCGCTCTTTCAAGCCTGGGTTGCGCGTATCGATGTCGTCGAGCACCTCTTGCAACGTCGCCCCATCTCCGTGCACCGCTTTCTCTCCACCGGTGAACGTGCGGAGGATCGTTGGGATCCTCACTTCTACTGACATCGAGTCTCTCCTGTATGCCTGGCTACTCCTGCCAACGATTGGCCTCCGAGGGCCTATTCCGTGACGTCGATCTCTTCCTCCGTGACCGCACCATCGACGATGCGGAAGGAGCGTACGCTGACCGGACCCACTGCGAGGCACCGGACTCGGCGGTCGAAACGATCACATAGTGCGCCTGCGGTTCGCTGGCGAGGGAGATGTCGGTACGCGACGGATAGGCCTCGGTCGCCGTGTGGGAATGGTAGACGACGACGATCTCCTCGCCCGCCGCGCTCATTTCCTTGTATAAGGCGAATTGCTCCTGAGGGTCGAAGCGGAAGAAGGTCGGCGAGCGCTCGGCGTTGATCATCCGGACCAAACGGGTCGGCACGTCTGAGCCCTCCGGGCCGACGATCACCCCGCAGGCCTCGTCGGGATGATCATCACGGGCGTGGGCGATCATGGCGTCCACATGCTCCCGGGCGATCTTCAGCACGGCGGTCACACTAGGGGCGATGGCTCGAGTCACGACCGCGCATCCGGACTGTGAGACCGCATGCACATGCTGTCGAACGCAGCTGCGAGCGTCGGAAATCGCGCAGCCCGCCGTGCTCCACGAGGGACGATGCGAACAGAGGCGGCTTTCGTCTGCAGACGCGGCGACGAAGCGAGGCGGACTCAGAGCGCGACGATGCGCGAGCAGCTCAAATCAAAGGGGCGTGACGAGACCGAGGCGATCCGCGAGGAACAGAAACGCCTCTGCAAAGGCTGATCCTGCGTCGCCTTCCGGATTTCGGCCCAGTCGAGCTGCTCTCGTACGGCGCGGACTCCGAGCAGCAGTGGTGCGAAATCGCAGTAGTGCTCGGACAAGACCGGAGCTTGGCGATCACTGATCGGGAGTCGACGGCAGCACGGGAATCCGGATGCCCAGGACCTCATGTTCACGCGCGGTCTCGAGCAGCCGAGCGGTGACGGGAATGCCACCGAGCCGATGCAGTACGTCGACCAGCGCGGGCTCCTCGGCAGTCTCGGTGGAGCCGCCATTGTCGAAATAGGCCTTGAACAGCCAGTCCTCGGGCGGTCGATCAATCCGCAGCCCGGCGGCAGCCAGGCTGTTGGCAGCCAGCTCGACGTCGGTCTCAGCCACGACAAGATCGACATCGTGGCTCGGCTCCGGCCCGCCGTGGACCCAAAGGGCATATCCGCCACCCAGCGCAAAGGGGACGCCGTCGGCCTTCGAGGGCTGAGGCCGAACGCTTGAGCGCGGCACGCAGCAGCGGTTCGTCGGACGTGGCGGGCGGGTGCGGCGATTTGCTCGGCGATGGTGGGTACCTTCTTCCCATGCGGTTGGCGACATTCAACATCCTGCACGGCCGCTCGATCCAGGACGGGGTGGTCGATCTTGATCGGCTGGCTGCTGCTGTCCGCACTCTGGACGCCGACATCTTGGCGCTGCAGGAAGTCGACCGGGACCAGCCACGTTCCCATCTCGCCGATCTGACTGCGGTTGCCGCCGAAGCGATGGGAGCTGTGGCCCACCGATTCGCTGCCGCCCTGTCAGGCACGCCGGGAGCCACCTGGATGGCGGCGTCGGAGGACGATCTGCCGGGTGTGGCGTCGTACGGGATCGCCCTGCTCTCGCGTTATCCCGCGGATTCCTGGCAAGTCCTCAGGCTGCCGCGAATCCCTACGCCCGTGCCGCTGTATCTGCGCACCCCCGCAAGATGATCATCGTGAAGGAAGAGCCGCGAGCTGCGGTGATCGGGCGGCTGCGCACTCCGGTAGGGCGGGCTCGTCGTCGCCAACACCCACCTGTCTTATGTGCCGGGATGGGGACGTCACCAGCTCCGGCGGATCCGGCGGGATCTTGCTCCGCCTGCAGGAACCGGTGATCTTGATGGGTGATCTCAACATGGCCAGACGGCCGGCCGGCGCAGATCACTGGCTACCGGACCCTGGCCAGTCACTTCACCTTCCCCGTCGACCAACCCGATCGCCAGCTCGACCACATCTTGATCCGGGGTCGGCTTGGGTGAGGTGACCGCCAGCAGTGCACCCGCGCTGCCGCTGTCTGATCACCGTGCGCTCATCGTCGACCTGTCGCGTACCACACGCGAGAGGCAGCCAGTGTGATTGTCACAGACCACTACATCCGCTGGCAGCGCGTGGACTCGGTCGCCCGTACGGCAACGGGCATCCTGGCCGAGCTGCACGGCGAACGGCTGAGCATCGACGTGGTGCGCGCCGACGTGTTGCGGATCAAGATCAGCCGCGGCGGCGTCTTCGACGAGTCACCGACCTTCGCCGTCTGCGTCGACCCGCTCGCCTCACCTGCCGATTTCCTCGTCGAGCAGGACGACGAACGGGTGCAGTTGATCACTGACGCGTGTACGGGCGTCGCTGTGGCTCGACCCCTTCCGGATCGAGGTGCACCGCAGCGACGGGTCGCCGGTGATCGAGACCGCGCAGGACCCGGACGGCAGGTACTGGGCGTACGCGACACTGAACGACTCGTTCACCATTCGCCGTCGCTGCCGGCAAGAGGATGCGATCTTCGGTTTGGGCGAGAAGTCGGGACGGCACAACCGCAAGGGCCGCGACTTCACCCTGTGGAACACCGACGTGCTGAGCCCGTACGAGACGCTGGAGTTCACCGCCGGCAAGGCGCCTGATGATCCGCGCGGGGATTTTCGCAGCGTCGAGTTCGACCCGTACTACGTCAGCATCCCGTTCTTCTACCATCAGTCCTATCCCGATGGCCGCATGGCGGCATCCTTTGTGGACAACGGATATCGCGGCGAATACGAGTTCTCCCGCGACGAGGAATACCGGCTCACGTTCCGCGGCGGTCAATACACCGAGTACGTCTTCGCCGGTCCGGACATGCCCGCAATCTTGGAGTCCTACACCTGGCTGACCGGACGTACGGCACCACCACCGACTCTGGTCGCTCGGGTACCACCAGTGCCGCTGGTTCTCCTACACCCAGGATGCCGTCGAGGCCGTGGCGCAGCGGCATCGCGACAACGACATCCCCTGTGACGCGGTGTGGTTGGACATCGAGTACATGGACGGCTATCGCGTCTTTACCTGGGACAGCGATCGTTTCCCGGATCCGCCCGGCATGCTGAAACACCTCGACGAGCAAGGCTTCCGGGTGATCACGATCATCGACCCGGGCGTGAAATTCGACCCGGGCTATCGGGTATTCGATCAAGCCGTCGAACAGTGACGTGCTGTGCCGCACCGAAGGCGGCGATCTCTACATCGGGCAGGTCTGGCCGGGCAACACCGCGTTTCCGGACTTCGTCACCGAAGAGGCGCGGGCCTGGTGGGGCGAGCTCAACGCGGCCCACGTGCGGTCCGGGCTGGCGGGCATCTGGAACGACATGAACGAGCCCGCGACCGGGAACATCTCGGCCATGCCGATGCGGTTCGATCGCGGCAGGCATTCACACGAGCGTTACCACAACCAGTACGCGCTGCTGATGGCCATGGGCGACCACTGCGGGCTTGCTGAACGCGATGCCGGACCGGCGGACCTTCGTGCTGTCGCGCGCCGGCTTTGCCGGGATTCAGCGCTACGCCGCCAACTGGATGGGCGACAACCAGTCACGCTGGGATCACCTGTGGCTGAGCATCGCGATGGGATCAGGCTTCGGCATCTCGGGGCAGGCGTTCGTCGGAGCCGACATCGGCGGGTTTCAAGGGCAATTCGAACGCGGAGCTCTTCCTGCGCTGGATGCAGTACGGCACCCTGACCCCGTTCTGTCGCAACCACTCCGAGATCGGCAATGTTGATCAGTACGCCTGGGCATTCGGCGACGTCGTTCAAGATCACGTCCGGACCGCGATCAAGCTGCGCTATCGGTTGCTGCCCTATCTGTACGCCTGCTTCCTGAAGGCTATCGGAGACCGGCGCGCCGGTGCAGCGGCCACTGGTCTTCGATCTACCAATACGATGCGACAGTCCGCGACATCGATGATCAGTATCTGCTGGGACAGCGACCTGCTGGTCGCACCGGTCGTCGGGCCGGGGGTCACCGCGCGCCAGGTCTACCTGCCTGCTGGCGACTGGTACGACTGGCACACCGGCGAGCTCGTCGGCGGCAAGAGATTCCTGATCGCTGCGACGCCGCTGGACCGGATCCCGATCTATGCGCGCGGCGGAGCGGTGATTCCGATGTGGCCCGGAGGCGCCCGACGTCCACCAACGATTACCAGCCCGTCGTGGTCGAGTTGCATCTGTTCGTGCCTGCGTCGGACGGCGTGTCTTCACTCGATGCTGCAGGAAGACGACGGCCTGACCTTCGCCGCACTTGCAGGGATGCTCGGTATCGAACCAACTTCACCGTCGTACGCCTTGGAGCCGAGCTGACGCTCAGCGCCGACGTTGGCGGTAGAGGCTATCCGGAATTCGCCCGCGAGCGCTTCGTGTTGGTCCTGCACGGTACGGCGCCTCGAGGAGGCACGGCTCGATCGGCGCCATGATCATCGGTACCGATGGGAGGTTCGAGAGTACCCAATGAAGGTGTGGGTTTCACCTTCAGATGCACGCGTGACCGGAGTCGAGCTAGTCCTCACCCAGATGTGGCGTCGAGGTGCTGCAGAGGTCGTGCGCCGCAAGCTCGACCTCCTTGTGCCGCCATTCTGATGCACGGTAGACGCACGCGATCAAGGCCGTACGGTGCACGCGCCGGAAGTCGCCGTACACAAATGCGTAACGGGCCTTCGTCTCGTCAGCGACGCCATCGGTGAGGCCGAGATGCCAGGCTGCGTACTCCTCCCAGGAGTGCCGCTCGAGGAAGGCGTTCTGGTCATCGGCGCGTGGCTGCACCTCACCCCAATCGCTGTTCAGCACGTACTGTCTGGCGTCGATCAGCCGACGGCAATTGCGCACCGCGGCCTCGTTCAACGCGTACTTCGCCATGTCGTGCCGCCTTTCCGAGTGCCGTCAGAGCGCAGAGATGAGGGTTTCCTGGGCGAATCCGAGCCAGTCGTACACGCTCACCATGAAGCTGCGCGGGTCCTCGTCCGGCAGCGCCGCCAGCTCGTCAGCAGCAGCTGCATCGCGGATGCCAAGCCGGATCGCGACGGCGAGCCGCACGCTGGTCAGGGTACGGAGCCAGCTCTCGACCTCGTTGCTAGGAATCTTGAGATCATGGGCTCCCAGCTCGGTTGTCGCAAGCCTGTCCAACACGACGCGCGCCTCGGCGACCTTCATCGCCCTCAGGTCTCGCTCGGTGAAACGACGGAAATCGGCCGAGGACATCGCGTCACTGGGGTAGGCGTCAGGGAAGAGCCGCTTGAGCACCGGGTCCTCCTGATTGTTCCGGCTCGTCCGGGTTGCCCTCAAGTTCTTGACGATCTCCTCGAAAGGGATCGGTGGAATCCGGGGTCGGAGGAACCCCTCCGGGCTCACCATCAGAAACGAGCTCGATCAGTTGCATGATCAAGGAGGCCAGCAGCTCCACCTCGTACGCGCTGAGCTGGGTGGTGATCATGCCCCGCCTGCGATGAAATTTCTTCATATTTGATTGCCTCGCTCGACAAGCTCGCAGCGTTCGATTGCTCGCTCCGCTCGCGGCGATGTTCGCCAGGAAGCCGCCGACTTCGTCGGATCCGACGAAACGACGGTCTCAAACCCACCAGCCCTCTTCGCAATGCGTCGTTTCCTCGTCTCCTCCTGCAGATCGGCGGCGCGAACATCGCGAGCGGCGGATCGCGCTTGGTCGCCGCTGCCTTCCACGCTCGCTCGCAAGCAGCACCGTTGCGGGGCCCAGACTGTTCGCGGAGGCTGCTTACTCGCTCGCTCGTCCAGGACAGCGGCGCGCGATCCGAGCTTGTCCCGAACGCCGTTGGCGCGCCGCGGTGCACGCTCACTTATCGGCCTTGTCGAGGGTTGCCCATAGGCCGTATTCGTGCATGGCGGTGACATCGCGCTCCATCGCCTCGCGCGTGCCGCTGGCGACGATCGCCTTGCCCGTCGTGTGTACCTGCAGCATCAGTTTCTCGGCCTTGGATTTGGTGTAGTGGAAGTAGGTGACGAACACGTGGGTCACGTAAGACATGAGGTTGACCGGGTCGTCCCAGACGATCGTGACCCACGGTGTTTGCGCCAGGATTTCATCGACTGGGCGCTCGGCGATGGCAGTTCCGCCTGCTGGCGTGATGCTCTCTCCGTCGGCGTCAGGCATAAGAACCATTCTTGCAATGACCATGGGGATTCGCGCATCGCGCTCCTTACCCACGCGCCACGGGGCTGGCTAGGCTGACGATGTGACCGCCACGGACGCAGCTCCGGCAGTTCCGGCGGCTTGGGGACCGAGCGAGGTTCCGACCACCGCCCTCCTGACCGACCACTACGAATTGACCATGGTTCGCGCTGCGCTCCGAGCCGGTACCGCGAACCGGCGATGCGTCTTCGAGCTCTTCGCCCGTCGGCTGCCTCAGGGCCGCCGTTACGGGGTGGTCGCCGGTGTGGGGCGGGCGCTGCGGGCCTTGCGACACTTCCGCTTCGACGAGGAGTCGCTTCGGTTTCTCCTCGACCGCCAGGTGGTCGACCAAGCTATGGCCGACTGGTTGGCCGACTTCCATTTCTCGGGCGACATCTGGGGCTATCCGGAGGGCGAAATCTACTTCCCCGCCTCCCCGGTGGTGATCGTAGAGAGCACTTTCGGCGAGGCTGTCGTACTGGAGACGCTGCTCCTCAGCATCTACAACCACGACTCAGCTATAGCCTCCGCCGCCTCGAGAATGACGGCCGTGGCCGGCGATCGGCCCATCATCGAAATGGGCTCCCGCCGAACACATGAGCTGGCGGCTGTGGCCGCCGCTCGGGCCGCGTACATTGCCGGCTTCTCCTCGACCTCGAACCTGGAGGCGGGGCGGCGTTACGGGGTACCGACTCGCGGCACCGCTGCGCACTCCTTCACCCTGCTCCACGCAACGGAGCGAGACGCTTTCGCGGCGCAGATCGCGGAACTGGGCGAGCAGACCACGTTGCTGGTGGACACCTACGACGTTTTCGCGGCTGTCAGGATCGGGCGTGGAACTCACCGAGGGCCGGCTTGGTGCGGTCCGGCTCGATTCCGGCGATCTCGGCCTGCTCGCGACCCAGGTGCGCGAGCTGCTGGATTCCTCGGTGCGACCCACACCAAGATCATTGTGACCAGTGACCTCGACGAGTTCGCCATCGCGGCGCTGTCGAGCGCACCAGTGGATGGCTTCGGCGTCGGTACCGCATTGGTCACCGGCAGCGGCCACCCACGTGCGAGTTCGTCTACAAGCTTGTGGCACGGGCGGAATCCGACGACGTCGGCGCACCGTTGGTGGCCGTGGCCAAGAAGAGTGTGAACAAGGTCTCCGTCGGCGGTCGAAAGTACGCGCTGCGACGGCTGTCTGAGCAGGGTACGGCGCAGGTGGAGATCGTCGGCATCGGTGTTGCTCCGACCGGTGACTCCAACGACCGCCCGCTGCTGGTCCGGCTGGTGGAGGCGGGAGAGATTGTTGGAGATGAGTCGCTTGAGACCATTCGTCAGCGTCACCTACGCTCCCGCGCTGAGCTGCCCCTCGGAAGCGCTGAAGATGTCTCGAGGTGAGCCAGTGATCGAGACGCTCTTTGCCGGGACAGCCGGGGTCGCCGGTAACTCATCCCAAACCACGCCGCGGCGCAGCGTCACGCGCGGCTCGCAGCCTGGGAGAAGCAGTCGCTGGTCCTACCAGGGAGGTGTGATCATGACAAGGGCTTTGATCGTCGCCGACCCGCAGCGAGACTTCTGCGAGGGTGGCTCGTTGGGTGTGGCCGGCGGAGCTGCCGCTGTCAGCCGGATCGACAGCCTGCTCCGCAGTGAGCATGGCTATGCCCATGTGATTGCCACTCGTGATCATCACATCGACCCGGGCGCGTCACTTCGCTGCTGAGCCGGACTTCGTGGACTCCTGGCCGCCACACTGTGTTGTTGGCACCCCGGGCGCTGAGTTTCATGATGAGCTCACCTTCCGCGACTTCGCCGCCGTCATCTACAAGGGCAGTACGCGCCGGCGTACTCAGCCTTCGAAGGCGTCACGGCCGATGGCGAGACGCTGACAGCCTGGTTGCGGGCGCGAGGAGTCGATCAGCTCGACATCTGCGGCATCGCCACTGATTACTGCGTACGCGCCACCGCACTGGACGCGGTACGCGGGGGCTTCGAGACGACTGTCTTGCTCGACCTGACCGCCGCCAGTTGCCCCGGATCGGGTTGAGGACGTATCTAGCTGAGCTGGCCGATGCCGGCGTGACGATCGAAGGGTCGGCCTGAAGGATTCCTCGGGCGGACAGTCATTCTCCAGGCTCCGGCCTCCACATCCTGAGCACGCTCGGCGGCGCGACGGCGGCATACGCTTCTCGACAGATTGCGCTGGAGCTCTGCAGCCTCGATTCCTGGCAGCCGTACGCCGAGCCAGCCCATGTGACCGACGTACGGCGGCCGGAAGAAGCGTTCAGGGTCCGTCTCAACGAGATCGGCCTGATACCGTCCGGAGCGGCGCACCAGATCGCCAACCGGCCGTCGCCGTGGTGGTCGTCGAGAAACATCACGAAGCACTTCTTCCGGATGAAGAACGCGGGCCCTCCGTGGCTCAAACGTTCCGACGTCTCCGGCAAGGCCAGGCACGCCGCTGCGCACTTTGGCCAGGGCCTCGGCGACCTCGTCGGGCGGGAAAGGGCTCATGATCCCGATTTTGGGCCGTCGCGCATCGCGCTTGATCTGCCGATTCCCGACGTCTGCGCTGTGTTTTGGAGCCGTCTCGCGCATCGCGCTCATGCCTGATTGCCGACTCAGCAGCGGCAGCCTCTCCAGATTCCATATTTCGACCAAAGCGGTACAGACATCGGCCGATCGAGATGCCGAAAACCCCGCACCGGTCGGAAATTTGACTCAGTGGGGAGCCTCGTAACCTGCTGCACATGGAGCTGTTCGACAGCCTGCTTGACGACGAGATCCTCCTCCGGCGTCCGGAAACCCAAGTGGCGGCGGCGCTCGCCCGGCATCGCGAGCTGCGCCGCTGCGTACGCGGAGTGTGCTGGCAACCCTGGTCGTGCCAGATAGTCGGCTCACCGAAATCGCTCGACAAGTCCCGCCCGATGCCAGCATCCCGGTCAGCGTGATCACCAGCGGCGGTGCTGGCGGGCTCTTGGCGCTGGCGCGTCACCACTCTGCAGGCGCCGAGATCACCTCAGTTGAGCCGACCCTTCGTGATCTCCGATGATCTTGCCGGTAGCGCAGCGCGGGTGGTCTCGGCAGCCCGAGAGCTCAGGTGCTGAGGTCACGGTATTTCATCGAGCTGCCGTACGCGCCGGGCTGGGAGGGCGGCAGTCGATGCGATCGAAGCCGCCAGGCTCTACGGCAAGATTGCTGCCAGCAGAGGCATGACCCGCGGCAGGTTGTCGAACAGCTGTCGATCTTGATCCAGGCGGACCTACCATTCAAGATCACCAGTTCACTCGAGGGCGGCTGGTTGGTCCCTGCTAGCTGGCGAGTCGAAGCGCTGGTCGCTGGCGCGAGCCGCGACGATGTTGCGGAACTGATGCGACTCGATGACCCTGATCGATTTGGCACGGCTATATCCAGCTGGGACCAGATGACGCAGTCTCGGGTACGCCGCAGGGTACGCCGCGCTCGGCACCGATCGGGTGCAGGACGTGATCAATGGATTCGCTCACGGCAACACGGAGCTCCCAGCGCCCCGGTGCGTGAGCTGGAAAACAAGCCTGCGCCGCCGAGCCACCGAAGAGGCGGCTGGCACTCGCAAACCGCCAGCGCCAGGACGACTATCGCAAATCTGAGGGTCCAACCCGGGGCTAGTCGACAACGCTGCATCAACGGGTGGCGCGTCCAGAGCGCGTGCACGCCACCATGGTTCGATGCGCGGGGGTGGAGGCCGGCGACCGATGTCGCTGTCGCCCGTCGGCACCTGCTGTGCCGCTGTCGCCCAGAGCCGAGGCAGCACCGTCGCCGCTGTTGTCGCGCCAAACCGCATTCCCGACCGATGCAGCCAACCAGGCCCGCGTTGAGGAGTCTGATTCCTCGAAGTCGATAAGCGCGGCATCGGCGTCGACATGAAGCCGGCACGAGATTGGGCGCGCCCTGGCACGGCTAGAAGACCGGAGCGGTCCCCAGCTCACGGGATCAGGATCAGAGTCCAAGCGCCGGGTCGCCGCCAGCCGTCCACGACGCCGTGAAGGTGCGGTTCGCCGGCAGGTTGGTGAACCGGAGCTGATAAGTGACCGCATCGCAGATTGGAGAACCGATAAAGCGACCACTGCATCGGTGGTGGTGGTAGCGACTACGGTGCCAGCATCAGTGAGCAAGGAGATCATCGCCGGACCGGCGGGCTCGTCAGGCTGCTGGATGCCGTCGCTGTTCAGATCGAACCAGACTCGGTCACCCACGGCATAACGCAGCGGCGTGATCCCCGCATCGATCGTCGTAGGATTGATGTACGCCGCCGTCACCCCGTCGGCCGCGGTCGTCGGTCGGACATTGGCCTCCCCACCCCCATGGTGAAGGTGGCGTTACTCCGGGAGTAGTCCGGATCAGAGTCGGTGGCCAACTCGTCACCGACACCCCGCACTGGCGTAAGCCGAACTCTTCCGGCACGCCTGCGAACCGCACCAGTAATGCGCCGGCCTGAAGCTTGTCAAAGAGATAGCGCCCCGATGCGTCGGCTCACCGCTCGAGCCTCACCACGGCTCGCCGTCAACGTTGAGCAGTTGGATGCTTACGCCACTGGCGGCGACTTCCCACATCCTGAACTTGATCGGTTAGTCGATCGTCGCGCCGCAGACCGCGTCCCCGACCGCGAATCGAGCTGCTTTCGGTCGATCCGAGCTGCGCGACACGCTCGTCGATCTCGGCTGCGGAGCCCGGTGGAGGTTGACGTGGCTGGCAACGCCTATACGTCAGTCTGGTCCTCCGACATCACGTCGACCGTTGTGCTCTAACGGCTGGAATGTGCTGCTCTCTCTGAACCGGGGGTGAGATCTGGCAGCGCTGCGGATCTGGCGATGACGAAATACCGGCCACCCTTGAGCTTGCTCGTTGCCTCAAGGACGAACCTGCCGTCGCGCCCGTGTTGCCCGCGACGCGGTACCATCGGCGTCGGTTACGGCAATCTCGATACCCGGCTGTGGCCGATCGACGGTGCTGTCGTAGCTTCCATTTCCGTCGACGTCAAGGTCGCGCGATGACCGTAGCGGGTGCCGTCAGTCATGGTTTCGGCGTCTGCCGGAACCGGCGTAATGCCGCCACGGTCACCCATGTGATGAGTCCCGCCAGGGCGGCAGTTGAGCGCAAAAGCGTACGCAGCACCAACAACCTCATCGGACCTGGCCCCGCGCCTGAAGGGTTACGGCAGCGCCCGCGAACGCTCCTGACCTCGGCTCAATATAGATCAGTGCACCGCGATCTTCAGGCGGTTCCGCCTTTTGGCGCGAGAAATGAGACCGACCTGATATGTGCGAAGTTCAGCGAAGCGCACGGCCTGCGGTCTTTGCGGCGATGTCGTGCGCAGCGCCTGTCGCTGGGTGCCAGAGGGGAAGAGCACATCCACGAGGGTGATCAACCGCAGGAATGAGCGATGCCGAAAGACCCAGATTGCGGCGCGGATGAGGACCGAGCTCCACGCAAGTGGACCGGGATCACGGCCACGGTCGACCGGAACGACCCGCAGCCCACAGATCAATTTCCCAGGGTCGCCGATTTCCAGCGCAGAAAGCCCACGTGGTACAGCATCCTCCGACGGCGAGTCACCGAGTTCAGATCAGCTGGCTGAGAACCGAGAGATCAGATCGGTGGCTCAACGTTGGTGCGGTGTCCCCTGACCGTTGGGCATCCATGACGGCGTTGAAGTAGCTGGCCATCGCGGCGTAGAACGATCGCCACCCGGAAGGGTGATCACGGTGACGATGGCGGTGGTGATCAGGCCGTGTCAATCAACACGGCAAGTGCCCGCCACCACCACGACGCGCGAGCGGGACGCCGTCCGCAGTCAGTGGTCGCCTGCACTGAACCAGATCCGCGGTGCGGCGTAACCGGGCGGACGAGCTCACGTTGGGGGCCGGGTAGGACGCGTACCGGGCCTGGCCACAGCCGCCGCCCGCGCGAGTCTGCTGCTGGGGCGGTGTTGCGGGACCACCTGCCAGCCGTCCCAGTAGCGCTCTGGGCCGAGTTCACCGGGTCCGTCAACAACAGCCGGTGGGAGCGGCGTGGCCTCGGGGCGGAGCCGGCGGTGAGCCGCACGGGGATGTCGAACGCATCCTCATCGTATGTGGCTGTTCCGAAGTCCTTCAGATGTTGCTGGACATGCACGATCAGCGATCAACTGGTTAGGTATAAGCAGACTCGGGCTTCAACGGCCAACGGTGGTGCAAGCCTAGAGGTCATTACCTCCATACATGTAACCCAGGTGCAGCAAGGCGCCGAAAGCGACTACGAGCAAGGACAGTCAGTAGAGAGGTGGGGTTCAGACGACTTGCACTGAATCGGAGGCCAACTTGGGGGAGCCACCGTCATCCTGGTGCGCCGAGCTACGACCGCCCGCAAGTGAAGGTGTGCGCATCGTGCACTTCGGTGTCGGCGGGTTTCATCGAGCCCATCGGGCGGATGTACTCGATCGACCTCGTGGCGGAGCAGGGCAAGGCGCTCGACTGGGGTATATGCGGGGTCGGCGTCATGCCGTTCGACCTCGGGAAGATGAAGGAGGCGATGCAGTCCCAGTGGATTGTCTTTACACGCTGCGCTGGAAAGCTCCCGACGGAAGCCGGATCCGGCGTCAGTCGGACTCGATTATCGCGCACGTACCTGGGTACGCGCCGGATGATCCGGAGCGGTCATCGAGAAGATGGCCGATCCGTCGACCCGGATCGTCTCACTCTACCATCACCGCGGGCGGCTACCAACTTCCATCCGGCGGCCGGTGAATTCTGTACGATAATCCGATCCCGCACGCAGAAGCCGCTCGGCAGCTGGCACTCTGGAGCAGTACTCTGCCACAGCGTTCGGCCGGCGGCCGAGGCACTCACGGCACGGGCGGCGCTCCCGTGTCGGGCCGTTCACGGTCGTGTCCCGCGACAAACATCTTGGGCAACGGCCACGCGCTGGCGGAAGAAGGTCTTCACCGCTTGCGCCGGCTCCGGGACCGGAGCTGGGTGAATGGATCGAGGGCAGCGTCCGGTTCCCTCAACTCCATACGGTCGACCGGATCACTCCGGTCACCACAGACGCGCGGACCGAGCCCAGATCAGCGAACGCTTCGGCGTCGAGGATGCCTGGCCGGTTGTCTGTGGGCCGTTCAGCCAAAGGTGGGCGCTGGAGAAGAACTTCTCCGGCACGCCCGCCGTGTGAGGAGGTCGGCGTGCAGATGGTGACCGACGTGGTGCCAGCCGCGAGCTGATGAAGTTGCGGCTGCTGAACGCGAGCCATCAGGCGCTCTGCCACTTCGGATATCTCGCGGGTTATCGGCTGGTGCCTGGCATCGCGGTCAGGATCGGTTGTTGCGTGAATTCCTGCTGGACTACATGAACTACTGGAAGCCACCCCACGCGCTGGCCCCGGTGCCTGGCATGGATTTTGAACGCCACTAGGCTCCGCTCGTCAGGGACGACCCTCCAGTGGCGGGGTGCGAGACACGGTCGCGAGGCTCTGCGCCAAGAGCTCGGAACGCATTCCCTGAGTGGCACTGCCGCCGGTCGTACGGGAGAATCTGCGCCGCCGGTCGCGATCACGTCTGTCGCTGTCGGCTGGCCATCAGCTGCCAGTTGGGCCCGCCATGCCGAGGGTGTCGACGAGCTAGGCGTAGTCCGATCGCGGATCACGCCGATCGACTGGGCGACACCTGCAACAAGATTGCCGCCCAGCGGCGCGAGGAAAGCCGCTGGCGTGTCAGCAGAATCGCGAGCTCTTCGGAGATCTGGCGAACAGAGCCGGCGCCAGCTGGCCGTATCTGACCACGCTCAATTCGCCCACAACACGGGCGCTCGCGCCACCTGAGGCTCGCCACATCGCCCGTCTCCGTCTAACGCGCAAGCAATACGTAACTGAACGAAGCACAA
>ERZ1370068.2007-contig-11972_pt1 | contig 40462 bp, 58 predicted proteins | sample MGYA00561227_ERZ1370068 | MGnify/ENA primary metagenome ERZ1370068 (study PRJEB38410, sample SAMEA6850437) | metagenome | study: Metagenomic assessment of the ecological functions of the soil: analysis of the soil microbiota associated with the... | reverse complement strand
GTAGTACTTCAGTTTCAGTTACGTATTGCTCGTAAATGTTCGCCCCAGGATTCAGTCACGAAAATCTCGAGATATCGTTCCGGATCAGCAGAGTCGCGCAGCACGTTCCAACGAATCGCGCCGTCACGGAGACGGATTCGTCTCAAGTCTTTCAGCGCGTCCAAAAACTCTTCCGCCGTCTTGGGATCGATTCGATACTCAATCGAAGTTATGGCCGGACCATGCAGATGTGTCAGTCTCGATTCGCATCACCGGCTCCGGCCAGTGATTTGAAGGCGCGAGTGATAAATTCTTATCGGCGACCAAACGGTAACGCCAGGTGAAAAGCAAGCCAATCACGAGCCCGACCGCCGAAATCAGAAGCGCACTCGATATTCCGAAGCGCCCGGCCACGAACCCCCAAAGAGCGCTGCCATGCCGGCCAGACCTCCGGTGAAGACCAATAAGTACACTGCCAATACCCGCGCGCGCACCCACGAAGGCGTTGCTGTCTGCGCCGAAACGTTCAGGCTCGCCAGCACCGAGATCCAGGCTATTCCTGCCACTGTCAATGCGATAGCCAGCAACAGAAATGAATGAACGTAGGCGAGCGCAATCGCGCTTAGAGCAAAGACGATGCTGCCGCCCGCTACCAGTTGATTGCATGGCGAACCGCTTCCAAGTGTCGGTAAGAGCCATGCTCCGGCAATTGCGCCAATGCCCAGGCAGCCAAGCAACGCTCCATAGCCAAACGAGCTGAGTCCCAGGCCGCGGCGGGCTTGCTGAGGTAACAGCGCCCACAAGGCGCTGGCGCAAATAATGAAAACAGCGCAGCGGAGCAGCACCGTTTGCAGCTCCGGTGAGTGACGCAGATAGCGTGTGCCGGCACGCATGGCGCTGATGATTTCTTCGGGAGGCAGCTTGCTCGTTCGCGGCGCAGGCTGCCATCGATAGACGACGAAGAATACTGCCAGGAACGAAACGGCATTAATAAAGAAAACGGCCCATGGACCTGACGCGGCTATGATGAAGCCGCCGATGGCCGGGCCAATAGCCCGCGCAATGTTCACGGCCACACCGCCAAGCGAGAGAGCTGCCGGCAAATCTTCGCTGGGAACTAACTCGGGCGTAATTGCTTGCCAAACAGGATTAGTTACTGCCGAACCGATGCCGAGAAGAAAAGTCAGGGAGAGCAGATGGCCGGTGGTCATATGACCGGTCAGTGCCATGACCCCCATCGCAGTCGCCACGATCACCATCCACACTTGCATGACGATCAGCAAGCGGCGTCGATCGACGATGTCCGCGAGCGCGCCGGCCGGCAACGCCGCCAATACAACCGGTAAGCTCCCCGCTGTCTCTACCAGTGCGACCAGCAAAGGCGAAAGCGTAAGCGATGTCATCAACCAGCTCTCGCCCACGTCCTGCATCCAGGAGCCGATGTTGGACACAATGCTGGCGATCCAAAGCGCGCGGAAGACAGAGTGACGCAGAGGACTCCACACCGAGGCGGGCTGAGATGGTTTTGCCTCGGCTGGCTGATACTTAATTTGTCTGGAGCGTTTCTGTCACCGGATCTGTTCCAAATCTTGAAGAGGCCGAAACGACAACGACATCAGCCTATGCACGATTGGTTGGGTGGAGGACATTGAAACTCAACACCCGCTCTCAACTGCTGGCTTATCGATCCGAATTAGTGAGTGCGGGACTGCGTGCTTTGATCGGTATGACTCGCGGGCGTGACTTCTAATCGTTCCACACAGCATAATTGGCCGCCGTTCGATGTTGATTCCGTAAGGAAGTGGTTCCTTGCACGCGGTGCACCAGGGAGTCGTGGCTGGCGAAGATCTCGGCCTGGCACTTTGGGCACTTGCCAATCATTGGCGGTGTCGCATTCCGAAAGTTTACAGCAACCTGTTCTCGATTCATTTCTTCACCTTTTAGAAACGCCCGGCTGTAATTACACGCCGGCTTGAGCTAATTCCGTTAACGCTTTGGTCCAGTTTTATTAAGATGCGCTGTTAGGGGACACGGCTTATATCATTCTCACAAGTTCATTTCAAGTTTTGCTGAACAAGAGTGTCGTTAGCACATGATATGTCCGATCTAATTAGCAGATGAAGTGTCCGATCTGAGCGGCGGGGGCAAACTGCATGACAGGATGCAGTTTATGAAGCAGATGCCCCCAGCCGCAGTGGAGCGGACCATGAAACTACAGGACGTAATGTTGCGAGCAATGGCCAAGCAGATCACTTGGTATCAGGCGGCTGAGATACTGGGGCTCAGTGGCCGGCAGATGCTGAGATGGCAGACGCGGTTTAAGCACGAAGGATATGAAGGATTGTTTGATCGACGACGAGGAGTGCCATCACCAAAGCGGGTGCCGCTGGAAACGGTGGAGACAGTGCTGCGGTTGTATCAGGAGCAGTACTTTGATTTCAACGTGCGCCATTTCCACGAGAAGCTGGGGAGTGAGCATGGGATCAAGCTGAGTTACACCTGGGTCAAGCAGGCGTTGCAGGGAGCAGGGTTGGTAAAGCCGCGCCGTAAGCGCGGCAAACATCGGAAGCGGCGACCGCGACGCCCGTTGCCGGGGATGTTGCTACACATCGATGGGAGTCAGCACCGCTGGTTCTGTGACGATCGTTGGTATGACCTGCTGGTGATCATGGACGACGCCACCAGCGAGGTCTACTACGCGCAGTTAGTTGAGGAAGAATCGACGGCCACCGTGATGAGCGGTTTACGCACGGTGATCGAGCAGCAGGGGAGTGTTTTGTGCGCTTTATAGCGATCGAGCCAGCCATTTCTTCCTCACGCCGAAAGCCGGTGAGCCGGTCGATCACCATCGGTTGACGCAAGTTGGCAGAGCTTTGCGCGAGATAGGGATTCAGATGATTCCAGCTTATTCACCCCAGGCGCGCGGGCGCAGTGAACGGGGCTTCAGCACCTGGCAGGGACGACTGCCGCAGGAGCTGAGACGGCGGGGCATCACCACCCCGGCGGAAGCCAACCGCTTCCTGCGCGCGGAGTACATCGCGGAGTTCAATCAGCGTTTCAGTAAGCCGGCCAGTCAAGGCGGAACTGCTTTCGTGCCGCTGCGGCGCAAGGATCTCGACCTGGTCTTCTCACTGCAACACGAGCGCATCGTCGCCCGTGATAACACCGTGAGTTTCGCCCACAAGGTTTGGCAGCTCGAGCGCTGTAAGTTGCGGGCGACGCTCGCTGGCTGTCGGGTCACCATTCATGAACATTTGGACCAGACGATTTCAATTACCTTTGGTCCGCATCTGGTCGGTCGCTATAACGCTGCCGCCGAGCCCCTTAACTTCAAGACCAAGACTGTGGAAATGATGGAAAAGTCACGCCAAAAAGCGGCCTGACTTTCCCACATTCCCACAGTCTCTACTATTTGATTATTAGATTTATGAGCAAAACTAAACCGGACATTTCACTTGCTATTAAAACCGGACATTTTAATTTGCTAAGAACATGAGAAATCTGTGAGATGTCGTTAGCACAGGATATGTCCGATCCTAATTGGCAGGTGACACGGCGCTGAGGTCATTACCGCAAGCGATGGCGGCCGGGTTGGCGCGTTAGTGAGAGCCACCAACGAGGATTGCGAGTCCGCGGGAGCGGACGCCAGCGTAAAGCCTGGGGCGTGAGCCCAGGGGATCACGCCAACCAACGAGGATTGAGTCCGCGGAGCGGAACGCCAGCGTAAAGCCTGGGGCGTAAGCCCCATGATCACGCCACCAACACCGGTTGAGGCCCGCGGAGCCGCGATAGACCCAACGACACTAGGGCTGTCGCCCGCTCCGCGGGCTTGGTTTGTTTTCTAACGTGTACCTGGGGTTCCGCTGCGCTCCACCCCAGGCTTTATGCTGACACCCGCTTCGCGGGTTGTTCCTTCGGGGCCGTAATCACCCCTCAGCTCGTAGGAATTATTTTCCGCCGTTAGCACTAGCTTTTCCGGGTGTGGAGAACGCTTTTCCACCCGCAGAAAACACTTTTCCGACTGCAGAAATCATTTTTCACAGTGTAGAGAACACTTTTCAAGCTGCAGAAATCGTTTTTCACCGTGCAGAGAACACTTTTCACGCTGCAGAAATCATTTTTCACAGCGTAGAGAATACTTTTTCAGTGTGCATTCTTCATTTTTCCGGCCAAAAAATCAGTTTTCCCGCTCGACGGAGAGGAATTTCCCACCTGTTAGCCTATTTTCTTGCTGAATTTTATTGACAGACCGGTGGCACGCTTGAATCGATCTATCCGGAACGCATCGACCTGGGCCTGGGGCGCGCCGGGGACTGATCCAGGAACTCTGCTGGCGCTGCGGCGTGATCCAAGTCGGGCTGATGATTTTCCCCGAGACGTTTTGGAGTTGCAGGCGGCAATTAATCCGCAGATTACGCAGATTTGATATCGCAAAAGTCGCAGGACTGACCCCAGTCCCCAGTTCTTTCCAGTTCTCTTTACGGATGCGAAGATCGAGCCAGATCCTCAAGGCTCAATGCCCACGGTATCCAGCCGCCTGAATAGATCTCGAACGCTCGACACGCCTGCGAAGTCCATCATGTCGCGTAGGGTAACCGAGGCGTCGTTTCCGGATCTTTTCATATAGGTAAGCACAGTGAAACCCGGCAGCTCGAGTGTCGCATGGTAAAAGCCCTTTCCATCAGACGGTTTTCCTGAGAAGACGGTGCCCTCAAGCATTGAGAAGCCATCCTGCTCCACGATCTTGAAAGGGTCGTGCGAATCGGACATATTCCATTCATCTTTGAGCTTGACGTCAGTTCCAAACTTCGATTCCAGGGGACTGGCATTCTTAGTTCACCCTTTCTGTTTTCGCCGGAGTGAAACACAGCATCCGGGAAGTTGTCTGAATCGTCGGAAAACACTAGAAAATCGATTAGTCTTGACCGGTTATCGGGCGCCGGCGGGCGCTCTATCAGTAGTGACGTGATCGGATGAATCTCGGTCTTGTCGTCGTGATCAGTGTCTATGACCCAAGTTCCTTCCACCGTTGCCCATACCCCATTAGCCAGGAGGGTAGCCATATGCTTACCTGCTGTTTCCACGTCCTCAGCGTCATCTCCAAAAGGTCATTAGGGGCTCGATCTCACATTCGATTAGCCTGTTGCTATTCGTAATGCCGGCCGGGTTAGTTAACAAGTGTTCGAAACCTCTGGCTGGATCAACTGAGAAGGTCCAGTCTCCATCGAACCGGATCATGACTATTCCCTCGTCGGCCTTCTCGGGCTTGAGAAAGCCTTGAACCGTAACACCATCTCGTATTTCCTCCCATGCACCCATGACTTGACCCCCTTTCGGTGATTTCGCCTCGGCCAGCGGACGCCGGACTATTGCAAAGCGATCAGAATCGGAATTAATCCCGTACCCGCCTTGAGCGGACGCAATGCCTTTCCAATCACGGCCCCGAAGGCTTTAAGCGGATCCTCCGCTTTCATGGCATGACCCGGAGTGCCAGAGGTGGTCAGGAGATCGCCGACTTCGATGGATGAGTACTGCGCGTCCACCTTACAGAAGACCTTGCCCACCAGGGCCACAGGCAGCCGGCGGTTTGGCGACTCTTTCTTGTCCAGGATAATTCCCGGCCGATACTCGCCCGCGCCGGAGATCACACCTGCGACCTTCTTGTCGTACGCTCCGGTGCTCTGTTCTAACTTGCCGTCTCCATCAAGAACCATAACGGTTCCTGGATCAATCTCCTGTGACTCCGACACATCGAAATCTTCGGCACAGTCACCGTTTTTCAGGATGATGTCTCCAATGCCTCCCCGAATCCATACGGTAGCTTTGCCGCTGTCATCCAGGTCTGCACCCTTGGCAGTATCAGGGAAGCACAGCAAATCACCAGATTCATCATTACCGCCGAGCAGAATCTTTCCTCGCTCCGTCATCAGATGGATTCGATTCTTGAGCTCACCATTATTCTTACGGTGCCTGAGCAACATGTTGCCCGTTTCTCCGTTCAACCAAATGGTGGCCTTCGCGGAGTCATCGACGTCTGTGCCCTCGGCGCCAGCCGCAAAGAGCAGCAAATCCCCATCCTTTTCATTACCCCCAGACAAATTCTTCCTGTACCAGCGTCCAGATGAATCCGGTTTTTGGGATTACCGTTCCCGTCCACTTCAGGGCCCCTAAGCCGCATGCTGCCTTTCTGTCCGTCGAACCGGAGGGTGGCTTTGTTCCGGTCGTTCAGGTCCAGGCCCTTCGGAGCAGCGAGGCAAGATCATCAGACCGCCGTTAGCTCCGTCACCGCCCAACCAGATATCTCCCCACCGGCATCGAGATGAACTCTGTGCTTGCGGCCCTTGCCTTTCAACAGCACAAAATCATCTACGTCCTTATTTCCCACGGACATCTCTCCGCCGGCGCTCTCGATCGTTGTTTGGGTAAGGTTCGTCAGGACCAGGGCTCCGGCGCTGATCGTGCCGGAAGCGCCGGCTAACAAGATGGTTTCAGTTTTTAATTCCGCCACAGCAACGTCGAGACCACCCGCGTCCAGGCGAATTTTGGTGAGGCCTTTATCATCACTAACTTTAAGGTCGCCACCACTGCCATCTCCGCCCAGGATGAGGTCGCCCGCATCAGCATCCAGCCTGATCCTGCGTTTATTCTTATTCCCAGTTGCCGTGCCATCAAACTGTCCTTCGAATCCCATTTCTTTGCCTCCTGTTGTCTGGTGGTAGCCAACGCGCGAACAATGCAAAACCGCTTTTAGCGCGGTCGACTGCCAATCCTCCCTATCTCCTTTAGCGAGAATAAAGATTAAGCGGGATAGATTATGTGATTGAGGCGCTTATACTCCTCGTCCGGCTGAAAGTAAACCTTAGAATGCACATGATATGTCCGATCTAATTAGCAGATGAAGTGTCCGATCTGAGCGGCGGGGGCAAACTGCATGACAGGATGCAGTTTATGAAGCAGATGCCCCCAGCCGCAGTGGAGCGGACCATGAAACTACAGGACGTAATGTTGCGAGCAATGGCCAAGCAGATCACTTGGTATCAGGCGGCTGAGATACTGGGGCTCAGTGGCCGGCAGATGCTGAGATGGCAGACGCGGTTTAAGCACGAAGGATATGAAGGATTGTTTGATCGACGACGAGGAGTGCCATCACCAAAGCGGGTGCCGCTGGAAACGGTGGAGACAGTGCTGCGGTTGTATCAGGAGCAGTACTTTGATTTCAACGTGCGCCACTTCCACGAGAAGCTGGGGAGTGAGCATGGGATCAAGCTGAGTTACACCTGGGTCAAGCAGGCGTTGCAGGGAGCAGGGTTGGTAAAGCCGCGCCGTAAGCGCGGCAAACATCGGAAGCGGCGACCGCGACGCCCGTTGCCGGGGATGTTGCTACACATCGATGGGAGTCAGCACCGCTGGTTCTGTGACGATCGTTGGTATGACCTGCTGGTGATCATGGACGACGCCACCAGCGAGGTCTACTACGCGCAGTTAGTTGAGGAAGAATCGACGGCCACCGTGATGAGCGGTTTACGCACGGTGATCGAGCAGCAGGGGAGTGTTTTGTGCGCTTTATAGCGATCGAGCCAGCCATTTCTTCCTCACGCCGAAAGCCGGTGAGCCGGTCGATCACCATCGGTTGACGCAAGTTGGCAGAGCTTTGCGCGAGATAGGGATTCAGATGATTCCAGCTTATTCACCCCAGGCGCGCGGGCGCAGTGAACGGGGCTTCAGCACCTGGCAGGGACGACTGCCGCAGGAGCTGAGACGGCGGGGCATCACCACCCCGGCGGAAGCCAACCGCTTCCTGCGCGCGGAGTACATCGCGGAGTTCAATCAGCGTTTCAGTAAGCCGGCCAGTCAAGGCGGAACTGCTTTCGTGCCGCTGCGGCGCAAGGATCTCGACCTGGTCTTCTCACTGCAACACGAGCGCATCGTCGCCCGTGATAACACCGTGAGTTTCGCCCACAAGGTTTGGCAGCTCGAGCGCTGTAAGTTGCGGGCGACGCTCGCTGGCTGTCGGGTCACCATTCATGAACATTTGGACCAGACGATTTCAATTACCTTTGGTCCGCATCTGGTCGGTCGCTATAACGCTGCCGCCGAGCCCCTTAACTTCAAGACCAAGACTGTGGAAATGATGGAAAAGTCACGCCAAAAAGCGGCCTGACTTTCCCACATTCCCACAGTCTCTACTATTTGATTATTAGATTTATGAGCAAAACTAAACCGGACATTTCACTTGCTATTAAAACCGGACATTTAATTTGCTAAGAACACCTTAGGACGGGATGTTGCGAGCAATGGCCAAGCGGATCACCTGGCATCAGGCGGCTGAGATCCTCGGGATGATCACGCGGCGCGGGTTAGGTCTTATGAGATTGTTTCGCAAATTAATCCGCAGATTACGCAGATTGAATGAGTGTCAGAACCGCGAGCGGTAGCGACCGGATCAACATGGCACTGATCACGGGGCAAGTTGCGTGGGCGATCCGTCGCTACCGCTCTGGGTTCTGACACGTTTGCTCAGCCTCCGTTTCACGGACCGACTCCTACAATCTCCGCGTAATCTGCGGATATCTGAAAAAGGGATGGACCCTACTGGTCGTCGGTTACGCGAACAAAGTCCGAGCCGGGCCCAAACTGATCGCGCCCTTCGCCGGCACCTGTGTCAATAATCGATCCAATAGCCGGATGGAACGCTTCTTCGTGCAGAGCAGCGCAGGGCGGTTGCTCAGTCGCAATCACCGGCACGGGTTCGATGAAAGAAGCCGGCGGGGGCGGTTGCTGTGATACGTGCAACTCGCGATCTTCGTATTTCAGGCCGTGCGGGAATTCCTTGCGCACCTTTTCGGCAATCTCGCCGAGATCGATGAAACAATCAGCGACGTCGATTAACTTCGGCGCCGTGTTGGATCTAAAGCCGACAATCTCAACCCGACAACCCTTGTAAGCGACCGCGTTCACGGCATAGACAAAATCCTCGTCGCCGGAAACCAGCACCGCCGTGTCATACCGCCCGGCCAGGGAAAGCATGTCCACGGCAATCTCGACGTCAAGGTTCGCCTTTCGCGTGCCGTCGTAAAATGTTTTGAGCTCCTTTTGCACAACCCGAAAGCCGTTGCGCCTCATCCACAACAGAAACCCTTGTTGTCGTTCTGCGCCGGCATCCACGCCGGTGTAAAGAAAGCTCGAAATAAACGCCCATCGCCCAGCAGCACCCGCAGCAGCTTGTTGTAATCGATATCGATGTTGTGAAATCGCGCCGCATGAAACAAATTGTTTCCATCAATAAAGATTGCCACTTTTCCGCGATGGCCGAACTGAAACGATATATTGTTCGTCGAATCAAAGTGGTTCACGTTTCTTAAGCTCCAAATAGAATTTTCAATATGCGCGTCTAGAATGCCGTTGGGACACCGCTCGGGTCAAGCGAGGGTCCAAAAAATTGGCAGTATATTGCTGACCTGCATCGTATAATCACCGTTGAGGACTGACATGGCTGAATTGGATAACTCGGAACTATTCAACGTAGAGATTGCGGCTGATCCGAAGCCACGCAGCTTTTCGCCGGCTGAAATGGTGACGTGCGAAGCGTGTCTGCGCGCCAATCCACCAACTCGTCCAAGCTGCCTTTATTGCGGTGAACGACTGCTTGCGCTCGAACCCGTTGCAGCGCCGCCGCGCTGGGCGAAGTGGAGTCGGCCGAAGTGGCGCCGGGCCCTCCATCGATCGGATTTTATGTGGTGCTGACGGTGGATCCGGCTCAACAACTGGAAGAATCCCGTTTGCAGCAGATCGCCACTCGCGCCGACTTAAAGTTGTCCGATTTGCAGAGCGCTTTGAAAGCCAGGCGGCCGCTTACCGTTGATCCAGGCAAGCACGACGAAGCAGGCAGACGAAATCATTGAGGAGTTTCGGCGCTTCGGAATTCCAGCCAGTCTGATTAAGGATGAGGATCTCAAACCAGCTTCAGCGAATAAGAAGATTCGCGCGCTTGAATTCTCTGACGCCGGCGTCGCGGGAATGGTCGGAACGCCGGCTGAGCGCTTGTTTACAAGCTGGGAAGACTTGTCCCTGCTGGTCACCGGCCGCCTGCAAATGAACAACGTCGAAGACGTGGTCCGCCGCAAACGGGGTGGTCAGAAACCCGTCGATCGTCGAGAGCTGACGAATGACGAATCGATCTTTGATCTTTATAGCCGATCGGCCGAGGATGGTTGGCGAATATTGGCGGACAGTTTCGACTTTTCCTGCCTGGGCGAAGGGAAGGGAATCACCGCGTTCGAGAATTTTCGGGCTTTAATCAATCTCTTTCGCGAGCGCGCTGAAAACCTCGAAGTGGATGAATCTTATCTCGCGGTTCGGCCGGTGCTGGCGAAGGTTTGGCCTTTGGGAGCGAACATGCGCACAGGCGGTTGGCGTCGCAGCGGGGCCGGCAAGTTCGACATATCGACGGTGACCACGATCGACAATGAAAATCAATTCACCAACTATTCGCGTTTGCTGCACTGGTTGAAAATGCGTGAGCAGTAAGTTGTCAAGCTCCGACCGTCAGGGAGGGCGAGGCTGAGGAGGCTAACCACCGTTCCAACCGAGTTGCCCTCCCTGACGGTCGGGCTTCTGACACGCCTCGGTCGATCATCATTTATGAAACGGAAACGCGATCATTCACCCTCTGATTCCCGCCTGCTTTATGGCGTTAATCCGTTGATTGAGGCTCTGCGCGCTGAGCGGCTGCCCACCGAAATCGTAATTGCCGAAGGGGCCCGCGACGCTCGCTTGCGCGAACTGATTGAGTTGGCCCAGGCCCGGCGTGTTCCGGTCAAAGCATGCGCCGCGCGCGAAACTTGATCGCGAAGCAGGCAACAGTCTTCATCAGGGCGTAATCGCGCACATCGCTCCCGCCGCGTATGCGGACGTGGAAACACTGCTGGATACAATTGCCGAAAGCGTCGGTACCAGCCGCGAGCCTTTGGTGGTGGTTCTGGATGGAATCGAGGACCCTCGTAATCTGGGCGCGATCCTGCGCGACCGCCGAATGCGCGGGTGTCAATGGTGTCTTCATTCCTGAACGGCGGGCCGCCGGCCTGAATGAAACGGTCGCCAAAGCGTCGGCTGGAGCAACCGAGCATCTACCGATTGCGCGGGTCACGAACCTCTCGCGTTTGATCGAACAATTGAAAGAGCGTAACGTCTGGATAGTCGGAACCGCTGCGGAAGCTGGAACCAACTATACGGAATGGGACTGGACGCGGCCCTCGGCGGTCGTGCTGGGCGGGGAAGGCTCGGGTTTGCATCGTCTGGTGCGGAGCATTGCGATGTGCTGGTGCGGATTCCGGTGCACGGAAAGATCGAATCGCTGAACGTTTCCGTGGCCGCCGGGGTGATTCTTTACGAGGCGCAGCGGCAACGGACGAGCGCTGGAAACTCAGAACACCAGGCCTGAGTTTGTCGTTTAGAATGTTGGAGTCTTTAAGGAGCCAACCGAATAATGTTTTGTCCCAAGTGTGCAACTCAGAATGTTGATGGCGCCAGTTTTTTGCCGCTCGTGCGGAGCCAATATCAGTCTTGTGCCGCAAGCCTTGAGCGGCCAGCTGCAAAAACGCCGACAGACGAAGAATGCGCTGGTCTTGGATTTCGGCGCTCGCGCCGGCGGCGGCACGAACCCTCGATCGATAGCGCAATTCGCAATGTGATTATGGGCATTGCCTTCATGATCGTTTCGATCCTGATCGGTAGGTACAGTCCGGGCGGCTGGACGTGGTGGTATTGGATGTTGATTCCCGCGGCCACTTTTATCGGGAGGGGCGTTTCAGATTTCGCGCGCTTGAAACAAGCGAAGGACCAAAGTCCAACATTTGCGGCTCCGCAGCTCAATTCTGTGCGACCTGTGGATCTTCCCGTCCCGCGAACCGGAGAGTTGATGTCTCCGGTGACCAGTGTGACTGAAGGAACGACCCGGCACCTGGGAGCGGAAGCGCAGACCAGACATTTCGATCTCGCAGTAGTTCATCGCTGAATCCCCAAAAACCCGCATGACCAGAATCTGCGTCCCCGTTTGCGCCCGCAGCATCGACCAGCTGCGCGACGCAATTGAGCGTGCCGCAGAAGTCGCAGACATAACCGAGCTGCGCCTGGATTGTTTAGACGACGTTGAGGCAGCTTCGCGAATGCTGGACGGACGCAAGGTCGTTTGGACGGCCGCTGATCTTTACGCTGCGCTGCGCTGAGCAAGGCGGGCACTCGTCAGTTGATGACGAGGGCCGCCGCCGATTCTGGTCATCGCTCAAACCACCGGCCGCTGACTGCCTGTTCGATATCGAATACGATCTGGTCAGGAGTTGTCCTCGGCGGCATCGTTGCACCCGCTTGACGCTGATTGGAAGCACGTAATCTGCTCGCATCATGATTTCAATGGCGTGCCGCCGGATATTGATCGAATCTTTGAAGGAATGATGGCGACGCCCGCCGGCATTATCAAAATTGCCGTGCAGGCGAACGACGCGGTCGATTGTCTGGCAATCTTCAATTTGCTCGAACGGGCTAAGCGCGAAAACCGAGAAGTGATCGCGATTGCCATGGGTCCGGCGGGAATAATGACTCGAGTTCTCGGGCCGTCGCGAGGATCGTTTCTCACGTATGGCGCGCTGGATGATGAAAGCGCCACCGCGCCTGGGCAGCTCACCGCCAGACAGCTTCGAGCCGTGTTTCACATCGATCGCATCAAACCAGAGACAGAGGTTCTGGGAATCGTGGGTAGTCCTGTCAGCCAGTCATGGTCACCTGACATGCATAACGCCGCGTTCATCGCGGGTGGACTCAACGCCGTCTACCTGCCGTTCGAAACCGGGGACGTTAGTGAATTCATACGACGCATGGCGCATCCGAAGACGCGCGAAATCGATTGGACGCTGCGCGGACTGGGCGTCACGATTCCTCACAAATCTACAGTGATGCCCTGGCTGGATCATGTTGATCCAATCGCCGCAGAGATTGGCGCGGTCAATACGATTGTGGTGAGCGACGACCGCTTGCTTGGCTACAACACCGATGCTCAGGGGTTCATCGCGCCGTTGCTCAATCGGTTCGGATCGGTCAGGAACGCGCGATGCGCGGTAATTGGAGCCGGCGGCGCCGCGCGCTGGTGTTATGGGCGCTCAACAGAGATGGCGCAATCGTTGAACTGTTTGCGCGCCAACCAGAGACATCAACCATCACCGCCGGAAGCTTTGGGGTTGCTTGTCATCAACTGTCGAGGCTGATTTCGCGGGCTTCGACATCGTTGTGAACACCACTCCGTTGGGGATGTCCGGCGCGAACGAGGACCTGACACCAGCGACTGCCGCGCAGCTCCATGGGGTGCGGTTGGCTTACGATCTCGTTTACAATCCAATCGATACGCTCTTTCTGCGCGAGGCGCGCGCTGCCGGATGCGAGACACTAGGTGGACTTGAAATGCTTTTGGCGCAAGGCGTCGAGCAATTCAGGTTATGGACCGGTAAAGAGCCAGACCCGGAAGTAATGCGAGCCGCCGCTCTTTCCCGCCTCGCAAGCTGATCGATGCCGCGATAGTCCGAAATGCACAAAAGCCACTCTGAGCGCTACAGCAGGCAAGTGCTTTTTGCCGGAATCGGTGAAGAGGGGCAGCGTCGCCTGCTTAACTCTCGCATCGGGATCATCGGCTGTGGAGCGCTGGGGTCCGCCCAGGCTGAATCGCTGGCGCGAGCGGGTGCGGCAAACTGCGCATCGTCGATCGAGACTTTGTCGAATTCTCGAATCTCCAGCGGCAGACGATGTTTACTGAAAGTGACGCTGCTGAGCGGCTGCCAAAGCGATCGCCGCCGCTAATCACCTGCGCGAAATAAATTCTCAGATCGAGGTCGAGCCTGAAATTGCCGACGTCAATCACACGAACGTCGAGCGAGCTGATTCAGGATTGCGACGTGGTAATCGACGGCACCGACAATTTCGCTACGCGTTAATCAATCAACGACGCGAGCGTCAAGCATGGCGTGAATTGGATTTATGGGGCGGCGGTAGGTCTCGTACGGCGTCACCATGACGATTCGGCCAGGAGTGACGCCGTGCCTGCGTTGTGTGTTTCCGGAGACGCCCGCCGCGGCGACCGCGCCCACCTGTGATACTGCCGGAGTCATCATGCCGATCATCAATATCGTGGCTGCGGTCCAGGTTAGCGAGGCGCTGAAACTGCTCACCGGAAACGAAGATGATTTGCACGGCTCGCTGATGCAGTTCGATGTTTGGCGCAACGAGTGGCGCCGCATTTCAGTCGGACCGCCGGCGCAGAATTGTCCTGCCTGTGCGCTCGGGCAGATTTGACTCGCTCGAACCGGAAAGCGCTGAGTTCGCCGCCGTGCTCTGCGGCCGTCATGCGGTGCAGGTTTCTCCGGCTCATCCCATGCGGGTTGATCTGAATCAGTTGAGCGAGAGACTGGCGCCCGCTGGTGAGGTGAAGGGAAACGATTATCTGCTGCGCTTTCGCACAGGCGAATTTGAAATGACGATTTTTCAGGACGCGCGGTCAATTATTCGCGGCACAGATGATATTTCAACCGCGCGATCGCTTTACGCATAAATTCATCGGTAATTAGAAAATAGTTTAAGGCTTCTTACATATGAACAAAAACAGATTGTTCCCTCTCCTGGTTTCGGCTTTTCCTCTGCTCTGCCACGGCTGTTTTTGCCGGCCAACCCCTCGTTTGGGAGATGAGTTCGCGGGCAGAATTATTGAAAGGCGAGGCGCGTGGAGTCTCGATCACTGATGCCGGGATGGTCACGCTCGCACCCAACACCAACGAAGTCTTTAATACTGAACAGGCCTATGTTTGGTCCAGCGCCGTTGACTCGGCCGGCAACGTCTATCTCGGTACCGGGCACGACGGCAAGCTGTTCCGAATCGGCGCCGACGGGAAAGGCGCGTTGCTGTACAAGACGCCGGAATTAGACGTGACCGCCGCTCGCGATCGCCCGTGATGGTTCGCTGTTTGCCGCGACGTCTCCGGATGGCAAAGTCTATCGCGTGACTGCAGACGGCAAGGCCGATGTCTACTTCGACCCGGCGGACAAATACATCTGGTCGCTGGCGATTTTGAAAGATGGCTCACTGGCCGTCGGGACGGGTGATAACGGCAAGCTTTATCGCGTCAGCGCGGCCGGCGCGAAGCCTGAGAGTTCGATCCTGATCGATACGAATCAGACACACGTAATGCTCTTTGGCGGTAAATTCGCAAGGCGATCTTTTCGCGGGCACCGATCCCGGCGGGTTAGTGCTGCGCATCTCACCCGATGGAAAGGCATTTGCTGTCCACGACGCATCGTTGCGCGAAATTCACGCTTTGACTCCCGCTCCCGACGGCTCCATTTATGCGCTGGCCCTGGGCGAGGCGGCTTCCACCACCAAAACGACGGCGGCCACGTCGACCGACGCCGCCACAGTTACGGCCACGGTAACCTCGACGGTTACTGCTGCGGATGAAACGGGGGCGACGCAACCCGCGTCGACTCGCAGCCGCAGCGATCTGTCGAACGCCAGGAGCGCAGTGCTTCACATCATGCCCGACGGCGGCGCCGATGTCGTATGGAGTTCGACCTCAGTGACCGGCTTTTCGATTTTGGCGATCAAAGGCGGGTCCTGATCGGAACTTCAGACAAGGGTCGAATCTATTTGGCCACTGATGACGGCCGCGACACGTTGCTCGTGCAATCGACTGAGGCTCAAATCTCTCACTGGTTGCGCATGGAGCGAACATTTTTGCGGCTTCGAGTAATCAGGGCAAGCTCGTTCGTTTCGGCGGCGCGGCAGTCAAAGACGGCAGCTATGAATCACCCGGTGCGTGATGCCAAGCTGGTTTCTTCGTGGGGACGGATTTGGTGGCGTGGCAGCGGACCAATCGAATTGCAAACTCGCAGCGGGAACAGCGAGCGCCCTGACACGACCTGGAGTGACTGGAGTTCGACGTACACCGACGCTAACGGATCTCAAATAGCCAGTCCCAAAGCGAGGTTCATTCAATGGCGAGCGGTTTTGCGGGTAGGGAATCGCGCCGGCGGTGGCGATCCAAAACTGGAGGATGTGAGTCTCGCCTATTTGCCGCGCAACGTTGCGCCCGAGGTCCTGGCGATCAACGTCCTGGCGCCGGGTATAGCTTTGCAGCAGCAGATCCAAATTCAGCTCGATCCAAACATCGAGGCGTCGGGTCTCGACCCGTCTTTGTTCGGTATGGTGGTGCAGGCGCCTCCGCGCCGGCTTTTTCAACGCAGTGCTCGTTCGCTGCAGTGGCAGGCCGAAGATCGAAACGGAGACACGCTCGAGTACGCAGTTTATTATCGCGCGTTGAACGAGACGGCGTTTCGCCTGCTCAAGGAACACATTCGCGAAACATTCTATACGGTTGATGGCGCCAGTCTCGCCGACGGCCGTTATGTTTTCCGGGTGGTCGTTTCCGACGCGCCCGATAATCCGGCCGGCTTTGCGCTGTCGTCGGAAAGAGTGAGCGAAGCGGTGGACATTGATAACTCGCCGCCGGTGGTTCGCGCGGTGAGTCAGTTGCACAGCGGCGACCGGGTACGAGGGATCTTCGAGGTTGAGGATGCGACGGGCCGTATCAAACGGGCGGACGTCAGCATTGACGGCTCTCCGTGGCGGGAAATCTTTCCCGATGATGGCATCGCTGACAGCTCAAAAGAGCGTTATTCAGTGGACCTCACGGCCAGCGGGGCAGGGGAGCACACGATTTCGCTGCGGGCCTTTGATAACAGCAATAATGTCGGCAATATCAGCGTCACGTTTCGACGTTAATTGCACGATACCGTGCGAAATGGCTCGAAACAGGGTGAAATCTCATTGTTTCGTTAGCTTCGATGGGGTTAATATCTGAGAGTTTTCAGCTTGAAAAGCGAATAATACCTCTTGACTAACAAACTTTCTGATGTGGGCGCGCGTCAAAGGATCGCTTCTTGGCATTGTGCTTGCTGAAATCAGGGCAGCGCGACTCCCCGCCTCTCCTCAGGCGTGAATAAACACGGAGGCGGCAAAAGTAGTTATGATGGAAATGAAACGAATTCTCACGGTGGTTTTGATGGCGGCGGTACTTTCACTTAGTGCGCTCGGCCAGGCGACCGTGTTCGGCCAGAAGGGGAATGATAATCGGCCCCCGAAAGAGACGCCGAAGATTAAGGAAAAAGATAAGCCCCCGCCAGGTAACAGCAATAACCAGGGCAATAAACGCGGCAAGCCCTAACCCTAAAGGCTCTGCCTGAACTTAAGACCCGGCGACTGTCCGTGCCGGGTCTAACTTTTGGAGGGGGAATCATGAGATCAAGCAAGTTAGTTAACGGATTCATACTGCTATTCGTTTTCGCATCACTGACGTCCTTACCGATTCAACTAAGCGCACGTTCAGTTCAACCTAGGAGCTCTCAGCTAATAGCCAGGGCTGAACAGATTACCGGGGATCGTTTTCGGATCAGCACCTCCACGCCGAGGGAGTCGCCGTATTTGCGGTTAACCCGCCCCGCCCTGAAGTCCTGGCCACCATCGATCGGGGCTTTGACGAGCTGTTTGCAGTAGCTCGCCGGCATGGCTATCGAAATCATATGAGTTTCAGCGACTACACAGTCTTCATCGCCCGGGCCGATCGCAATAAAGACAGTGCCGGCCAGTATTCTCCGGACATCGCCGTACCTGCCGGACAATACGCCGGCGGTTATTACGATCAAGGCGGCTTCATTTATGCGGCGGGCATGGTGCTGGCTTTTAGTCCTTCGGCCTTTGTTCTGGCCGAGCATGAGCGAGATCTTTCGCGCATTTCAAACATAGTCAGATACGAAGGCGAGCACATCATCCTTTACTATAACGATCGGGACCTTTATCAGAGGACCGCAGATCATAGTAAGGGCGGTGCGCATCCGATCCTGCAGTAACGTCGGGCCCGGTGAGCAGGCCGGTTGGTGACCTAACTTCGTCGCAAGGTTTTCTCTAGCCCAGGCGTTTACGCCTGGGTGAGAAACAGCGGACGCTATCAAAGCCCCATTAATGGGGCTTTTGAAATTAGCGCCTTTCATCCTAAAGTCAATCCAAATGGGCATTACCGCAGGCCGCAGATCGTTTCTTCACGCGTCCCCGGCTGATATACTCGCGGCCATCCCCTGATCTTCAAACGTCGCAAGTAGAAAGCGATCCATCTCCGTGACATCATCGGACCAATCAAATCCGGAACGCCGGAAGATTGCCGGTTACCTTGTGATCCTGCTAACCACAATTGTGCTCGGCAGCGGTTGCTCAAAACTGGCCAATCAGAACAGCAACGCGGGTGGCGGCCATACAAATGCCTCCCGGATAGCTCTTCTCCTTCGGCGCCGCCATCTTCGGCTGCAGCGGGAACTCCGACCACCTGGGAGGCGAGCGCCACGTCGCTGAACGCTAAAGATGGAGAGACGATCACGCTGAAGTGTTCGCCGGGAGCGCCGCCCATTCGGTTTGGGGGAGCGATATTTACACGGCCGATTCATCAATCTGCACGGCCGGCGTCCATAGCGGATTGATTACCTATGAGCAGGGCGGCCCGGTCACCATCGAGTTGCGGCCTGGCCGAGATCTCTATGGCTGCAGCCAACGAAACGGGTCGAGACCAGTCCGTATGGCCCGTATCAGCACAGCTTTGTTTTCAAAACTCCGAACACCGACGCCGTCGTCCGCGAAGCCGAGGACCGAACACCTGTGCTGTGGAATACGTCGGTGGGGATGGTCAAATTCGAAACCGGCAAGACGTACAAATTCAAATGTCCTTCCGGTGGCACAGCGAGTTCGGTGTGGGGCACGGACATTTACACGCTCGATTCGTCGATCTGCACTGCGGCGGTCCATGCCGGGAAGTTCACTTTAGAAGGCGGCGGTTCGGTAACGATTGAGCTACGACCCGGAGAGGCTGCTTACAAAGGCAGCACGCGCAACGGAATCAAGACGAATGACTATGGACCGTACGGCAACAGCTTTGCGGTGAACTGAGCCGCGCAGCAGTCGTGATCCGGGCTTTGCCCGTCGATGTGCGGAAAAGCTCCGCTTTTCCGACAGGTTGTAAAACTTATTTCGCGGCTACGCCGCGGTTGGCGCTCGCGAAGAGGATCCGCAAAGGCGGCATAGCCGCCACAATCTAAGATCGACGAAACGGAAAAGCGGGAGCTTTTCCCGCCACATCGAGGGCAGAGCCCGCCGCTCCACCCCTGGTCGGCGCGATTAGCGGTTTGGGCGAAACCGGCACGGCTGCGGATGATCAATCGATTGTGCCTTACACATCCCATCGGGCCGGCAGCATCTCGCCGGGCAGCTATCAGAGCGCTGGCGAAACTAAACAGAGCAGCGCACGTCGACATCTTCGTTGAAGCCCTCGTGGATCAAATCCTTACGTTTCACGTCAGGCGCTGATTGCTCTGACGGACAAGACCTCGGCCATTATTGTTGGGCTGGCTTTGGGCTGTGTTCCAATCGGCAGTTCACCCACATGTGAAGCGGAATGCATTGTCCCTGATTGAGAAAGTGGGCAAGTGGACAGCATCTTCTACCTGATAACAGCCGCTCGTGATTCTGATGAGGCCATCGCCGCGATGAGCCGCATCGGGATGCCCGGCGCTGGTTGGCCAGGATCTAATCGTAGCTTTAAATTACCAACGCCGGAGCAGCTGGGCAAGACTGGGCAGAGCGCTTGAAGATAATGGCAACCTGCTTGATGACCGAACGCTTGAACAGTTGCGTTTCCTGATGAAATCGATCAACTAAACCAGTGTCAGAAGCCCGACCGTCAGGGGGCAGGATGGGGAGGCTTACCACCGTCCCAAAGTTGCCCTCCCTGACGGTCGGGCTTCTGACACGCTCAATCGATCATCATGAAAAAGCAATTCTCGCGCGCGCGGCACCGGCCACGATGCACGCCCGAGCGCGATCACCTAATTGGGCTGCTCCTTCGGCATAGCGGATTTCGGCTTCCTCTGTGTTCTGTGCAGAAGATTTGCTGGAGGTTTTACCACAGAGGCACCAAAGTACACACACAGGCGAAGAGAGAGCCAGCACGTTAGGACACTTCTGATTTCGCTGTCAATTCGACGTTTGATTGACTGTTCATTTCATAATGTCTAGCTTCCTGGGAATCATCGTAAAGAAGCTGAGGATCGAGTCGAATTCGCCATCCTCAAGTTGCTGGTACACCTGGTTATCGTGATGAAACGTAAACGATTGACAGTAAGGGCTTTGGCTCCACTTGAAACAAGCCCAGCACGACCTAAATACCTGTCAATTTTGACAGTGACGCGCCGGCGCCGCGCGGTCTTACCGTGAACTGCAATCGGTAGCATTAGACTTACGTTCTACGATCCGTTCCGCCCCAGCCTTACGCCTCAGAGAACAGCTGAGACCTGGCCGTTGCCAGCGTGAGGAACGCTGGGGTCATTAACCTTTGACCAGGGATACGTGTCTCGTCAACATGATTTCGCCCGACAGAAGAGGTCAGTGACTATGAAACGCGTAGTGATCTTTGCGTGTCTTTCGTGCTCATGGGAATGGGCATCGTTCTGGGTGGCCGTCCGGAACCGCTGCGACACCAGCTGGTCATTCCGCGCAGTTCTGCCGTAGATGAGTCCCTTTGCCTCCAACGATATTGAGCGCCCCAAGCCTCCAATAAACTCGTTCATGCAGGAAGCTCGGCAAGCGCAACAACCCAACGCCGATCCCAACGGTGAGTTCAGGACGTATGCTAACGAACCAGTCGTGCCCGGGGAATATAACGGCGACGTGCGCAACCTGCCGCAGGTTCAAGCGAAAGAATTTGCCGAACTTGAATTGCGCGAGCCCGCCAGCACCAGGAAGCGTCCGGCAGGTTCAAATGGCGCAGAAGCGGCCGGCGACATCTCTAACAATATCTCAACCGAAGCGATGCCCAGCCCGATTCAATCGTTTGCCGGAATGAGCTTCAGTGATGAGTGCAACGGCCTTCGGTGTGGGGCCGGACAACCTCCTGACGTAAATGGCGACGTCGGAATGAATCATTACATCGAAGCGGTCAATTACGGGATTGCCATCTATAACAAGTCCGGGACACGTTTGGCCGCCTTCACGGAAGGCTCTTTGTGGAGAAAGCGCGTCGACTGGAACAGCTTGCGATTCCCAGGCCTCATGGCGACCCGGTCGTTGTTTACGATCAATTTGCCGATCGATGGATCATCAGCCATTTTGCTTTTGGTTCGATTCCATCGGCTATCCGACAGGTCCTTTTACGAGTGCCTGGCCGTTTCGAAAACGAGTGATCCGGTCGCGGGCGGCTGGTGGTTTTATCCGATAAGGGTCGACACCGGCGGCGTCCGGTCAACCGCCGGTGAACACCATGGGCGATTACCCGAAGTTTGGTAATTGGAATGACTGGCTGCCTCTATATGTCCGCCAACGGATTTATCCTTCCCAGTTTTCAGTTCAACGGAACGTTGTTCGCTTCGATGAATAAAGCCGACATGTATAGTGGTCAGCCGCTCACGTCCTCGATAGGTTTTATCGCGAATAGCGGAAGTCCATCCAGTCTGCTTCCAGCTAATATCTCAGGCGCGAAGAGCAGCGATTCAATACCGCCGGCCGGTACACCTAATTATTTCGTTTCGCAATCGATGGACAGCTTTTCCTGGGAAGTTAGAAAGTTCACTCCCGGCAAGTCGCCGAAGATTTGCGGCGCCGGCGGAACGTTGAGCGCACCCGGTAAAGGTCGGCCAAACCGCTTTTGATCCGCCCAACGACGTCCCCCAGCCTAACGCGAGCGGGGTGCAATCGATTGGAGAACGCCTGATGCAGAAGGCGCAATACCGAAAGGTGGGACTGGTTGAATCGTTGTGGATCACGCACAGTGTCCAGGCTAACTCGAGCTCCACCGTGCGTCCGCAATGGGCGCAGATCAATGTGACTGGTGGCTCAATCAGACCTACTGCGGTGCAACAGCAGATTTATGCTCCTGATACAACCCTGAATCGTTGGCTCCCGAGTATCGCTGCCGATCATGACGGCAACATGGCGATCGGCTACAGCACTTCGAATGCGTCCGTCTTTCCCAGCATTGCTTACGCCGGCCGGCTGGCGACCGATCCGTTAAATCAGTTGTCACAGGGAGAGGTGCAACTGGTGGCGGGCGGCGGCTCACAAAAGAACACCTGCGGTGGCGCCGGCCCGTGTGACCGGTGGGGTGACTACAGCGCGATGAGCATCGATCCGGCCGACGACTGTACTTTCTGGTACGTAAATCAATACTACTCGAGCCAGGCCAACGGCGACTCCGGAAACTGGTCAACCAGAATCGGAGCATTCAAGTTTCCGTCGTGCGGAGGAACTGTCGTCCCGCGGATCGCTCACTGTTAGCTCGGTAAACCCGAGCAACGGCGCCGCGATTACCGTCAGTCCGGATGACAACAACGATGCGGCCAACGGCACGACTCAATTTCAAAGGATCTATAGCAACGGTGTGACCGTCAGCCTCACAGCGCCCGGTGTCGTCAGTGGTAACAATTTCCAAAAGTGGCAGCGTGATGGCGCTGACCTGACCACGAATGCATCGACGACTGTGGTGATGGACGGCAATCACACGATGACGGCCGTGTACGTTACGCCCACGACGCGAACGCTCACCATCGCGTCTGCAAATCCCGGCAGCGGCGTCAGCATCACTGCCAGCCCCAACGACAACAGTAACCAGGGCGGCGGCACCAGCCAATTTACCCGCACCTACAACAACAATACGGCGGTGAATTTAACGGCGCCCGCTACCGCCGGCGGCAACAATTTTCAAAAGTGGCAGCGTGACGGCGCGGACTTTGCGACCGACGGCATCAACTTCGGTGACGATGGACGGCGATCACACGATGACCGCTGTCTATATTGCGCCGGTGGCAGTGCAGATAACGGTCCAAACAAGTCCCGACGGACGAAGTTTTACTGTTGACGGCACGTCATACACTTCGACGCAAACGTTCACCTGGACGCCCGGTTCAAATCACACAGTCGCCACTACTTCTCCGCAGAACGGCGCTGACCGGCACTCAATACGCCTGGAGTAACTGGAGCGACAGTGGGCGCGATCAGCCATACGGTTTCGCCAAACGTAGCATACCACGTTCACCGCGAACTTCACTACGCAATATCTGTTGACAATGAACGCTGGACCAGGCGGCATTGTGCGCCCGGCGACGGGGTTCTATGACAGCGGACAGGTGGTGAATATTTCGGTCACGCCGGCGGCGAACTTCAGCTTTAATGGCTGGACGGGAACCGGCGCAGGATCGTTTACCGGGATCTTCAAGAGGCGCGACGTGTCACGATGAATGGTCCAATCACGGAAACCGCCGCCTTCGGCGGGAAAGATACGACGGTGCAATTCAGCGCGAGCAGTTACAGCGCCAATGAATCGGACGGATCGGTCACCATCACCGTGACTCGTGTCGGGGATCCCAACAGCGCTCCATTAGTCGCCTATGTCACCAGCGACGGCACGGCGAAAGAGGGCCGGGACTATGTCTCTTCTCAGGGAATATTGACGTTCGCTAAGGGTGAGATGAGTAAGACGTTCACCGTGTTGATAATCGATAACGGCTTTGTCGATTCGACCCGTACCGGTAAATCTCAATCTCGTGAACGCTGCTGCAGCGTTTCTCGGAGATTCAACCGCTGCGGTTTTGACAATCAGCGACAACGATGCGGGAAATGGCCCTACGAATCCGGTAGACACCCCGCGATCGTTCGTACAGTTCAACTATTTTGATTTTCTGGCTCGCAACCCTGATTCGAGCGGTTGGGATTTCTGGACCAACGAAATCACTAAATGCGGCACCAACATCGGATGCACGGAAGTCGCGCGCGTCAATACCTCCGGCGCTTTCTTCCTGTCGATTGAATTTCAGCAAACCGGATATCTAATCGAACGGATCTACAAGGTGGCGTATGGAGATGCCACGGGCAATTCGGGGACGGGCGGTCCCCACCAGCTTTCTGTGCCGGTGATACGCTTTGCCGATTTCATTCGCTGACAGCGATCTAATTCAGCGAAATCTCATCGTCCTGCAACCAGGGTGGGAACAACTGCTGGAGAATAACAAAAGGTATACACGGACGCGTTTGTGCGCACGACCCGTTTCATCTCAGGCCTACCCTCCGGACGATGTCGGTGGCCGACTTCGTAGACCGGCTCAATCAGAACGCGGGCAACGTGTTGTCTGCCAGCGAACGCACGACGGCAATTAACCGTTTCGGGACCAACCCCGTCGATTCAAACAATTTCACTGCGCGCGCAAACACAATCAGGCAGATTGCGGAAGATCCCGACCTGGTTGCGGCCGAACAGAATCGCTCGTTTGTATCTGATGCAGTATTTCGGTTACTTGCGGCGCAATCCCGACGATGCTCCGGAATCGACGCGCGACTACTCAGGATATGACTTTTGGCTGACCAAGCTGAATCAATTCAAAGGCAACTTCGTCACCGCGGAGCTGGTCAAGGCTTTCATTACCTCCGCCGAGTACCGGCAACGGTTCGGCCCGTGACAACGTGTGGGCGAAAGTGCCTGGCAGCAGAAAACGGGCGACCTTACAATCAGAAAAGGTCGCCCGTAACTTTATTAAAAATATTGGTGCCCGCTAGAAGATTCGAACTTCTGACCCCTCGCGTGTGAATCCTCCCAAGGCCATTTTCCCGCGTTATCTCCAATTATCAAAAAGTGCTTCTCAGGCCGATGTTTATTGGCTAATAATGAAATCGGCCTTAACTTGACAGCTCTGCTAATCTCAGAAAATAGCATCCATTTTGTGTGCGAAAGTGTGTGCAGTTTTTGAGGTGAAAAATGCGAGAGCGAGTTGGATCGATCGTTAGCCGGAAGAGTCGCAGCGCGAAAGGAAAAGTGACTTGGTGGGCCCGCATCACCTACACCGATCCAGTCACCGGCAAGCGACACGATCGACAGCGGCGAGCCGAAAGTAAGAGTCATGCGAAGGATCTGGTCCAGGACCTAATCGCGGAAGTGAACAAGACCGGCGGACGCTCACTCGCGAAAGAGCACATGACGGATCCTCGCGATTGTCTTTTGAGTCGTTCTTCTGCTAAGCGCAAATGGCTCCGGAGGCACGGTGGACATACAGAAACGAAGAGAGCAGTTTTGCCTCCCTCTGGGATCATGGTCCAAACCTGGCGCGGTATTCGAGCGAGCTGAGGAAGGCCTTGACCATTTCAGCCCGCAGGAAGTCGCCGTTGAACTGGTTCAGCTTGTTCAGCCAGAAGTTGTAGCCGTTGAAGTTATTGTCCGGCGGATCGTTCGGATTCCTTCGCAAGTAGCCGAAGTATTCCATTTGCACTAACGCGCGATTGAGTTCGCGCGCCTGGAACGCCGCGTTCTGCGTGATCCTTAGTAATGCGCGGCCGCGCGCTCCGGCGTTAGCCGCCGTCGCCGCGCCTCCGAATTCGGCAATCGCATCGTTGCGCTCCTGGGCTGAGCCCGGAGTCACGTTCGCGTGCAGATAAAGTTTGTCAACGTACTGCGCCGGAGTGTCGGTGGTCGGATAGAGCCCGACGAACTCAGGGCGGATGACGAAGTCACTCATGAAATCAGTCTGGTTGGCCGCCAATTGCGCCTGCCAATTGCCCTGACCCACAACCACGCCGCGCTGGATTGCCTGCGTGTCGCGCGTGAACTCGATCAGGTTAGGCATGTTGTTCGTGGCCGGCCGATCGAGCGCCGCCACATAGAAATCGCGCACCAGCCCGCCGGTCTGCCGGAACTCGATCGAAAGGAAGAACGCCGCCGAGGTGACGATGCGCTGAGTCTCGAGACATTGCGCTGCCGTCTGTCCCGCGGGAATTCTCGTCGGATCCATGCACTTGTCGATGTTGTCCTTCCAGAAAGCCAGGCCGGCCGCGTCAGCCTCCCGGTTCAGGAAGTCGTGATATTGCTGCCGCACGAACAGCTCGGTATCGTCAATCGCATTCGCCGATGGCACCACGGAATCGGTGATCGTGATATTCAGTGATGAGGCCGTTCCGAGTATCGCGCCGCCGGTTGGATTCGAGAGCACGAACTTAAACGTCTCGGGTCCTTCCAGGTGGCCATCGCGATTGATCGGAATGTCTAAAGTCTTCTGCGTTTCATTCGCCGCAAACTTCAAGGTGCCGAGGTTGAGTGTGTAGTCGCAACGTGCTGAAGCGAGGCCGCTGTTCAGCGTCGCACAGTTCGGTGATGCCCCGGTGTCGTCCGTGGCGTAATCCACGTTCGCCGCCTGCGATACATCCTTGGTGCGCACGACAGTGACCGTGATGAAGCCGGTCGCTTCGCTCACCGTATCGTCGGTCTTGCTCAAGGCGATCACTCCGCCGGCGGGATCATCGTTCTGGATGGTGCCGGTTCCAGTCGCCTTGCTGATGCCGGCGTTGACCGCGTTCGTCAGATTCACCGTGAAGGTTTCATTCGGCTTCGAAGTTGACGTCGCCATTGATGGTCACGCTAATCGTCTTCGTCAAATCGCCGGGATTGAAGGTGAGCGTGCCATTCGTCGCCAGATAATCGGGGCGCAATGGCGGTTCCATTCGCGGTGGCAAAGTCGACTGTCGCTGTCAGGCTACTCGCCGCCGAGAGGGTTACGGTGAAGCTCATCGTGGTCGTGCCCGTATCGCCTTCGGCCAGCGAAACGTCGTTGATGGATAGTGTGGGCTGCGGCTTGACGACCTGACCGGCAGGCAGTGTGCCCGTGCTGGTAGCGAAGTTTGTGTCGCCGCTATATTCAACCGTGATCGTGTGAGTGGCAGCAGTCAGTGTGGCTGTCGAAACCTGCGCGTGACCACTCGCATCCAAAGCCAGCGCCGCGCCGAGGTTGTTGCCGTTGTCCTTGAATTGCACCGTGCCGGTCGGTGTGCCGGTTCCGACGGGCCACTGACCGTCGCGGTGAACGTCACGCTCTGGCCAAAGTCCGAAGGATTGACAGACGACGTCAACGCCGTGGTCGAGTTTGCTTCTGCGCGGCAACCGATTCAGTGATCTGAGTTGCCGCATTGTAGTTGCTGTCACCCGCCTGGTCGTACTTCACCGTGCAGGTTCCCGTGCCGCTCGTCATCGTAAAGGTTGGTCCCACATTTGTGCAGACTCCGGCACTGCTGAACGTGACTGGCAGACTCGAGTCGGACGTTGCCTCAACCGTGAAGTTCGTGTTGTAGGTCGCATTCGCCGGCGCATGCGGGTTAGCCGTGATCGTTTGACTTACCTTTAGTGCAGTGACTGATTCAGTAATCTGAGTTGCCGGATTGTAGTTCCCATCACCCGCCTGGTCGTACTTCACCGTGCAGGTTCCGGTGCCGCTCGTCATGGTGAAAGTCGCACCTGCATTTGTGCACGCGCCCGCGCTGCCATAAGAAACAGGCAAGCCGGAATCAGATGTAGCCGCAACCGTGAAATTCGAATTATAGGTCGCATTCGCCGGCGCATGTGTATTGACCGTGATTGATTGATTGGCCTTGTTGACCGTCAAAACGAAACTCGCGTCAGTCGTCACGCCGCAGTTATCTGTCGCGCGAATCGTGATGGTGTGCGGGCCGGCAGGTTGCGCGTTAGTGATCGAGACCACCCCGCTGGAATTGACAGTCGGCGTGGTCGTCAAAGCAGGCACAACGCTCTGCACGTTGTAGCCGATGATTGAGCCGTTGTCGGCCGCCGTTGCCGGTGTGACCGTCGTCGAGCCGTTGAAGGCGACCGCGGGCGGATTCGTGTAGGTCAATGTTGGCGCGGTGTTGGCGTTGACCGTGACGTTCAAGGTCGCGGTCGAGGTTGAAACGCCGTCCGAGGCTTGCAAAGTGAAGCTCGCGTTTGATGCTGGTGGGCAATTGGCCACGATGTCCGCCGTGATCGCGCCGCCGGTGTTGACGATATTCGAGATGGTGACGCCATTGACCGTAGCAGAGCTTGAGCCGTTGACGTTGACGGTAACACTGCCCGCGCCGCCGTCGTCTGTGACGGTGGCGATTTGTGAGTTAGAAGCAGGTGAACCTTGTTGTCTTGATAGTCCGCTGGCGGCGGTGATGGTTGGCGAGAGATTACATCCTCCCAGACGGATGGAAACAGTGTTTGAATGATAGTTAGCGGAAGCTATATCCTGCTTGCCATCATTATTGAAATCCCCTACGGCGACTGAAGGCGGGAAATTGCCGACGCCGATCTCGGGAACGGCAGGACTGGTAAAGCCTCCAATTCCATTTCCCAATCGGATGGAGATGTTGTTTGACTGCTCGTTGGCAGTGGCGAAATCCTGACTGCCGTCATTATTGAAATCACCGATGGCTACTGAATTAGGTCCGTTGCCGACGCCGACCTCAGGAGTGGGCGGACTCATAAAGTCTCCCATTCCATTTCCCAACCGAATCGAGACATTGTTTGAGCTCTGGTTGGCAGCAGCGAAATCCTGCTGGCCGTCATTATTGAAATCACCGATGACTACTGAAACAGGCTGGCCGCCGACGCCGACCTCAGGAGTGGGCGGACTGATGAAGCCTCCCATTCCATTTCCCAAACGAATCGAGACATTATTTGAGCTCTGGTTGGCAGCAGCGAAATCCTGCTGGCCGTCATTATTGAAATCACCAATGGTTACTGAATTAGGGTTGGTGCCGACGACTACTTCAGGTGTGGCGGGACTGGTAAAGCCTCCCATTCCATCGCCCAATCTGATGGAGACCTTGTTGTTTGAGCCGAAGTTGGCAGCAGCGAAATCCTGCTTGCCGTCATTATTGAAATCGCCGATGGCGACTGAAACAGGATTGAGGCCGACTACTACCTCAGGAGTGGCGGGACTGGTAAAGCCTCCCGTGCCATCGCCCAATCTGATGGAGACCTTGTTGTTTGAGTTGGCGTTGGCAGAGACGAAATCCTGCTTGCCGTCATTGTTGAAATCTCCGATGGCGACTGAGAAGGGCTGGTGCCGACGACTACCTCAGGAGTGGCAGGACTGGTAAAGCCTCCCATTCCATTTCCCAATCTGATGGAGACGTTGTTTGAGCCGAAGTTGGCTACAGCGAAATCCTGCTTGCCGTCATTGTTGAAGTCTCCGACGGCGACTGAGTCAGAACCAACGCCGGCGTTGACATCGGCGGCGTTGATAAAGACAGAAGCGCCCGCACAGGTCGTGCCCTGCTGCACCGTCAACTGGAATGTCTTGCTCGTCGTGCCGCCAATACTGTTGAAGGCCGTCACCGTCACCGTGTAGGTACCCGCCGGGTGCGCGTTCGTCACGCGCACGACGCCCGTCGCGGGGTCGGCAGCGAACGTACCCTTGAAGTTGGTCGAGGCCGAGACGCTGATGCCGGTCGTGCTGGTCGGCGCAGCGTCGGGTGTGATGGTCGATTCGCCGCCCAGACTGACAGTGGTGTCTGGATAGTTGCCGAGGGTTGCCGGCGCCCGCACGTCGAGCGTGAAGGTGGCATCCGTATTGACGCCACAGTTGTCTGATGCCCGAATCGTGATGGTGTGCGTGCCTGCCGGAGCAGCGTTGCTGACCGAGACTATTCCGGTCGTGTTATCAACGCCGATGGTGCCGGTATAGGTGCCGGTGGATTGCACAGTGATGGTAGAGACACTGCCGTTGTCTGACGGGCCGGTAGCTGGATTGATGTTGAGCGAGCCGTTGAGAGCGACTGCGGGCGGATTCGTGTAGGTCAGGGTCGGCACGGTGTTGGTGTTGACCGTGATGTTTAGCGTAGCGGTCGCCATCAAACTGCCGTCGCTGGCCTGCAAGGTAAAGCTCGCGTTCGAGGCGGTGCAATTCGCCACGATGTCGGCCGTGATCGCGCCGCCTGTGTTGACGATATTAGAGACAGTGACGCCGTTTTTGGATTGGCGGAGGTGACCGTGACGACCACATTGCCATTGCCACCGTTGTCGGTGACGGTCGCTATTTGCGAATTGGTGGGTGCGCTGCCTTGTTGTCGGGATAAGCCGGCGGCGGCAGCAATAGTTGGTGGAGAATTAGGATCGTGGATGGTCAGAGTGGCCGAGCCGGGAGAGCCGAGCGTGGCCCCACCGGACATGACGGCCAGCGCGAGCGTGAGCGTTTCGTTTCCTTCCGGAACGCCATCGTTTGTGATCGGAAGCTGAATGACCCGATCGGTGGCGTCGCCGGCTGCCCACGTAACGAAGAGATCGCCGTCGAGCCGCATGACATAATCACTCGCCGCCTGGTCACCGTTGTATTCGCCGAAGCTGCCGCCGATGACGATCTTCCCGTCGGGCTGCATTGCCACCGCCTCCACCCTGTTGGGACCCGCTCCCGAGCCGCCCGCGTTAAAGGTCGTGTCGCGCGTCCCGTCGGCGTTGAGCCGCATGACATAATCGCTCGCCGCCGCGTCACCGTTGTAGGTGTCGAAGAAGCCGCCGATGACGATCTTCCCGTCGGGCTGCAGCGCCACCGCCTTCACAGTGCCAGCTTGAGGCCAGTCGTTCCCGAGCCGCCCGCGTTAAAGGTCGTGTCGCGCGTCCCGTCGGCGTTGAGCCGCATAACATTATCGCTCGCCGCCGAGTCACCGTTGTAGCTGGTGAATTCGCCGCCGATGACGATCTTCCCGTCGGGCTGCAGCGCCACCGCCGACAACCCATTCGCATTGTTATCCACTCCCGCGCCGCCCGGCGTTAAAGGTCGTGTCGCGCGTCCCGTTCGCGTTGAGCCGCATGACATAATCGCTCGCCGCCGCGTCATTGTTGTAGATGGTGAAGAAGCCGCCGATCACAATCTTCCCGTCGGGCTGCACCGCCACCGCATACACGCTGCCATCCGCTCCCGAGCCGCCCGCGTTAAAGGTCGTGTCGCGCGTCCCGTCGGCGTTGAGCCGCATGACCATATCGCTGGGCGCCGTGAAGTCACCGTTGTAGCTGTTGAATAGGCCGCCGATGACGATCTTCCCGTCGGGCTGCACCGCCACCGCACCCACAGATTGAGTCACTCCCGAGCCGCCCGGGTTAAAGGTCGTGTCGCGCGTCCCGTCGGCGTTGAGCCGCATCACCGCATCGCTCGCCGCCGCGTCACCGTTGTAGCTGGTGAAGTCGCCGCCGATGAGGATCTTCCCGTCGGGCTGCACCGCCACCGCACCCACCTGGTAAAAACAAACCGTCGCCCGGTCCCGAGCCGCCCGGGTTAAAGGTCGTGTCGCGCGTCCCGTTCGCGTTGAGCCGCATCACCTTATCGCTCGCCGTCGCGGCACCGTTGTAGCTGGTGAAGGCGCCGCCGATGACGATCTTCCCGTCGGGCTGCATCGCCACCGCCTCCACATGGAGATCCGCTCCCGTGCCGCCTGCGTTAAAGGTCGTGTCGCGCGTCCCAGGCTTGAACCGATAGTCTGCCGGGCTGGTCGTCACGTCGGTCAGCGTAACTTTACCGACCACCTGGTTGTCCGTCCCGCCCGTGCGCTTGACCGTGATGGTTGCGTTGCCGGCCGTTTCCACCACGTCATAGTTTGCCGATGAAAAAGCGAGCGCCCCCGCGTTAGCCTCGAAGGCGCCGATGTCAGAGTTGTCGCCGGGGGATTGATTCCGTCTTTGGCGGGCGCGATTGATGGGTTATCGAAGGGGCGGGCCTGCCCACGCTGGTCGGTCGTCAGGCCGAAGCTCTTGCCCTTGTCGAGGGCCGGGCTGGTGAGTGCGAGGGCGTGCGTCTGCGTGGGGCCGCCGTTGTTCTGGAGCGGTCCCAGCTGCGGAGAAACACCCGTGATGTTCGGGCCCGCGCCCGGGTTCTGGTTGATGGTTGCGCCAGAGGTGTTCTGGATGAGGTTGAAGCCGTCTGATTGCACCGCCGAGCCGAATATGTTGGGCCCCGATGACGCGGTGTTGCCCGCCACGATGGTGCTCTTGAGAGTGATGCCGGCCCCGCTATTCCCGTAGATGCCGCCGCCAAGGCCTTCAAAGCCGCCAACGTTGCCGCTGCCGCCCGCGCCCGCTGTGTTGCCGTTAATGGTGCAGTTGCTGATTGTGAGCGTGCCGCCGCCACTGATGATTCCGCCGCCGCCGCCGCCGGTGCCGCCAAAGGCGGAGGAGGAGAAGCCGCCATTGCCCGCCGTGTTGCCGCTAATGGTGCTGTTGCTGATTGTGAGCGTGCCGCCATTGCTGATGCCGCCGCCGCCGCCGCCTTCGCCGCCAGTATTTACAATGGCGGAGCCGCCATTGCCCGTCGTGTTGCCGCTAATGGTGCTGTTGCTGATTGTGAGCGTGCCACTATTGATGATGCCGCCGCCGTCGCCGCCGGCGCCGCCGTTGGCGGGGTTGGTGGTGGTGTTGTCGCCGCCTTTGCCCGTCCGGTTGCCGCTCACGGTTACGCCCGTCAGCGTGAGCGCGCCGGCGTTAAATACGCCGCCGCCGTCAACACCGTTGCCGGTACCTGGGCCATCCGCCGTGAAGCCATTGGTAATGGTCATGCCCGAGATCGTGACTGTGCCCGCGGTAATCGTGAATATGCGGAAGCGGGCCGCGCCGCTGTTCTCCACGGTCAAAACGTTCGCCGCCGGCCCCTGAATCGTCATGCTCGTCGTGATATCCGGCAGCGCTGTCAGCAGGCTGATCACGTGCGGTCCCGGCGCCGCGAACACCGTCGGGTCGAAAGTGATCGTGTCTGCGCCGCTGCCCGCCGCGCACTCGTCGGGCAGCAGCGCCGGAAGCCGTATCCGAATTGGCCGAGGTGATGGCCTCGCGCAACGTACACTTACCTTCGTTAGCCGCCGTATCAGCCGTCGAGTTGACGACAATCGTGGTCGCAGGGAGGGTGCAGCCATCGCCCCAACTTTAGTGTAGGCCACGCTCCCGTTAGCTTCCTTAACATCGACGTTGGTCAGCGCGCGCGAGCGGGTCACGAAAACAGAAACCGCCGCGACGGCCAGAGCAGCACCGCCACTAACGACAGATGCCGAACGGCGAAATGACGCGAATGTTTATTGAATAGACGAGACAGACGGAGACCAAGGGGGATTTCGGAGTACATCTGAATTCTCCTCAAAGAAGACGGAGGGATACGCAAGAATGATTATCGGATGGAGCGACGGCCCTCGGAACAGAGACTCATGAACTTGCCAGGGCGCACGAAGAATACAAGCGAACGCTGGTGAAGTAAAGCTTAGAATTCTCTGGGGTCGTGATCTAAATCACCCGAAGTAGATCACGACCATTCTCTCCGGTACCGGTGCAGTTTGAGAAACTTCTCATTCACGCCGTCGCTTCGGCGCGGCGTCTCCGCGTTGGGTTAGGACTGGAAACCGTTTGAAACGGTTTCCGATTTCTGTTTGCCGTCCCGACACCGGGCTAAAGCCTACGGTGTGACTAAGGAGAACCGTCAAAATGAACCTGCTCTGCTCAGCCCCGATCTTCTTCCCTAACACGCCCGCGCGTTTTTCGAAATGACGGGGCCAATGGCCTTACTAATCGCAGGTTGAAGTGTTACCCAGCGCGCGGAGCGCGCGACCGCATAAGGCTCGACATGAAGCCATCGATTTTGATAGCTCTGGGGTGGAAAGAAGAGTGACTAAAAGCCTCTGACATTCACTCGCGTTATCAGCCTCAAACTTCACCGAGAAAGGCCAGCTTCAAAAAGATCAATTTTGTGAGATTTGATGACCGATCCTGACTTCAAAGTGTGTGCGAAAGTGTGTGCGGAGCAAAACGGGCGGCTTGGCGCCGCCCGTAAGTTATTGAAAACATGGTGCCCGCTAGTAGATTCGAACTACTGACCCCTCGCGTGTGAAGCGAGTGCTCTACCGCTGAGCCAAGCGGGCGTAAATCCTTAGAATCGACGAGTTACCGCGATAACTAGATTGCGCCAACACGCTCAAATTTCGCCGTTAGTGTTGCATCTTAAACGATCACTGCCCGCTTGCGCCAGCGGTAGGGGCACTCGTTTAGTTTCAGCTTCCCAAGCTGGTAATACGGGTTCGATCAACGCCGCTTCATTCATCGGAAGTTCTCCGGTCCCCGTATCAACCAGGATTAACCTATTGTCTATTTTTCATCGCCTCTAATAATGAAAGCTGCGTTTCAACCTTAAGGACTTTGCCAAGGTATTTGAGCGGGCAATTATCGATAAGCTTCACGAGAGATGATGCGTATTCATCCTTTGAGGCCAAAGAAAGCCTCGCCCGCGCGATCAAATTCACCGGGTTCGATAAACGAAATCACTACTTTTTTCGTGATAACATAACAGCAAGCGTAACCTTTCGGCTCTTGCGCAGTTAATGAACTTAAGGCTGTAAATTCGCGTACAGCCCTAGAGCATCACAAACTGAAGCGGGCTGGCGTAAATTGAACCGGCAGGTAATTCAGGATCGCCGCGACAAACTTTTTCTGGCCACTGAAAAGCTGTCGATCCGTGGGTGCGTTATTCGACTAGAGGTAGAAAGCGGGACACCTCGATGAAATTCAACAAGCTCATTCTTAGAAATATCCTCCGCAATAAGCGACGGACTCTTCTGACTCTCTCGAGCCTGGTGGTTTCGTTATTCTTAATGATCACCCTGGCGACGATTCTCACTGAACTGACGAGAGACGATAATTCAAATCCGCTGCGTTTGATCACCCGTCATTCCGTCTCATTGGTATTTCCTTTGCCGGTGTCGTTGGAGCAACGCATCGCAGCAGTGCCAGGTGTCAAGCGGGTCATGCGCTTCAGCTGGTTCGGTGGCATTTGGAAGGATGAAAAGAATTTCTTCGCCAACTTTGCCGTTGATGCCGACCGCATTCATGAGATCATGCCCGAACTGAAAATGTCTGACGCTGAGTGGCAGGCGTTCATTAAGGATAAACAGGGCGCCATCGTGGGCGCCAAGCTGGTGAAGCTCTACGGGTTCGCGCCAGGGCAGCGAATCACCTTGCGCAGTCCGATTTACAATGCCAGTGTCGAGTTCATCATTCGCGGTGTCGTCACCGGCGGCGATGAGAAGACTCTCTATTTTCATCACGACTACCTGAACGATCTGGTTCCCGTCTGGGCCAAGGACAAAACCGGCTTATACAGTATTTTGGCAAACTCGCCTGAGGACGTCCCTCGGATCGCGCAGACGATTGATTCGATGTTCATTAACTCTGACGCCCCGACGAAAACAGAAAGTGAACGCGAATTTGCCGCCAGTTTTCAGGCCATGTATGGCGGGGTCAAACAGTTCATGTATGGGATCATCGCGGCGATTACCTTTTCGCTGCTTTTGGTGATGGGAAATACCATGGCCATGAGCGTCCGCGAGCGGACCAAAGAAGTAGGAACGCTTAAAGCCATTGGCTTTCAGCGCGGCACGATCGCCGGTTTATTTGTCGGTGAATCGCTCCTGGTTTCAGTCATTGGCGGTCTAATCGGGGTCGGGGGCACGCTGCTCATCTTCAGATCGATTGATTTTAGTTTATACATCCCGAACGTCATCTCGTTTGTACCTACTAATACAACTCTGGTTGCGGCGCTGGTGATTTCCATTCTGGTGGGCCTGGGGAGCGTGGCGTATTCGGCCTATCGAGTTTCGGGAATGACTATCGCTGAAGCATTGCGGAGCACCGAGTAATGGCTCTTCCAATCAAATATAACCTTCGCAACTTGATCGTTCGGAAGTCGAGCACGTTTGCTACGGCTTTCACTGTCGGGCTGACCGTTGGCGTCTATCTGCTGAGTGGCCGCGCTGGCCCGGGGATCGATGCGACGCTCGCCAGTAGTGGCGAGCCCATGAACCTGATCGTAGTTCGCGAAGGCAGTACGGCAGAGCTGAACAGTTCCGTGTCAAGGAAAACCTGCGGAATATTTCTTTTCTGGACGGAGTCGCGCGTGAAGGAGATCAGCCGTTGATTGCGCCCGAGCAAATCACCCTGGTTTATAAGCCGCGCAAAGGCATGACCCAGGGATCGAACATTATGGTGCGCGGCATTGGCCCAATGTCGACCAGGTTGCGTTCAGGTTTCCAGCTCGTCGCCGGGCGAACGTTTAAGCCCGGCCTGTTCGAGGCCATAGTCTCGCGCCGGATCGCCGAGCGCTTTCAAGGTATGGGTCTGGGGGACAAATTCCGGGTACAAACCACAGACTTTGAGGTGGTTGGCATTTTTGAAGCCGGCGGCAAAGCCTTCGAGTCGGAGAGCTGGGCGGATATCAACGCGCTCTCGAATGCGACCAAACGTGATGATTCAACCTCAGTGCTTTTGCGAGTAACAGACACGTCGGCCATGAATTCACTCGCAAAGAGAATCTCGGATGATCAAAGGCTGCACCTGAAAGCAATGCCGGAAATTAAGTTCTACGAAGATCAGCAGGGGATGGCCTCGGGGCTGTTGAAGGGACTGGCAGTTTTTATTGCTTTTATCATGGCGATTGGCGCTGCCTTCGCCGGCATGAACACGATGTATGCAGCTGTGGCCAGGCGTACGAAAGAAATCGGCACGCTGCGCGTCCTGGGCTTTAGCCGCCGCAGCATTCTTGTCTCGTTCGTGCTCGAGGCGATCGCCATCTCGGTCCTGGGAGCGGCTATCGGAATTGTACTCGCCTTGCCGCTGAATTTTGTGTCGACCGGCACTGCAAACTTTGTGACCTTCAGCGAGATTGCGTTCAACTTTCGGGTGACACCGCCGCTGATGTTAGGGCGCTAATTTTCGGCGGTGTGATCGGATTCATCGGTTCGCTGCTACCTGCAATTCGGGCGGCGCGCTTCAAGATCGTGGATGCTTTACGGGCGGTCTAGTCAGCAGCCTCTGGTTAGCGATATGGCGACCAATCTCAAAACCGGCGAAGATCAGCAGAGCCTGAACGAGCGGCTGCGGAGTCTGAAAATAGATCGCGCGCCGGCCGGGCCCCGCCGGTGCGTAATCGGGCGCCGCAGAAAGTCCTGCTGGTAATAGCGGTGCTCATCGGTCTCGGCGTCTTTGCCTATTTCTACTTTTTCTCGGCAGCCAAAACGATCAGCGCGGCCCCGGTGAGAGTGGAAACAGGCGCCAGCTCTGCCGCCGGCGCGGTGCTGTCGGCCTCAGGATACGTAGTTGCGCATCACAAGATCGCCGTGGGCGCGAAAGTGATGGGCCGCGTGGCCTGGATCGGTGTGGAAAAAGGAGATCGCGTGCGGGAAGGGCAGGTGCTGGTGCGTCTGGAAGACCAGAATTTCGCGCGCAGGTCAATCAGCCAAAGCGAACCTCGCGGCGGCGCAGGCCCGCCTGGATCAATTGCGCGCAGGTTCGCGGCCGCAGGAGAAACTGAAAGACAAGGCGGCGGTCGCTCAGGCGGATGCCAACCTCAGGAACGCTGAAGCCGATTATGATCGCGCGGCCCGATTGTATCCGGCCGGCATCATTTCGAAAGCTGAGCTTGATCGAGCTGTCGCGCAGCGCGACGCGGCGCGTGCGGGGCTGGACTCGGCCAGGCAAAGCTCGACCATGACTGACATTGGACCACGGTCCGAGGAGATTAGCGGCGCGGCGGCCCAGGTCAAACAGACTCAGGCGGCGCTCGACTATGCGAACACCCAACTCGCGGCGACTGAGATCAAGGCCCCGGTCAGCGGCACGGTGCTGGAACGGATCGTCGAGCGTGGCGAGATGGTTTCGCCGTCGGCGGTCGGTGAGTCGGGCGCCAAAACGTCGGTCGTGTCGCTCGCTGATTTGAATGACTTACAGATTGAACTGGATATCAGTCAACAGGACTTTGCGCGGCTAAAGATGGGTCAGCGGGCCGAAATTATCCCCGAAGCGTTTCAGAACCTGAAGTACTCGGGATTCATTGCCGAGATCGCGCCAGAGGCCAATCGAGCCAAAGCCACGGTGCAGAGTAAAAGTAAAGGTCGAAAGTCCCGATGAGCAGTTGCGTCCCGAGATGAATGCGCGCGTCAATTTTCTCACCGACGCAGCTGCGGCACCAGAAAACGGAAAGCCCGCGGCGCGGGTTACTGGTTCCAAAGGCCGCGGTGCGTGCACCGTGACGGCGCCGACTTTGTTTTTGTGGTCAAAGGGAACCGCGTTGAGCAGCGCGTCATCCGTTTGGGCGAAGCCACCGGCGACTTCTACAACGTGATAGAAGGCCTCAGCGGTGGCGAAGTCGGCGGCGGTAACCGGTGTGGAAAAACTGCGCGATGGAGATCGCGTGAAGCTTGTAACTCAGTGAATCAGAGGAAACGACAAGCATGCCAGAAGCAATCGTACAAGTGCGTGACGTCAGCAAGCGTTTTGCCCGCGAGGGCTTTGAAGTGGTGGCGCTCGATCACGTCAGTCTGGATATCGAGAAAGGCGACTTTCTCGCCCTGCATGGGTCCCAGCGGCTCCGGCAAATCGACTTCTCGCTTAATCTGCTGGCCGGCATTGATCGTTGCACGGAAGGCGAAGTCGACGTGTTGGGAACCAACCTTGCCCGATTGAGCGAGAGCCAGCTCGCCGGCTGGCGTAACACGCACATCGGATACATTTTTCAAACCTTCAATCTGGTCCCGGTGCTTACCGCTTTCGAAAACGTCGAGCTTCCATTGCTGCTGACTAAGTTATCAAAAGCCGAGCGACGCAGAAACGTCACCACTGCGCTCGAGTTGGTCGGCCTGGCCGATCGGATGAGTCACCAGCCGCGGCAACTCGTCAGGTGGGCAGGAACAACGCGTGGCGATCGCCCGCGCGATTGTTACCGATCCCGACCTGATTCTGGCTGATGAGCCTACCGGCAATCTGGACGCGCGCTCAGGTGAAGAGATTCTTAAACATCCTCGCAACCCTCAATCGTGAATTGAAGAAGACGGTGCGTGATGGTAACGCATGATCCGCACGCGGCGCGTCACGCCACTCAGGAGAAACATCTCGAGAAGGGCGTCCTGCTCAACGGTGCGGCGGGCGGCATGATTGTCTTAGTTCAGAACATCTCGGTGTCGATCCGAACCTTACCGAGCGGTAATCCGGTGGCCGATCACCCGGCGGTTCAGTCTTCCAGCCCAGGGGTTGGCGTTTTTCAGCCAACCCTGGGAACGGCAGAACAGGAAACCTACCCGACGGCTGCGTCAGCGATCGTCAGGCAATATCGAACTGACACAACCTTTTCAGGGTTGCGAATCTGATTTTTCTCCCAGGGTTACTGAAAACGCCAACCCTGGGCTGAGGACGAAATCCCTCGGATCATACGCGATTGAATTCTGCACAGATGACCTGTGGGTGAACCAGTCGCCCGCCCCAGGTTCGTCGGAAAACGGTGAATATCCACCGAAAGTTGGTTGTGCAAAGCCCGCGGATTTCATATGATGGGGCTGCGCATGACTTGACTGATGGCGCCCTACGACAGCCGGTCTGAGGGTGGGAACCCGTAAAGCCGTAACCAACGCAAGGAAGTAAACCAACAGCCAGGCCCCAAGTCGAATGACTTTTGCGTAGCCCGCGGCGTTTACGCCTGGGAATGGGAAGCAGGATTATGTTTCAAAAGCCCCATTAATGGGGCTTATGGTGCGTGCCGTTGTTGCCACCCAGGCGTAAACGCCTGGGCTAGAGAAAACTCCTGAGGAAATCAGTCGCCACATCGCAGGCGCTAGCTCGTTGACAGTCATTGGCGGTGCGTATTTTCATGAAGTTTTCCTGAGTCTCGGATTAATTTCAAGTCATCAGTCGAGCTTCTTATGGCCCTTAAGACGTATATCTCCGGTTCGTCTAATCGTGTTTGTTTGTTCCTCGATCCTGTCTGGGACAGACCCCCAGAAACCACCAGAGCCGCAAGGCATGGCGTGGCGGTGTCAATACCGGCACGCCGCTGAACTACACAGCAAGCGCACGGTGGGAATCACCGATCCCGTAAGGCGCCCGATAGTTTTCGAAGACGTCACTGACAAGACCGCGCTGGCCAGCTTCAAGCAGCGCACCGGCAGCCCGGCCAAGAATTTTATCTTCGAAGTTCCGTCCGGTGGCGTGGCGATCTTCGACTATGACGGAGATGGTCTTGCCGGATATTTATCTGCTGAACGGATCGACCGTGGCGGCGCTGGACGGGAAAGGAAAAAGCTCGCCGCGAGCTGCCCTTGTATCACAATCTGGGCAACTGGAAGTTCGAAGATGTTACTGACAACGGCCGGAGCTCGCCAACGAACGTTGGGGGATGGGTGTGGCTGTCGGAGATTATGATAACGACGGGCGACCTGACGCTGTTACGTTAGTAATTTTGGCGTGTCGCGGCTCTATCACAACAACGGTGATGGAACCTTTAGCTGACGTGGCCGAGAAGTTAGGCGTGGCGCGCAAAGGTTGGAGCACGGGCGCGACCTGGGGTGATTACGATGGTGACGGGCGGCTCGATCTGTTTGTGCCCGGTTATGCGGGAGATAGATTTCAGCAACCTGCCGCCCAATCCCGCCGACGCGACGAAACCCGGTGGCGTGGGCCAGAACTTTTGCCAGTTTCGCGGCGTCTCGGTGATGTGCGGACCGCGCGGACTGGACGGGCGAGAGCGACACGCTAGCAATACGTAACTGGAACGAAGTACT
>ERZ1370068.3403-contig-2513_pt1 | contig 40472 bp, 63 predicted proteins | sample MGYA00561227_ERZ1370068 | MGnify/ENA primary metagenome ERZ1370068 (study PRJEB38410, sample SAMEA6850437) | metagenome | study: Metagenomic assessment of the ecological functions of the soil: analysis of the soil microbiota associated with the... | reverse complement strand
CTCATTGTGCTGTTCAGTTACGTATTGCTCAAAGTCGCAACCTCGCGTTACCTGCTATCGCGTCGGCATCCGGATGAACGAGCCCCGGATGCCGGCTCTGCTGACATCCAGCGGACGGCCGGGGTTCTACTTCCGCGTCCTGCGGGAAGGCGAGGTGGGCGCTGGCGACGAAATCGTGAAGGTGGGAGAGGCGAAGGAGCGGATGACCGTCGCAGAGATCAACGCGCTGCTCTATTCGCCGAACCATGCGCGCGATCGACTGCGAGCGCGCATTGCGGATCGAAGCGCTTTCGCCCGGGTGGCGCTCGTCGTTTGAGGCGTTACTGCAGAGCCAAACAACGGCCGCCGCGGGAGTGGTAACGCGGGACTCGCGCCGGCAGCAGCTGCGCATCCGGTTGCACCAGGATTTCGGCCGCTCGCGGTGACGGCGATCGATCACGAGTCCGCGGACGTCCTCTCGCTGACGATGCAGAGCGCGGACGGTCAACCGCTGCCAACGGCTCTGCCAGGCCAATACGTGGTCTTACGTCTTCAACAGACCGCCGGCGGCCCGCCACTTTTTCGCTGTTACTCGCTTTCGGGTGCGCCTTCGACGGAGCGCTATCGAATCAGCGTGAAGATCGAGCCGAATGGGGCCGGCTGGAACGCACCTGCGGGACCATGTCCGGGTGGGCGATACTCTCGATGTCAGCTCGCCGCGCGGAAGCTTCATTCTCCAGTCGGAGAGCGCCCCGTGGTGCTGCTCAGTGCGGGAATCGGGGCGACGCCTGTTCTGGCCATGCTGCACGCGCTGGCGGCGGCCCGCTCGACACGGCAGGTCTTGTGGCTGCACGCGGCTCGCGATGGGCAACATCATCCATTCGCCGCCGAAGTCCGCCGCCTCATGCTCGCGCTCCCGCACGGCCGCAGCTATGTTTGTTACAGCAGGCCGGACTCGCGCGACAAGGTGGGTGAAGATTTCGACGCTACTGGTCATCTGTCGCGATCGGTCTTCGACGAGGTCGGCGTCCCACGAGAGGCGGATGTCTATCTCTGCGGGCCGACTCGCTTTATGTCAGACATGAAAGAAGCGCTCGCGACCTTGGGCGTGGCGCCGCAGCGGATTCACGTCGAAATCTTCAACGGCAGCGAGTCGATGACGCCTGGTGTCGTCGGCGCAGCGACGCGAGCTCCGCATCTGCCCAACGACGACGCCAACACCGGTCCGCTGGTATCGTTCGCGCGCAGTGGCATCGCCGCACACTGGAAGGCGTCGGCCTACCAGAGCATCTTGGAGCTGGCCGAGGCGTGCGACGTCCCGGTCCGTTGGTCGTGCCGGACCGGTGTTTGTCACAACTGTGAGAGCGGGTTGGTTTCGGGGGCGGTCGTCTACGGACCGGAGCCACTCGACAAGCCGGCCGACGGCAACCTTCTCATTTGCTGCTCACAACCGATTCGCGACGTCGTCATCGATTTGTAAAGCCTGAGCCGATCCATTCACGGATCACGATCGACATTGACCAACTGCGCGAACAGGGCGCCGCTCCGGCTTTGCAAGTAGAAGATGGGGGAGCACCACATATCAGACCGAAGCCGACGCGGCGCGGGCAGAATATCGCAGTGAGATTGGTTGGCACAACCCAGACCGACGTTCTACTCGCACGAGCCTCCCCCAAAAGTCGCAAGATTAGTTCTTATCTCACGCAGCAGAGAAAATCTCACCAATGCGGACTCGGCGCCGCGGGATTCCGTTGGGAAGGTGGATCATGCAAATTATGAGTGATACGACTTCGCAGACAGCAACAAAGCGCGCAGAGGCCCCGCTGCACCGTGCCTCCTACATCCGTCCGCAAAATCGAAGCGGATGGTGTCCAGGTCTTCTACCGAGCGGCCGGCGATCCGAGTGCGCCGGTGGTTCTCTTGTTGCATGGGTTTCCGGCATCGTCGTTCATGTTCCGCGAGTTGATTCCACGGCTTGCCGATCAGTACCGCGTCATCGCGCCGGATCTGCCAGGCTTCGGATTTACCGAGGTTCCGGCACAGCGAAATTATAAGTACTCGTTCGATGCATTGGCCCTGACGCTAGAGGCTTTCACGGAAGCACTCAAAATTAAGAGCTACGCACTCTATGTGTTCGACTATGGTGCGCCAACAGGCTTCCGCCTGGCAATGGCTCACCCGGAACGAGTCGTAGCAATCGTTTCACAGAACGGAAATGCGTATGAAGAAGGCCTTGGCGATGCCTGGGGTCCGATCCGGAAATATTGGGCTGCGCCCACAGCAGAAAACCGCGAGGTAATCCGGAAAAATGTTCTGACACTGGAAGGAACGCGCTGGCAGTACACGCACGGTGTGGCGATTCCGGAGAGTGTTGCGCCGGAGTCCTACACGTTGGACATGGCACTGATGGATCGGCCAGGGAACAAAGAGATTCAGCTGGATTTATTTCTGGACTACGCGTCCAACGTGAAGCTCTACCCGAAATTTCAGGAATATTTCCGCAAATGGAAGCCGCCTTTGCTTGCGATCTGGGGTAAGAACGATCCCTTTTTCGTTCCTGCAGGCGCGGAGGCGTTCCGGAAAGACCTGCCGAACGCACAGGTCGAGTTTCTGGATACCGGGCACTTTGCGACGGAGACACACGTCGTCGAAATTGCCGCTGCGATGAGAGAGTTTCTCGATGCGAACGCGCAGCTGAGGTGCCAGACCAGAGAAGCACGGATTCGAGATGAATACCTATCTAAAGACGCCAAAAGCGATTTAACCAGGAGTAGATATGATAACGATCGAATCGCTAGCTTGTCCTTGGCAGATTTGCTATGCTCACGAGCCAAGCGATGCTCCACTCGGTGTTCGCTGTTCGTCCGATGGCTCTTTCACGTTAATTTGGCCCGTATATCGCGCAAATATCACCGCTACGAGATCACTGCGGCAAATTTCGCTTGCTGGCTTCCAAGACTGGTGAATTTCCGCAGAACTCAACGGTCAGTTTTGGTGCATGGGGCGTGGGCGCGACGGTTCATGTTGGCGCAACGTCATTCTGCCTTTGCAACAGCGCGGTCTTCACGTCATCTGCGCGCCGATCCCGCTGACGTCCTTAACCAACGACGCTACCGCTTTGAGTTGGGCACTGGAACGAACCAGCGGCCCAGTGGTCCTGGTGGGACACGCCTACTCTGGCGCTGTGATCGCCGCGGTGCGGGAAGACCGAGTCAAATCTCTGGTCTATATCGTCGGCGCTCGCGCCGGATGAGGGCGAGACCGTGGCCAAGGTGTTCTATCGCAACCCATCGCATCCGGAAGCGCCGAAGTTGGCTCCCGATTCCCATGGCTTTATATGGATGCCGGATGATGGGTTTCGCCGAGCGGTTGCCCACAAGGCCTCTGCTCGATCAAACAAACATTGCGACTGCCGTGCAACGGCCGATCGCGGTTCAGTGCATTCAAAGAGCCAGCCCCGACGCCAGCATGGAGAACGAAACCGTCGTGGTTCCTGACTCGCCGAAGAGGATCGCATGATCAATCCGAAGACGCTGCGATTTCATGGCCGATCGCATGAGCGCGCAAGTGCAATCGCACACCATGTGGACCACAGTCCGATGTACACGGAGCCAAATCTCGTGATCGACGTGATCCTGGAAGCGGCGCGTGAAACCCTCTCGCGATAGGCCTTCGGCAAACGAACTAAGTTCTCTGATTTTACGTTAAGAGAGGCGATGTCATGATCCGACAAAATCTGTCGCCATCGTCACCGGTGCAAGTCAGGGCATAGGACGAGCCACAGCCCTTCGGCTCGCGCGCGATTTCTCAGTCATCGTCCTGGTTGCAAGGAATAAGGACAACCTGGAGAGAACTGCGGCTGAAGTAAGGTCTCTTGGGGCCGAAGCGATGGTCTTTGCTCTCGACCTGCGCCAACCACAATCGGCACAAGACCATCATCGAAGAGACTCTCGAACGCTTTGGCAGAATCGATGCGCTGCTCAACATTGCGGGCGCAGTGCCACAAATCGATTTGTTCCAGATGACGGACGCGCAGTGGGACGACGGCATGGCGCTTAAGTTAAACGGCGCGCGTCGCTTGACGATTGAGGCTTGGGACGCTTTGAAAGCCTCGAACGGATCTGTCGTGTTGATTTCCGGAAGCGCAGCCTTCGATCCCAAGCCCGGAAATGCGGCAGTCGCGGCAATCAACGCAGCCATCAATGCACTTGCCAAGGCATTCGCAGAGCAAGGAATCAAAGACGGCGTGCAGGTCAACAGCGTGTCGCCGGGAGCTGTGATGACCGGACGCCGGCAATCCTTCTTTGAAAAGTGGGCGCCCGCCCACAATCTTACGAGTGGAAGAGGCGATCAAGAAATTTCCAGAGAAAGCTGGGCATCACCCGTTTCGGCAAGCCGGAGGAAATTGCCGACCTGATGAGTTATCTCGTATCCCCGGCGGCGAAGTGGATGACAGGTGCTTCCGTGCGTATGGACGGCGGCGAGATTAAGAGCATTTGATTGGAACGAGGAGGAAGCAATGGAACAGCGTGCTGGCCCCCGACGAAATCCAGTTGGACCTGTTAGGCGATTACAAGAGCGATGTTGCGGCCTACCCAACCTTTAAAATTACTTACGGACGCACAAACCGCGCTTCCTGGCGGTGTGGGGAAAGAGCGATCCCATTCTTCCCTACCGCAGAGGCGAGGCTTTCAAACGCGAAATTCCCAGTGCGACCGTCCACTTCTTCACGGCACGGAGCCACTTCGCCCTTGAGACTCATGCGAAGGAGATCCGGGCAGTGATCCGCGACTTCCTCGCAAACTGGTAAGTGTCCCTGGCACGAAGTCGCCTGACCGCGCAAATGCTCTAACTCGTGTAGGCGGCGGTTTACTCAAGATCGCCAATTACGTTAAAGTCCGGATCCGACCCTTGAATTTGTTCCCGTAGTTCAACAGCGGATAGAACGGAGGTTTCCTAAACCTTAGATATTGAGTTTCCCGATTCGCCGGGAACGATCATTTGTCAAAGAAATCAGCCAGAGGATCGTCGGATTTGCTTACAAATGTCTGCTATTCTTTTACAATTCAATGTCTGCTATTATTTACAAGCTGCTGTCCTTCAGGCAGATGTAAGATCTTCAAAAACTGGCATGCTTGGTGCTCTTTCTAAGGGCAGCTGAGTCACTCGTTTACACTCTTACTCGTCTTGACTGCAGCTACCGCATTTTCGTTGTCAACCTGTAAAAAGCAAGCCAGGTCTTTCAGGGCGGACCTACTTGTGAAGTGACTGTTCCCGATGGCGGCTCGACAATGTCTCTACTTGGTTTCGCTTTGCTCATTGCTGCGTTGCGACGACAAATTGGGTCAATTAACCTGGTTTTTCACCGAGAACCTGCGGTTCGGCGCCGGCCGGAAGGATCTGGCGAAGATGGCGTTAGCGTTGCCACTTTTGCCGTGAAGAGGTGACCATGGCTGCGTGCTATAGGCTCGGAACGCTGTGAACCTCACTTCTGGGTGAAAAAGGGGGCAACGAACAGAAGAGTCGACCGTTGTACCTTGTGCATCGTCTTATTGCGTCGGTTGCTAAATTCAGCCCGATTGGTCTGGAACAGCTTGCCTGCGAGGAGATTCGCGCTTCTCCTCCAGCGGCGGATGACCGCTTTGATTTTCCACTTTCGGGTCGGAGAAGGCGCGAGAAGTGGCTTATCCGTTCTTGTCTTATGACAGCCCCCGGCCAAAATGGCGAAGCTCAAATTCGCCGGGACACTCTTCCCGCTGCGACCGATTTATCGACGCGTTCTCAAATATGCGTACCGCGGAATGTCGGCGGCGACTCATGGCTTTTGAGGCTGTTGGCCGGCGCCGGTCAAACCGACGCACGAAAATTATCGAAGAAACCGCCGACCGCTGGGCCTTCCTCGTCAAAGAACTCGGGATAAAAGTCTCGAAGTGGACGCACGCCTTAACAGGCCACTTTCGCGAGTGGTGACCGCTACGCAGCGATCTGGCCGAGAACGGCTCGCAGCTCGTGAAAGTCCACCGGTTTGGTCAGGTGAAAATCGAAACCGGCTGCCTTACCGCGCTCAATATCGTCCGGCGTTCCAAATCCGGTCAGCGCTACCGCCTTGACGGGTCGTTTTCGTTTGGCCTCCGCAACCAGATCATAGCCGCTGCCGTCTGGTAGAGCGATATCGGCCAGGACGACGTCAAAATCTTTCGAACGGATAATTTTCCGCGCACTCTCCGCATCATCGGCCACGGAAATTTCGTGCCCGAAATGTGTGAGCAGATTGGATAAAGCTTGCAGCGTGTCGCCGTGATCTTCGACGACCAGAATCCGCAAGCTTTTACCGGAACTGTATGAGTCTGTCGTTCGATCCTTCGCTCATTTTCGCGTTGCCCGGGAACCCGTACTACCGGAATTGCTGCGTCGTCAATTTCTCTGAGAAATCAGAGATCGGTTGTCAGACTTCTCGCGGTCGTATGGCTGAGTAAGATCGACAGTTATGGCCGACAAGGAGATTGCCGCGTTGAGCGGTGCGCACCTGCGCGGTGCGAGGTTCGTTTACGTCGCAGCATCATTCGCCGCGTTGGGTGGTCTTCTGTTCGGCTACGACACAGGTGTCATCTCCGGCGCGCTTATTTTTATCAAACGCGAATTTGGCCTAACGACTGCAGCCGAGGAAATCGTCGTCAGTGGCGTTTTGTTGGGTGCGACCATTGGCGCGATCGTCGGTGGAAAAGCCGGCCGATCTTTTCGGCAGGCGAAGAGTCGTTGCTTGTGACGGCGGCGATCTTCGGTATCGGCGCGCTCGCCAGCGCCGTGGCGCCATCACCCGCGATCCTGATCGTCAGCCGCGTCGTTCTCGGTTCGGCGATTGGTCTCGCCTCAACAAACGTTCCGGTCTATCTGTCCGAAGTTGCGCCTCCGCACGCGCGTGGCTGGGTTGTATCGCTTTTTCAACTCGCCGTCACCGTCGGCATCGTCGTTGCGTATCTGACCGATTACGCTTTTGCCGGTGTTGAGGGCTGGAGATGGATGCTCGGTCTGGCCGTCGTTCCGGCGCTGGTCTTCGGCACCGGCATGTTTTCCTGCCGGAAACTCCGCGCTGGCTCATTCGTGGCGGTCATCATGAAGTCGCGCACCGCGTTCTCGTGCGCATCCGAGAGCTTGCCGACGTCAACGTCGAGATCGAAGAGATCAAGGCGAGCCTGGCGCAGCAAGCTGAAAGCGGACACTGGACGGATTTGCTGCGCCGGCAAGTTCGCCCTGCTCTCGTTGTTGGATTAGGCCTCGCCATCTTCCAACAAATTACCGGCATCAACACGGTGATTTATTATGCGCCGAAAATTCTTCAGGCCGCCGGATTCAATTCCGCTTCCGGCGCAATTCTGGCGACCGTGGGCGTCGGCGTTGTAAATGTTGGCATGACAATCATCGCGATGTTTTTGGTTGACCGCGCCGGGCGCCGGCCGCTGTTGCTCGTCGGCATCGCCGGAATGATCGTCACGCTTGGCGTGCTCGGCTTGAGTTTCCGCATCTCAAATCCATCGGGACAGCTCGCCTGGATCGCTCGTGATTTGCCTGATGGGCTACGTCGCCTCATTTGCAATCAGCCTCGGACCGATCTTCTGGCTCTTGATCGCCGAGATTTATCCGCTAAAAATTCGCGGCCTCGCCGAGGGCACGGCGGCCACGTTCAACTGGGGCTTCGAACCTGATCGTCTCGCTCACTTTTCTGACATTGGTCGAGAAACTCGGTGCGAGCTCAACGTTTCTGCTCTACGCGTTTGCCTCGGTGGCGTCGTGGCTCTTCGCCTATTATTTTGTTCCAGAAACGAAGGGGCGCACTCTGGAACAGATCGAAGCCTTCTGGAGAGCAAGGCATCAGTGCTCGCCAAGCAGCCGACCCGAATGTCCTAGCCCAACCGTTCGCGATTGTGCGGTTTTCCCAGATCCAAGCATCGGGCCGATTGGAACGATGCGAGTCGGATTAATTTGCAGTGTGCGTCATGTAGTAATGGCGCTTGATGTGATCGAAATTGACGGTCTCGGCGATGCCAGGCTGCTGATATAAATCCATCAGATAACCCTGCAGATTCGGGTAATCGATGATGCGGCGCAGGTTGCACTTGAAATGGCCGTGATAAACCGACGTCGAACCGGATAAGCGTGCAAAAAGTCGCCAGTCCGCTTCGACGATGCGATTGCCGAACAAATATCGACTTTTGGATAAGCGCTCTTCCAGTTCGATCGAGCGCTTCAAATAGTTTTCGGCAGGCAATCTCGTATGGCCGCTGGCGCGTGGCGAAACCGGCTCTGTAAACACCGTTGTTCACGTTGTCGTGGAGAAAACTGGCAGAGCTTCGCGTGCTCGGCTTCGATCGTCTTTCGGGAAAAAATCGACATCTTTATTTTGGGCGAACTCATTGAAGACGATCGTTGAACATGCGGCAAATATCGTCCTCGCAATTGTTCACGATCTTTTTTGTTTTGCTTGTCCCAGAGCACCGGCACAGTGACGCGCTCGTTGTAATCTGGATCGGTTGCCTTGTACGCTTCGCGTCAGAAATTGGAAACCGTTGATCGGATCGGTTGATTCAAACGGCGCGCCGGGCGGAATTTTGCCGCTCGGATCGCGAAACGCCCAGCCATCCTCGTCGCGAATTGGATCGACAATGGTCATGCCGATCGCTTCATCGAGTCCTTTTAGCTTTCGGAAAATGACCGTGCGACTCGCCCACGGACAGGCCAGCGAAACATAAAGATGATACCGATCCGCCGCAGCGGGGTAGGCGGCTCGATCCGTCGTTGGAGAGCCATTCGCGAAACAGCGTCGTGCTGCCGCTGGAATTCGCCGGACTTGGTCTGCTCGTCTGGAAATTGCGCTTTCATTTAACCGCGAACGAAGAACCCTAATCAGGCGGGTGTTAATTGGCGGTTGACCTATTAGCGCGGCTTAAAAGTGCAGCGTCGAGGATGGACCACAGATGAATGATCCATCCCAGCAAGAAAAACCAAAAGAATCGCCGCCAGACAAAACTGGACGATCGCCATCAGCAACCGGCCCTGAAGCAATTGCCCGAGGCCGGGAATAAAGAAACTGCAAAGCGCGGCGAGAACATTGCCGGCTGAACCTTGGCCTGCCATGCTCTCGACGTTATGAGCAGATGCAAAATCGACAAGCTGATTTTGCGGAAATACGTCGTATGAGCCACATTTCCCATGAATTTGCGCTTACAGTCAGCTTCGAAGATCGCGCGCTTTGCTGATGCCGCTCCGTTGACAGCGAAAAACCCGAATGTTACCGTCGCGCGAATTTACGTGGAAGTCCGCAAAATGCGGTTCCCGTAGAGATGTGCATACTGTGTTAAACAGTCAGGTCTTGGTGCTTAACCGCCTCTGGCAGGCGGTGAACATCTGCTCGGCGCGTCGCGCCTTCGCGCTGGTGTACGCGGGGCACGCCCAAATTGTTTCATCGGACGATGCGAATAATTTCATGACGCACGATTTCGAAAGCTGGCGCGACTTGTCGGCGAACGCGCCGGATCACGAGGTCGTCACGACGATTTCGTTCAAGATTCGTATCCCGCGCGTGATTGTGCTTCTGGTTTTCGATCGGCTTCCAAAGAAGGAAGTGAAATTTACCCGGCACAACGTGTTCGAGCGCGACAAGAACACCTGCCAGTATTGCGGCGAGATTTTCGATCGCAGCGAGCTCCAATCTGGATCACGTCGTCCCGCGTGATCGGGGAGGTACCACCACGTTGGGAGAACGTGGTTTGCTCCTGCATCAGCTGCAATACGCGCAAAGGCAACCGGCTCCCGCGCGAAGCGCACATGAGCCTGATTCGCAAACCGAAGCGGCCGAAGTGGCGGCCGTTCGTCCATGTCACATTTTCCGCCCCGCAGCACGACCTCTGGAAACACTTCGTCGATCTTGCGTACTGGAACGTCGAACTGAGCGACTGAGCGCCGCTCGCGCCTGCCTCGCCATAGCCGCGAAGGCGGGTGACTCGTTGAACCGTTTAACGGTTAAAGCGGGGCCGCTTCAACGCTTCAACCGTTCATCTTTTTTAACGCATCCAAAATTGGTTGGGGATAAACGCCCAGCCAAATCGTGGCAATAATCAACGCGCTGATCGCCAGACGTGACAGTCCGTTCACGGGGATCTTGTCGACCCTGGCAGAGGATTGCCAATACATTGCGCGAATGACTTTAAGGTAATAATAGAATCCGCATCCAACGGTGATCACCCCGGTGACGACGAGCGCTGTCTGGTGCTGCAAAATTGCGGCATAAAAGATGAAAAACTTTCCCAAGAATCCTGCCGTGAACGGCACCCCGGCAAGCGAGATCATTCCTATCAACATCGCGAAAGCGAGAAAGGGCGAACGCTTTGCCAATCCATCAAAATCGTCAATTTGCTCGCCGGTTTGCTGCGCCACAATTATCAAAACTGCGAAAGCTAAGCAGCGTCATGAGCAGGTAGGCGACAAGGTAAAAGCCTATGGCTGACACGTCGAAACACGCTACGCCGATCAGCAGATAGCCGGCGTGCGCGATACTCGAGTAAGCAAGCAGTCGTTTCAGATTCGCCTGCGGCAGAGCCGGCGAGATTTCCGTAGATCAAAGTCAGCAGCGCGATCACGACAATCAAGCGCTGCGTTTGAGGCAGCGCCAGGAATGGCTGCAACACTCGGAGCAGCACGACGAATCCCGCCGCCTTCGAACCGACGGAAAGATACGCAGTTACCGGCGTCGGTGCGCCTTGATAAACATCCGGCACCCAGATCTGAAAAGGCACCGCCGCGATCTTGAAACCGAGCGCTACCAGGACAAGCACCATGCCGAACAGCGCTGCGCTGCGGTCTGTCGCTGGATTCGCCAGCGCATCTGCGATTCGTTGTAGATTTGTCTGACCGGTCACGCCGAAAATCCACGCGATCCCATACACGAGAAACGCCGTCGAGAGGGCGCTCAGCACCAGATATTTCGTTCCCGCTTCCAGAGTGATCGGATTGCGCCGGGTGAAACTGACGAGCACATAAAGGAAATCGTCACCAGCTCCAGCGAAACAAAGATGAAGACGAAATCGATTGCTGACACCAGGTACATCAGCCCAGCGCATGTGAAAATGGGCAGTGCGAAAAATTCGCCAAGACCTGCCTGTGGTGTAGCACCGGGAAATGAACTGCGCACTACCGGTGCGTAGTCGGTCATCATGATCAGCACGAAGATTGTGGTAACGCAGCGCGAATCGCTTGAAGAAAATCGACAGGCGATCTGCGGTATAGAAGCTCCAGAAGCCTGTTGCTTGACTGGGCGATGAACCGGGGCTACGAAGAAGCTCGCCACGAGAACCAGCGCTGAGACCAGCAATTGCCACGAATGCCAGGACTCGTTTATCAATTTTCGTGGCAAACGCTTCGACCAACAGGATCGCCATCCCCAGCACCAGCACTGCGATCTCAAGTTCTGGCGCCGTGATCATGGTCACCTCCAGGCGATCTCGCTGAATGCTGCGCGCCTGCCCCGCTGCGTCGAAGGCGCTCGGGCGATGTTGCTCCGTGAGATAAGTGCGAAGGACAGGCGTGACCGTTTGCACAAGAGATTGCGGGAAAAATCCGTAGCAAAGAAGCGCGCCAATCGCAGGACCACGTGGCAGCCGCAGAGCTGGATCGAAGATCGACAATCTCTTTCCACCGCTCGCTCAGAGCGCCCATGAATGTCTTGCGATAGGCGCGCAGCATATAAACCGTCGAGATGACCACTCCCCAAAGCGCAAGCACCGTCGCGATTTGGAAGATGTGAAAGCGATCCATCTCCCAGCCATTCTTGAACGCGCCAAAAAGATCATGATTTCCCCGGCAAAGTTCGCGAAACCGGGAAGACCGATCGCAGCGAATACGCCGAAGCCAAAGGCGAGGCCGGCAAACGGCATCACTTTGGCAAGACCGCCCAGTTCATCGAAAACCAACGTGCCGGTGCGCTTTCGCAATTCTCCAGCGAGCGCGAAACAGCAGCGCGATGGAAAGGCCATGAGCAAACATCAACACAACGGCGCCAGTCGTGGAGAGGATCGTGGCGCTGGCAATCCCGAGGAAGATGTAACCCATGTGCATCACGCTCGAGTAACCAAGCATCCAATCGAGCCGTTTCTGCGCGATCGTGACCAGCCCAACATAGATGATGTTGCCGAGCAATAGCACCACAAGCAGACCAGCCCAGTGACGCGATCCTTCGGGTAACAGCGGAATGAGCCAGACGCAACAGACCGTACAGCCCAAATTTTTTTAACACCCCTGCATGCAGCATCGCCGCCGGCGCTGGGGCCGAGGCATACGCTTCCGGCGCCCAAGTGTGGAATGGAAAGAGCGAGACAAGAATTCCAAAACCAATAAGCAACAGCAGGTAAACATGGCGTTGCGCGTCCGCTCCGATCTGACCGAGGCCGCGGCGGCCGTTAAGGCGCGAATATCAAAGCTGCGCGTAGAGGCGGGAAAGCTTTGATAAAGCAGGATCAAGCCAAGCAGCAAAATAAAGCTGCCAATCGCCAGATAGATGGTGATCTTCCACGCCGCCGCGACGCGATTTCCGCTGCCCCAGATTCCGATCAACAAGAATGTGGGAATCAGTGCGAGCTCATGAAACGCGTAAAAGAAAAATAAATCGATCGACGCAAAAGCGCCGATTGCGCCGCCGGAAATGAACAAGAGACAGGCATAGAACGCATTCTCATATCTCTCGATCGTGCCGGTAAACCAAATGGCAGCCAGCGTGACGATCGTGGCGAGCAGCACCATTACCAGGCTCAAGCCGTCGATGCCTGTCGTGAAACTCAGGTGCCATTCGGGAGATATCGTAAAGGAGGTAACGTGCTGAAAATCGTGTTGGCCGCTGTCGAAAGACAGCGAGGAGAAACAACGCCGCCGCAAACGCCAAAACCGATGCAGCTAACGCGGTTTTGCGGGCAGGCGCGCCGGCCATGATCAAAATGGCGGCAACGATTGGGCAGAAAATGATAAACAGAACCATCAGCGGAAAACGGCGAAATAGATGACGGCGACGACACCTAGCCCGAACAGAAACACGTAAGCTTGCAGATTTCCCGACCTGAATCAGCCGCAGCAGCGCGCCGATTCCCCAGGTTCCGCGGCTGCTGCCATCGACTGCGCCAGTATCGATGATCCATCGATCAAAGAAAGCCGAGACGCGCGCGAGCAGTTCCTGCGTCCAGTTGATCAGCCAGGCTGTAAAACTCGTCGAAATAAAACTTGTGGCGCAGAACCTCGATATCGATCGGTTCGCTCGCTCGGTTGCGGTAGATGCGCAATCGCCAGTCCGCTTCCCACGATCAGTGCGCCGAATCGCAAGGGCAGGAACAAAGAAACGCGATTTCCTTTTCTATCGGAAGCGCGAGAAAGTTTCGCGCGAAAAATCCAAATCCGCCGAGCGCGGCAAGAATCGCGAGCACGATCAGCGGTCCCGTCATCACGAGTGGTGATTCCTGGCTTTGGCGGGCGGTTTCGCTGCGCGTGTCACCGAAGAAGACGATGACCAGCAAGCGCACAACGTAAAAGGCCGTTAGAAACGCTGTGAACAGTCCCACAGACGAAAATCGGCATGTTACGTTCGTAGGCGAGCGCAAGGATTGCGTCCTTGCTGAAGAATCCGCTGAAAGGCGGACAGCCGATCAGCGCCAGCGCGCCAACAGCGAAAGTGACAAATGTGATCGGGAGTTTCGCGAGAAAGTCCTCCCATTTTCCAGATGTTCTGCTCGTGATGAAGCATCACGATGATCGAGCCAGCGGCGAGGAAGAGGAGCGCTTTGAAAAACGCATGGGTAAACAGGTGAAACATGGCCGCGTCGTTCGAGGCGAGACCGACAGCCATCACCATGTAGCCAAGTTGCGACAGCGTGGAGTAAGCGAGAATGCGCTTGATGTCGTTTTGCTGGGTCGCGATTAACGCGGCCATCACCGCGGTGATGGTGCCGATCCACGCAACGACCAGAAGCGCAGTCTGCGATGCCTGAATGACGAACGCGACGCGCACCAGCATGTAAACGCCAGCTGCGACCATCGTCGCGGCGTGGATCAGTGCGGAAATTGGCGTCGGGCCTTCCATCGCGTCCGGTAACCAAACGTGCAGCGGAAACTGCGCCGACTTGCCAACCGCGCCGCAGAAGATCAATAGCGCGGCGATTGTCGACAAATGTCGGATGACTCAGTCAGCGTCGGCATCCGTGGCGCGATCTCGGCGAAAACGACGGAGCCGGTCGCCATCCAAACCATCAGGATCCCAATCATGAATCCGAAATCGCCGATGCGAGTGGTGATAAATGCTTTGTTGGCTGCGTCTGCGGCGGCATCGCGATAAGAACCAGTGGCCAATCAAAACGTAAGAAGTAAAGCCGACCAATTCCCAAAAGATGAAGAGCATGACGAAATTGTTCGCGAGAACGATGCCGAGCATCGCGAACATGAAGAGCGAAAGCGCCGCGAAATAACGGGACTTGCCTTCGTCATCCCGCATGTAACCCAGCGAATAGATATGGATGGTTGCTCCGACGCCGGAAACCAGGACGAGCATCGTCTTGCTTAGCTGATCCAGCGTAAAGCCAAGCGGGACTTTGAAGGCGCCGCCAATGTCGATCCAGGTGAACTCAGCCGCGGCGATACTGGACTGCGTGAAGATCAAACAACTGCAGACGAAACTTACCAGCACCGCCGCAATCGAGATAAAACTGCTCACCGCTTTCCAGCGCAGCGTGAACAATGTGATAACAACCGCAGCTGATCAGCGGCGCAAGCAGAATGATCCACGGCAAGAATGAATTCATCGGATCGCTAAAATTTCAGGCTGCTGATATCTTTGACGTCTGTTGTCTGTCGCGCCCGGTAGAGAGCGACGATGATGGCAAGGCCGACGGCGACTTCAGCCGCTGCGACGGTGATGATGAAGAAAACGAAGACCTGCGCGTTGTAGTCGGGCAAGCCGCTTGAATCGACGCGGAATCGGGAGAAAGCGACGAGCGACAAGTTTGCCGCGTTCAGCATCAGCTCCAGTGACATGAGGATGATGATGAGATTGCGGCGCAGCATCACGCCAGCAAATCCGATTGCGAAGAGAATGCCGCTTACGATGAGATAATCGCCGAGCGTGATCATATTATCGAGGTTCGCGTTTGCTCAAAAGCACGACGCCAATCGTCGCCACCAGCACCAGGACGCCGACGATTTGAAATGGCAGATTGTAATTCCCAAAGAGTGCCGCGCCGATATTCCGAACATCGTCGATTGTCGATGCCTGGCAGTGGCGGAAAAGCCTTGTGCGCAGATCGTAAGATGACCGACCACAGAAAAATCTGACCCAACAAGATTAGCGCAACAGCGAGTCCGCCTGCTGAGGCCAGCCAGTTGATTCGGCGACCGTTCTTCGGCGCGAAGATCGAGCAGCATGATGATGAAAAGGAAAAGCACCATCACTGCGCCCGCATAAACCAGCACTTGAATGATCCCGATGAAATACGCGTTTAGCGACATGAAGAGCGCCGCGAGACCGAGAAACGACACGACCAGGCTCAGGGCGCTCGCCACGGGATTACGGTTGATGACGACGGCTGCGCCGAAGATCAGCTGTCAGCAAGGCAAAGATCCAAAACAGAAACGGAGACATCAGCCTTAGGTTCAGATTTCGAATTTCGAGTTTCGGATTTGTCGATTCATTTCTTCTTGTTCCATTTCAATACGACGCCGTGCATGACTCCGCCGATCTCGAGGAGTTTCTCCTTGTGATGCACCATCTCTGCGCGCGTGAAGCCGGTAATGGCGTAATCCTTGCGTAGAAAAATCGCCTGCTCGGGGCAAACCTCTTCGCACATTCCGCAGAAGATGCAGCGGATCATGTCGATATCGAATGCCTCAGGATATTTCTCGACTTTGGCGAACCGATCGGTGGAGGGATTTCGCCCGGAATAATCTTGATCGCGCGCGGCGGACAAATGAACTCGCAAAGCTGACACGCGACGCAGCGCACGCGTCCGTCTTCATCGCGGACAAGCGCCGGCGCGCCGCGATAATGGTCCGGCAGGTTGCTGTCCCATTTTTCCTCAGGATACTGCATCGTGACCTTCGTGCGTCCGCAGCAGCATGTTCTTGAAATGCTTAAACGTGATGGCCAGACCGGCGACGATTGCGGGCAGATACAATCGCTCGCGCCAGTTCAGTTTTGGTCGTGGAACAGTGATGGTCATGATTAGAATGCCGAATTATGAATGCCAAATGACGAATCAGTGACAGAGCGCAAATGACGATTACATCTCCATCCGCAGCTTACGTCTTTGGATTTCGCCATCCGTCATTCGTATTTCGACATTAATCGGGCAGCAAGGCCATTATCGCGGCGACCACGAAGATGTTAACCAACGCGATCTCGAAGAAGAAGAGCCAGCCGAGACGCATTAGTTGGTCATAGCGAAATCGGGGCAGGGTCCATCGCACCCACATGAAAACGAAAATGATGATCGGCAACCTTTGCGAAGAAGACTGCGATGTTTATCAGACCGAAGATCCACCCGTGAGAGCCGTCGGGAATTCCCGGAAAATGCCAGCCGCCGAAAAACAACGTCACGATCACCGCCGATCCGGTGATCATCGCCGCGTATTCGCCAAGAAAATACAAAGCGAACTTCATCGAGCTGTATTCGGTGTTGATAACCGCCGGCGAGCTCCTGTTCGGCCTCGGGAAGATCGAATGGCAACCGATTCGTCTCGGCAAAAATTGCGATCGTGAAAACGAGGAACGAAATGATCATCGGAATGGCGAGCAACCATTTCCATGGATTTGTCCAATCGCCGATGAACGGCGCGATGAACCAGCCGTGCTCGATCTGGTAACGCACCACACTGGTCAGACGCAAATTGCCGACGAGCAGAAAAACGGGAATGACTGCCAGGCCGAGCGAAAGCTCGTAAGAGATCATTTGCGCACTCGAACGAATTCCGCCGAGAAACGGATACTTGGAATTCGACGCCCACCCGCCAATGACGATTCCGTAAACGCCTAGCGAAGCGATGGCGAACACAAACAGAATTCCGACGTTCACATCGGCGATCACCATCGGGACTCCGAACAGCGTGCTGCCAAAAGGAACAACGGCGATGGTGATGATCGCCGGCATCACCGCCAGACACGGCGCGAGCCAGTAATAAAACGTGTTTGCAGCGCGCGGAGTGAAATCTTCCTTCAGCAGCAATTTGAACATGTCGGCAATCGGCTGAAAAAGACCCAGCCGGCCCGACGCGATTCGGTCCGAGCCGATCCTGAATCGCATGCGCTCACCTTGCGCTCCGCATAAACCGCTGTAGGAAACCATTGGCAAAATCACGACAAAGAATCGCGACAATTTTCAGCAGCGACGTGATTACGAAAAAGAATCCATCGTGATCTTGCAACCTAGCGGGTTTCCACAGCTGCAGCTTTACGGACTTCATCGAGCTGTTGCCGGACGCCGCGGCGTCTTGCCTGCATCGCCACCGCCTGCTCGATTTTTCTTCGTCGCTGGGATGGGTCGGCGGCAATTCTTCCGTTTGCAAAATGTGCACGCCGAGGTCGCCGATTTTGTTCAAACTCAATCCGGCAAATTGCGGCACTGTCTCGCTGATCTCGGCGAAAAACATCATCGATGGAGTAGAATGGAATCGCCACCGCCAACTGCCTGGAGCAAATCCCGCAAGATTTCCCAATCATCGCGCGCGTTACCCGGCGGACGCACGGCGCGATTCAATCGCTGCAATCGGCCTTTGCCATTGACCATCGAGCCGCGTTTTTCGGCAAACGCCGCACGCGGGCAGAACGACGGTCGCATTTTCCGTCGCATCATTCGACAAAACATTCATCATGATCAACACCGGGAGTTGCGCCAGTTGCTCAACCGGTATGCCCAAATGCATCGCGTTTTCGCTTCAAAATCAGTAGCGCCTTGATTTTTCCAGATTTCACGGCTTCTGAGATCGCAATCAGGTTCGCGCCTGGTTCAGAATTCCGATCCAAGAATGAGTCGTGCGCCGTTTGTATTCGGGTTGCGGTCTTTGCTCAGCAGGATGTCGTCACCGGGCTCGCGGCGCGGGACGATGTCGATCCATTGAGCGTCCAACGACTTTGCCAATTGCAGCCGTGAGCCAAAGCTCCTCGTTCGTCATGCGCCCAGAGGCAATGATGGCAATTTCCGGACCGGAGAACTGTTTTAGCTGAAGCGCCGCCTGCGCAATTGCGGTCGACCAGTCGGTATAGGCGAGTTGTCCCTCGAAACAGATCTGCGGTTCGAGCAAACGGTTCTCGGCTTGCGAGATATTTGAAGTTGAGTCGTCCGTAATCGCACATCCAGCAGGAGTTCACGCGATCGTTCTCGCGTGGCGTCTGCCGGTAGATCACATCTTCGCGCGTGCCGATGATAGTGTTGCAGCCGGTCGCGCAACTGGTGCAGATGCTTTTCGTTTCCTTCAGGAACCAGACGCGCATCTTGAAGCGAAAATCGGTGGAAGTGAGCGCGCCGACCGGACAAATATCGACCGTGTTAAGCGAATAATTATTTTCCAGGCGCTTGCCGGGATGCGCGGTCAGCACCGTGTGACTGCCGCGATCGACAAATCCAAGCACATCGTCGTGCGCGATCTCCTGGCAAAAACGAATGCAGCGCGAGCAGAGAATGCAGCGTTCATCATCGAGCGTAACGCGCGGCCCGAGCACGACGTTTTTCGGTTTCTTGACTTTGTTTTCGAGAAAACGCGATTTACTCGTGCCGAAATCGACGCTGAACTCCTGTAACCGGCATTCGCCAGCCTGATCGCAGATCGGGCAATCAAGCGGATGATTGATGAGCAGGAATTCCATTACGCCACGCTGGCATTCCTTCACCAGCGGAGAATTGGTCCTGCACGCCCATTCCCTCGGCGACATCCTGCGCGCAGGAAATTTGAGGTCGCGGCATCCAGTTGATGATCGGTTTGTTGTCAGGGCCAAGCTCTGGTTTGCGATCCGGCCCGAGTCTTGGAAATCCCATCTCGATCAGGCACATCCGGCAATTGCCCGGTGAGCTGAGCTTTTTGTGATAACAATAGCGCGGCACGTAACTGCCAGCCTGTTCGCAGGCTTCGATTAGCGCGCGTGCCTTTTGGAAACTGATGCCACACGCCATCAATCTGGACGTTCACAAGCTGTGGCGATGGAACTGGATCGGGCATTATCTTTTCACAAGAGGTTTTGCTCTAAATCGTGCCCGCCGCTCCAGCTTTTTCCCACCCGGGATCGCGCGCCATGGGAACTGTAGGAATCGTTTCCTCTTCGATCAGCTCTTCGGACGTGTATTCCGGCGGTAGCGGCGGCGGCATCGGCTTCTTTGCGCGAGCGGCGAATTCTTCCGGAAATTTCTGGACAAAGCTTTGCGTTGGCCACGCGCATGCCTCGCCAAACGCGCAGATGGTGCGCCCGGCGATATTGTCGCCAATAGTCTTTAGCGTGTTTGGATCTTCTGTGACACCGCCGCCACGCAACATGCGGTCGGTGATTTTCTTCATCCAAAGAGAACCTTCCCGGCAGGGTGTGCACTGGCCACAGCTCTCGTGCGCATAAAATTCGTTGATGTTATTGAGCGCCCAAACCATGTCGCGCGAATCGTCGAGCACGATGACACCGCCGGAACCGGCCATCGAACCCGCGGCGGCGAGCGAATCGAAATCCATCGGGATCTCATCGATGGACATCTCCTGTTCGATCGTTGATCCGTCAGGCTGGTGCTGTTTCAGCTTGAATCGCTCATCGGCCCGCAGGACCTTCGCAGAGCTTCCACCCGGTATGACCGCCTTTAGTTTGCGGCCAGGTCTTAATCCGCCAGCCATTTCGTAAATCAAGCTGACCCATGGTCACGGCGCCGACTTCAATTTCGAAATAACCGGGCCGCTGCACGTCTCCGCTTACGCACACGATTCTTGTGCCGGTGTTGTTGGGCCGGCCCAGCCGGGCATATTCCGCGCCGCCCATGGCGATGATGTGTTTCACGTGGCAAAGCGTTTCCACGTTATTGACGATCGTTGGGCACATGTAGAGACCGAGCACGGCTGGGAAATAGGGCGGCTTGATTCGTGGATAGCCGCGTTTGCCTTCCAGCGATTCGATCAGGCCGGTCTCTTCGCCGCAGATGTAAGCGCCCGCCCCGCGATGAATGTAAACCTCGGCATCGAATCCGGAGCCGAGAATGTTTTTCCCAAGAAAATTGTGTTCGCGCGCTTCTTCGATGGCGCGTTCGAGGATTTTCGCGCCTTCCGGGAATTCACCTCTGATATAGATGTAGGCTGTGCGCGCATTCAATGCGAAGCAGGAGATCAGAATTCCCTCCAATAGCTGATGTGGATCCTCGTGGATGATGTAGCGGTCCTTGAACGTGCCCGGCTCGGATTCGTCGGCATTACAGATCAGATACACCGGCCGTTTTTCGTCAGGTTTGATGAAGCTCCACTTCAGCCCGCACGAAAAACCGGCGCCGCCGCGGCCACGCAACCCGGAGTTCTTGACTTTGTTGACAATCTCGCGCGCGCGACATCGTTAGGGCTTGCTTCAATTGTTCGTAACCGCCAGCGCGCAGATAACAGTCGATGTCTGTGGTCCAATCGTCGCGTCCGAGGTTCTTGAAAATCAATCGGCGCTCCAGGGCGTGTGAGGAGTGTTCGATGTCCGATTTGTCGGGTTTGATTTCGGAGAAGCTCCGTGACGGAATCGGGCTAACGTTTTCGTGCAGCTCCTCGTTTACCATGCAAACGGGCGCGGTGCCGCAGCTGGCAAGGCATTCAACAAACTCGACGCTGTAATTTCCATCGGCGCTAACCGAAATCGGATTGTGCATTCCCTCGCCTTGGTCGTTCGCGCGATCAATTCCAGTCGCCGCGCATAAATTTTCCATCAACTGAAAGCCGCCGGCCATTGCGCAGCTGAGCGTGCGACAGACGCGGATGTGCGTCTTGCCCGCAGGCTCCTGGCGAAACATCGGGTAAAAGGTGACCAGCTCGAGAATGTTGATCGGCTGGAGCCCGAGCTTCGCCGCGATCCAGGTCACGCGCGTCATCGCTGATGAAACCGAAGTGTTCCTGCCACAAGTGAAGCAGCGGCATCGCCGCGCTGCGCCGGTGCTCATGCGGGTAGCGCGCGATTGCCGCATCCATTTTCCGCTCCAACTCGGCGGGAACACGCGTGTTCGTCGAGTCCACGATAGCGCGAGATCTAATTGGACAACGTGCTCTCCTTCGACTGCACCTTGTCGTCTTTGAAAACGATCGTCACCGAATCTTTGCCCTGCCGGTAAACGTAGGTCGTCTTTTTCATGATAACGAGATCTTCATTGGTCGACGGAAGTCGGGTGCCCCAGAATTGATTCCACCTGTTTCTTCGACATTCCCTCGTTCGACCTCGTCCACATTGGCTTTCGTGATGCGTTTGCCCGGAGTGCACGAAACGCCGAGCGCGAGCACGAGTGATGAGCAAAAATCGAGAATATGGATCGCAGCATGTTCATCTGTCGCACTCGCCCATGACGAAGTCCAGACTCCCCAGCACGGCTGGGCACGTCGCTCACCATGCAACCCGGCAGAAGCTCAGGCAGGATACTTAGGTTCACAAATGACGGCGCTCGAATCTTCAGGCGATACGGCACGCCGCCGCCTCTGCTGTTGATGTAAAAGCCTAGCTCGCCCTTTGGATTTTCCGCCGCGAAATAGACCTCGCCCGGCGGCGCATCGAGTCCTTCGGTCACCACGATGAAATGATGGATCAACTCTTCCATCTTCGTCATGACGTGCGATTTCGGCGGCGCCATGTTTTTCCAATCGGCGACGTTGATCGGGCCGCCCGGCAGTTTATCGATCACCTGACGCAGGATCCGGACGCTTTGCCGCATTTCCTCGATACGCACCAGATAGCGATCGTAACAATCTCCAGCGCTGCCGATCACTACGTCGAAATCATATTGCTCGTAGTCGAGATAGGGATGTTTGCGCCGCAAATCGTGCTCGATCCCGCTGCCGCGCAAATTTGGACCCGAAATGCGCATAGGCAATTGCGCGTTCCTTCGAGATCACGCCAATGTCTTTTGTTCGATCGACAAAGATGCGATTACGCGTGAGCAGTTTATCGCACTCGTCCAGGCTCGGAATGAATCCGTCGAGGAATTTCTTGAGCTGCGGAATGAAAGTTCTCCGGAAGATCGCGGATCTGTCCGCCCACCCGCGTGTAGGACGTGGTGAAGCGCGCGCCGGTTAACAGCTCGAAAAGATTATAAAGTTTTTCGCGCTCGGTGAACGTGTAGAGGAAGACCGTCATCGCGCCCAGATCGAGCGCCATGGCGCCCAGGCCCAGCAAATGCGAGGAGATGCGCGAAGTTTCGCAACAAATGATGCGAATGGCTTTCCCGCGCGGCGGAATTTCCCAGCCCATCAATTTTTCCACGGCGAGCGCGTAGGCGACGTTGTTCGAAAGCGGCGCGAGATAATCGAGCCGGTCGGTGTAAGGCACGAACTGGTTGTATTGCATGTTCTCGGCGATTTTTTCGTCGCCGCGATGCAGGAAGCCGATGTCCGGCGTGGCTTTGGTAATGATCTCGCCATCGAGCTCGAGCACGAGTCGCAATACGCCGTGCGTGGCCGGGTGCGATGGCCCCATGTTGAGGACCATCTTCTCGCCGATGTCGTCATCGTCGCGATGGCGCAACTCCGCGTCCGCCGCGACTACTCGCGTCACGGGATCAGGCGATTCAATTTCGCGCGTCGTAAAAGGCATGGAAGAAGTTACAAGGTTACACACGCTCAGCGAAGCAAAACCGATAACATTTACGCTGGCGAGTGAGCCAGCGCGTGCAAGAACGGTTGATAGCGCACGCGCATCTCGGGAGACAGCTTGCAGCCGTCGTTAGCGCAGCTGGCCGCGAACAACGCATCAACACATTGCAGTGGAACGCCGGCAGTCGGCTAGCAGCCGACTGCTACGCTGGCAGCCTGTGCTCCCATAAACAGAACTCGCTCGCGTTAGGCAGACGAAGCGCGTTAACTGAACGCTATGCCAAAAAAATCGCGCTGCTTTTCGCTGGCCAGGGCGCGCAAACCGTCGGGATGGGACGCGACCTTGGCGGAACAATTTCCCACCGCAGCCGACCTGTTCCAGAAAGCGGATGACGTTCTCGAGCGGAAGCTGAGCGAAATCGCATGGAACGGACCGATTGAAGATCTGACCAAGACGTCGAATTGTCAGCCTGCGCTTTTCGTTCACGGGCTCGCATGCTTGTCGGTCCTGCGTGAACTTGCCGGCAATTTTCTCATCGGCGGCGCGGCGGGCTTGTCGTTAGGCGAAATGACCGCGCACGCCGCGGCGGGGACGTTCGATTTTGCAAATGGCTTGCAGCTTGTGCAGCGGCGCGGCGAATTGATGGATGAGGCATGCGCCGACAACCTCCGGCGCAATGGCGGCGATTGATCGGCGCGGATGAAAATACGTGCAGCGCAACTGGCCGCTGATGCAGACGTCGATGTCGCAAACATCAACGCGCCGGGGCAGATTGTGATTTCAGGTGAGCTGGCCAAAGTTGAAGCTGCGGTCGGCGTGGCGAAGGAATATGGGATTCGTCGTGCAACGATGCTCAATGTTGCCGGTGCATATCACTCTCGCTTGATGGAAAGCGCGTATGAAAGCTTGGTGCCGTGCTCCGACATGTTCCGATGCAACCGCCGTCTTTTCCTGTAATCAGCAATGTGACAGGCGATGAAGTGAGAACACCGGTTGAAATTCGTCGCACGCTTGCAGGACCAGGTCACCGGCACAGTCCGTTGGCTCGATTGCATGGAGCGGCTTGCTGCGCTTGGGTGCGATTTCTTCGTGGAATTAGGACCCGGCGGGGTGCTGGCAGGCTTATTGCGACGCACTCTCAAAGGCGTCGATGTGACGTCGGTTGCTGATGTGGACTCGGTGGGAAATGCGCCGAGCGCAGCCAGCCGTTCTCTCATAAACGCGCGCTGACGTTCACGCGGAGCACGCGTCAGCGTTGCCCAGAAGTCGACGTGCAGCGTCGCTGTGCGTCGCTTTCGGAGTGGCTAGGCAGCGCCGTGGCTCGCAAGATCGACAATTGCACTTGGACTACGTAGTTTCTCGCATGACACTGCAAGAACGTGTGGACTCTGACCTGAAAGAGGCGATGCGCGCTAAGAACGCGACAAAGCTGGGCGTTCTGCGAATGCTTAAGTCTGCATTGAAATACGCGGCCATTGCAAAATCAGGTGCGGAAGCCGAGTTGAGCGACGCTGAGGCGGCGCAGGTCATCCGCAAGCAGGCAAAGCAACGCCAGGACTCGATCGAGAGCTTCGAAAAAGGCGGCCGCGCAGAACTGGCGGAAAAGGAGAAAGAAGAACTGTCGATCTTGAACGGATATTTGCCGCAGCCAATGAGCGCCGATGAAGTTTCGAAGATTGTGCGCGAAACAATTGCCGAAGCAGGCGCAACCTCGCGAGCGCAAATGGGCGCGGTGATGAAAGCGTTGCAGGCGAAAGTAGCCGGTCGCGCTGACGGCAAGGCGCTCAGCGCAGGAAGTGCACGACAGTTGTCGTGACCGTTAAAGCGATGAAGCGTTTAAGCGTTAAAGTGGCGTTCTTCGCTTCAACGGTTCAACCCTTCAACGCTTCAACGTGGCAGTCATGCTGACCGCCATCATCGTCGCCGCCGGTGACAGTCGTCGCATGGGTTTCGACAAATTGTTTGCGACGATCGCCGGGCAGACCGGTCATCGCCCATACCATCCACGCATTTGAGCGCGCCGACTGTGTCGACGAAATCATTGTCGTTGCACGCGAAGATCGACATGCAATGAAATCCGAAAGATCGTCCGCGATGAAAGCTTCAAAAAGGTTCAGTCGATCATTCACCGGCGGCGAACATCGTCAGGATTCCGTTCGCGCCGGTCTGGATCATCTCGAGCGCTGCTGCAAGCTATGTTGCTGTCCACGATGCCGCGCGCCCGCTGATCACCGCCGGAACAAATCGAGCGCGTCTTCGAGCAATGCCGGATGCACGCTGCAGCCAGCCTGGCTGAGCCGATCAGCGACACGCTCAAGTATGCCGACGCCGAATCTTGTCGTCACCGGTTCGGTAGATCGACATCAGCTCTATGCCATGCAAACGCCGCAGATTTTCGAGCGCGCGGTTGATCGAGGACGCGTATCGAGCCGTCTACGCAGAGGATGCTTCGGTTACCGACGAGGTTTCAGCGGTCGAACGGCTCGGTCGCAAAGTTATTCTCGTTCCAAACAAAGATCTTAAATTTCAAAATCACTTACCCGCGAGATTTGGCGCTGGCCGAATTTGTTCTGAACAACGAACTGGCCGCCGCGAATTAGCCGGATTGACGGGCTGGCGACCTAAGCAAGCATCGGATCGACTGGGAACAAGTGGACGAATCAGCTCGACCACGGCCGCGAACATCTTTGCGCTCTGAAGCGACGGCCATGTCTTTGCGATCCTGTGCCGTCTCACAGTTCGCTGACACGGAGGAGTTGACCGTGTTTCCAAACCCAGGCGTCGGGATTGTACGGACCGACGCGGCGCGGATCAGTCCAGGTGTGGATCGACAATAGAGTTAGGTCAGTCACGGCCGCGGCGATGTGCATCGGGCCGCTGTCCACGCTCACGACAAATCGCGCGACGCGAATGAGCCAGATCAATTGGAGGAGCGAAGTTTGGCTGGTCAGATCGACGCAATTTTCAGGCGGCTCGATCTTGTTCGATGCGATTGTCCGACAACTACCACGCGCGTCGGCGCGAAAGCGCGCGGCAAAATTCCTCGATCACTGCGTTTGAGAGCGATTTGCCACCGCCGCGGGCAAAGGGTGAAGAAGAACGAACGGCGGATACGTCATCGAAGCGCGGGAGCGGATCGCCGCTCGGAACTGGGCAGCGAAGCGATTCGCCGACCGTGGCGCCAGCGCATTCCGCCAGCTTTAGGTAACGCTCGACCGCATGGCCGCGGCGATCGACTTTGGCGACGCGGTCGTAGAAACCAGCGTCGACCCTGCAGCGCGCATCGCTCATCCCGCTAGATTTCTTTGCGCCCGCTGATTTTTGCGATAAGCGCACTGCGCAGCAGCCCTTGGAAATCGAGCGCAAGATCGGGTCGGAGCAGCTCGAGTCTTCTTCAGCCACGTCAGCAAACTCTTCGGCGCACCGAGGCCGCGAAACTCACGACGACGGTGTAAAGTAAACGTGATCCACATCAGGATTTCCGCGGAGCAGGGGCGCGAAGTTCCGGGTTGATGACCCATGTAATCTCCGCGTGTGGATGCGCTTCACGAAGCAATGCAATTGCCGGAAGCGTGTGGACGATGTCACCGAGCGAGCCCGGCTTGATGATTAGGATCGATTTGGCGGTTCAAGGTGGACGTTCAGAATTACTGCGCCTTCGGCGATTCATACGCGCATCGTCTTCAGAGAAGCCGATCCACCTTGGTAAGCAGAGGTGGATCGCGTTGTCCTCAACGCGTTGCCAAAAGCAAATCAGTGCCTGCGCGCTGATCCTATCTTCCAATAGCCAGTCGCTCCGGCCAGGAGCCGCGGCAGACCTGCTTTCAGCAATCTTCTTTTGCACGGTCGCCAGATCGTATTTTACGCCGCAACTGTTCGACCAGATTGTTCTCCGATATCGTAAATGCAGCATGCTGCGCGCCAGTTTCCATCGCGTGGTTGGCCCACGCTGCCCATGTTGATGAAATACTTTTGGCCGGCTCGATGCGAATGTGTTCGACCCTTTCCTGCCTGACGCTTTCGTCCCGAACAAACACCATGGGCACATGCGTGTGGCCGAAAAAACAAACGGTGGTGCGCTGATAGGTGAAGCTTGCGGCCGCATCGAGAGTTGTTAAAAACATAGCCCCATTGCGCCGGCGTATCGAGCGTGGCGTGCACGATGGTAAAATCGTGCACACTGCTTGCTGTAATGGCAAGCTGCGCAACCATTCTTTGTCCTGGTCCGTCAAATTGTCACGGGTCCACTGCGATGGCCCGCTCGGCGATTTCATTGAAATCGTCCGAGGATGCGGAGACGCGATGCCTGCCTCGTCGTGATTGCCCTTTACGACAGGGCAATCCAGTTCGCGAACGCGTTCCACGCATTCACGCGGGTTGGCGTTATAACCGACCACATCGCCCAGACACACAAAGTGCGTGCACTTGCGCTTGCGCGCGTCCGCCAGCACCGCTTCGAGCGCCTCGAGATTGGCGTGAATATCGCTGAAAATTGCGAAGCGCATGAGAGACTTGGTCAATCGTTAAAAGGTCACAACGTTACAACGAAATCGTCCGGACGCTCGTAAGATTTAACGCTTATAGTGTTAGACTCAAAACTTTAACGACTTCGAACGCTCAGCCTTTGACTACTTGCCGATAGGGCGTTTATCCGGAATCCGCTGATCCTGCGGGATTCCAAGTTTGTCTTCGAGAAATTTCAGCCGCGTGATCAAAGTCGGCAGCCGTTCCTGCTCGCCCTTCGTCATAGAGGCTGCGCAGGCGTTCGTACGCTTCGCGCTCGCGTCCTTCGCAGTAGGAAAGCTCGTAGGCTGAGAAACGCCTGTCGAACGTCGGCGCATCCGGCAAGGCCGCTGCCTTGGCGTAAAACTCGGAAGCGCGCTCGTGATCCTTGTATTTCTCCTTGTATAGCCGGGCGAGCGCTTCGTAGAGCTGAGGGCGATCGGGATTATTTTTTATTCCGCGTTCAAGGAAATCTTTGCCGAGCGCAAAATATTCGCGCTGCGCTTTGACTCGCAGCGCAAGGCGCGGCTGGGTTCGATCGTTCATCGCGGCCACGCTTGCGTTCCAAGCCATGTGCCACGCCGCCGTGTCCCAAAACAGGAGCACCCGCGGTTGCAGCGTTGTGATGTGCCGGAACAATAACAAGATCCGGCCCCATTCTGTGCGTTCCCATGCCGACATGCGCCTGGATGAAAAGCGCGTCCGCGACGATCGCTCGAAATCCGCTCAAGCGCAGCGACGAAACCGAGTTGCCCGAGTTTTTCGCGAAGATCGAGATTAAATTCGACGCCGCGAAAATGTTCCTGTCGATGAAGCGCCGCGAGGTCGCGCTCGATTGGCAATTTGATGCGCCCCGAGCACGACCAAGCTCGCCAGCGCGACAAGGAGCCGTATCATAATTCTTTTCCGTAGAATACGAACGCCGCCAGCAGCGTGTAGATCGTCGTGTAGAAAATGCCGAGCAGCGCTGTCTTGACGAAAACCGCCAGCGAAATGGCCGTGCCGGCGACGATATCATCCACCAGGTTGAACGCCTGCAGGTCCGGAAACAGCAGCGCCACGATCGCGAGAAAGACGCGAGTAATCAGTCCACTGCTGTGTTCCTGCAGCCAATATTCGCGCGCAGTCGCCTGCAAATGACCGATGAAATAAATGAAAGCCATGACCACGATCGTGAAAATGTTTGTACGTGGCGAATGTCGAGACAAAGAGCGTGAGCGCCGCGAGCAGACATGCTTTCAGGTAAATGATGACGATTCCGGGAAAGATATCGATGTTGAGCGCGGAAGATCGGATCGCGCGCAGCGCGTCAGCGATTTGTTCAGGCGGCGCGCCGGACATTTGCCTCAACGTCGCGTGAATCACAGCTTGTTCGCGCAGATACAGCACCAGCAGAAACGCTGCGCTCATCACCAGCGTGCTGATCGCCAGCAGCAGAAGGACTCCGGCAATTTTCCCGAGCACGTATTCGAAGCGGGGCACCGGCTTGGCGAGAATGGTGTAAACGGTGCGGTCTTCGATGTCCTGAGGAAGCAGCCGCGCGGTGGCAACGATTGCCAGCAGCGAGGTAAAAATCGAGATCGCGCCGAGCGAAACGTCTTTCAGGATTTGAAATTCCTGCTGAAAAGAGAACTGCGCCATGAAGATCGAGCTGCCGATCAAAAGCAGCGCGAAGACCAGCAGGACGTAAAAACCTTCAGGCGCGTCAGCTCGGTGAGCGTATTGATCGTGATCGCGAGAATCCGCGAGAGAGAAAGGGCGATGCTGCGCTTCGCCGCACGTTGAAGTCGTCTGAAGCGTTGAAGCGTTGAAGCGTCTCATCGACGTCGTCTGTCATGTCTGCTTCGTCATTCCTTCGTCATTCTTGGTCTGTCGCCTCGAGGAACAATCTCTCCAGTGTGGTCGTCGATTTGCGCCGCTCGATCAGCTTTCGCGTTTGACCGGTTGATGATCGATTCGATTTCGTCGACGAGCTGAGTCGGAAGCGTCGGCGATGACAAGCTCGGTTTGATTTTCGATCGCGATCAATTCCTGCAGATGCCCTTCGCGCACCAGCACGCCGTCGGCGAGAATGCCGACGCGATCGCAAATTTCCTGCGCTTGCGCGAGCAAATGCGACGAAAGCAGCACGGTGATTCCGCGGCGCTTCAGATCGAGAATCAAATCGCGAATCTCTCGCGAGCCTGCGGGATCGACACCTGCGGTCGGTTCATCCAGCACGACCAGCTCTGGGATCATGAATCAATGCCTGTGCAAGGCCAATGCGTTGCAACATCCCTTCGAATAAGTGCCCAGCCGGCGGTTGCGCGCCTTGCGTCAGACCGACAAGGTCGAGCAATTCGTTGATCGCGATTTCTTCAGGCGAGCGCCGCGCAGTCCGCAAAGGCGCCCAAAGAAACGCAGCGTTTCTTCTCCGCTAAGATATTTATAGAAATACGGATTCTCCGGCAGAAAACCGACTGCTTCCCGGCTTTCGCACGAGACGACTGTCACTGCCCAAAAATTTCCGTGCGGCCGCGCGTTGGCGAACACGAGGCCGAGAATAATTTTGAGGGTTGTGCTTTTACCGGAACCATTCGGTCCGAGCAACCCGATACACTTCGCCTGGTTCGATGCGAAGGTTGAGGTCCTTCACCGCGACAATCCCGCGAGCGGGATGCAAAGGGAACGGGAAATATTTTCGTTAGTCCGTGAACCGCGACCGCCGGACCCGCCTCCGCGCGGCTACGGCGTTGCGAGTCAGTCATGGCGAATTTCAAAGCCGCGCGCTGTAACCGGTTTTTCCAATTTGTTTTCGGTTTGCTTGTGAATCAGCGAGTGCAAGTTCGCCTTGTGCGATGCGATCGAGGAACGCGCGCACCTCATTCTTCTTCTCCAGTAACCTGAAGTTCCACGCGCCCATCCGGCAGATTGCGGACCCAGCCGGTTACGTCAAAACCTTTGGCGGCGTGGCGCACGGACCAGCGAAACCCGACGCCCTGAACATTTCCCTCATAGAAAACCTGGAGCGAAATCATACTCGCCTGGCTGTTGAGCGGAGCTGAGCTGTCTGCTAGACGGCGGACGCATGGCTGACGATCACGAGATCTGCGTATCGCTGTCATCCGCGTTCACTTGTACGAGTAAACAAGACAGAAGCTGCCTTGCTCGCCTTCAAGCAGATCGACCGAGACAAAGTACTGACCGCTGTTCGACGGCGCAAAACCCGGCCGCAGCTTTTTCCCCGTTGTCATAGCTTTCCGTAGTCACTTGTTTTCCGCTCTCATCATAGACGCTGACTGCAATTTTTTTGCCGGTTCCGTAGCGCCAGCGGAGAACCAATACTGGTTTCCTGCGTAGAGATTCACCGCGACCAGGGCGTGGTCATGCGGCTTGACAACCCCGCACCAATGTCCGTCTCGGATCTTGAAACCATCGTTTGAAAACGCTGCCAGCAACGTCGAGTGCGTCTTTGCGCGCCTGCACCTCGGCATCTGTGTCTCGCGCGCACGGAGATGCTGGCAGCCAGCACAAAAACCGAACAATGAAATCGAGCAAGCCAGCGTTTCATTTCGGCGCTTCTTTGCTCTCTATTTCCGTCCATCACCTTGCCGACCGCTTCGTTGATCTTTCGCACTTCATTCAGCATCGGGCGCCTTGCCTTGCCGGAAACGAAACCAGCTTTTCAATCTTCGCCGAGTTGTTCGCTCGACATCCTTGACCAGTGGCTCGTCGCGCAATTCGGGGGAGATTTCATTGATTTTTGACTGCATGAAATGAACGAGCGCCGGCTGCCGCAGAACTTTTGCGCTGCGTTCGTCATAGTTCTGCATGATCGCCGAGGTGACCACCTGTGTGCCGCGAATCCAGCCGCCGAGAGTTACCAGAATTACCAGGTCCTGGTCGGCGTGCGATTGCATCGAGGATTTCACCTCGTTTTGCGTCGCTTCCAGTTCTTCCTGCAGCGTGTCCCATTCGTTGTTCTCGGCGAATTCGTTGATGCTATTGCCGCGGCCAAGCAGCTTTTCGCTGACCCCGAGCGCCTTTGCGAGCTTGATGATGTCTGATCCAATATTTTTGACCTGCTGACCGTCCTTTGCTTCGACGGCGATAAAACCATCAGCAATCAAACCGCCGAGATTGAGCGCGATCTGCGCGCGGTTGCTGTAGGTCACCGGGATTGGCCCGCGATACTGCCCCGACCAGTTGGTCTTACCCGGCTTTCCAAGCGCCGCGAAAAGTTCGCCCGGCGTTGGAATGCTGATCGAATCGCTTCTGGCGGCTTTTGCCAGTTGGTCGGCCGGAGATGCGCCGGTCTCAGCGCCCAGCGGCAGCCAAGATACGCCCGCCAAGCACAATCACGCCCAGTCTCGGCCAAACGAATCATCGCTGAGATTATGCTGTGCCCGGCAGCGAAATTGCCAATGTGAATCTCGCGCGGCTGTCAAGCTCCTTTTGGTCTCTTCGGCTGTCGCGAGAAGGCATGTGTAACGGAAAAATTGGCGAGAGCAGGTCAAAACGCGATTTGCCTCGTCTGCGGAAAGCTGTTCTAGTCCGCGCAGAGACTATGGCATAGCACCACCATTAGCCGAGTCCATGCGCGCGAAATTTTGGATTCGCGCGGCAATCCGACCGATTGAAGTTGATGTGCGCCTTGAAAGCGGCGCGCTCGGGCGCGGGCAGCGATTCCAAGCGGAGCGAGCACGGGCGAACACGAAGCATGGGAATTGCGCGACGGCGACAAGAGCCGGTTCGGCGGCAAAGGCGTGAAGAAAGCTGTTGCCAACGTTAACGACAAGATCGCGCCGGCCCTCAAAGGATGGGACGCGCGCGACCAGGCGAAGATCGACAAGAAACTGATCGAACTCGATGGCACGCCGAACAAAAAAACCTGGGCGCAAACGCGCTGCTCGGGGTTTCACTGGCGGTGGCGCACGCTGCCGCGGCAGCGCGAAAATCTGCCGCTGTTTCGGTATCTCGGCGGAACTGAGGCGCGAGTTTTGCCCGTGCCGATGATGAACATCTTGAACGGCGGCGCGCACTCCGATGCGCCGATCGATTTTCAGGAATTCATGATCGTGCCGCGCGGCGCGCCTGACGTTTTCGGAAGCGCTGCGCTACGGCGCGGAGGTTTTTCACGCGCTCAAAGTCTGTCCTGAAAGATCGACGGTCTTTCCACTGCGGTCGGCGACGAAGGTGGATTTGCGCCACAGCTCGATTCCGCCGAGGACGCCCTCGAGTCGATTTCGACCGCGATCGAGAAGGCCGGCTACAAGCTGGGCGAACAAATCTTTATCGCGCTCGATCCTGCTGCATCGGAGTTCTACGACAGCAGAAACAACGTTTACGTTTTCAAGAAATCGGACGGCTCAAAGAGAACGGCCGAAGAGCTGATCGATTACTACGCCGATCTTTGTGCGCGGTTTCCCGATTATTTCGATCGAGGACGGTTGCGCCGAAAACGATTGGGACGGCTGGAAGAAACTGACCGCAAAACTCGGCGACAAGATTCAACTGGTGGGTGACGATCTCTTTGTTACGAACGTCGAATTTCTCCGCAAAGGAATTGCCGAGCACGTGGCGAATTCGATTTTGATCAAGGTGAATCAGATCGGCACGCTGACCGAAACGCTGGCGACGATCGATCTGGCGAAGAAAAATAATTACAGCGACCGTGATCAGTCATCGCTCCGGCGAAACGGAAGACACAACCATCGCCGACATCGCGGTGGCGACGAACGCCGGCCAGATCAAAACCGGGTCGCTCTCGCCGGAGCGATCGCGTCGCCAAGTACAATCAGCTGCTGCGAATCGAGGAAGAACTTGGTGACAAAGCGGTGTACGGCGCTACAATGCGCTAAGTGGATCAGACTTACGGCGATTTCCGCGCGCGTCGCGAAGCCACCGTCTGGCAGCGACTGAACCGAATTCTTCGCGTTCTGCTGGTGCTCGCGATCTGGCTCGTGATTGTGAGCTTGTTCGTTCCGCCCTACAAAAACTGATGCAGAGCCGTGCGGAGATCGACAACCTGCAACAACAGGTAAACGAACAGCAAAGTCTGCTCGCGCGCCAGACGCGCGAGGTCAATCTGCTCAAGACTGACGTCGACCTATCTGGAAACGATTGCGCGCGATCGACTCGATCTGATGAAGGAAGGCGAAACGATTTTCCGTCTCGAGCCGGCGCGCGCTGCAAAGCCAGAAGCCGAGCAATTCCGCGCGCGTAGTGTAGCTGACGCTGCCAGCAGACGAGGAAAGCGCTTGGCCCATCGCTTCTACATGCACCTTTGCGATTCGCTGTGACTTGATTATCTTCCTGCAATGCCAACGGAAGTCTCCATCCCAGATGCCGAGGATTTGAAATCGCGTGTCCGCGAGTTGCGGAGGTTTCTTTGACGTCGAAAAGCTCCAGAAAAGTCTAGCCGCAATCGAAGGGCGCATGGCCGCGCCCGATTTCTGGTCGAATCGCGAGCGCGCCCAGGCCGATGTCGAGGAAGTTTCGCGATTACGCTCGCTGATCAATCCGTTTCACGAATTGGAACGCGAGATCGAAGACTTCGAGCGCATTGCAGCAGCTGGCTGCGGAAGAAACCGATCCGGCTGCATCGCGCGCAAGCGGAGAAAGAAGTCGCGACCGAACACGACCGCCTGGTTCACAAGCTGGAGGAATTCGAGCTGCGCCAGTTTCTTTCCGGCGAAAACGATCGCCGCGAATGCGTTTCTCACGATTCACTCCGGCGCGGGCGGCACGGAGTCGTGCGATTGGGCCGATATGTTGCTGCGGATGTACCAGCGCTGGATCGAGCGAAGCGGTTTCAAATCGCAGACCGTGGACATTCAACAGGGTGAAGAAGTCGGCATCAAATCGGTGACGCTTGCTGGTGACCGGCGAGTACGCCTACGGACATCTGCAGACCGAGCGCGGCGTGCACCGGCTCGGTGCGCATCTCGCCGTTCGACGCAAACAAGCGGCGGCACACTTCGTTCGCCAGCGTCGATGTTGTTCCTGAAATTGCCGATACCGCGCCGATCGAAATCAATCCGGCCGACCTTGAGATCGACACGTTTCGCAGCGGCGGCAAAGGCGGGCAGAACGTCAACAAAGTCGAAACTGCCGTGCGGATTCTGCACAAGCCGAGCGGAATCGTCGTCGCGTGCCAGGCCGAGCGCAGCCAGGGGCGCAATCGCGAGCTGGCGATGAAAATGTTGAAAGCGAAGCTTTACGAAATCGAGCAGGACAAGAAGCGCGCTGAAATCGATCGGCAATACGGAGAAAAAGGGCGATATCGCATGGGGCAGCCAAATTCGCTCCTACGTTTTTCAGCCGTATCAAATGGTGAAAGATCACCGCACCGGCGCGGAAACGAGCAATGTGCAAGCCGTGATGGACGGCGACATCGACATGTTCATCCAGGCGAAATTGCGCGGGGAGAAGGCGGCGAAGAGAGACAAAGGCGAGAATGAAGTTTAGCGACGAAGAAAGCTCGCTTCGTCGCTCGACAGATGCGCGCATGGATTCGCGCTCGCTGTTGACACAGCACGCCGACGTGACGGATCAATCGACCGCGGCTCACCGAGCTAGCAATAGCTTAAGCCGAAACGCAGATCGAATTCTCCACCGTTGTGTTTACGGCAACAGGCGAGACACGCAACTGCGCGGCGCATCGCGGCGAACTCGCGGAAAATCGCGACGACAATTCGGACAGCGATAGACAAACCGCGCGGCGTAAGTTCGCGCAGGAAACGGCAGATTGTGACAGCGCTTCTCGTCGGCGATACCCAAGTCGCGACAGGCCTCGTCGCCATTCGGTGCCATGAGGTGAAATCCTCCGACGGCCGGCGCGAAACTGGGCGAGAATATGCGCCAGCTCATGCCGCAGCGTGCGATCGATTTCGGCCGGATGCTCAAACAGCCGCGGATTTAGCGAAATGAGTTTCTGATGATAATCAACACGTCCGGCAGCTGTTTTGAGGCGCGAATTCCATTCGACGCGAAGGTCGTTGCCGATTCGCGTTGCGCCGAGTGAGCCTAACAACTCGCGCGCCGTTTCTTCGAGATTGAGATTTGGTTTGGCGTTGCTGTAGCCGGGGCGGTGACCCCGGCATCTTGAGGTGCACCGAAGCGGCCGGGATCAGCGATCCCGGCTACAGTACGAAAGGCGAATTCGAGCTGCCTAAGCAACGGCATAGGCGCTCTTTCGCGTGTTCAGGCGATCAACAATTTTCCGCACCGCGTCTCCAGCCGCTTTGATTTCATCGGCCGTTGTCCATTTACCGAGTGAAAATCGAACTGCGGAACGCGCGCGCTCCATCGGCAGACCCATGGCGAGCAAAACGTGCGACGCAACGACCGATCCCACCATGCAGGCCGAGCCACTCGAGGCGCAGACGCCTTCCAAATCGAGTGCGATAAGCAGCATTTCGGAATCGATTCCGAGCAGGCTCACGTTCAGCGTGTTTGCCAGCCGCGGCGCGTTGGCGCCGTTCTGTTTTGCGTCCGGCACGTTCTCTGCAATTCGGGTCCACAAGTTCATCGCGCAATCTTCTTGTCTCTCTCTGTTCTCTTTCTCCTGCTCTTGCTCGACCCATTCTGCCGCCGCTGCCATTCCCACAATTGCAGCGACATTTTCTGTTCCGGGTCGTCGCTCGTTTTCATGCGCGCCGCCGAACATGATCGGCTGAATCGACAAGACCACTGCGCAGAAAAGAAATCCAACGCCTTTTGGTCCGTAGAATTTGTGCGCAGCGAAACTGGCGGCATCGACCAGGGACAGGTCGGCATCGATTTTCTGCCAAACGACTGCACCATGTCGCTGTGCAGCAGGACGCCGCGCTCGCGGCATATTCGCGAAATTTCGCGCATCGGCTGAATCACGCCCGTCTCGTTGTTGGCAGTCATGATCGAAACCAGTCTGGTCTCAGGCCGGATCGCACTCGGCAAGTTGATCAAGATCGATTATTCCATCGCGAGAAACATTCAGCCAGGTTACTTCGAAACCTTCGTGCTTTTCCAAATGTTCGACAGCGTTCAGCACCGCGTGATGCTCGGTCTTGGCTGGAGATGACATGACCTGCCGCTTTGACGATGCGACAGCGCGCGAGGCCGAGCACGGCGAGATTGCATGATTCCGTTCCGCCACTCGTGAAAATTAGTTCGTGCGGTTTGACGCGTAGCAGCGCGGCCAGTTTGTCGCGCGCATTATCGATGGCTGCGCGCGCCTCGCGCCCAGCTGCGTGCACGCTCGATGGATTCCCAAAGTGCCGGTCGAGATACGGCAGCATCGCCTCACGCGCCGCGTCGCAAAGCGGCGTTGTTGCGTTGTAATCGAGGTAAATCATCGAGTCTTCCTCGTAATCTTGTTCTCTTACTCGTGCTCGTAATCATTCGGCGCGCTCGCCAAGCGCGCCCTCCACAAGATGTGCGCATCTTCATTCGCGAAATTCATCGCGTGGTCGTAATCGGCTTGCGTTTCGCTTTGGCACGATGCGCAACTGTTTTTCTTCGTAATACACCAGCGAATCCGGCGGCACGCTTTGGACCAGGAAAACGTTGCCGCCAATCGTGGATCTTGCGCCAATGACGGTTTCGCCGCCGAGAATCGTTGACCCCGGGTAAATCGTCACGTCGTCTTCGACGGTTGGATGGCGTTTTCCGCCTTTTTGATTTTGCCGTGCTCGTCCTTCTGAAAGCTGCGCGCACCGAGCGTGACCGCGTGATAAAGCTTAACGCGCGCACCGATCTTCGTCGATCTCGCCGATGACTACGCCGGTGCCGTGGTCGATAAAAAATGCGAGCCGATTTGCTGCCCGGGATGAATGTCGATGCCGGTGCGGCTGTGCGCCCATTCGGTCATGATGCGTGGAATCAGAGGCACTTTGTCGTAAAGCAGGTGCGCCATTCGATGAATGGCGATGGCCTCCAGCGCGGGATAAGCGAGAATGATTTCTTCGTAACTCATCGCAGCCGGGTCGCCTTCGTAGGCGGCGTCGATATCTGTCCAAAGAACCCGGCGCACTGGAGGCAAGCTCCGTCAGGAACGCAGCTCAAGACTTCTTCCGCCTTTGCTTCGGTCGCTTCATCCGGCGGAATTTTGCCAAGGCTTCTGCAAATTTCTGTTTTCAATCGTGCGTGCAAATTTCTTATGCGAGTGCGAGTGGTATCGGCCAGATCTTCCGAGCTCACCAGCGCCTCGCTGCGAAAACCGGGAAACATCAGGCTCATCAATTCGGCGCATGCCGCCTCGATGGCCAGGCGCGAGGGCAGAGTGGCGGCAGCGTCGAGATAATTGATGCCGCCTGTTTCGCCGTAGGTCTGAAGCAGTTCGTCAACCGCGTCGCGGTTCGTTGAGTCCATCACAGGAAATATGCGCCTCCTTCGACAAAAGCGAAAGTGACAGCCAGCCAAAGCAGACGTTCCCCTTGTGCAAAGGTTCGGGCGCTACAGTAACTTCAAGTCACCGGATGAGCGCGCTGCTAAGCGATTACGATTATGATTTGCCACGCGGATTGATCGCGCAGCGGCCGGCAGAGCGCCGCGACGATTCTCGAATGATGGTGCTGCACCGCGACACGAAGACGATCGAGCATCGACAATTCCACGATCTGAAAACATTTTTGCAGCCAGGTGATCTCCTCGTTCTAAATGATACACAAGTGCTGTCGGCGCGGCGATTCTCCGACGACGGCGTTATCGAGTTCTTGTTTCTTGAACGCTTAGCCCTCTGCGATGGAAATGTCTCGTCAGTCCGGGTCGCAAAATGCGGGTAGGGCGCTACCGCAATGATCGAGGGGGCGGCGTTGTGCGTCGAGGACATCACGGCCGAAGGCGAGCGCATCGTGATGTTAAGCGAAGATATCGATCTCTATTCGGGTGGATCGATGCCGTTGCCTCCTTACATCCGACGCGAAAGCGACGCCGAGGATGCAGCGCGTTACCAGACCGTTTTTGCGCACACACCTGGTGCGCTGGCGGCGCCGACCGCGGGTCTTCATTTCACTCCGGAGATTTTGAGCCAGATCCCGCACACATTTGTGACGTTACACGTAGGGACCGGCACATTTCTGCCTGTGCGCTCAGAGAACATCGCCGAGCATCGCATGCATGCCGAGCGGTTTTCCATCTTGGCTTCCGCCGCTGGCAGGATCAATGACGCCGAACGAATCGCGGCCGTGGAGCACAACCGTCGGACGCGTTTTGGAATCCGCCAGGCGCGAAAATGGAAAGCTCATCGCTCAGGAAGGTTCGAGCAGACATTTTCATTTACCCGCCATATCGATTTCGAGCCGTCGACGTTCTGCTGACGAATTTTCATTTGCCGCGCTCGACTCTGCTTATGCTGGTAAGCGCGTTTGCTGGCCGCGAGTTTTTGCTGCGCGCCTATCAGCAGGCGATTCGCGAACGTTACCATTTCTACAGCTACGGCGATTGTATGTTGATCCTATAATCGCCGTCATCGTGAGCCCCGAAAGCCTTCGGGGTCGAGGAACCCCGTGCCAGGACAACAGGTTTTTGATCGGGATTCCTCGACTTCGCTCGGAATGACGGACTAGATTATGTTATGCCCGAGCAACCCAGAGGCGAACTGGTTATTCAAACGATTGCCATGCCTAAGGACACCAATCCGAATGGAGATATTTTCGGCGGATGGTTGACCTCGCAAATGGACCTGGGTAGCGCAATTCTTGCGGCGAAAACTGCGCAAGCGCGCGTTGTTACGGTGGCAATGGAAGGAATGTCGTTCCTCCAGCCAGTACGGGTAGGGGACACAGTTAGATGTTACGCGCGGGTAGAGAGAATCGGGCGAACTTCGATGACAATCCCGGTAGAGGTATGGGTAACGCGTTTACATGACCGGCGAGGATCATCGCGTCACACATGGCGTCTTTACTGTGGTCGCTGTCGATGAGAAGGGGAAACCGATTCCGGTGAGGAGAAATCAACCACGAATTGACACGAACGGCTGAAATGACGAATGCCGAATGCCGAAGGAATGACACAGCTCCGAATGAAGAAACCGCTTCAACGCTTCAACGTTTCAACGGTTTAACGTGGCGAAGCCATGGCGTCCTTCGCTTATCTTTTTGAGCGGTTTCCTCATTTGACAAACATTTTGCTATCGCGAGGTTGCGGAGCTTTATCGACAAGGCGTTGCGCCGCCAATTTTCTCAATCCGGAATCCGAAAGACGAGCCAGCGCAAGATTGGGACGCGCGCATCGTAAAGCAGGTGCATTATCTGCCTGAGGAGAAGGAACTGCTGGATGAAGTTCAGCGGGCTTCAAAAAACAGAAGACTCAGTCCAGCAATCATTGCTGCTCTCGATGAGTGGGGCCGGCGCACCGATTTTCTTCGCCTTTATCAAGCTGTTTATGTTGGGTTACGTCTGCAAGAGGCGGGAATCGGACATGTTCATGCACACTTTGCTGGGATGGCGGCGCGGACCGCTTTCTGGATCGCCAAATTTTTTCCAATCACTTTTAGCTTTACCGCGCACGCCAACGACATCTTTGCGCCAAGGAATTTCGAGATCGGTCTGGACAAACTTGTCAGCGCAGCGCGTGTGATTATTACTGAAACCGATTACTCGGAGAAGTTCTTGCGAGAACGCTTCCCGGAACGCGCAGATCGAGTCCATCGCATCTACAATGGCTTGAATCTGGCTGAATTCGGACGTGCGAATTTTTCCTCTGATCCGCCATTGATAGTTGCGATTGGCCGTTTGATCGCCAAAAAGGCTTCGCCAATTTGATTCGTGCCTGCGCGCTGCTTGTTGAACACGGAAGATCGTTTCGATGTGAGATCTTTCGGCGAGGGTCCGCTCGGGAACCAGTTACGCGGACAGATCGAGGAGTCAGGATTGAAGGAGCTTGTTCAGTTACCTGGCCCCAAACCGCAACATGAACTAAGGGCAACGTCTCGCTGGTGCGAGCGTCTTTGTGCTGCCGAGCGTGCCCGAGGCTGCAGGGCGGCATGGACAATTTGCCTACCGTGATCATGGAAGCGATGGCAACCGGCTTGCCGGTTGTTCAACCAGGATCGGTGGGATCCCGGAGATGGTCATTGATAACGAAACAGGTTTTCTCGTGGAACCCCACGATGTAGTAGCGCTCGCTGGAGCGATTGAAAAAGTAACTAACGACCGATCGTTAGGGCAAAGACTTGGTCGCGCCGGATATGAGCGGACGCAAAGGTTGTTTTCAATTG